>Ga0210396_10004097_pt1 | contig 14296 bp, 20 predicted proteins | sample IncBWH17OmetaG_FD_155466 | JGI IMG/M metagenome (GOLD analysis project Ga0210396, IMG submission 155466) | Forest soil microbial communities from Barre Woods Harvard Forest LTER site, Petersham, Massachusetts, United States - Inc-BW-H-17-O ...
GGGACTTGGGTAGGTACTCCCGTCAGCCAGGGTCAACTGCAACGGGATTCGCGAAGCGTGCGTGATGAAGTCCACGCTCCCCGGACCGCCGCCGTCCGCCATGCGCAGATACTCCTGTTCGCTCATAGGGAAATAGACCTTGATCGGATTCACCTGGGAAACCGCGGTGAGCACGGTAGACTGACTCACCAGGTTGCCCACCTGCACGGTGGTGATGCCCGCAATCCCATCGATCAGCGAAAGGACTTTCGTGTAGCCCAAATTGATCGCAGCCTGCTCGACCGCCGCCTCGCCGGCCTCGACTGCCGCTTTCGCCCCACGGAGCGCCTGCGTATCGGTGTCGAGTTGACTCTGGGGGATGGCGTGAGCTTCCGCTTCCGGAATGTCACGCTTCACGTTCAGTTCGGCGTTCGCCATCTGCGCCTCAGCCTGCGCCAATTGTCCTCTGGCTTGATCAAGCACAGCTTGAAATGGACGCGGATCAATCTCAAAGAGGAGCTGGTTCTTTTTGACGAATGCTCCTTCGTGATAATCCTGCCGAATCAGGTAGCCGCTCACCTGAGGCTGAATCTGTGCGTTGACGAATCCATCGAGCGTTCCTACCCACACGCCCTGAACCCGCACGTCTTTTTGAATAACCGGTGCGACTTCGACCACCGGTGCAGGGGGCGGAGCGGCGGCTCCCACCTTGCCGTTGCTGCAACCCAGCGCATTCACCAACAAAACCGCGGCAACTAGGCCTATAGATACCTGTCTCATGTGATAGTTCCACCCTTAATCAGGCGACTGGCTAGCCGCTGAATTTCTTCTTTGCGGGGCTGCTCAGTGGGGAAAGCCGTACCGATCTGTGCGACCTTCTACCTATGCGATTCAGGCAATGCGGATGCCAAACCCAGGCGTCTCCAGGCGTCTCTAAAGAGGTGAGATTTCAGCACCGGATGGAAGGCAGCAGTGTTGCCCGTCGAGAGTGTCGAAAACAATTTCGACAGTTCGAGCGTGGAATGAGGTTTTTTTTCATGACCCGAAGGGGCAATGTCGTGAATGTTGACACTGTCGAGACTACGCCGACCATCGACAACCCGGAGGACCATCCAACGGCCTGCGGGGACTCTCGGTTTAAGCCCTTGATAAGACTGCAGCAAGCCGGGCCATGCCGCGGCGCCAGCGGTCTGGCAACGTAGGTGCTTGAGTTCGATGGAAGGCGAACGACGTTGAGCCAAGCCATCAGCTCGCGCTCGTTAAACGCAAGATCGAGGGAATGACCGTTTATGGTATATGAACAGTACGACTTTGCCCGCAATCCAATCGTTGCGAATCAGGTATTTTTCTTAGAATCTAAATGTAGTCGCTGCGATTTTTCAGTTCTGGCACGTTCGCTCGAAGAACTTCTACAAGAAGAAAAGCGCCATCGGGCGCTATGCAGGCTGACGCGCGCCACTTAATAGCGCGGCCCCGGTACATTCGCTGCCTGCGGCGCAGATGGAGATCGCTTTGCAATGTCAACCGGGAAGACGCAATTCGAATGAAATCGGATTGTGATCAGAAGCTGTCACGGATCTGTGATTTGCCAGCGTCGGCCTCACCCGGGCCTCGAACAAATGCCCAGGCGATGTTGCGTGCTCCCGATGCGCGAGTATTGGACGTGGCCGTGGCCTGTGGCTTCAAGACCCAGCAGCACTTTGCACAGGTCTTTCGTGACGTCTGAGGAGTTAGCCCGACAGAGTATCGCCAGGATCTTGTCGGCTCCGAAGCGACTTGCGCGTCGGAAACCTGCTCCGAAGATACGCCACGCCTGGTGATTTGTGGTTCGCAGCCAGAACTTCACTCTCACGGGTTGCTGTTCACTTCCTTGTTAACGTCCAGCCCTGTCCGGAATTTGTAACTCATCGCTCGTTGCACCCGCCTCAGCACTGTGTCCTCCGTCAACAATTCTGACTCGGCCACGCCGTAGCTCATTCGAACTCTCGTCGTCGTTCCCTCAAGACAAACCCCAGACTCAGGTATAAGTCGTTGGAGTTCTCTCGGGGAGCATGAATTTAGCAGGATTCCGACCATCCCAGCAGAAATTCGCTCGGCGCGGATCGTAGGTTTGCTCTCTGCCGTGCTGCAGTTCGACTGTAGTTCGACTGTCAGCCGGTTGTTCGGCCGCGTCGATGCTCTTCATCTGTACGTACGCGCTTTTTCCAATGCCGGTCTCCTTCGATGCGCGCGAATAGCGCAGCACGTCCCCCACCTGATAGCGCTCGGCCCCCAAGTGCGGTCCGCGCCGGTGAGGTCTTGGCACGGCACTAGCGTCCTAATGCGGTGCTCCTTGTTGCCCATTAGATTCGTGTCCAGGGTCTCCTTCCGATTGTGGGATGGCAAAATCAGCGGGTGTCCCTGCCCCAAAAATCGTATTGTTTCGCACGTTGGCGCGGTCCACAGGCAGACACCGTTCCATAGAAGTTCCCGTCGCTGCCTTGCACTAAGGGGCCCTTGCTACGCGGTCGTCTGTAGTTCGAATTCGGTCGCGAGAAGAATCCCCGCATGGTGTGAGGCAGCGAAATCGGTATCAAGCGCCCACCGCTTCGCTTGCCCTTGTTGATTTATACTGCGCGGGTTCCCTTGATATCGGCAGGCCGGAAAATACACAGGGAGCGTTCGTGCTTAAGGAGAAGGAGGAAGATCGAATGCCCAAGAGTGTGCTTGTGCAGACTACAGTCTTGCTGATTCTGCTTTCTTCGGTTGCTCACGCTCAGACCAAGCCCCGCGCCCGCGATTTGGGCGTTCCCTTTGACGGTACGCCCGGTGCGTTCAATGCCATTACCGACGTCAAAGGCGTCGAGGTTGGTCACACCACGCTCATCTCTGGCTCTGGGAAGCTCAAAGTTGGCGAAGGACCGGTGCGCACGGGCGTCACCGCGGTTCTCCCCCGGGGCAAAGACTCCCTCGACCCTGTGTTCGGAGCCTGGTTCTCGCTGAACGGGAATGGCGAAATGACCGGAACGACGTGGCTCGAAGAATCCGGTTTTCTCGACGGGCCGGTGATGATCACCAACACGCACAGCGTGGGAGTAGTGCGCGATGCCGTCATCGCCTGGCGCCTGAAGAAAGCTCCCCCCGACCAGGATGGCTATTCGTGGTCGCTGCCGGTGGTCGCAGAGACTGCTGATGATGACTTAAACGACATGAACGGATTCCACGTAAAGCCGGAGCACGCCTTCCAAGCTCTCGACACGGCCCACGGTGGACCGATTGAGGAAGGAAACGTCGGCGGCGGCACTGGGATGATCTGCAATGAATTCAAAGGCGGGATCGGAAGCGCATCGCGCGTGCTAGACGCAAAGCACGGTAGTTACACCGTCGGTGTGCTGGTGCAGTGCAACTATGGCTGGCGAAGTCAGTTGCGTATTGCCGGGGTTCCCGTGGGCCGGGAAATTCCGGACCACACCGTTCGCGACAACGATGTCGGCTCTATCATCGTCGTGGTGGCGACGGATGCGCCATTGATCCCGACCCAACTGAAGCGAGTCGTCCGGCGCGTCTCGCTTGGCTTGGGCAGGAACGGGAGTTTCTCCGGGGATGGCTCGGGAGACATTTTCATCGCGTTTTCAACCGCCAATCCTGGGGCTGCGAGTTCGAAAGGCATCCGTCAACTCACAATGCTTCCCAACGAGAGCCTTAACCCGCTCTTCCTGGCTACCGTGCAGGCCACTGAAGAGGCGGTGATCAATGCCATGGTGGCGGCGGAGACGATGAAAGGCATCAATGACTTCGAGGTCATCGCCTTACCTCACGACAAGCTGCGGGAGGCTTTGAAGAAGTACAGCCGGCTGGCGAAATAACCGCGACCTAGGAAGGTTCCAGTCCCGTGCGATCATCCCGAGATTGCGATGGCGTCCCTGAAGCGATGCAGGTGCTCAATACTGAATTCATCTAGGTAACCATGCGAATCCAAACGCAACTCCTAGCGACATGCCGCACAAGCAATACAGGGGCGCTCATCGGCCGGAGGTGATTCGGGTTATTGTGGGGAAGATGGTGCCGGCGAGTGGCACTTGTTAAGCCGATTTCTTCATCTGTGAAGGGAACTCGATAATCTTCCCACGCCGTTCAGGGGAAACCCATTTCACCCTTTTTCGGAAGTTGTTCGGTATGTAAAACTCGATTACTTTTGCCATCGTCGTCCCTGCGTTCTCTTCTAAGCCGCTTTCGGTCGTATGAACTATTGGAGTAGCACAAGTCAAGTTGGGATGCGACGCAGGTGTCTCGAAATTGTCAAATGATTGTTTGCAAACTTAGCGTAGCGATGTGTGATGACGTGAACGGCCCTTGGCGAGGTGCCAATGGAGGCAGGGATTGCAAGCTACATTGGACGCTCAAAGAAGTGGTTGGTCACATGGGAACATAGGCTCGACTTTTGGCCCACGTTCAAGGGAACCTTTGCAGCGCATGAGTGGGCCATCTATCCGTTATTTCTGCTTTTGGTAGCCATTTTCTTTTTGCTGCTGCCCCGGGCGTGTCGTCACCCGTGATTGCCTTGGCTGATGAAGCCAGGCCGCCTATGTTACCGATTTCTTGGCGTTGGCGGTTGCGTCAGCTTCATTCCAAGTTGCAACAGTTTCTTGCCTTCAATCTTCCGCTCCAGCTTGATCAGTCGACGATTTGCCTCGTGGGGAGCTGCAGGTTGCGATAGAGAATGATTCATGATGGCCCTCGAATGAAATTTCTCCCAAGGCCAGCCTCAGCGCGACCCTTTGTGCAATCGCCGCTCGCCAAGTCAAAGGCAGCGCACTGAAGAGGCTCCGGCCCGAGGCGGTGTGAAACAGAGCCAAAGGCTGTCACGTTTCCTGCGTGTTGGGCTGGAGGATTACTATTTATTGTTCGCCTTGTGAGGGTTTCATGCCTGGTAAACCTCACCGCGAAAGTCCCATCGAACACATCTACCTCGAAGTCACGGGCCGCAAGATGCCGCTAGCCATCAAGCGTGTCCTGTTACGCAACCGCAAGTTAAAGGTCAATGAGTGATTTTGCGAAAATTGTGGCGGCTTGAGACCTGAAAAGGACTCCTGCTTAACGTCTCCAGTTTCTCTGTTATATTCAACCGGTGTTTTCCTTTCACTTCGTTTGAGTGCGTGCGTTGCATTTTCCACTTTCGCCCAGACTCAAACCAAACCGACAACTTCAGAATCTGTTCAGAAGCAGGCTCCCATGACCCAGTATGCCAGTGGACCATTCGACGTGAAATTGATTCCACAAAAGCCGGACAGCGATGTAGCACAATCGGCGAACTTTGGCCGGATGTCCATCGACAAGCTTTTTCATGGCGATCTCGAGGCCACGAGCAAGGGCGAAATGATCGCCGCGCAGACCGAGGTCAAGGGCTCCGCAGGTTACGTCGCGATGGAGCGTGTGACCGGCACGCTCAAAGGACGCAAGGGCAGCTTTGTTCTACAACATAGCGCCACCATGAACCGTGGCGTCCCGGAGCTATCCATAACAGTCGTGCCGGACTGTGGCACCGACGAACTAATCGGGCTCGCCGGAAAGATGAACATTATCATTGCCGACGGAAAGCACTCGTACGAATTCAACTACACGCTTGCCGACAAACCGTAGCCTTGGGCATTCTGCCAGTGTATTTGCGTTCATGGACCACAGCGAGCCTAATCTCCATTTATCGACGCATAGATGAAGTGGGTAAACTGGAAATCCTCAACGGAAAGCCAAGTGGGGGGCGTCTGGAAGAGTTTACGTAACCAGGCGTGGCCGTTGAAAACCCCCACTTTTTGAAAAATTGCCCCTGCCGAAGGATAGAAAATGTCCACCAAAATCGAGAAAGGTGCGGGCATCGCTCGATGCGGCATTACTGCGGGGTGCGGATGGGCCGAGCGCCAGATCTCTTGCAGCGGCTTAGCTCGCCTCCCGACGCCCGCACTTGTGCCGGGCAAATTGTCGCAGAATATGTTTCTCTGCCAGGTCAGCAAGGTTGCGAAAATAGGCCGGGGCTTCGAATTGCATATCACAAACCTCGCACCTTCCTCGCGCTGGCACCCCGTCGATATGCTTCACGATCCGAAGAGGTCGCGTTCCCACGGTTCGTGCCCTTGTCTCCTCAAGAATTTTCCCTTCACATGCATGACGGGCGAATCTTTCCCGAAGAAACTGAGCTGCGGCTTGCGGCTGCGGCATGAGTTCGTGGGGAGTGAAAAATTTCATTTTGCACTTGGCACAACCCGCTAGGGACGGAGTCTTGCCCACGTACTGAAGGAACACCAGTTGGAGATCGTCCATACCATCATCCAGTTTGGCATCGCTATCGCGGCTGCGCCATACAGCGTTTCACGCAGAACCCGCGGGCCCGTAGTGGTGCCAGGGAGGCACCGGTCAGGGTACTGGTTCTAGGATTTCGTCCCATAATTCGATAGCAACCCTTGCGCAGGGAGAAAGAGTATGAACACAGATTTGATTACGGAGAGAACCACGGAAATGTCGCCACGTTTCCAGGCAAGGTTAGCCGGTGCTATTGCCTGGATCACCACAACGTCAGCATTCGCCATTTTGTTCGCGCCAAGCCGTCGACGCCGCAGCGACTGCGCATAACATCCTCAGGCACGAGCTGTTATATCGGCTGGGCTTTCTAGGCGACGTTCTCGCCCTGCTGTATATCCTTTATACGCTTCTGCTATACAGCTTATTTAGACCGGTGAGCAGGAGCCTCTCTTTGCCTGCCGCGGTCTTCAGTTTAGTGGGATGCGCCGTTCAGGCTGTTCTCCTCCTCTTTCTTCTCGCCCCTTTGCACGTCCTGAAACATGCCCATCCCTTCAGCGCATTTACTGCGTAGCAGTCTCAGGACCTAGCGCTCGCCTTTCTTGAATTGCATGCGCAGGTCGCCTTCGTTCCAGGCCCGTCTGGAGCTCTACATTCTGGTGCCCGGCGCGGCGGAACTGTCGCTGCCCCTGTGGCTGATCGTGGTCGGCGTGAACGTTGAACGATGGAAGGAGCAGGCGAACCGCACGGGTGTAAGCCAGTGTTAACGACCTTCTGCGAACTGATCAAGCCAGGAAAAATAAACCCGGTGATCGACAGACGCCAGCCGTTAACACAAACCGCCGCCGTCGCTTACGTAGAAGAAGGACACGCCCGGGGGGAGGAGACGCTGTGAGAACAAGCAGATAAGCTCAAATCCGTGTCACACGTAATCCCGCCGCATGGGGAACAGTAACGGAGCACTTGCCCTGCTTGAGCGATTCGGTCTTCGTTGACGTTGTGATGTGCGCTTCGCGGCTGTCTAGTGCCGCTGCGTGTAATGTCTCGGTTTGCACCACTCCACTCGCCTCGCTACCAAAGTCGAGTTCCACCTCAAGGTCTGCTGCCGCGTCCTTATTCAGAATGATCACGGATGTGTGCCCGTCTGGCAGTTTCGCGGCATACGCCGTTGCATTGACTTCCGCAGCCTGCAGCTTCCCTGAGAACTCGGTGTTCAACACTGTTCCGCCGCTGAACGAACCCGCAAACTTGAGCCCATATGCGACCGGCTCCGGCACATAGTCCGAGCCAAATGTCCCAATAGGTGTATAGAAAGGATGCGGATGCGCGGCAATCTGTACGGGAGTCTCGCCCTTCGCTTCGAGAAGCGTGTCACCGGGAAGAGATCCACCAACGGAATTGGCCACAGATTTGCCAGTACCACCGTGCAGATTGACACCAGAATAGTTATTACTAGCCAGAACAAGCGAATAGTCGGCAGACCAAAGCGCAGCGGCAAACACATCGGAGACACCAGGCTTGCCTCCGCGATAGCAAGTGTTGCCTTCGGTCATGCGTACTCGCGCACCCATCTTGCTGGCTGCGGCCGATGCGATATTCGCCGTGTTCTGCACCTTTTGCATCGTCGCCGGTTTCAGCAAGTTCGGAATGTTGACCTCGGGGTTCGTTGCCGGGCCGCCAAAATAATAATGATGAGACAGGGTCGTTACGCGGGGCGGGGCCTGTATGGAAGGCCATTGATCCGCAATCTCAGTCAGCCATGACACAGCGCCGGCAACGTCAGGCATGCCGAACTTTGCGGCCGGCACGCTAGCTGCGATAGCCCGCGACAGCGAGAGCCATTCTTGCAGGTACGTCTTGGCAGACCATGTTTTCGGATCGCGCAGGTGCCGGTCAAATAGATCCGTCTCGTTTCCGATCTGGAAATACTGGAGGCGGTCGCCCAGCGTCTCGGCTACAAAGATCGCTTCCTCGGCGGCGCGTCCCGGTGTATTCGTGCCCATCCCGATGCCGTACACGCAAGTCCAACCAGCGGCTTCGAGGAACTCCGCCAGGTTTCTGACTGCCTCGACCGTCACGGCGTAGTACTGCGCTTTCGGCTCGCCCACGACCTCACGCACTTGAGGATGCTCTGGTTCGGGAAAGTCAGGCTTAGGTTTCCAGTAAGCAAACTCGCTAGTGTTGCCGCCAAGGCGCAGAACGCCAGTTGACGAGAGTGCTTTGAACTCGCGAATCAAGCCGCTGTTCTGCGCCGAAAAAAAACTTGGATCCGCGAGTTGCTGCACCTCATACGACAGGCCGACAAAGTCGATCGGCATATGCGGACCAGTCGCATCCTTGGGGATGCTGAGGGCAACCCGGACCTTGCTTTGGCCCTGCGCGTGAAGACGTGCTGCAGCCATGGTGTAGGCTGCGGCGGCAAGAAACCTCCGTCGTGTGAGCATCGGATCTCTCGATTCTTTTTTACTGCTGGCCTAGAGCGCCCGCGTTTTTTGGTGAGGTTAACCCGTGGACTCGGCCAAAGGCAAGTCGGCTGTGTGGTGATGAATCGCGTTTACTCTGTGGATGACGTCCTCTCCGGAACCAGGAAACGAGTATTCAGAGGTAGCATAGTCCGGCGGATGGGCAGGCGAACCTGTCACGCTAAACTCGACTCGATTAACCCTTATTGACTGCTCGCACCTCTGGCAAGCGCTGTACCTCAGCAATAAAATTTGCGAGCAAGGTAGAGGTGTTGTCCCTTCTCCACGCGAGAGCCAGCGGCAGAGGCATAGTCAAATCGACCACGGGTAAGATGACAACGCTTTCAGGGGACCGCCAGCGTGCGGTTCCAACGACCCATCCGACGCCCAAACCGCTCGACACGAGACTTAGGATTGTTGCCTCGTTCAGTCCCTCCTGAACGATACGGGGAGACTTTAAACCGCCGCGATAACATTCGTGCATCAGACGGTCGTAGAACGCTGGGTTTGCCCACCTCGGAAACCAGACAAACGGTACATCCGTGAGGTCCCGAAGGCGGAGTTTCTTGAGCTTGGTGAGAGCATGTCTTTTTGGAGCGGCCAGCTCAACATGGTGTATGGCGACGGGAAACTGGTCCAATTCCAGATCGGATTTTGGCATGAAATTGACGAACCCTGCATCCAAACGGCCGGATCTTATAGCTTCTAACTGTTCCAAACTCGCCGCTGGTTGAAGTTGCAGTTCCGCATCGGGTTGCTGTTCCCGGAATCGTCGGAAGGAATCCGGAACAACGCCGCGCCAGGACGCATTCTCGGCGAACCCGACGCGCAGCGTCCCTGAAAGACCGCGAGCCACGCGGCCAGCGCGCCCAGCCGCTTCGTTTACCTCTTGAAGGATGCGCCTCGCGTCCTGCAGGAATTGCTTGCCGGCTGCAGTCAACTTCACACCACGCGGGAGGCGTTCGAAAAGTTTGAAGCCAACTTCCGCCTCCAAATCCTGAATCTGGCGGGATAGTGCCGGCTGAGCGATGCGCAGCCTGCTCGCCGCGCGCCCGTAATGCTGTTCCTCGCCGACCGCCACGAAATATCTCAGATGCCGCAACTCCATTCTGATACTTTATCGCGATTGGTCTGATAGTAAAGATGTTTTGGACCTATTAGATAATCTTTGTCAGATTCACGGAGGTGAAGCGCGGAAAGAAGAAACCAAAGGGCAAACCGATTCGGGAAAACGGCCGACCTCGAAGCTGGAAAGCGCCAGCTCATGGTTCCTCTCCCGGCTGCTTGGAACACCAGGTTGGTTCGAAGGCAACTGCTAGGAGGCCACACATGAAGGCACTCGTACTTAACGCACTCGGTCGTGGCTTCGATTTTGAGGAAGTGGACATCGCTGCGCCGATCGGGCGCGAAGTCCTCGTCAACGTGCAAGCCTCAGGCCTGTGTCACACCGACCTGCTTTTCGCTACTCACGATATCGTTCCAACGCCGGCGGTGCTTGGTCACGAGGTTGCGGGGATAGTGGCTGCAGTGGGGCCGGACGTCGCGCAACTCCGAGTCGGAGATCACGTCGTAGGTTCTCTAGCGCAGTCGTGCGGAGCGTGCGCTCGATGTCTATCGGGCCGCTCTTTCCAGTGTACACATCCGGAATCGACGCTGCGCCGACCGTCCGATGCCCCGCGTCTTAGCCGCAATGGGGCTGGCTTGTTTCAGGGCTTCGGGCTGGGCGGCTTCGCCGAACGCGCGCTTATCCACGAGAACCAGCTTGCCGTCGTACCCAAGGAGCTTCCGTTCGCTCAAGCTGCGCTGCTCGGCTGCGGAGTTGTAACCGGCGCCGGTTCCGTCTTGAACAGCGCAAACGTTAGCGCCGGGGACACGGTCGTGATCTTCGGCGCCGGAGGAGTTGGGCTCAACGCCGTTAGCGGAGCGCGCATCGCAGGCGCTTCGAGGATCGTCGTCATTGACATCCAGGCGAAACGGCTCGACGAGGCCAAGCGATTCGGCGCCACCGACATCATCGACTCCACAAAAACGAAACCCGTCGAGGCCGTCCGCGATCTCCTGACGGGAGGAGCTGATCATGTCTTCGACTTCGTGGGGCAGAAATCGGTGGCGGAGCAGGGGCTGGCATTGCTCGGAGTCGGCGGTGGACTTTACCTGGTCGGGGTGTCGAGACCCGATGTCGAGATCGGTATGAACATCTTTAGCGCGATCGGCGGTCAGAAGCGCGTCCAAGGCGTCAATTTCGGCTCGACCAACTCCAAGCGCGACATCCCGATGTACGCAGAGCTGTACCTGCAAGGCCGAATGAATCTGGACGATCTGGTTTCGAAAAGGATCTCGCTGCGCGACGTGAACGACGGCTACGCCGCGTTAAAGGACGGCTCGCTCACGCGCGTCGTCGTTACTTCGTTCTGACTATAGAAATTCATATAAGGAGACACACAATGGCAACGATGGAAACAGTCGCCGAGAGAGACAGGATTAAAACAATCACTACCCACTACATCGATGGAGCGTTCGTTGAATCCCACGGCCGCGAAGTCATGGACATTATCAAGCCGACCAACGGCAAAGTGATCGCCCGCGTTACGCTAGGCGATGAGGAGGATACGCGGGGCGCCATCGCCGCGGCAAAGCGCGCCTTCGCCACTTTCGGCCGGACAACGAAGGAAGAGCGCGCGCGTTACTTGCGCCAGTTGCATGAGGCTGTCTCGGAACGTATCGACGATTTAACGGCTGTGATGGTGGAGGAGTACGGCGGAGTTGCCCGGTTCGCTCGGCTTATTGTGGAGTCGGGCGTCAACGCTTTTGCAGCGGCTGAGAAGGGACTTCAAGAACTGCCGTTGAGACAAAGCTGGGGCAAGACGACGGTCACGCTGGAACCGGTCGGCGTCGCTGGTCTGATTACGGCTTGGAACGCGAACGCGCTGTTCATTTGCCTTAAGTTGGCATCGGCCGTAGCGGCCGGTTGTACGGTCGTCATCAAGCCTAGCGAAATGAGCTCGCTGCAGACACGGATAATGGTGGAGTGTTTGAATGCGGCCGAGCTACCAAAGGGTGTCTACAATGTGGTCACGGGCCTCGGCACTGTCGTCGGCGCTGAACTCGTTCGCAATCCCGATGTCGCGAAGATTTCGTTCACGGGTTCGGTGGCCGTGGGTGAAGCCATCATGCGAGATGGTGCCGCGACGATGAAGCGTATCACTCTTGAGCTGGGCGGGAAGTCGCCGACAATCCTGCTGGACGACGCCGCGCTCGACCAGGCGGTCCCAGCGGCTCTCACTTTAGCTTTTATGAACAGTGGTCAAGCTTGCGCCGCCGGAACGCGGCTTCTCGTGCCGAAGAGCCGATTCGACGAGGTGAAGCGGGCCATGCGGGATGCGATGCGGGCCTTTACGGTGGGCGATCCAGCCGATCTCAATATCGCCGTCGGACCAATGGTGTCGCAAAAGCAGTATGAGCGCGTGGAATCCTACATTCGCAAAGGGATTGAAGAAGGCGCTGAAGTACTGGTCGGCGGAGAAGGTCATCCGGCAGGTCTTGAAGCGGGTTACTTCGTGAAGCCCACGGTGTTCGTCAATGTGAAGAACGACATGACGATCGCCCAGGAAGAGATTTTCGGTCCCGTGCTCAGTGTGATAGCGTACGACTCCGAGGACGACGCGATCCGGATTGCCAACGACTCCAAATACGGTCTTCACGCTGCCGTCATCGGGACTGACCTCCAGCGCGCACGTCGTGTTGCCTCTCAGTTGCGGGCTGGCCGCGTGGTGATCAATAACATGACGGACGATCCGCAGGCACCCTGGGGCGGATTTAAGTACTCCGGCGTCGGCCGCGAATATGGCAAATACGGGATTGAGGCGTTTCTTGAGCCCAAAGCCATCCTTGAGTGACCGCTCTTGCCTGAGCGAAACGATGAAAGGACGAGTTCATGAGCAAACACATCACTATCTCTCCCAACGAAGCCGCCGATCGCCTCGCTATACGAGAGCTCGTCGAGGCCTACGCGCACTGCGCCGATCGTCGCGACGCGAAAGGCCAGGTCTCTCTGTTTACTCCAGATACGCACTTTGTCGTGTACATGAACGCCAAGGATCCGAAGCCTTCGCAGGAGCTGCACTCGCGCGAGGCGCTCGCTCCAGTTTTTGCAGATCTGAACAAGTACGCCGCCACCATGCATTTCATCGGGCAGAGTACGATCCTTAGCCTAACGGTTGACCAAGGTACTGGAGAGGCCTATTGTCTGGCGCATCACCTCACTGTCGACGGTGGGAAGCGACAGCTGATGATCGCCGCGCTACGCTACTACGACACGTTTGCAAAGATGGACGGCACGTGGCTGTTTGCGGAGCGATTGCTCTGCGTCGACTGGATCGAAGAACGACTTCTGTCATGATAGCGAGCAGTCAGGTGTCTTCCATAACGAACATTGCGACCGCGGACCAGGAGCGCCTTGTCATCGTAGGCGCGACTGGAATGGTCGGTGGATACGCCCTTCGCTACGCTCTTGAAGACCCGGCCGTCGCAAGTGTGACTGCGATTGGGCGCAGGAATCTCCGCATCTCGCACCCCAAGCTGAAAGAGGTTCTGCACGGAGACTTCGCGGACTGCTCCGCACTCGCGGAGACGCTCTCGGGTCAGAATGCAGCGGTGTTTTGCCTGGGCACGTATACCGGAGCTGTATCGGATGCGGAGCTCCGCGCCATAACGGTGGACTACACGATCGAGTTCGCGCGAGTTCTCCGCCTCAGCAGCCCCGACGCGGCGTTCTCATTCTTGAGCGGGAACGGCGCAGACCCTACGGGACGAAGTCGGCTTGTCTTCGCGCGCTACAAGGGTGAGGCTGAGAAGGCACTGCTCGCAACGGGCTTTCCCCGCGTTTACATCTTCCGACCGGCGTACATCTACCCCGTGGAGCCGCGGAAGGAGCCGAATTTCAGCTACCGGCTTATGCGCGCGATCTACCCCGCGTTTCGGGTGCTGTTCCCGAACCAGATGATTCGGGCGGACGACTTGGCCGGAGCCATGGTCGATGTCGTTGTCCGAGGAGCACGAGAGCGCCGAATCCTGGTTCTCGAGAACCGTGACATCCGGGCGATGGTTGAGTCCCTTCATCCCAAGCGAGTGGGAGGTTCGTGCGGCGATGAGTCAACTCTGGCATAACGAACGATGCCCCAGGGCATCGCTTTTACATGCCACAGGGCTTTGAGATGACGCCGTTGATGCTTAGTCGGCCCGCGTGTTTGCTCCACGCTTCCTTCAGACCCCGCCTCGCAGCGACGCCCCTTGCGCTTCGCTATCACTGCCGGGTCGGCCCGGGGAATTTCGCCCCGAGCCGCCCACAGATCCGGACGTGAATCTCTGACCGAGTAGCCGGGCGACCTTGCGGTCGCCCAGCCCTCTAAGAACCGTGCATGATACTTTCGCATCACACGGCTCGAGCATTCAATAACGCCCCCTTGAAGAACGAGGACGCGGCCTTATTCAACATCAAATAAGACCTTCTCGATACTGACCTGTGGCCAACTCACACGGTGGTGGAGGAAGCCACCATCGTGTGGGAAGCTGCACCAGCGGCTTAC
>Ga0210396_10004098_pt1 | contig 14295 bp, 12 predicted proteins | sample IncBWH17OmetaG_FD_155466 | JGI IMG/M metagenome (GOLD analysis project Ga0210396, IMG submission 155466) | Forest soil microbial communities from Barre Woods Harvard Forest LTER site, Petersham, Massachusetts, United States - Inc-BW-H-17-O ...
CGACTCTATTCGTGCCTCTCCGAAATCGCGAAGTCCACGACCGTCGGTTCACCCGCCTTCACATTCACCTTCTTCGCCCAACTGGCCGGCGAACTGTACATAGGCCGCTTCACTTCCACCTGCGCTCCGACGTCCAGTACCCGCGCTTCCGACAGAATTTGCCAGCCCTCATGCCAAGCCACAATTTCGTATTCTCCCGGAGGAACCTCCGAGAGTTTGTAACTGCCATGGTCGTCCGTCACCGCATAGTAGGGATGCTTCACCACCAGCAAGTTCGCGTTCATCCACACGTGCCCCGCATTGCATTTCAGTTCCACCACTCCATTCCGCTGCAGCGTGACGGGAATGAATTGATGCTGAAAAGGGAAGGGAACGTTGTTCGTCGCGACGCCAAACATCTGCACGGTATGCAGGACGGGGTCTTCGCTTTCGATCTTCAGCGTGCCCGCCTCCGGGACGATCATGAGGTGCGGAATGTAGCGGCAAGTTTTCTGATCCAGTTGCATGCGATTCGGCGGCAGGTCCATGGCCTTGCCTTTGGTGATGCCGCGCAGAAACACGACGGTGTTGGCAACGCCGTTGCCGTCGGGATTAATCAACAGCCGCTCCAAATCTCGCGTCTTCATGCCCTCGGGGTCGCAGACCTCCGGATTCTTGGTAATAGGAAGTTTAGGGATCTTGGGGACTGGCCCCGTCCATGTGACAGTGCCGGCGATGGCGCCTCCGTTCTGCACGGTGATCGCTGTGTAATCGGCTTGCGCGACCGCTCGACCGCCGCAAAGACAAATTATCAAAAGCAGTATAGAAGAGGCCCGCACGACGGAATGTTTCGCTTGCTCGTTCATCGCTACCTCGCTGGCGACGCCAGCCGCATCGCCACGCTGTTAACCCGGCAGGCCGCGCGCGGGGCGGCTTTCGCCTAGCGGACAACCTCCGTCGTTGCCCGTAACCTCTTAAACTGTGTGTGGCGAAGTCAGATCCAAGCCCGAGTGAATGCCTGTCCCGCGCGCCTGCCGCGCGAACCCGCTAGCTCGCGCAGACCGTGGTTCCCCTGGGCTCGGCCCCGTGTCACTCACAGCTACAAAAAGTATCGGTTCGATGGCGAGCCGCACGCTGCGGTGGAATTCCCGAAAGTGTGCCTATGCAGGCCCGCAACTGCAAACATACCTCTTCTCGCGAGTGCTGGCGCAAACTCTGCCCCAAGCTTGTCTTATGAGTATATAAAACCGAGTCTTCGGCTTCTGGGCCGAAGAGTAGACAAAATTCGCGGCGGGTTCACGTCGGCCTCTTCGGACTATTCTTGGCGCGTGGTCTAAGGTGGGCACGGCGGCACTAGATCGTCTGCAGCGGTTGTTCCTCTTCCTGTCCCAGCGCTTCGCGCATTTTTTTCAATAGCGAATCGCGCGAGAAGGGCTTTTGCAAATGCGCGGAATCCGCGACGAAGGCTTCATCGGAGTTGTGCTGCAGGTAGCCTGACATATACACAATTTTGATGCGCGGATGCGCGCGTTTCAGCCGCTGTGCAAGCTCGGTGCCGCGCATGCGTGGCATCACCACGTCGGTCACCAGCACATCGATGGCTCCCATTTCCTGTTCCGCTTTCTCCAGCGCGTCCAATCCGTCTCTCCCCGCAATCACCTGGTATCCGCTCGAGCGCAGAAATTCGCCGGCCAGGTCGCGAACCGCTTCCTCGTCTTCTGCCAGCAGCACCGTGCCAATCCCGCGCGAATACTTGGCGGCAGGTTCGTCCTCGCAGGGAAGCTGCGGCGCGGCCTTGCTCTGCGGCAAGAATATTTCAAAGCGCGTGCCCTGGCCCGGCACGCTGTCCACCCAGATATATCCGCCGCTTTGCTTCACCACGCCGTACACGGTAGCGAGACCAAGTCCCGTTCCTTTGCCCAATTCCTTGGTTGTGAAAAACGGCTCGAACACTTTCGCCTTGGTCGATTCATCCATCCCGCAGCCGGTATCCGCGACAGATAGCAGCACGTAACGTCCCGCGACGGTGGGCGGGTGGCTGGTCGCGTATGCAGCGTCCACCAGTACATTTTGCGTCGAAATCGTCAGCTTGCCGCCCTTAGGCATCGCGTCGCGCGCGTTTACCGCCAGGTTCACCAGCACCTGCTCGATCTGCGAAGGGTCGGCTTTCACTCGCGCCAAGGGCTGGCCCGGGCGAAACGTGTATTCAATTTCCTCGCCGATCAACATGGGCAGCATCTTGCTCACGTCGGAAATCAGGGCATTCAGATCCAGCACTCGCGGTTGCAGCACTTGCATGCGGCTGAAAGCGAGCAGTTGCCGCGTCAGCGCCGTGGCGCGGTCCGCGGCTTTTCGCACTTGCGCGATGTTCTGATGCGCCGGGCTCAGCGTGCCCAACCTGATTTCCAGCAGATCGCTGTGGCCTTTGATCACCGTGAGTAGATTGTTGAAATCGTGCGCCACGCCGCCGGCGAGTCTGCCCACCGCTTCCATTTTCTGCGCTTGCCGCAGCTGGTTTTCCAGAGAGTGGCGTTGCTCCTCGTTTTTTTGCAGGGTTCCGCGCATCCGGTCAAACGCTGCGGTCACCTCCGAAACCTCGTCGCCGCTGTCCGCATCAAGTGGATAGTCGTAATCCCCCTGTTCCAGCGCGCGCACGCCTTGCACCAACGATTCCAGTGGCCGCGTAAATGTGCGCGAAAGGAGCCACACCAGCGCGCCACCCGCAAATACGCCAAGAAATCCCAGGGTCATCAGGGTGTGATTTAATCGTGTGAGCACTGCCATCGCGTCGTCATACGGCTTTAGCACTGTCAGTGTAAGTGGCGGTGCGGACCCGGGCGTTAGATTCACCGAGCTGACCAGGTAACTCTTATCTCCGATTTCAATTCTATCTGTGACGGCGTTGGAGCTCAGTCTGTTCGCCGCCATCGCATCATCCATCGTGGCAAACGAGCTGACCACCGCCTGATCGCCGTAGCGGAACGCCACCTGACACAGCGCAATTCGGCCTACCTCGGCCGCCACACTCGAATCAATCTCGCGCCCGACGATTACCGTCCCCAAGTACATTTTCGACGATGTCCCGCCCAGCTCAATCGGGTGGACCGCCACCTGGTATAGATGACCATGTCCAAACCACCAGCCTCCCGCTCCCTTCGCGCCGGACGAATGAGCCAATGCGCTTTCGGCCGCTTCGCGTGGAAATCCGGGGAGGGATGTGTGCAGCGCGACGATTTTTCCCTTCCAATCGGCCAGTGCGAAAAGTTCGGTGTCGCCCGAGCGCCAGATCTTTTCGGAAGCATCCTGAATGCGTGCGAGCTTTTCGTCCGCCATCATTGCCTTCAACGTGGGGAGTGTGGCGAGTAAATCGGCGGTGCGGTCGAGTTGAATCTGGCGTTCCGCGCGCAAATTCTGAAAGGTCGATACGGAATTGTGGGCATCCCGCTCTACCGCCGTCCGCACCTGTGCCTCGGCGGCATGGCGTACCGCCGCTAAGGTGGCAAAGGTAAGCGCGGCTATCAGCAGCGTCAACGAAATCAGGAGTTTAGTGCGCAGGCGCGCCTTCGCTAACCCCGAGTTCGGTAGGCCCAGCAAGCGAAAATAAGTCGAAAGGATCTTTATGCCCATAGTGCTACCTGTGCCGGCAGCCGATGACCCGTGTGAAGAATAGCGGTCATGGCGCAGGGCAGGGAATGGGCCATTGGTACCGAAGTTGTTACGTGTGTCGGTCTAGGGGTTTCGTACTAAGGCCCGGCGATCGCCACCAAAGGTGGTGGCGGACGGCGAAACGCCTCTTTTGCCTCCCGCGCACTCGCTCGAACGCGCGAGATTAAAAGACAGTTCCGCCGCCCGCCGACTGCCAGCAGGGAAGCCATTAATCAGAGGCATTGCGCTACAGCTACATCCCACTTTCGTCAGCCGACGGCCCGTAGATCGCCGGCACAGCGATATTGTTCAACCGCAGATACACGCCGAGTTGCGCGCGGTGGTGGATACCGTGGTTCATCACCCATGTACGCAAGCAGGCGATGCGCGGCATGGCGATGATCGTCGTCCCATTGCTCAGCAACGACCACGTCTTGTGCATCTCGGCGTCGCTGGCTTTCGCCAGCAACGCGCGCGCAGCAGCTACGTTTTTGTCGAACTTCGCGAGCAGCTCCTGCGTGGTTTTGGGCGGTGGAGGTGGCGTGGGCGCAACTCCGTTAGGAGCCATGTCCAGCGACTCTTGCTGCAGCGTGTACACCGCCCACTCCGGGACGTCCGCTAGGTGATTCGCGAGCCAGCCCATCGCTCCGGACTTCTCGTGCGGCTTCCAGGAAAACTTGTCCGTCGGCACGCGCTCCAGCGTCTTGCGCGTATTGGCCATCTCAGCGTCAAACTCGGGGAGCAACGCTTCGTTCAGTGCCATAAATCCTCCAAAGTGCTTAGCGGTTTGGGGTCACAACGCCGGAAAGTGTAGGCGAAGAAAAAGCGAAAGTCAAGGACAGTCTCAACTAACCGGCCGGTCAATTTCCGCTAAGAGCTGCGGCTTCAAAGGGTCGGCGTGTTTACCGGGCTGATCCGGCCCGTTAGTTCGCGAAATGACACAGTGGAAGCATTAATCGATAAGGTAAAGCTGCCACTCGTTTGATGTGGTCTCAATGCGGGGTGTTCGTTTGAACATAGCGAGTTTTTCGTCAGGAGTATAAGGATCGGGTTCGTTCGACGGCACTTCGTAAGCTGCCTTGGTGATCGGGGTCGATGGATCCAAGATGTACGTCAAAGAAACCCGGTAGAAGCCCTTCCCCCGGAATGAGAATTCGTCCGAAGGGTCGCCAGCGCGATAGGAATAATCCCGCGTCTCATGGGGAGCAAGAATTTCGATATCCGAGTCGCTGAGCGGGGAGGTGACTGGACAAAATCCAAGCGCAGGACCCGTATAAATGTAACGCGGAAGGAGGTGCCCGCTCGTGTCCGTGCCGCGCCAGGTTAGCTTTGCGGGGTCTTCCCAGAGTCGGGGGAGTCGCAATGCGATGGGTTTGTCTGTTCGATTGGTGAAGGTGACGAGAAACTTTAGGGCATCGCCTCGGCGGATCAAGCGTGGACCTGAAATCCTGACTTCAATGGGAGACGCCGGCACGGAGTGCGCTTGAGCCCTCGCTGTTAAGGGGAATACGAGGGCAACTGCAAGAAGTGCAAGTTGGGAAGCACGCATGGAAAAGTACCCTTGGGAGCAGGTTAGTGGAATCTGTTGCCATTGTCAGTAGTACTCTTGGGCTAGACGAGAGTAGTTCCTGGTATGTCGTGCCAGCTCAACCGGTCGATGCAACACCATCCGGTGCATTGACTCGACATTGCTTCCCTGGAAGAACAATCTCTTTGGCTATACTCGGTCAAAACGCAGCCAGGGCAGGGTTCCGGCTGGCCTAGCCCTTGCGAGCGATTTTAGCTTTTGCTTTCGATGCAAGTTGGGCTCGAGCTCAGTGTTGCGTCGACCCATTGAGACCACCCGCGTTATCGGATACTGGCCGACCATGCTCAACTACTAAAATCCGGCGGCGAGCCGCTCTAAGCCAGCCACTCTCGCATCACGGACGACGGCGCGAGATTCCCAAAAGCCTAGCCCCGGTTCGTGGCATGCTATGGTTCGCTTCAGCTTCGACATAACGGAGGTTTCGCTTGCCTGTCATTCGCCCCTGCAGCCAATGTAAAACGCAGAACCGCATTCCGGCGAAATTTCTGGCGAGCACGGGACGGTGCGGTTCGTGCAAATCGCCGCTGCCGCCAATCGCGGAACCTCTCGCCGCGGACGAACAATTATTCGATGAAATTGTGAAGAACAGCACCGTGCCGGTGCTCGTGGATTTCTGGGCGGGCTGGTGCAGGCCGTGTCTAGCCGCCGCGCCTGAAGTCGTGCGCACCGCTGCGGACATGGCCGGCAGGGCAGTGGTGTTGAAAGTAGATACGGAAAAGTACCCGCAACTGGCAGCCCGCTTCCAGGTGAGCAGCATCCCAAACTTCGTGGTTCTCTACGGCGGCCGCGCCGTTATGCAGCAACCTGGCTTGGTAGACCACAACGAAATGGAGCGTTGGCTGAAATCCGCCGCGCCCGTTTCATCCTAAACGCCGCGTTCGCGCTTCAATTATCCGCATCGCTCGCGTATCCTCCCACGTAGGTTAAGGAGGCGCTGACCATGAAATTCGCACCCCCGTTCGCCCGATCATTTCTGGCGTTTGCTGCTGCGTTGACGCTCGTCGCCACGCTCGCCGTGCCCGCTGGCGCGCAGCAACCAGAAACCCCCAAAGCCACTTCCGAAAGCATCGGCGGGATTCTGAGTTATACAGAAGACCAATTCCTCTCCGTCGCCGAAGCGATGCCTGCCGAAAAGTATTCCTACATCCCGAGTGCGCCGGGCGGAAAATTCGATGGCGTGCGCTCCTTCGCCGAGCAAGTGAAGCACGTGGCCTGCGCCAATTTCGCCTTCTTCAACGAGATCGAAGGCAAGACTCCTCCCGACGGCTGCGAGAAGGGAGGCCCCGCGCCCGCCAAGACCAAAGCCGAGCTGCTGAAATACCTTCGCGATTCCTTCGACTACGGCAACAAGGTTCTGGCTACCATCAACGAGAAGAACGCGCTGGACCGCGTGGAAGGCCGCTACGGCGGCCCGAACACCAAACTGGGAATTGCGGTCATCGCGGTATGGCACGTCGCCGATCACTACGGCCAAACCGCCTATTATCTGCGGCTTAACGGCATCGTCCCCCCGCCGACACAACAGCACGGCCTGCAAGTCCGCTGAACGCGCGTGCCGTTCGCACCATGCGGTGGGCGCTACGCGCGGCGCGCTAACTCGCCCGACGCCGGGCGCCGTCCCACGCAACCCATCATCAAAATGTGCCCACCCAACACAGGGTTTTCCCAGGTCAAAATTAAGGTATTTACTGTATGGCCGTATGCGCACATTTCCGCGATTATGCGCGACGGGAGAACGAGAGCGCAGGTCGGGAAACCTTATTAATAAAATTTTAAGGGCTGGGCCCCATCTGCGCTCTCCGCTCCTACAATCTCCTTCCTCCGAGTAGTAGCTCCACAACGAGTGGTCTTCCCCACCACTCGTGTGTCTCCTTCCCACAAGAATGCCGGTCACGTCCCTGTGAACGCCGTCATCCTGCCTGCCCTGAGTGATTTTGCTAAGGGAACGGAGCGAAGGATGTCTCTTGCTCTCTGCTGGTGCAAGCGCGACCTCAGCTTCGGCGGTACTTTCAAGGAAGATCGTAGCCGGACATTTCGATGTTGCATTGATTTTCCGCCTAGGACTGTGCGCGGTCGGGACGCAGTCGTGAAGTGGACTTGTGCCGACGCTCACGACCGTCTAGTCTGACGACGATGCCGACGCCGTCGACTCCGTCACCCTCGTTTCCGCCCGCCCCCCCTTACCGCGACCCAGCCGCCTATCGCGTCACAGCTATTCGCGGGCGCCTCGAGCGCTTGCCCGCCACGCGTTACATTTGGTCGCTCGTGCTACTGCTTTCGCTGGGTGGCTGGTTCGAATATTACGATTTGTTTTTCACCGCCTACGTTGGTCCGGGCCTGGTACACAGCGGCCTTTTCACCAGCACCTCCGCGACATTCTTCGGTTTCAACGGCCTCGCCAGCTTCGTCGCCGCCACCTTCGCGGGATTGCTGGTTGGCACGCTGTTCTTCGGTTTCGCCGCCGACCGTTGCGGCCGCCGCTTGATTTTCACAACCTCGCTGTTTTGGTACATCGCCGCCACCGTAGTGATGGCCTTTCAACACAGTGCGCAAGGAATTGTATTGTGGCGAATGATCGCCGGCGTCGGCATCGGCGTCGAACTCGTCACCATAGACACCTACATCACCGAACTGATGCCGCGACAACTCCGTGGCCGCGCCATCGCCCTCAGCCAAATTGTCGGCTTCACGGCGTTACCCGCGGTGGCGCTGCTTTCCTGGTGGCTTGTTCCGCAGAAACCGCTCGGTCTGGACGGCTGGCGCTGGGTTGTGCTCGCGGGTTCGCTCGGCGCGATCTTCATTTGGTTTGTTCGCCGCGGCTTGCCGGAAAGTCCGCGCTGGCTGATGGCGCACGGGAAATTCGACGAAGCCGAACGGGTCACGGCCGCGATGGAAGCGCGCGTCCAGCAAGACCGCAACAGGCAAGCGGCACGCGGGCTTGAGCCGCCGCCAATCGCCAGCGCAATGCTTCTCGCCGGCCATTCTCCGGAAGGTCGCGGCAGCTTGCTCGAACTAGCGCGTCCGCCGTACCGCAAACGCACGCTCATGCTCATGGTATTCAATTTTTTCCAAACCATCGGCTATTACGGTTTCGCGTCCTGGGTTCCCACGCTGCTGATCGCGACAGGCATCACCACCACCAATAGCCTGCAATATTCCTTCCTCATCGCTCTCAGCGCGCCGCTCGGCCCGCTGCTCGCATACCGCGTGGCAGATCGCATCGAACGCAAATGGCAAATCGTTTTCACCGCCGCGTGCATCGCAATTTTCGGCTTGTTGTTCGCGCGCCAACGCGATCCGGTGTGGCTCATCACCTGCGGCGTGCTGCTCACTTGCGCCAACAATTGCATGTCCATCGCGTTTCACGCGTATCAGGCGGAGCTGTTCCCCACGCGAATCCGCGCGCAAGCAGTGGGCTTCGTCTATTCCTGGAGTCGCCTCAGCGCCATCTTCACCAGCTTCCTTATAGCTTTCTTTCTGCGCCATTACGGCACGCGTGGCGTCTTCGCATTCATCGCCGCGGCCATGGCGGTAGTGATACTGGCGATCGGCATCTTCGGCCCGCGCACTCGCGGCCTCGCGCTAGAAGATATTTCTCAGTGAAACTCCGTGCGAAGCTATCGCAGTGGACAGCTCGATCTCAAAGCGCTAACGTTGCATTTAGTACCGCCGCAGAGCTTTCATTCGGAGAAGGAGCCATCATGAACTACGATTCGCATCAGAGAGCTGCCGAATTCCACGAAATGGCCGCGCACGCTCACCGCGCCGCCGCCGCGCATCACGGCAAGCAAGATCACCTCACCGGCAACGAGCATTCCCGCCAAGCGATGGAACACGCCAACAAAGCCCACCAGGCCACCCTGGAAGCTTTTGCGCAATCCGCCGAACTAGCGAAGCAGCATTCGAAATAATTGCGCCGCTGAACTCCCTCCGGCCGCGCGCCGCGCATTACTGCGCCACATGCTCCTGCACGTTGATGAACACTTCCTGCTGCAGTCCGGTAGCGGGGAATCGCGAATGCTCCACGAATTCCACGGCATCCTGCGCCAACTGCGGATTCGTGTCCTGCAGCGCTTCCGCCTCGATCACTCTGCCATCCACGTTGCTCAACGTGGCATGCACGATCACCGGCTGAATCATCTGCTCCGGGGAATTTTCCAGCAATCCCGCGCGCATCGGGAATCGCCGCGGATAGCCCAGCGCGAACGCCGGTCCCTCACTCGTCATCTCGTGCGTGGGCGCAAAGATCCGCGGATCCAGATTGTCCGCGTCCTGCAAGCTGTCAATGTGAATCTGCAGCACCGGTTTATTCCCCTCCACCACGGTGATCTGCCGCGCCACCATGCGCCCATGAAACGGGATCGCGTCGCTGTAATCGTAGTTGACGTAAATCCCCGGCGCCACCGACCAGGAATGCAGCAACGCCGTGTCCGGGTCAATGCAAAATTCAGTCTCCACCCACTGGCGAGCCATCGGCGTCGTGGGAACTCTCTCCGAAAGTAGCAGGCACGTGAGTTGCTGCCCGTCGCGCTCCACCGTCTGCGCGCGGATCATTCCCGTACCGGGCGCAGGCCCGATCGGCTGGAAAATCGCTCCGCGCACCATTTGTACCCGCAGCGGAACCGGCTCTTTGGGATTCGTCGCGAACGTCTGCCCGCCCGCGACGATGTGCATTTGCGAAGAACTCGCGAGCCGCTCCGTCCAGCGCAGCACCGGGCCCGCATACGTTTCTTCCATCGTCCCGTCGCCTTCGAATTGCGATCCGCCGCTCGCCGTGAACGATACCTTCATCTGAAACGGAGGCACGCCCGCCGCGTGCAACGATGCCTTCATCCGCGCGCGGTCCAGCAACGCCATCGCGTCGTCGCGCTCCTCCGGAGTAATCAGCGCACGCGCCCCTCCCGTCACCAATTCCAGCGGTGTGTCGGGGACCGCAGCCAGCGCCATCGCTTGGCCGCGCGCCGCCGGAGCAGCGGTGAGCAAGGAGCCGGGAATCGCCGCCAGCAGAAACACAATTGTCCAGGGAGTTCGAAAAAATGGCCGTGGGTTCGTCATCGTCCCACCTCGTGCGGTAAGGTTTCGTGCGCGGAATAGATCGCGCTGATTTTAATCCAAGATGCGAAATCGCTGCAAGGGGTGGCCCGCCACACTATAACGAATACCGGGTAGTGGGTCACTAGCCCACTGCCGAATACCGCAAACGATCGGCGCCTGCCTGACTGCTAAGCAATCCGCTGGCTAAGATCCAGCGCGCGCACCGAATGCGTCAGCGTGCCAAGCGAGATCGCGTCCACCTCCGCGGCCGCGTACAACTCCACATTCGACTCGGTAATCCCGCCGCTGGCTTCCACCAGCGTGCCCTCCCAAACTCTTTCCTTACGCATCGTCACGATAATCTGCCGCACATCGTCCGGCATCATGTTGTCCAGCATCACCAGGCAAGGATATTCGCGCGTTGCCGAAGGAGCCTGAGCGCGCAATCGCTTAAACGCGCGCGCCGCAGCCAGCGCCCCCTCTTCGCTGCGCACTTCCACCTCGATGAACGCCGCGCGCCGCCGCGACTTCCACGCTTTCTCAACCGCCAACGGCGCAGCCAGCTCTTCGTTGCGCGCGAGCAAAGCCAGGTGATTGTTCTTCACCATGATACCGTCGCCCAGGCCCAACCGGTGCGTGCCGCCTCCGCCCAGGTGTATGGCGCGCTTGTCCAGCAGCCCCCAGGGAGTTTTCCGCGTGCCCACAACTCGCGTCGCAGCGCATTGTTGCCGCGCCCGCTCCTGTAATCGCTGCGTCGCCGTCGCGATCCCGCACATCCGTTGCAATAAATTCAGCCCGACGCGTTCCAGACTCAAAAGTTTGTTTTCGCCGCCCTCGGCGCGTAGCAGTACGTCCCCGGTCTGGAAAACGTCGCCGTCTTCTTTTTTTAACGTGACCTTCACCCCGCGGTGCCGCAATAGGTACGCATATTCTTCCAGCCCTGCGGCGACTCCCGGCTCGCGCGCCAGGACGTGCGCCGCCGCGGCGCGGCTCTTGATCCCCAGCGCCGCCACGGTCAAATCGCGCGGAGCCAGGTCCGGCACCAGCAGCGCCTCGAGAAGTGCGCGCAGAACGCGCAGGTACACGGGATTATCCAGCGTCAGACTTCCGCCGCGAAACAGGGCCTTTTCGATCCGCCGTTGCCGTTCTTCCGGCATGGGAAATTTCAGCGATGCTTTCATGTAACTTTAATTTTAACATCGAGGAACCTGCACACTTCGCAAAAGAAACCGCCGCGAGCGCGCAGGCGCCTGATCCACTGCCGCAATTCGCCCAAGCTTCGCCACGGAACCAGTTCGCGTGAACCGCGACATTCAGCCGCCAATTCAAGCAGGCGCGCGCCTTCGCGCTCGAATATAATGTGCGCATGAAAACCCAGAGCGAAAAAGCGGAATTCTTCCGCTCGCTGCATCGCGGTCCGGAAATTCTGGTGCTACCCAACGCCTGGGACTGCGCCAGCGCGCGCGTCTTCGAGCAGGCCGGCTTTCCGGCGATCGCCACCACCAGCGCAGGTATCGCTTTCTCGCTCGGCTATTCCGATGGCGAGCGCATCCCGCAGGACTGGATGCTCACAGCGGTAAACCAAATCAGCGGCTGCGTGACTATCCCAGTCACTGCGGATTTGGAGGCTGGCTACGGCGACGTCGCGAAAACCACCGCCGGCCTGATCGCTGCAGGCGCCGTGGGGCTAAATCTCGAGGACATGGACCACGAATCGCGCGCGCTCCCGCCCATTCCCGCGCAAATCGAGAAAATTGCTATGATCCGCCGCATCGCCGCCGGCCTGGGCGTAAACGTAGTAATCAACGCGCGCACGGACGTCTTTCTCGCGGAAATCGGCGAACCGGCCACGCGGTTCGATCGCGCTTGCGAGCGCCTGCAAGCCTACATCGGCGCGGGCGCCGACTGCGTTTTCCTTCCCGGCGTCGCCGACGAAAATACAATTCGCCGCGTCGTCGCAACGCTGAAATTCCCGCTGAACATTTTGGTAGGTGCGAAATCGCCGGCGATCCCGCGCCTGCACGAATTGGGCGTCGCCCGCATCAGCGTAGGCTCCGGCATCATGCGCGCCACCCTGGGCCTGACCCGCCGCATCGCCCAAGAGCTAAAACAGTCTGGCACCTACACCGCGCTCCTCGAGGGCGCCATGCCCTTCGCCGAAGCCAACGCCCTTTTCGACAAATGATATTCATCGAAAGCAGTCTTCTAGGGATCACGGTCAATGCAAACCGCCGCTGGTGTACCACACGCCATGTGTCGTGGAATTTAGCAACCGAGTCGGTGTCCGAATTTGGACATTGGCTGCCGAAAACGCTCATTGCCCTGCGACGCAGCCTGTGGTAATTGATTCAAAATGTAGGTCTTTCGATTGGCCCACAGATTGCCTTGACTAGGTTAAGAAATAGAACCGGAGGAGCTGTCGATATTCGGTCTCCCGAACGACTATCTGATGACAGCACCACGAGCCACCGCGCGTGGTGCCGATCGACGCCGCTAGGAGACGGACCATGTCATTTTTTCGCGATGTGAAAGTTGCGTTCCACTCGCTGATGCGCAGCAAAGGGCTCGCGGCGATTGTGATTCTCACGCTGGCGCTGGGCATCGGGGCCAACGCGGCCATCTTCACGCTCGTGCGCGGAGTCCTGCTGAAGCCGCTCGTCAACCGCGACGAAAACCGGCTCGTCTACATTCGCCAGAGCGCCCCAACCAGCGGCGAGGACAACACCACGTTTTCCGTGCCCGAACTCAAGGACATCGAGGGCAGCGTCCGCTCCTTTAGCGAGTTCGGCGATTTCTCGCAGATGGACTTTACGATGGTCGGACTCGGCGAACCTCGCGTAGTCCACGGCGGCGTGGTCAGCGGCAACTACTTTGACGTGGTGGGTCTGCGTCCTGTTCTCGGCCGCCTCGTCGGACCTCAAGACGCCGGTGCCGACGCCCCGGGCGTGATCGTGCTGACCCATCGTTTCTGGTCCACCGCTTACAAAAACGATCCGAACGTGATCGGCAAGACCGTCCGGCTCAGCAGCCTTGGCGATCGTTCCGCCACAGTCATCGGCGTCCTTGAACCCTCGGTGCCCTATCCCGCGGAGACAGAGATCATCGGCAACCTGGTCGTCAGCCCGCATCATCTTTCGGCCACCATGGTCACCGGCCGCATCCATCGCATGACCGAACTTTTCGGTAAGCTCGCTCCCGGCGCCACTCTCGATCAGGCGCGCAACGAGTTGCGCACCGTCTACGCTTCCATGGAGAAAGACCATCCCGATGCGTATCCCGATAACGGCGGCTACCGCATCGACGCCAAGATGCTTCGCGATGAGATCACTTCCGGCGCGCGCACCGTTCTGCTCGTCCTGCTCGTAGCCTCCGGCCTGGTCTTCATCATCGCCTGCTCCAACGTTGCCAACTTGATTCTGGCGCGGACGGTTCGCCGCGAGGGCGAGTTAGCCGTCCGTGCCGCGCTGGGGGCAAGCACCGGCGCGCTGCGGCGCATGTTGTTGGCTGAAAGCCTGCTGCTCTGCGGCGCGGGCGCGGCGATCGGCGTAATTATCGCGCAGCCATTGGTCACAATATTGGCTCGATACGCCTCGCGCTTCTCCGTTCGCGCCCTGGATTTAACGGTTGATTGGAGCATGCTTTGGGTGGGAGTGGCGCTGGCCGTAATCGCCGCGGTGATTTTGGCGTTTGTGCCGCGCTTGCCCTCGGCGAACGCGTCGAACGGCATGAACCTCGCCAGCGGCGGCGTCCGCATCACCAGCAGCACCGGCCGTCGCCAGCGTGCGTTTGCCATCACCCAAATCGCGGCGTCTTTCGTGCTGCTGGCAGGCGCATGCATGTTGATCACTACGCTGATCGCGTTGCAAAGGACCCAGAGCGGCATGGATACGCGTCACGTCCTAGCCATTGATGTTCCGTGGCCTTCCAACGGAAGAACGCCGCAGCAGGTCGTCGATTTTTACAAGGAATCGGTGCGTCAGATCGATGCGCTACCCGGCGTCACCGAGACGGCTGTGGGAATGATCGCTCCCTGGCGTGATGCCGGTGGC
>Ga0210396_10004100_pt1 | contig 14294 bp, 12 predicted proteins | sample IncBWH17OmetaG_FD_155466 | JGI IMG/M metagenome (GOLD analysis project Ga0210396, IMG submission 155466) | Forest soil microbial communities from Barre Woods Harvard Forest LTER site, Petersham, Massachusetts, United States - Inc-BW-H-17-O ...
ACTTCCCAACGCTCTCGCTATACATCGTGAATAAAATAATGCGGGTTCCTGGTATCGCGGCTTTCAGCACAGACGCAACTTCAGCGCCGTTCAACTCTGGCATCGCCAGGTCAAGCAGAATCAAATCCGGGTTGAGTGTCATCGCTTGCTGCACTGCCTCGCGGCCGTTGACTGCCTCACCGCAGACAACCACGTCCCCGCGTGTTGATAAGTAACGTTTGAGGATTTGTCGAACCGTGTCGCTATCGTCCGCTATGAGTACCTGTTTGTGCTGCCCTGAATGCATATATAGGAAGCTACTCCGGCAAGCTTCCACGACGGAATACAATGTTCAATGTATGGCACCTGACAAAATAAAGTTAGACCCATCTACCTCCAAATAAAGGGGCTACGGCGTCAGTAGAGTCAGCCGTGTGGTTCGTTGCTTAGCGCGATACCGTACGTAACACTCCAATCCCCTCGCTTCAACCGCCCTTGTTCTCCTGAAGGATGTTCCCTCCATCAACCACCAGGACTTGTCCAGTAATGTAGGAAGCTTCGGGCGAAGCCAGAAAGCAAACCGCGGCAGCCACTTCCTCGGGCGTGCCGGAGCGGCCGAGCGGCGTATGCACGCCTGCGATTTTTTCGTACTGCGTCGAGGACGCTGTTGCGATCCAGCCGGGAGCGACGCCATTGATCGTGATCCCATCGCCGGCTATTTCGAGCGCGACGCCGCGCATCATCCCGTCCATGGCCGCCTTCGCCGCGCCATAAGGCGCGTCACCCGGGTTGCTGGAAAGCGGTCCCGTCACCGACGTGACATTCACAATCCGGCCGCACTTTTGCCGGATCATTCCCGGTAACACCGCGCGGATCATGTGGAAGGCAGTGTGCAATGTCAGCGCGATCTGGTTTTGCCACTCCGCGAACGAGGTTTCGAGCAGCGGCTTGCTTTTCGTGGGCCGGCCAGTTTGCGCCATGCCGGCGTTGTTCACCAGGATGTCAATGCGGCCAGCCCGCGAGAGCACCGCATCAGCCAATCTCTGCACGTCGGTTTCGACGGTGAGATCAGCAATGTAGGAAAGAACTCCATCGCCGTCCGCGTTGAGTTCGCGCGCGCGGGAATGAATGCGATCCGTCGTGGAAGTAATTACCACGCGCACCCCCGCAGAGTGCAGTCGCCGCGCCACCGCGAAACCAATTCCTTCGGCGCTTCCCGCGCCCGTAACTACCGCCGTCTGCTTGTTTAGGGGTAAGTGCATAGGGTCCCGAGGAAGTCATAATACATCGTTCATGAAACATTGCGATTCGGCTCTTTCCCTCTTCTGCAGTTCCGCGGCGCGCCCGGCTCGACAGGTGCAGAAGCAACCGGACTCATCCGGCTACGCCACTTAACGAGAGTTGGCCGAACGACCAGACCGAAGCCCGGACTGTGTTTGATTTTTCAAGCGGCTCAAGCCGTTATGATAGCGTATTGGAAATTGCCCGCAGGAGGATATGCATGGAAATCCCTGCCTTCCGAATCGTTTAGTGTGCCCTCGTTTTGTCGCTGCCGCACGCTCTCGCACAAGGCAAACTCAAACCACGCGGCGAAGCCGCTGTTATTGCGGCCAGGCCCGAAGACGTCAGCAGCGTCGAGGCAATCGTCAAGGCAGACTACGAGTGTGTCTCCGGCGGAATCGGAGTTGCGAGGCAGTGGGCGCGAGACTTCAGCCTCTACGACCCGTTTGCGCGGTCGTTCGTTCTGTCCAAGGATGAAAAGACCGGTGCGCTTGTCATTTGGCACCCGACGCAACAGGAATACGCGGACGAATCCGATGCGCAGCTTGTGCGCGACGGGTTCAGTGAACATGAGGTCGCTCACAAGATTTACAAGTACGGAAATGTGGCGACAGTCTTTAGCAGTTATGAAGTATCAGTGGCAAGGACAGGAAAACTCTATTCACGCGGTGTCAACATATACCAGCTTTACTACGCTGCGAACAGGTGGTGGATTTCCTCGGTCTCTTGGGACGCCGAGTACAACATCAATCCGATTCCTCCGGACTTGATGCCGAAGAATTAACTTGAAGCGCTGGGGACGGGGACCCGGTACGTCAAGCGCGCGACTCAGCTCACGATCACCGCGACCGACCATGACCCAAGTGGGGTCGTGCGCGTCTGTCAATCGTTCGTGGAGGCGATTTCCCTGGACGTGATCTCGTACTTGAAGTTGTCCGGGTCGAGGCTGTCGAGCCGTCCTTCGGCAGTTTCCGCCTGCGGATACATCAGGAAGCCGACCGGCGCGCCGGTCGATCCCGGCAGCGCGACGTCATGCGCGAAGTTGTACGCCATCCAGTTCATCTCCCAGGAGCCAAATAGCCGCGCCCGGGCCTTTTTCACCATGTCGTCCTCCAGCGGACGATTGCCGGGCGGTTCTTCCAGCACGACCTTGCGCACATCGGCCGGGTCAACTGGCACCCAGCCAAAATCGCTCAGGTAAACCTCTGCGCGGCAATGCTGCGATTTTGTCACGGTCTGTGTCGAAGCACCCAGGCTCTTGTATCCCATCTCCGATTTGCCGACGCGGATCCCGTACACGTCGCGCGCCGGAAGGTCGGCCGCGCGTGCGAGGCCCACATAGAGCGCGTTCAGATCCGCGCACTTGCCACCCAGATCTTTGGACTCCAACATGAAACGAATGTCGCCCACACCGCAGCCGCGCGTTTTTGGATTTCGAAACGTGTTTTCGACGATCCATTCGTAGATGGCGCGTGCTTTCTCGACATCCGTTTTCGCGCCGCTCGTGATTTCGGCTGCCGTCGCCTGCACAATGCCATCGGTTGGCAGGAGTTTAGTAGGCCGCAAAAAATACTGCAGATCCGCGCGATTCTCTTTCGGCGGTTTGCTGGGTGTGGAGAGATCGACTACATAGTTCTTCGTCGCGACCCGGCTCGTGAAGGTGAGGACTGGACTCACACCGGGCGGAAATTCGGCGGTGACGATTCCAAGCGAATCCGGTTTGATGTCGATCATTTTCGCCGCGCCGCCCTGCGGTTGGTACGTAGCAGAGAGCGTCTTCTGAAAGGGCGTTGCGCTGATCAGCGGTGCTGGGAGCCAAATGCGCGTGGTCCCCGCAGGTTTGAGGACTTCGACGCGCGTGGTGACCTCGAACGTGCGCCAATGGTCAGCCGTGGCGTCGCTCGCAAAAAGCCGCCCGGCTTTCGCGAACGCGAGACTTGCCGAAAAAGCTGCTGTGGATCGCAGAAAATCGCGTCGCTTCATATCGCAACCCCTCGCACCAGGAATTCTGCAGTTACTCGCCGGCCAACTGATAGCGTACACTCGACTCGTTCGGCAGGCAACTTACGAGGCGCATCCTTGGAGTTTGCGATCGGAATATCGGACACTTTGCGGTTCCAAGACGCGGAAAAATACGCGGCTTACTTGAAGACGCCGGCGGGCAGGCTGCGTTCTGAACTGGCGTGGGAGCACCTGCGGCGCTTCCTGCCGCGCGATGCATCGAAACATCGCGCGCTCGACGTGGGCGGTGGCACTGGCTTTGCGACTGTACAGCTCGCGCGGATGGGTCATGAGGTCGTGCTGCTCGACAGTTCCGAACAGATGCTCCGGATTGCACGTCAGCAGGCGGAATCCTCCGGCGTCGCGCCACGAATTTCCTTTCGCCACTCCGGGACGAGGCAATTGCGCGAACTCTTCGCTGCGGAGTCCTTTGATGTCGTCGTTTGCCACAACCTGCTCGAGTATTCCGAGAATCCTTCCACGATTGTTCGCGACATCGCTCACGTCCTGCGGAACGACGGCGTGCTTTCTGTATTGGTGCGCAATCGCGCCGGAGAACTATTGAAGGACGCCGTTAAATCGCGAGACTGGAAACTTGCCAATGCCAATCTCACCGCGGAAACGGTGGTGGATACCCTCTACGGGAACCGCATGCGTATATTCGCCCCCTCGGATTTACACGAAATGCTTGCCGGAGCCGGATTGGAAGTTGTCGCCGAGCATGGCGTCCGCGTATTTTTCGACTATCTGGGCCTGGAGAATCCGACGGATGAAACATACGCGCAAATCTTCGAGTTGGAATCGAAGCTGGGAGCGCGCCCGGAGTTTTTCGCGATTGCGCGCTACATTCAGGCAATCGCTCGCCGCTCCCGCATGTCCTCCAGCGAGGTATCCGGACCGTGACACAGCCGATCGCTCATTCCACTCTAAACTCTCCTATGGTCCGTCCCACAGCGGCGGGTGGATTTGCTCTTGGACTCGGCCTTACCAACGAGTGCAACTTGGCTTGTTCATTCTGCTACCGCGACCCGGCGCGCACGGACCGGCTTAGCATCGAGCAGGTAAGATCTGTGATGGAAAGCCTCCCGATCCGTTCGGTTAATCTGGGAACGGGCGAGAACGGAATGCACCCGCAATTCCGTGAGATTTTGAGCTATCTCCGCACTCTGCCGGTGAAGCTCACCATCACTTCGAATGGCCACAGCGCAGCCGTGCTCAGCGATGATGAGCTCCGCGCTTTCCACGATATCGAGTTTTCCCTGGATTATCCCACCGAGGCTCAGCAGGACGCGCAGCGCGGCAGCGGCAATTGGGCTTTGATCCATGAGCAAGCGGCACGCTGTGTCCGCTTGGCAATCCCTGTCACCTTCATCGCGGTAATGATGAAGTCGAACTATTTGCGTCTGGCCGAAGTGGCGCGAGCGGTGAAGCATTACGAGTCGCCGCTGCGCATCAATGTTTACCAGGCGGTCCGCTCCGACCTGTACGCGCTGACCTACGAGGAATATTGGCAAGGCTTTCGAGCGTTGTTTGCGGAGACTGACGTGATCGCCATCGGTGAACCGTTGGTTCGCGCCATGGCCGGTCTCCCTCCGAGGACCGGCGGATGCGGAGTAAGCACTGTGCGGATTACTCCTCGCGCCACCACTCAGCCTTGCGTGTACTGGCTGGGAGCCGGAGAGCCGCTCTCGCTTTTGTGCTCCTTGGGTTCGGCCGTTGTGGAAACCCCGCCCTTCGTAGAGGCACGCACCGTGCCCGAAGCCTGCCGCTCATGCGCATATCTCGAAAGTTGTTACGGCGGATGTGCCGGTCGGCGCCGTCTCCAGAACGCGCTTGATCAGCCGGACTTCTACTGTCCCGTAGTCAAAGGACGAGTAGAAAAGTTGGAGATTCGCATGGCTGCCGCTCGCGAATTGCCCAAGATGGAAAGCTCATGTACGACGATCGTGATTGCTCGCGATTAGTATCTGCGCGCTTTACTGGCAGGCGGACACGGTAATACAACGCGGCTTAAATGCTCCAACAACCCGCGACACACACCTTGGCTGGAACACGAGAACTGGCGCCTGTATAATGCCGCTCGCGCTGTCCGCAAACAAAACTGCGAGTTCGCTATCCGATCTGCTATAAAGCGATTGTGGCATTGGCGATAGCGATGAAAGCAAGCGAATCTCAAGTGAGGACTCCCCAAATGTCCGAACAAACTAATGCGCGATACGGGCTGGCGGTCGTTCGCCTAACCATTGGTGCGATGTTCGTGTGGGTCTTCTTTGAGAATTTAGGGAAAGGGCTCTACACGCCGAGCGGCTACGCCGGATTGATCAACTATTACATTCAACATGATCACGCTCCTGCCCTCTGGAAGGCCGTGATGGAGGCAGCCGCGAGTCATGCCGCGATGGCGGCTCCGATACAGGCGATCACCGAAATCGGTCTCGGGATCCTGCTCGTTGTCGGTCTGCTGACGCGCCCCGTTGCCTTCGTGGCGTTTCTGTACTTGGGCAGCCTTTGGGTATCTGAGTGGGGTACTGCGTGGATTTGGGAGCTGTTGGTTCCAGTGCTCGCATCGCTTGGGTTGGCGATTGGAAGCGCAGGCCGCACTTGGGGGCTTGACGCGTTCCTGGCGCGCCGCTGGCCGTCATCGCTGTGGTGGTGAATTAAATGGAGATCGAGTGCGGGTCTCAGTCATCATTCCCACACATAACGAGGCGTGGGCTATCGGTCGCGTACTCGCAGATCTCCCAAACGGTCTCGTGACCGAGGTCATTGTCGTTGACAGTAACTCGACCGACGGAACTCCAGAGATTGCTGATCGCATGGGGGCTCGGGTCGTCTCCGAAAAGCGCCGCGGATATGGCCGAGCCTGCCTGACCGGTCTCGCCTGCGCCAATGCGCCCGATGTTGTCGTCTTCCTTGATGGTGATTACAGCGACCGACCGGGTGAACTCCCGCTCCTCCTCGCTCCCATTTCGGACGGGCGCGCGGACATCACACTAGGCTCGCGCTTGGCGGCGCCGCAAATGTCTGGGGCGCTCCCGTGGCACGCGGCATTCGGCAACAGACTCGCTGCGGGATTGATCTCGCTTCTATTTCATCAAAGGATCACTGACCTCGGCCCGTTCCGCGCCGCACGCGCCGATGTCCTCCGCGCGCTCGCGCTCGAAGAAACTACTTACGGCTGGGCAGTCGAAATGATCTTGAAAGGCGCGCTCCTCGGATTCCGGATCGTCGAGGTCCCAGTCAGCTACTACCCCCGGATTGGAAAATCGAAGATCAGCGGCACAATCAATGGCACCCTCGGCGCGGCATGGTTCATTTTATCTCGCATTCTGTTCTATTATTTCCGCTTGCGACGAGCCGGAACGCCGGAGTCTGCATGATGGCTCGCTTGGATTTTTCGGTGCGGCCTCCGACGACAAGCAAATGACGGGTTCAACCAATCATGACTGCGCGCTCGTCATTATGGCCAAAGCACCCAGGCCCGGCAGCGCGAAAACCCGTTTGGCTCAAAGCCTTCCTCCCACAGCCGTCGTCGGGTTATATCGCTGCCTTCTGGACGATACGATAGCCTTGGCAAAGTCGCTCGACGACGTAGACGTCGCCATCATGTGCCCAGAGTCCGACGTCGAAGTTCTATCGCGTGAAGCAAGTGCCACGGTTCCTATCCTGGCTCAGTCGGGCGATGGTCTAGCGGCCGGCCTTACGTCGGTATTTGCGCATTTCTCGGAGGCGGGCCGCCGGCGAATCATCGCCTTCAACAGCGACAGTCCGCATCTCCCGGTGTCCATACTTAAGAGCGCGTTCCAGGCACTCGGCGAGCACGACGTCGTCGTCGGTCCGACGCACGACGGAGGTTACTACCTCGTCGGCGCCACCGCATCTCATCCCGGACTCTTCTCCGGCGATCGGCTCGGAACCACGAATGCATTTGACGCGCTGCTGGCGCGAGTTCGCGCCCTGGGTCTTTCCGTGCGGCTCACCGATCCGTTCTACGACATTGACGTGGCAGCAGACCTCAGCCAGCTTGCCGCCGAACTGCAACACGCTCCCGCGAGGGCACCGAGAACGGCGCAGTGGCTCGCGGAATGGAGGCGAGCGGTGCCGCCGGACCAACGCGGCGTAGAGCCATGACGATCACCGCATCGCACCGGCTCTATGGGCTTGCCGCCGTCATCTTTGTCGCGCTTGTAGCCTGCGCCCGAATTCCGGGTGGCGTTGGAGCCCCTGCCTACCTCATCACACTGGCCGTCGCTGGCTTCGCGTACCTCCTCGTCATTCGTGAGTTCTTCTCCACGCCGAAATTCCCGCGCCGCGTCATCGTCATTGGTCTTGTGTTGGCTGCTCTCTGGCATATTCCGTTTCTACTTTTGCCGCCGGGTTCAGATGATGATGTTCATCGCTATGTTTGGGACGGCCGCGTGCAGCGGCTCGGCTACAACCCGTACATCGTTGTTCCCAGCGATCCTGCGCTCGCCGGGTTGCACACACCTGAGACCCGCACACTGAACAACCCGGAAGTCCCGAGCCCGTATCCGGCAGGCGCCCAGCTTTTCTTTCGGGCTGTAACGGCAATCCACGAGTCAACCTCTGCCTTCAAAGTTGCTTTCGAAGCGTGCGAGTGGGCAATCGTTCTACTCTTGCTAGCCGAATTGCGTCGCCTCGGACAGGCGGAACACTGGGTCCTCGCATACGCCTGGAATCCTCTGCTCGTCACCTCCGTGGCCTATAGCGGTCACATTGACATCCTCGGGGTCCTGCTGCTGCTGCTTTCCGCTGCAGCGCTGCAACGTCGTTGGCGAACGTTCGCCGCGATCGCATTTGGCCTGGCTGTTGCGGTAAAGCTTCTCCCGATTGTGTTGACGCCGCTTTATTGGCGCCGCGTGCGTGTTCGCGACGGTTTTCTTGCGCTTCTCGTCGTCGCGCTGCTGTACGTACCTTTTCTGCAACGCGGATCGGTTCCATTTGGATCGCTCGGAGTGTTCATGCAGCGCTTTCGCTTCAATGACCCAGTCTTCGCCACGCTCGAGCGAATCGTCAGTCCTCAAGTCGTGGCTGGATTGGCAGTCTTCGCCGGGCTAGCTACCTCCGTGTGGCTGCGAAGAGGGCAGGATGAGTACTCGCCTTCGACATTTGCGTGGCCCATGGCGGCATCGCTTCTATGTGCACCGGTCGTATATCCGTGGTATCTCCTCTGGCTTTTGCCCTTCGTGCGGTCAGTCTCGACCGTGCCGCTCATCATCTGGACCGTCAGCATCATCCCGACTTTCTACGTTTGGCATTTGCGCACACTTGGCCGTCAGTGGTTCGTTCCGGACTGGATCATGTTCTTGGAATTCGGATCCGTGGCAGCGGCCGCTGCAATCATCGTGTTTCGCAGGTTCACACGACCGGCTGTAGCCCAATGCTCATCGGACTAAATGCTCTTGACGAGTGCGGTCTGCAAACTGGCAAGGAGTAGCGGGTGTGGGCGCATCAGCAGGCGAGAGGACGATTACCCGAAGTGTGATGTATAATCCGCGACCGAGTCTGGAAGAGGTGCGACGGAGTGGCGTGGGTGAAACTCATTCTGCCGAGATTTTTCCCTGTATCCCAAAGCTTCTGCCCGTCATCCAACACCGCATCCGTTCCATTCACAAAGGAGCCAACGCTATGACATCTGCCAGTCGTGCAATGAGGGCCCTTCTTCTGGTTTTCGGAATGCTAATCCTCGCCGCAACCTCCCGGGCACAGACCCGCCCGCCAATTCTCGAGCAGGTTGCCAAAGCTTATGGCCTTGATTCGTGGGACAACATCACGGCGATCCGTTACACATGGCATGCACAGTTCCCAGGGGTGGATGTCTCCCGGAAATGGACTTGGGAGCCCAAGACCAACAAAGTTACCTACGAGGGGAAGGATAAAGACGGCAAGCCAGTCACCGCTACTTATCTGCGTTCCCAGCTCAGCAGCCAGCCTGACAACGTGAAGAACGATGTCGATCCTGCTTTCAACAACGACAACTATTGGCTTCTGTTCCCCCTCCACGCTTATTGGGACACGGGTGCCACCGTCACCAATGAAGGTATGCACAAACTGCCGATCGGCGCCGGCTCCGCCACGCTCGTCCCGGTGAAGTACACCGGCGATGGTGGTTACACGCCGGGCGACACCTGGGACCTCTATATCGGTAAAGACAACCGCGTTGTGCAATTTGTTTATCATCGCGGCGGACCCAAGAAGCCGAGCGTCGTAATCTCAACCTGGGCAGGCTACAAAAAGGCTGGTGGTCTGGATATCTCAACGGAGCACCGCGGCACCGCCGACGGCAAGCCCCTGCATCTTTGGATTAGTGACGTGGCCGTGAAGGTGACGGGGTCAGACGCGTGGGTGGACGCGAAATAAAAAACGGGGAGGCTCGATCGGGCGATTGATATACCGATCTGCCTCCAGCCCGTTCAACACATCGGTTGGGTTACTCCATCCGATTTTGTAACGATTCGTGCTCTTGTCGGCCGGAACGACATCAACAGGGTATCCGAAGCGGCAAGCGGACCGCCAGAAGTCTTCAATTCTTTTGTGGGCGCCCTACTTCGATAGCGCCAGGCCTCGGGCTCGCGTTGGAGCCGGGACCGACGGCCATCGTCATTTCGAACTAGCTTGGCTGAAAGCCGCATCGGACTCGGCCAGTTGCTCGCGTACAGCCGCAACGGTCAAGCGCGAAGTCGGCAGGCCCAATGTTGTTTTGGTTTGCAGCGAAATAAATAGCACGATGGCTTCCATTTTCCCAGGAATCTCGTTCATAACGCCGACGTATCTCCCGCCTCCGGCCTCCACAATCGAGCACATCTCGGCTTCACTCACATTCCAGGGCGTATTGCCGCCCCTGTCGTGGTGCCGCTGCATATTGTTCCCGTTCAATTCTGTCACCATGTATTCGCTTGCAAGCGTCTCAGGTTCCGTCGCGTTGTTTTTCATTCGCAGAATGTGCACAGAGGAGCAAGCGTTTGTTCGTAAGTTCGTTTACATCGCGGCGTTCAATCGGCTGCGTCGGCGGTTAGATTCTGCGGGCGGCCAATTAGGTAGGTGATCCGCAAGGGCAACCACCCCCCAGCCGTTTCTCCGATCTCCCAGCGGTATCCGCTGGACTTGAGTCCCCTGGTCATCTCCTGCAGTTCTCCGACCGAGTACGCCCGCAAGCAAGAAACCACGCCATCGAACAAGAGAACGAAAGGAATCACTGGGACTAAATATGTCCATAGAAGGCGTGACCAACGGAAGGGGCGCCGAAACGGAACGAAAAGCCACGTACCGATGGGAATCAATAATATAGATAGTAACGTCAGCATGTGAAACGTGGACGCCTCGAACACGCCGATGGCCTGTCGCTTATTGACGCTATCCTGCAGCAGGCCGCGCGCCTCGTCGGGGTTCAAATGGTGGAAGGAGGAAAACAACGTCCTGAACCCCCGAAGGTATTTCGGAACACGAGTTGCATCAATCGAGTCGCTGAGAAAATGAATGCGATTCGTGGTTGGAGATTCCACATCCTGAAGTTTTGTTGTTGTCGGATATTTGTCCGTCAGCAGAACCTCAGGCGGTATCACTCCGTGCATTTCAAAATGACGCACCAGGGATGGCCACGGGCCGCCCGCCCCCGAACACAGATCCACCACGCGCTCGGAACCACACTCCTCCAGCCGGTTCCGCAGCAGTGTCGCGATCGGCTGATAGGTATTCGTGACTTCCAAAATCATTTGCAGCGAGTCCACGAATTGATCCCGCAGAAATTGCGGGAACCACGGTTGTTCGTGAATCTCAAACAGTCGTGCAATTGGCACAAATACCCCCTACTGGACCGTAATGCTCAGGGGGCCAAGCCCACGCGACTCAAGCTGACAACGCGGGACCGACCCGCGGAGTCTGCGGCCCGCTGCTGGGAACGGGCCGCAGGTCCCCTGCCGAAGCTAAAACGTTACGGATCCTTTTATTTGAATGATGCGGACGGAAGCATCGCCGCCCAGCCCCGAACCGAGAATGCTGGTCGGTTCGCTGACGGCCGAGGCGATGGATCCGAGCGCTCCAGTCAGATCGTTGTTAGGTTGTGCGAAATTCGGGTGGTTGAACAGGTTGAAGAACTGAAAGGCCAGCCCGAATTGACCCCTTTCCCAGTGAGGAATTTGGGTCTGCTTCTGGACCGTGAAGTCGGTGTTCCAGTAGCCCGGTCCCCGGAATTTATTCCGCAGGCCGCCGATGAAGTTCGCCTCCGTCGTCGAAGGAACGAACTGAGCGGTGGTAAGGCAAGGAGTCCCACCGACTATTGCTGCGCCTTCTCCGCAACTCGACAGCGGTCCGCCGAGGAACTGTGGCAGCACCACACCGCCAAACCCCTGCCCGGACAGAAGACCATCCAAACCTCCATCTACCACGGAGTAGGGCAGACCGCTGCGGACGAATACTGTGCCGGAGACCTGCCAGCCGTCCACCAAGGGCGCCCAGCCATGGCCCAACAAAGCGCGACGAACGGGCAATTCCCACACGTAGCTGGAGCTGAAGTAGTGGCGGACGTCGTAGTCGGACGGTCCGTAGTTCTGTTGAATGTTGAATGGGTTTATAGCGGAGGTAACCGAAGTCGCAGAGAAGAAGACGTTCGGGTTTCCGCCGTTGGACACATCGTCAAAGGCGTGGCTGTAGGTGTAGTTAGCCTGGAACACACCTTTGCCCCAGCCGCTGTTGATGTTGTGCTTGAAGGAAAACGTCACGCCTTCGTAGTTCGATATGCCGCTGGTGTCCAGCAGGCTCACGGTGCCGAACCGCGGATCAAACGGTTGAGCTGGAAGGCCGGCGAATGCTGGGACGTTCTGGCAGGCGGTCCCAACAGCGCCGGGACTGCAAAATCCGTTTACGCCGTTGCGATCCACCAGGTCGTGAATGCTGTGATTCCCGTTATAGGCGACGTCGAAGGAACTGTTCTTGCCGATTCCTTGTTGGACTTCCAAGCTCCATTTCTGGAATTGGGGGATCTTAGTAGTTCTGTTGGCGCTAAACAGGCTGGGAGGCGCGAAGCCTGGAACGGCCGCCTGGATTTGCGCCAATGTTTCGTTGTTCTTGAAGCCGTTGATCAAGCCAACGTTGTTGGCGGCTGCCTGGGCGAATATGTTGCCGCCGTTCATGGTTTCGCCGGGAGCGATGTTGCTTCCACTGACGAAAAACGTATTAACTCCGGGCGCGTTGGAAGCAAAGTTGTCGGTGAACACTGCAGGGAAGGCGTCGTTGAAAAGTCCGATTCCTCCGCGGACCACCGTGTTGTGCGAGCCCCAGGGCGACCACGCGAAACCGAAGCGGGGCTGCCAGAGAATCGAGCTCAGACCTTGCAGTTCCTGGTGCAATCCCTGCAACACATCGGTGCTGAACGGCGTGTTGACGTTGTTGTCCGCCAACAGGAACGGATCGTTCAGGCGGTTAAAACAATTGGTCTGGCAGACGGGGTTGGACTCGTGCTCGGCCCGCAGCGCGAACGTGAGCGTGAGGTTCGGCTTTATTTTCCAGTCGTCTTCTCCGTAGAAAGCCAGCGTGTACAGAGCAATCGGCTGCGTCAAAGATGTGGGGAAGCTCTGCTGTAAGACCGAGCTCGTGCCGGTCGCCGGATCCACGCCACCATTAAAGAATGCCGCAACCGAATTGGGTAGGACCAAGCCGCTCGTGAATACGCCGAAGTCCAGGTCGCTCACGTCGTAGCGTAAGAACTTCGTTCCCACTTTCAGAGTGTGATTGCCCAACGTTTTCGAAAAGTCATCGCCAATCTGATACTGCGTGACGTTTCGTCCCTGCGGGAAGAATGCATCGCCCGCGCCACCCGCGGCAGCTCCGCCGATGTTAAACCACGGAATCCCGGCATTCGCGAAGTTTATGGTGGTTGGAAAGGCCGCAAGCGTTGCGGTGCGATTTGCGTTGTCGAACGCCGCCCCGTACCACTGGCCCGAGAGTATGAACTGATTCACCATGCTCGAGCCGAACGTGTGCGTTTCATTCAATTGGCCCTGCCATTGCGGCTGGACGCTGACGATGTTGAAAAGCGGACTGATCGGGTCCGTATCGGACGCTTGATTGCCTTTATCGTAAAGAATCCGCAGAAACACGCGATCGTTTGCCGTAGCGTTGAAATCCACGCGGCCGGAATACTGCGCTTCGGTTGTCAGGTTGTTATCTGCCGCCTGAAAGAACGACGAGCAAGCGACCCCAGCTCCCAGGCCCGTGAAGCCGTTGCATCCCAGAGGGTCGGGAGATAGAAACCCGGCACCCGATTTGGCATTGGCTGCTCCCTTGGCGTTATTGTAGAGACTGAATAGGTTCTGGTAGAAATTGACGGTTGCTGAATTGGCGGCGAAACCCCGGTTGTTCTCTAAATTAGCAATGGTTGCGGTCTGGAACGCCTGGCTGGGAAACGCGACCGCCGTGCTTACCGGAATCACCACCCGCAGACCTTCCGTATTGAAAAAGAAGAACAACTTATCCTTCTTGATCGGCCCCCCGATGGAACCTGCCCACTGGTTGGCGTTGCTAAAGTTCTTCGGCTGGCCCGCATTATTCAGGAACCAATCGTTCGCGTTCAGAGCGCTGCCGTTCCAGTAATACACCGCGTTGCCGTGAAAATCGTTACTGCCGGACTTTGTAACGTAGCTGACGGTGGCTCCTGCCAGGCTGCCGTAGCCTCCCGAATACCCGCTGCTTACAATGGTACTCTCTTGGATGTCGTTTGCGCCGAGAAGCAAGTTCGTGGCGCCGGAGTTATTTAAATTGAGGAAGGGATCGTTGTCATCCATGCCGTCGAGAGTGAACAGGTTTGACGCGGCGCCCACACCATGGTCGGAGAAGTTGCCCAGTCCGCCCGCGGTGTTCATTACCAACCCCGGAGCTGTCTGAACAATCGCAGTGAGGTCATTGCCGGGGTTCGGCGTTTCGCTGAGTTGCTGCTGACTGAAAGTTGTCGCGACGTTTCCATTTTCTGTTTGCAGCAGCGGCTCCGCTTCACCTTCGACGTTCACAGTCACTGAGGC
>Ga0210396_10004101_pt1 | contig 14294 bp, 12 predicted proteins | sample IncBWH17OmetaG_FD_155466 | JGI IMG/M metagenome (GOLD analysis project Ga0210396, IMG submission 155466) | Forest soil microbial communities from Barre Woods Harvard Forest LTER site, Petersham, Massachusetts, United States - Inc-BW-H-17-O ...
CGTAGGAGCAGGCGGCGTTGACCGCCTCAACGGTGAGGCCGTGGCGGAAGGCCTGGGCGATCACGCGCAGGCGGTCCGGGGTGGGCTCGCCCAGCTTGCGGATGATGGCCGCCTTGCCTGCGCCATCGCCTTCGGCCGCGCCCTCGATGGTGATGTCGTCGAGGCCAGAAAGGCCCGTCTCCAGGCCGCGCAGGGCCTTCTGCAGGCTCTCAGCGAAGGTGCGGCCGATGGCCATCACCTCACCCACGCTCTTCATCTGGGTCGTCAGGGTCGGCTCGGCGCCGGGGAACTTCTCGAAGGCGAAGCGGGGGATCTTGGTGACGACATAGTCGATCGTCGGCTCGAAGCTGGCCGGCGTCGCGCCGGTAATGTCGTTGGTCAGCTCGTCCAGGGTGTAGCCGACGGCCAGGCGTGCGGCGACCTTGGCGATGGGAAAGCCGGTAGCCTTGGAGGCGAGGGCGGAGCTGCGCGAAACGCGCGGGTTCATCTCGATCACCACCATGCGCCCGTCGGCGGGGTTGACCGCGAACTGGACGTTGGAGCCGCCGGTCTCGACGCCGATCTCGCGCAGCACCGCGATCGAGGCGGCGCGCATGAGCTGGTATTCCTTGTCGGTGAGGGTCAGGGCAGGGGCGACGGTGATGGAATCGCCGGTGTGCACGCCCATCGGATCGATGTTCTCGATCGAGCAGACGATGATGCAGTTGTCCGCCTTGTCGCGGACCACCTCCATCTCGAACTCCTTCCAGCCCAGCACGCTCTCTTCGATCAGCACCTCGGTGGTGGGGGAGAGGCTAAGGCCGCGTTCGACGATCTCGCGGAACTCGGCGAGGTTGTAGGCGATGCCCCCGCCGGTGCCGGCCAGGGTGAAGGAAGGGCGGATGATCGCCGGCAGGCCGACGAGCTGCTGGGCCTCGAGCGCTTCGTCCAGGGTGTGGGCGGCGCGGGAGAGGGGGCTTTCCAGGCCGATCGCGTCCATCGCCTCGCGGAACTTCTGGCGGTCCTCGGCCTTGTCGATCGCCTCGGCGCGCGCGCCGATCATCTCGACTTCGAACTTCGCGAGCACCCCGGCGCGCTCGAGGGCCAGGGCCGTGTTCAGCGCCGTCTGGCCGCCCATGGTGGGCAGCAGGGCGTGCGGCCGCTCCTTTTCGATGATCTTCGCCACCGCTTCGGGCGTGATCGGCTCGATGTAGGTGACGTCGGCCACCTCCGGGTCGGTCATGATCGTGGCCGGGTTGGAGTTGACCAGGATGATCCGGTAGCCGTCCGCCCGCAGCGCCTTGCAGGCCTGGACGCCGGAATAGTCGAACTCGCAGGCCTGGCCGATGACGATGGGCCCCGCGCCGATGATGAGGATGCTCTCGATATCGGTGCGTCTGGGCATGGTTCGGTTCCGCGCGCGAGCCGCCGCGCGCGCGACGCGCGGTCCGGCCGGCTGAATTGAAGGCTAGGAGGCGGCTTTAGACGTCACTCACCTCTGGCGCAAGGACGGGGAAGGGGTCCGGGTCCGGACGATCGGCGCCCATCGCCGGGGCCGTCGCGTTGCGACGCTCGCCGGAACGGTCCGCTCATTGGTCCTTACAATCGAGTGTGCGACCCACGACATGTAGGACAATCACTTTGGAGTGTCCGTCGCCTATGAGCCTACTCGAAAAAATTCCAGCGATGGACGACCGCGCGCTGAAGAACCTCCTGGACAACGCCCGCCGGCTCGAGACCGAGGGCACTGAGCGACAGAAGGCCGACGCCGCCGAACTCCTGCCCGCGCTCGAAGCCGCCATGGCCGAACGCAAGCAGGCCAAGACCGAAGCCGCCGCCGAAAAGCGCGCCGCCGCCCGCAAGACCGCTCCGCCCCGCAAGCCCCGCGCCAAGGTGGGGTAGGGCTGTCCCTCCCCTTCTGGGGAGGGTGGTCGAGCGAAGCGAGACCGGATGGGGAAGTCTGGATCATCCCCGGCGCCGGTGTCTTTCCCCAAAGTTCCCCACCCGTCTCGCGGCTGCGCGACGAGCCACCCTCCCCATGAAGGGGAGGGACAAGGGTGTTGTCTTCACCCCCGCGCCTTCTTCACTTCCCGCATCGTCTCGGCGAAGCGGCGGAAAACGCCCAGGGAGTCGGTGGGGCCGGGGGAGGCCTCGGGGTGGTGCTGGACTGAGAAGACCGGACGGCCCTTGAGGCGCAGGCCGGCGTTTGTGCCGTCGAACAGGGAGACGTGGGTCTCCTCGAGGGTGTTCGGCAGGTCCTCCCGGCTCACCGTGAAGCCGTGGTTCATCGAGACGATCTCGACCTTGCCGGTGTCGAGGTCCTTCACCGGATGGTTGGCCCCGTGGTGGCCCTGTTCCATCTTGTGCGTCTGGCCGCCGAGCGAGAGGGCGAGCAGCTGGTGGCCGAGGCACACGCCGAACAGGGGCGTGCCGCTGTCGATGAGGGTCCGGATCTCGGGCGCCGCCCACTTGGCTGTCGCCGCCGGGTCGCCGGGGCCGTTGGCCAGGACCACGCCATCGGGTTTGCGAGCCAGGATCTCCGCCGCCGCCGTGTGGGCCGGGACGACGGTGACCTTAACTCCGGCGCTGGCCAGCGCCCGCAGGATGTTGCGCTTGACGCCGTAATCGATGACGACCGCCTCCAGGTCGGCGCCCTCCGGCCCCTCATAACCCTCGGGCCAGGACCACAGGCCTTCACGCCACTCGAAGCTCTGCAAGGTGGACGCGGGGGTGGCGAGGTCCTCGCCCTCCAGCCCGGGCCACGCCTTCGCCTTGGCGACCAGGGCGTCGATGTCGAACCGCCCCTCCGCATCGTGCGCGATCACCCCATGGGGCATGCCCTGTTCGCGGATGCGGCGGGTGAGGGCGCGGGTGTCGATCCCCGCCAGTCCGATCACGCCGCGCCGGGCGAGCCAGGTTGCAAGGTCCGCGTCGGCCCGCCAGTTCGCCGGCGCGGTCGGAACGTCGCGGAAAATCGCGCCGCGGGCCGAAGTCTCGGCCGAACCGGCGACCTGCTCGAGGTCCTCCACATTGGTTCCGACGTTGCCGACGTGCGGGAAGGTGAAGGTGACGATCTGCGCCATGTAGGAGGGATCGGTGAGGATCTCCTGATAGCCGGTCATGGCGGTGTTGAAGCACACCTCGCCCACCGCCTCGCCCACAGCCCCCACGCCGAAGCCGGCGAACACCGTCCCGTCGGCGAGCACGAGGACGCCGGTGGCGCCGGCGGGGAGGGCGTTTGGCATGTGCAGGAGTCTCTTTGGCGAGGGCGCGGCGGCGGGTACCTATGGGCGCAAGCCCCGCGGGTCAACGCGAGGCGACAATTTGGACGGGACGACACAATGCTCGAGCTGCGCCCAAACTGCGAGTGCTGCGATCGCGATCTGGCCCCCGACGCCGCCGCCTTCATCTGCTCGTTCGAATGCACCTTCTGTGAAGCCTGCTCGCGCGATCGCTTTGGCGGGGTCTGTCCCAATTGCGGCGGCGAACTTGTCCGCCGGCCGATTCGACCCTCCGCCGCCCTGGCGCGATTTCCCGCAAGCGCGAAGCGGGTGCGTCGCGATCACGACGATTGCGCGGCGGTCGCGAGGCCGCTCGCCTAGGGGGCGCCGAAGCGGCTTAGGCGTCCCGCGCTCTTGAAGGGGCGGGATGAAGGGTCTATCGCCGCCCCGCTATGCCCGACCAACCCGCCAATCCCGCGCCGCACCTGCTGCGGCGCGTCGATCACTTCGAGCGTCCCCTGTCGCGCGCGGACAAGCGGGTCTGAAATCATGCCCAAAGCCAAGGTCAACGGAGTCGAGATCGAGTTCGAGAACGGCATGACCGTTCTCCAGGTTGCAGAGCTCGCGGGAGAGGAGATCCCCCGCTTCTGCTACCATGAGCGCCTCTCGATCGCCGGCAATTGCCGCATGTGCCTGGTCGAGGTGAAGCCCGGGCCGCCCAAGCCCCAGGCTTCCTGCGCCCTGCCGGCTTCGGACGGCCAAGAGATCATCACCAACTCCGCCATGGTGAAGAAGGCGCGCGAGGGGGTGATGGAGTTCCTGCTCATCAACCACCCGCTGGATTGCCCGATCTGCGACCAGGGCGGTGAGTGCGACCTGCAGGACCAGTCGATGGGCTACGGCCGTGACGCGAGCCGCTACGCCGAGAACAAGCGGGCTGTCGAAGAGAAGTATATGGGCCCGCTCATCAAGACGGTGATGACGCGGTGCATCCAGTGCACCCGCTGCGTGCGCTTCGTCACCGAGGTCGCCGGCATGTCGGAGATCGGCCTGATCTCGCGCGGCGAGGACGTGGAGATCACCACCTATCTCGATCAGGCAGTGACCAGCGAGCTGTCCGCCAACGTCATTGATCTTTGCCCAGTCGGCGCCCTGACCTCCAAGCCCTACGCCTTCAACGCCCGCCCGTGGGAGCTGACCAAGACCTCCAGCGTCGATGTCATGGACGCGCTCGGCAGCGCCATCCGCGTGGATGCGCGGGGCCAGGCGGTGCTGCGGGTGTTGCCGCGCACCAATGACGCGGTCAACGAAGAGTGGATCAGCGACAAGACCCGCTACGCCTGCGACGGCCTCGGCCGGCAGCGTCTGGACCGGCCGATGATCCGCGAGAACGGCAAGCTGCGTCCGGCGAGCTGGAACGAGGCCCTGGGCGTGGTCGCCGACCGCATCCGCGCCGCCAGGCCCCAGCGACTGGGGGTGATCGCTGGCGAGTTGCAGGACGCCGAGTCCATGAAGGCGGCGCTCGACCTTTTCGGCGGTCTTGGCGCGACGTCGATGGACTGCCGCACGGACGGCTCGCCTCTGGGCGCCGGCGCGCGGGAAAGTTGGCTGTTCAACTCGACCCTCGAGGGCCTGGAGAAGGCCGATGCGGTGCTGCTGGTGGGCGCCAATCCCCGCATGGAAGCGGCCGTCTTCAACGCGCGCCTGCGCAAGATGTGGCTGGCCGGCCGCACGCGCTTTGGCCTGATCGGCCGAACCGCGGACCTCACCTACGACTACGACCACCGCGGCTCAGGCGGCGAGACCCTTGGCGGCCTGGCTGACAGTGACCATGCCTTCGTCAAGGCGTTCAAGGCGGCGCAGAGGCCGGCGATGATCCTCGGCGCGGGCGCTCTGGGGCGCAGCGACGGGGCGTCGGTTCTCGCTTCGGCCGCCCGCGCGGCCAGCGCCTTCAATGTCGTGCGCGACGGCTGGAACGGCTGGAACGTCCTGCACACCGCCGCCTCGCGGGTGGGCGGCCTGGATCTCGGTTTCGTCCCGGGCGTGGGCGGCCTGACCGCAACTCAGATGATGGATCTCGGCGTCCTCGACGTCCTGTTCCTGATGGGCGTGGACGAGATGGACCTCGGCAAGACCGACGCCTTCGTCGTCTACATGGGCACGCACGGCGACCGCGGCGCGCACCGCGCCGACGTGATCCTGCCCGCCGCGGCCTACACCGAAAAGGATGGGATCTACGTGAACACCGAGGGCCGCGTGCAGCGCGGCGAGCGGGCGGTGTTCCCCAAGGGCGAGGGGAGGGAGGACTGGGCCATCCTGCGCGCCCTCTCGGCGCGGCTTGGCGCGACCCTGCCCTATGACAGCCTCGCGCAACTGCGCGAGAAGTTGTTCACCGAACACCCGACCTTCGGCCGGATCGACTACGCGCCCGGATCGGTGGCCGCGCCGCTCGACCTCTCGGGTCTCGGCAAGGCCGGCGAGATCGCCGACGCGGATTTCCTGAGCCCTGTGCGGGCCTACCACCTCACCAACCCGATCTGCCGGGCGAGCGTGACCATGGCCGAATGCGCGGCCCTGGCCGCGGGCCTCAAGATCGCCGCCGAGTAGGGGAGCCGGCTCGAATGTTCTGGTCCACCCCTGGCGGATGGCTGCTGCTCACGGTTGGGCAGATCCTCGCGGTCCTCATCTGGATTCTGCTCTCGCTCGCCTTCCTCCTGCTCGCCGACCGCAAGATCTGGGCCGGCGTGCAGATGCGCAAAGGTCCCAACGTCGTAGGCCCGTTCGGCTCGCTGCAGTCCTTCGCCGACTTCCTGAAGTTCGTGCTCAAGGAGATCGTCATCCCCGCGGGGGCGGACAAGACGATCTTCCTGCTGGCGCCCCTGATCATGTTCACCCTGGCCTTCGGCGCCTGGGCGGTGATGCCGCTCGCCCCCGGCTGGGTGGTCTCGAACATCAACGTCGGGGTCCTCTACCTCTTCGCGATCTCGTCCCTGGGCGTCTACGGTGTGATCATGGGCGGCTGGGCGTCCAACTCGAAGTACCCCTTCCTGGGCGGACTTCGGTCGGCGGCGCAGATGGTGAGCTACGAAGTCTCGATCGGCTTCGTGATCGTCACGGTGATCCTCCTGGCGGGCTCGCTGAACCTGAACACCATCGTCGAGCGCCAGGGCGGCGGGTTCTGGAACTGGAACGTGCTGGGCGGCGGCGGGCTCAAGGACCTTCCCGCGGCGCTGGTGATGATCCCGATGTCGGTGATCTTCTTCGTGTCGGCCCTGGCCGAGACGAACCGTCCGCCGTTCGACCTGCCCGAGGCCGAGTCCGAGCTCGTCGCCGGCTATCAGGTCGAATATTCCTCCACGCCGTATCTGCTGTTCATGATCGGCGAGTACGCGAACATCGTCTTGATGTGCGCGCTGATCACCACGCTCTTCTTCGGCGGGTGGCAGGCGCCGTTCCCGACGCCGTTCACGCACTCCTGGAATCCCACGGCCGCAAGCTTCTTCGGCTTCATGTGGTTCTTCCTGAAGATCATCTTCTTCTTCTTCCTGTTCGCCGTCGTGAAGGCGATCGTTCCGCGCTATCGCTACGACCAGCTGATGCGCCTGGGCTGGAAGGTCTTCCTGCCGACCTCCCTCGTCGCCGTCGCCCTGATCGGCGCGTGGCGCGTGTTCGGACCCGCAGCATGAGGCGCGAAACCGCGATCTGCGTCGCCCTGCCGGCCGTCGCCGCGGCGGCCCTTGCAGGCTGCGCCTCGGGCGTGGGGCAGGGGGCGGCGAGCTACGATGCGCTGGCCCGGGCGACCAAGGACTGCCAGGAGCGCGGCGGCCAGCTGCAGCTTCGCTCCGGCTACGACGACCAGGAACTGTCCAGCTACGATTGCGTCGGGGCGAGGAGGTAGGATCGCATGTTCCAGAGAATCGGACAGGCCATCCGCGGCGCGGCCCTGATGGACATCATCGGCGCCTTTGGCCTCTCCATGAAGTACATGGTCCGCCCCAAAGCGACCGTGCTCTATCCCAACGAGCGCAATCCCCAGTCGCCGCGCTTCCGCGGCGAGCACGCCCTGCGTCGCTATCCTAGCGGCGAGGAGCGCTGCATCGCCTGCAAGCTGTGCGAAGCAGTGTGCCCGGCCCAGGCCATCTACATCGAAGCCGAGCCACGCGAGGACGGCTCGCGCCGCACGACCCGCTACGACATCGACATGGTGAAGTGCATCTACTGTGGCCTGTGCCAGGAGGCCTGCCCGGTGGACGCCATCGTGGAAGGGCCCAACCTCGAGTTCTCGGTGGAGACCCGCGAGGAGCTCTACTACGACAAGGAACGTCTGCTCGCGAACGGCGACCGCTGGGAGCGCGAGATCGCAAAGAACCTGGAACTGGACGCCCCCTACCGTTAACAACCCCTGCCTGCGATGGGCTGGCCGCTCCCGGCGGGGAGCGAGGTCCGCCGGACCCGCCGCAGAGAAGCAAGAAAGTCGTCAAGGTCGCCGATGGTCCTGCAGGCCTCCGCCTTCTATGTGCTTGCCGCGGTCACTCTGCTGGCTGGCCTGGCGGTCATCTTCGCCCGTAATCCGGTGCACTCCGTGCTCTTCCTGATCACGGCGTTCTTCTCGTCGGCCGGCCTCTTCGTGATGCTGGGCGCCGAGTTCCTCGCCATGATCCTGGTGGTGGTCTACGTCGGCGCCGTCGCGGTGCTGTTCCTCTTCGTGGTGATGATGCTCGACGTCGACTTCGCCGAGCTGCGACAGGGATTCGCCAGGTATCTGCCGCTCGGCATCGTCGTGGCCGTGATCCTCACCGGTGAGATGGTCCTGGTCGCCGCCAGCGTCGCCCACTCCGGCGCAGCGGGCGCGTCGACCGGGCCGATGACCCACGTCGGGGCGTTTTCCAACGCCGAAGCGATCGGGCGGGTGCTCTATACGGACTACCTCTACTTCTTCCAGACAGCGGGCATGGTGCTTCTGGTCGCCATGATCGGCGCGATCGTGCTGACCCTGAAGCACAAGGCCCACGCGCGCCGGCAGAATGTCGCCGACCAGACCGCCCGCACGCCGCAATCGGGGATGCGCATCGTCACCATCAAGTCCGGCGAAGGGATCGACGCATGACCATCGGCCTGACCCACTACCTGACCGTCGCGGCGATCCTCTTCACCATCGGCGTGCTCGGCATCTTCGTGAACCGCAAGAACGTGATCGTCATCCTGATGTCGATCGAGCTGATCCTGCTGGCGGTGAACATCAACCTGGTGGCCTTCTCGGTCTTCCTCCACGACGTGGTGGGGCAGATCTACGCCATGTTCGTCCTCACCGTGGCCGCGGCCGAAGCGGCGGTGGGCCTGGCGATCCTGGTCACCTTCTTCCGCTGGCGGGGCGACATCGCGGTCGATGACGCCTCGGTGATGAAGGGATGAGCGGGATGTACCACCATCCGGAGACCTGCGCGTGAGTCCGCAACTTATCGTCACGCTGCTGGTCTTCGCGCCAATCGTTGGCGCGATCATCGCCGGCCTGTTCGGCCGGCGGATCGGCGACACCGCCTCGAAGGCGGTGACCACGGGCCTGCTGATCTTCTCCTGCCTGCTGGGCTGGCTCACCTTCTTCGACGTGATCGGGGGAAAGTGGGGCAGTTTCACCGTCGCCCTCGCGCCGTTCATCGACGTCGGCCGGTTCCAGTCGACCTGGTCGGTCCGCATCGATTCGCTGTCGGCGGTGATGCTGGTCGTGGTCACCACCGTCAGCGCCCTCGTGCACGTGTACAGCTGGGGCTACATGCGCGAGGACGCGTCGAAGCCGCGGTTCTTCGCCTACCTGTCGCTGTTCACCTTCGCCATGCTCGCCCTGGTGACGGCCTCCGACCTGATGCAGCTGTTCTTCGGCTGGGAAGGCGTGGGCCTCATGAGCTACCTGCTGATCGGCTTCTGGTACGACAGGCCCACGGCCAATTCGGCGGCGATCAAGGCCTTCGTGGTCAACCGGGTTGGCGACGCCGGCTTTGTGCTCGGTATCGTGACCTGTTTCTGGGCCTTCGGTTCGATCCGCTTCGCCGAGATGTTCCCACAGGTTCCAGTGATTGCAGACCACGTCTGGCGTTTCGGAAGCTGGGATCTGCGGTTGATGGATCTGGCCTGCGTGCTCCTGTTCATCGGCGCGATGGGCAAGAGCGCCCAGTTCTTCCTGCACACCTGGCTGCCCGACGCCATGGAAGGCCCGACCCCGGTCTCGGCCCTGATCCATGCCGCGACCATGGTGACGGCGGGCGTCTACATGGTCTGCCTGCTCTCGCCGATGTTCGAGCACGCCCCGATCGCCAAGGACGTGGTGACGGTGGTGGGCGCGGTGACCTGTCTCTTCGCCGCGACGGTCGGCCTGGCCCAGAACGACATCAAGCGGGTGGTCGCCTATTCGACCTGCTCGCAGCTCGGCTACATGTTCTTCGCCGCAGGGGTGGGCGCTTATCCGGCGGCCATGTTCCACCTGTTCACCCACGCCTTCTTCAAGGCCCTGCTGTTCCTGGGCTGCGGCGCGGTCATCGGGGCGATGCACCACGAGCAGGACATGCGGAAGATGGGCGCCTTGTGGAACAAGATCCCCATCACCTATGCGGTGATGCTGGTGGGCACCCTGGCCATCACCGGCGTGGGCATTCCCGGCCTCGACCTCGGCTTCGCCGGTTTCTACTCCAAGGACGCCCTGATCAATTCGGCCTTCATGGCCGGGCGCGGCGGCGACGGGACGGGGATGTTCGCTTTCGTGGTCGGAGTCCTGGCGGCCGGCCTGACCTCCTTCTACTCGTGGCGCCTGATCTTCATGACCTTCCATGGTCACGCCAAGTGGGGTGATGCGGCGCATGAGGATCACGGGGAGCACGCCCACGCCGACGAAGCGCACGGCCATGACGCTCACCACGGCGGCGAGCCTCACGAGGAGCCCTGGTCGATGCTCGTCCCGATCCTGCTGCTCGCCGTTGGCGCGACGTTCGCCGGCGGCCTGTTCGACCACGGCTTCATCGGCGGCGGCCGCGACACCTTCTGGAGGGGCGCGCTTTCCACCATCACCAGCAGTCATCTGCTGGACGAGATCGAGCACATGCCCGCCTGGGTGACCTGGGCGCCCCTGCTGGTGACCGCGATCGGCTTCATCGCCGCCTGGTACGCCTACATCCTCCACGAGGGGATGGGCGCGCGCATCGCCGCCCGGAAGGGAATCGTCTGGTCGTTCCTGTACAACAAGTGGTACTTCGACGAGCTCTACCATCTCATCTTCGTCCGCGGCGCCGCGGCGCTCGGCGACCTGTTCTGGAAGGGCGGCGACAAGCGCCTGATCGACGGGCTGGGTCCTGACGGCGTTTCAGCCGCCAGCTACGCCATCGGCAAGGCGACGGCGCGCCTGCAGACCGGTTACGTGTACCACTACGCCTTCGTCATGCTGCTCGGCGTCGCCGGGCTCCTCTCCTACGCCCTGTGGGCCTTCGCACGATGAGCGGCATCCTCTCCCTCACCACCTTCCTTCCGCTGCTGGGCGTCGCCGGCATCCTCTTGGTGCGCGGCCTGGCGCCGGCCAATGACGAGCGGACGGCCTCGGCTGCGCGCTGGATCGCCCTGGCGACCACCCTGGCGACCTTCGTCCTGTCGGTGGCCGTCGTGGCCAGCTTCCACCCCAGCCAGAGCGGCTTCCAGATGCAGGAGGATGTCCAGTGGTTCGGCGGCCTGCGCTACCGGATGGGCGTCGACGGTATCTCGGTCCTCTTCGTCCCGCTAACGGCGTTCCTGATGCCGTTGTGCATCGCCGCCAGCTGGCGCTCGATCAAGGACCGTGTGGTCGAGTACATGATCACCTTCCTGGTCCTCGAGACCCTGGTGATCGGCGTCTTCTGCGCCCTCGACATCATCGTCTTCTACGTGTTCTTCGAAGGCCAGCTGATCCCGATGTTCCTCCTCATCGGCATCTGGGGTGGTCAGAACCGCGTCTACGCGGCCTTTAAGTTCTTCCTCTACACGCTGCTCGGCTCGGTCCTGATGCTAGCGGCGATCCTGGCGATGATCTCGATCGCGCACACCTCCTCGATTCCGGAACTGATGCGCTACCACTTCTCGCCGGCGCTCCAGACCTGGTTCTGGCTGGCCTTCTTCGCCTCCTTCGCGGTGAAGATGCCGATGTGGCCGGTCCACACCTGGCTTCCGGACGCCCACGTCGAAGCGCCCACCGCCGGTTCGGTGATCCTGGCCGGGATCCTGCTGAAGATGGGCGGCTACGGCTTCATGCGCTTCTCGGTGCCGATGTTCCCGGCCGCGAGCGTGGAGTTCACGCCGCTGATCTTCGCCCTCTCGGTGATCGCCATCGTCTACACCTCCCTGGTGGCGTTCCGTCAGGACGACATGAAGAAGGTCATCGCCTACTCCTCGGTGGCTCACATGGGCTTCGTCACCATGGGCATCTTCTCGGGCAACCTGCAGGGCGAGCAGGGCGCCATCTTCCAGATGCTCAGCCACGGGGTGATCTCCGGAGCGCTCTTCCTTTGCGTCGGGGTCGTCTACGACCGGATGCACACGCGCGAGATCGCCTACTACGGCGGCCTGGTGACCAGGATGCCGGTCTATGCGGCGGTCTTCATGCTCTTCACCATGGGCAATGTCGGCCTGCCCGGCACCAGCGGCTTCATCGGCGAGATCCTCACGCTGACCGGGACCTACGGGGTCTCCACCTGGACGGCGATCGCCGCTGTCAGCGGGCTTATCCTCTCGGCCCTCTACGCCCTGACGCTGTACCGACGGATCATCTTCGGCCAGCTCACCAATCCCTCGCTGGCCACGATCGGCGACCTGGTGGGCCGCGAGGCGATCATCTTCCTGCCCCTGATCATCGCCACCCTCGTGCTCGGCTTCCAGCCGGGCCTGGTCTTCTCAATCACCGATGCGGCGACCACTCACATGGTCGACGTCTTCCACGCCGCGACGGGACGCTGATAGCCACGCCATGACGCCGATGCAGACCGCCGCCATCGCCTCGCCAGAGCTGGTGCTCGTCGGCGCGACCCTGATCCTGCTCGTCTGGGGCGCCTTCCAGGGCAAGGCCAACGCGATCTTCACCTTCGCTTCGGTCGCCTCGCTTTGCGCCGCGGCTGTCGTCGCTGTCGTCGCTCCCATGGGGCGCGCCTTCGGCGACGGCCTCATCCTCGACCAGGGCGCGGTCTTCTCGAAGGTCGTGATCTATCTTGCGAGCGCCGCGGCGATCCCGATGGGCGAGGGTTGGTTCGCGCGCCGCGGCCAGGCGCGCTTCGAGTTCCCGATCCTGGTGATCATCGCAGCGCTCGGCATGGGCATGATGGTCTCCGCCGGAGACCTGATCTCACTCTACATCTCGATCGAGCTGCACTCGCTGGCGCTTTATGTCCTCGCTGCGTTCGAGCGCGACAACGGCAAGTCGTCTGAAGCCGGTTTGAAGTACTTCGTCCTGGGGGCCCTCTCCTCGGGTATTCTCCTTTACGGCGCCTCGTTGATTTACGGGTTCGCCGGCTCGACGCGCTTCGACACCATCGCCGTGGCGATGAGCCATGGGGCTGGGATCGGCGCTCTGCTGGGCCTGGTGTTCGTGATCTGCGGCCTCGCATTCAAGGTATCCGCCGCGCCATTCCACATGTGGGTGCCGGACGTTTACGAAGGCGCTCCCACCCCGGTCGTCGGCTTCTTCGCCGGCGCTCCCAAGCTCGCCGCCATGATGCTTCTGGCCCGCCTGCTCACCGAGGGCTTCAGCGGAGCAGTCGAGCAGTGGCGTCAGGTCATCGTGGCGGTGGCCATCCTTTCGGTCGCCGTGGGGGCCTATGCCGGCCTGCGCCAGACCAACCTCAAGAGACTGTGGGCCTACTCCTCGATCGCCCAGATCGGCTACGCCATGGTCGGCCTCGCCGCCGGCGGCGCCGTGGGCGTTCAGTCGGTGCTGGTGTTCATGACCCTCTACGTCATAGACGTCACCGGCTTCTTCGCGTGCCTGGCGGTGTTGTCGCGTCAGGGCCGACCGATGGAGACCTTCGCGGACTTCGCGGGTCTCGCGCGCGAGCGCCCCGGCTTCGCGGTGGCCATGACCTTCTTCTCGCTCTCGGGGCTTGGACTGCCGCCGCTCAGCGGCCTTTGGGGCAAATACTACGTCTTCAAGGCCGCGATCGCGGCGGGACTCGCGCCCGCGGCGGTCATCGCCCTGATCGGCAGCGTGATCGCAGCCTACTACTATCTGCGCCTGATCAAGGTGATGTGGCTGGACGCCAGCCCCGGCCCCACCGACCGGCCCGCGCCCGAGGGCGTGGTGATCGGCTACGGGGCGGCCTTGTTCGCCTTCCCGCTCGTCCTCTTCGCGCTCTACGCCATCGACCCCCTGGCGCACACGGCGGCAGCGGCCTTGATCACGCCCTGACGATGGGGCGCCTTGCGCGCCCAGCGTCACCGTTGTCGGCGCCCATCAGACCGTGCGATCCTGCGCCGAAAGCAGGGAGCGGGTCGATGAATCGGGTGGCTACTGGCCTTGCCGTCCTGGCGCTGGTTTCAGCGTCGGTTACCCAGGTGACAGCGCAGCCTGCGCCGGCCTCGAGCGAGGATTCGGCGCCCAGCGCGCGCAAGCTCGAACTCGCCCGTCAACTGGTGCAGATGTCGGACCTGAAAGCCAACATGGTGGCGGCGTTGCGCGGCATGGCGAGCGGCTTGGCCAGCCAGCAGGCCGCGCAGGGCGGTCAAACGCTCGCCCCCGACCGCCAGGCAAAGCTGAAGGCCATCCAAGATGCGGAAGCGGACGTATTGCCCAGAATGGTCCCCAATATCGTGGAGGCCATGGTCCAGGGCTACGCACGCGAGTTCACCGAGAAGGAACTCTCCGACGCGGTCGCCTTCTACCAGAGCCCCTCGGGACGAGCGATCATCGCCAAGACGCCACAGCTGATGCAGGGGGTGATGGTCAAGCTGGTGCGGCTGACGCCTCAGCTGCGGCGCGACATGGGTGAAGAGATCTGCGCCAAGGTCACCTGCACGGCGGCGGAAAAGGCCGCCTACTTCGGCTCGTCGCCGCCGAACCCGGAAGCGCGCACGCCGCCAGGTCGATGAGCCAGGGTC
>Ga0210396_10004105_pt1 | contig 14272 bp, 10 predicted proteins | sample IncBWH17OmetaG_FD_155466 | JGI IMG/M metagenome (GOLD analysis project Ga0210396, IMG submission 155466) | Forest soil microbial communities from Barre Woods Harvard Forest LTER site, Petersham, Massachusetts, United States - Inc-BW-H-17-O ...
GAAATTCCAGACCGCATCCGGCAGCTTCCTGCAGAAGCTCTCGCGCGCCTTGTGGCACACCTCGCCGCAGAACACCTCGCTCGACGTGGACGATCTCAATTCGTGGGTCGTGTCGACCACAAACACGATTGCCGGCATCAATCGCGCGTCCTCGGCGAACGCCTGGTGGCTGGCCGCAACCGCTGTTGCCGGCGGCTCCGCTGCTCTGTCTTCGGTGACCGCCGAGCCCGGATACCAGTCCGTCACCTGGGGCTATGACGAGCCCGATCTGTTCGTGATGAACCGGACATCCTATGCGGCGTTCAAGAACCAGTTTGTCGCCAACATTCGCTTTGGCCAGGGGATGCAGGACGACGAGGCCTTGCAGGTCGGTTTCCGCAACCACTTCCTGTTCAACAACGCGGTAACGGTTGCCGATTACTTCGCGACCGCCAATCAGGCCCTGCTGTTGAATTCGAAGTATATCTTCCCCGTGTTCCACGAGGCGGATTATTTCAACGTGGATCCGTTCCTGAAGCCGTCGAACCAGCGTGTTCTTGTGTCGTGCATGTATCTGACCTGGAATCTGAGCTGCATTTCGCCCAGAATGAACGTGCCCTTCACGGCGATCACCTAACGAGCCAAGGGAGGAGAAGGCAGACTGGGCCTGTGACCCGGATTCAACCTTCTCCTCCCAACCCCAAGGAGAACTTCCATGGCGCTACCTTTTGCAAATCCAGTTTCGCAATGCATGCCGGGGTTCGGCTCGCCTTCATTCTACGGGGCTGCGACTCAGACTCCCACCACTACGGCCGCTCTAACCCTTACGATCGGCGCGACGGCCACCACACCTTCAACCGGCGGCACTCCGTTCAACCTCAACGGTGGACCGGCTCCGACTTCCGGCAAGTGGCATCTGCGCATGGCCGGCGCGACAGGTACTCCGACTCTCGCGCTTCAGGTCACTGTCTCCGATGGCACGAATACATGGACTGTTGCGACGATTCCGGCATCCGTGGCCACCAACTATCTCGACTACACAGGTGAATTCAAGACTGACGTCTCGATCACTTCTGTGGCGTTTGTCACGACACCGGGCGGCGGAGGCACAAACATTCCGCTGGATGCGGAAGTCTCGCTCGTCTAAGCCAGAAACTGCTCGCTTCTTCGCCGCTGTCCCATCGGCGGGCTCTCTACCTGACCGGGAGAGCCCGCCTTTTTTCTTGAGGGTTGATTATGACGCTGTCGTCCTGGGTATCGTCGAATCATTCTGCACCCGATGTGTATATTCGGTGCCAAGGGTGTGACGGAGTTATTCTTTTCAACGCGGAAGAGATAACTGAGCGAAAGAATAGACCGACAAACACATCTACGCCGTGTAAACATTGCGGTTGGCATCCTGTCTATCCGCCAGAGCCGTGGCTAAAATTAGAGGGAGCTAAGTTTTGAATAAGGGGGTGCAGCAATGAGCCAATGGTCACTAGTGGGCGACGCTCTGATGAGTTTGCGTGAGCAAGCCGCCGACGTTCCTTCCGCTCTCCCTGCACCTACTCTTAGCTCCGTCACTCCGTCCCCGACTGGTTCTCTGGCCATCTGGTTCACGGTCACCCAACTCACTCCTTGGGGTGAGTCTCCCGCTTCTCTCGAGACCGCGGTCACGACCGGCGCGATCGGCGCCACTTTCACTCTGGCTGGAATCTGTTCGTTCGCTGCGACTTCGCTGCGCGTTTATTTTACGCTTGGCGCAGCCGGGGGCGAGGATCGCTATTCCGAGTATCCGATTCCTTCCGGCGGCACAGGTGCGTTCTCTCTTGCGTTCACGCTCTCGGGGACCGGAACAGGGCAGGGAGCCATCACGCCAGGGTTCGCGCCGACGCGCTCTTCGGCCTGGCTACCGGATACAGACGGGACGGCGCTGAGTGCGGCTGCTCTCTATAGATGGGTGAATGAGGGGTTGGACTACATCACAGGACTCACGGACGGCATCCGCGACATCACAGGTATTCCTTCGACCGCTGGCCAAGCACAGTACCAATTGATCTCCAACTGGCGCAAGATTGGCACTCAATTCTACGACGGCTGGCCGATGACCGCCGGAGCGAAGAGCGACATATTTCGACGCTCCAATGTGGTTGGAATTTCTGGTACGGGCGTGGTCAATCAGGACTCGGTGATCCAGCAGGTCGAATTCTACCCGCAATCGTCCAGAACATCGGGCAACGGAGTTTTAAGCGGTAATCTTTCGGCCACTGCAACTGTGATTCCCTACACTCCGGGAGCTTCCGGATGGGTACTTGGCTTCGGGCTGGCTTTGCTCGGCCCCTACCCTGCCGATCCTTCCGCCTGCGAATTGGTGTACTACTCAGGCAATGCTTCTAATCAGCTTTCCCCCGTTACGCGAGGGATGGGCGGAACCTTTGCGACTGCATGGCCAGCGGGCACGCAAGTCCTTGAGTGCAATCTCTACCTGACTGGTCTGCGCTACCCAACGCACTACACACGCGGCCAGGCGAACAATCAGCTTGGTCTTCCTCCCGCATGGATCGATGCGCTTAAGGATTATCTGGCGTCGCGGTTCAAAGGCGCGGAACAGGATCTTGAGGGCCAGCAGGCGTTGTTGAAACAAGTCGAAGCAAAATGCAACGGAATTAAAGGCGCGAAGGAAGTCATGTCGCCGCGGCAGGTACAAGTCGGCGGAAACAGCGGCGTTGAGACCGCGATGGGGCTCGGCGGCTACTTCGGCGGAGTCATTCTGCCATGAGTGCACGCGTAATCAGCCAAAAAAAGTTCGCCAAGCTCGTAGCATCCACAGGCGCTCTCTCTCAGCCACCCGGTGCGTTGACCCGCCTCTCGAATCTACTTTTTACCCAACGTGGCAGCCTCCAGATCGCCGATGGCTCTCAAGCCATATCGTCAGCTATCTCTCCCGCATCCTTCATTTCCGCTATCGCTGCATTCGCCAATCTCCAGGCGGGTCAATTTCCTTACTACGAATTGCTGGCTTACGCTTCTACCCCGCAGCTTGCCGACGTCACCGGTTTCGCTATTTCCAGCACGTCCGGGTCTACCGACAATCCAGCCGGCACGTACACATTCGCCATTGCCGCCAACCTCGGGTCCTTGCACACCAACCCTCACAACTCTTCGATCTTTCAGACGCTTGGCGCGTTCGATACGGTTAACTTCTCCTGGACCGCTGTCGCCGGGGCAACCGGGTACACGGTGTACTACGTCTATCGTCTTCCGTTGTCCCCGCTCCCGAGCTACATCGTTCTGGGCACTTCGGCCGGAACCACGTTTTCGTTCACCGGTGCCCTCCCTCTTTCTCCTGCCGTCATTCCATCGCCGACTTTCAACAACACTTTCGAACTGCTTCTGTACGTGAGCACCACACTCGCCACGGCACCGCCTCAAGTGACTTTCAGCGAAGTGACTGCCGGAGCGTTCCCCTTCGCTCCGCCCCAGCCAGCTACCCTGGCGCCCGGATCGGTGGGATTCAGCGCCACTCCCGGTATTCCAGGGTTCTCGCCCTATGGCGGAATCTATGGCGTCGCCGGACCGCTTCCGCAACTCGTTCAGTTTGCCGGTGAGTCCATTCTGATCCTCGGTAACGGTTACGCACCGCAGCAAGTCGATCCTTCGCTCGGTGCTATCGCGCCCGTCACCCCTCTTCGAAACACGTTTCAAGCTGCGTATCCAACCTGGCAAACAGGGGTCGACTGGATCACCGGATCGCAATTGGCGGTGCTCAGTGCAGGGATCAACTATCTGTTTACCGCTACTCAGGGAGGTGTCTCCGGAACGAGCACACCATCCTGGAATTTTACGACCGGCTCTGAGACTTCGGACGGAAGCGCGGTGTGGACCTGCAACGGTCCTATCGTCGTGTCGGTTGCCCCCATCGGTGCTGCTCATGCGGTTGCCTACGCCGGTTCTCTCTGGCTGGCCAACACCCATCCTACGACCACCACGTATCCTTCATGGATCCCAACCAACACCTACGTTGCCGGTCAGCAGATCGTTGTGGTGGACGGATCCGGAAATCAGTGGTTGTTCCAGGTGCAGACCGGAGGCGTCTCAGGCTCGAGCGCACCATCATGGGTCTTTACTATCGGCAGCACTACCGCCGACGGCACAGTAGTTTGGCTGTGCGTTCTGGAATTTCAAAATGCATCCGGAACCCAGACTCACACCTCCGGGTCGCAGACAACCAACGGTTCCGGAAACTGGAGCTTTGTTGGCACCCAATGGAGATCCAACTTCAATCCCGGTTCGTCTGCGCTTGCTAATCTGGTGTTCAAGGGCTTCGGATTTTCCATACCATCCGGCGCTACGATCCTGGGGGTGATAGTCACTGCCAGTTTGACTTCGCAGTCCACCACAACAGGCACTCTGTCCCAGGTCGCTTTGTACTATACAAATGCTGTGCTCGGCACGATAAAAACTCCGGGCACGGCCTTTACGACTACGATAACGCCAGAGTCCTACGGCAGCTCAAGTGACTTGTGGGGGGCGTCGCTTACTCCCGCCATTGTCAACGATCCGAGTTTTGGATTCGCAATGGCGGCAACCTGCGATTCCATCCGTGTGTTTATCGGTCAGCCCTTCCAGGTGACCGTCTTCTACACAACGACGACATCGGGATCGGGCGCGCTGGCCGCCGGGATCGATGGGCCGACCTGTCTCAAGATGTCCGATTCCAACAATCCGAACTCATGGAATCCGGTCAACACCGCTTTCATCGGCCGGGACGATGGGACGCAGATTACCGGGTTGCAGCCGTTCACGATCGCCGCGCTGGGCATATCTCCTACCGGGTCTCTGTGTGTGTTCAAGGAGTTCACCACTTATCAGGTTATCGGCGTGTTCGGCTCCAGTTCGTTCGAGATCCAGCCAGCGCAGACCAACCTTGGCTGTATCGCCGCAAGATCGATTCAGTTTTTGCCCGGTTTTGGCGTCGTCCGGTTCTCGCATCTGGGATTCGCAATATTTGACGGCATCAACGACAGGCTTATTTCAGAGGATATTCGGCCTTATCTGTTTGGCGGGGTGGACTCCGAATCCGATATCACCTCTGTCGATCCATCTTTTCTCTACCTCGCGCAATCGGGTCAGACTACCCAGCCGCCGATGTACATGTGCGCGATGCCCCTGCTGGGCTCCGCCGGTCAATTAACACGCCTGTTCGTCTACGACCTGGTAATGAAGGCGTGGACTGTGCTCGATCTTCCCTGGCCTATCACTGCGCTCTCGGCCGTGGCGGTTGGCGAAGGATACCCGCTGGTTCTCGCCGGAAAGACCGATGGAACAGTACAGCGGTTGCAGGCAGGCGATCTGAACTGGGACCAGGGCGCGAGCGATCAATCAACCGTGAATTGGTCGTTCAGAAGCCCGGATGTGTTCGGCGAGGGCTCAAGTCAGCGCCTCTTCTTCCAGCAGGCTGTCATTCGCGGCTACGGAAACGCGGCCATGGTCAAATCGATTGTTGCGAACCTTTGGCTGGATGGAAAGAATGTAGGTGCGCAGGCTATCGATATCGTGCCGATGGGTGGGGCCAATCTGTTCGAAGTCAATATCAAAATCTGGATGAACGGAGAGCGCGCCCATCTGGATATCAGTGGAAATAACGGCGGCGCCCCCGGTGTGATCGACGCCGTGGATTGGTCGATTGTGCCCAAGTCATCCCAGGCGCGGAGGATCATCGGGTGATTTGTATTCGTAATCTTTGGGAAGGCGAAGCAGTGATTCTTCCTCCTGCCCTCCACCAAACAGACACAAATAGTGAGGCCCATTAGAGACGCCAATCTCTAACGGGCCTTGAAACCGCAACCACGGCAAGCCGTAATCGCAACCTCGCAACTCCGATTATCGGCTTACCTTCACCGAAAAGTCAAGGCAAATCCGATGACATGCCACAACTGCAACTCGGCCTGCAAACGATTCGGTAAGCACAGAAACGGCCTATTCCTTTGCTGGAACGGATCGCCCTGACTCTTGAAACGATTGCCAAAACGAATCAGGGGGTTGTGACCCGGCAGCGATAAGACTTTTTTCCTTTATCACTACGCGGCAAATATCAAGCGTGGAAAGTGCGGTGTAGGAGGGTACGCCGTCAAGGACTTCAATAATTCGTTTTGATAATTCCAGACATTGCATTTTGCACACTCCATGCGATGATTCGCAGCTTTTCCCAAAGCAACGGCTTCGATGAAATTCTTCCACCAGCCGATCCCGAGTACAGCGAGGCGGTGAAAGAACTTCTCGCAAAATGGAAGCCACCCGAAGGATCGCCGAACTAAATTCAGTAGAACATTGCACACAACCCTTCGGAAATGATTGCGTTTCGAGGATATCTCGATTATTCAGTTGATTGTCAGACATACGTTTTCTTCGACCGCCTCTGCACTTGTGGGGTTGGTTTTGTCTACAGTTAGTGCTCGTAGCAAATCCGGGTTCCATAATTTATGGACTCCGGTTCCTAACATTTGCACAGGTACTCCCTGCTTACGCAAGGACTGAATCATACCATTTATCGCTTTTTCACTTCGGTTCATTTCCGAGGCTATCTGGGCCGCAGTAGCTTTATCCACACGGCGACGCATCAGGTATTCACATTCAGACTGGCTCCACAGCGCTCCTGCACGAGTTATAGATTCGCCACGCCTGGCTTTACTAGTGGGACGTCCTCGATAATAAAGAGGCACGCCTGCGTTACGCATCCTTACTATTTGTTTATCGAGAGCGCATTCGGTAACTCCCAAAGCTTTGGATATTTCATGTACAGGAATCTTGTCGCCCCACATACGGATAAGCGATGCTAGTTCCTCATTTGTCCAGCGGTGGCCGTTGGCTTGGCGTTTCATTTTTTCTCCTTGTTTTCTTGCCACTTTCTTGTCTTGCATGCTGGACACATCTGTGGATCAATGACGATTCGTTTCATCCAAACGTGTCCGCATTTCTGGCAAACGCACTCGAATGGGCTTTTCATGAGGCATTTATACCTACGATGATAGGTAAAGTCAAGAATAATTTTTATAAGTAGTAAACTTCAATACGGGAGGAACGAAGAAAAACTTATGATTCATGTCCGTAATCTCCGCAAAGATGAACAACAGACTCTCCCCGCTGCTCTCCTCGATACCGGGATGCCTTTTCTCGTTCCTGAATGGGTCTGGGTTGTCGAACCCGTCAGCATCCTCGGTCCTTTTGATCCTGTCCCGCCTCAACCCTTTGCGCTCATCGTTACTTCTTTCAGCCACGGCTGGCTTGTGTTATGGAGAGTTTTGGCTCTTTCACCCCTTCCCCCCGCAATCCCTCTAAACTGGTTCCTAGAAGCCTTCCCCCAGGTTTTTGCAGAGGTTCGTCTACGCGGCTGTGTCGGTTTTATGACCCTGCTTGCAGATAGTCGGCCGCAAGAAGTCAAAATGGCTCGAATCATTACTCGATTGGCTAAGGGTGGAATTGTTCCATTTCAAGGGTCGTTAGGCGCAGGGATGTTGAACTGATCGAAAAGGAGTTAGATCATGCCGTTTATTGTTCCGTTCATTCCATTGATTGCCGCCGGAGTCGGCGCGGCCGGTGTTGGCACCAGCATCTACGAAGGTATTCAATCGAGTGACCAGAACTCTGCCGATCAGGCTGCACAGAAAGCGCAACTCGCACAGGAGCAAAAGGCCCAAGCTAACCAGGCGAACCTTACAAAGCAGGAAGCTGTACTTGGCGCACAAGGCCAGTCGCAAGAGCAAACTGGAGGGTCGCTTACAGATTCAGGAACAGCAGCGTTAACCGATCTCTTGGCGGGATATCCCGGTTACCAAAGTGGGCCGGGTACAAGTACCGGCACAGGTGTAGGTTCGAGCGGAGTTAGCAGTGCGGGTTCTTCCGGCGGCGGACCCACTCCCGACATTGCTTCTATTTTGGCGGCTTTACGCAACAACAGCGGTGGCGGTGGGTCTGGTTTTAGCACTCCCGGTACTTCTGGAAATATTTTCGGCGGTAACTGGCAAACAACTCAACCAGCCACGCCGGAGAATCAGTTCGAACTTGCTAACCCGCTGGTATAGCGGAAGGAGACCCTAATGGACGGAATTACTCAGTTGCTATCTGCGATTCAGCCCGAGCTGAAGGCAGGTACTGAGGTCGCCGGCCTTGGTTCCACGGCCTACAATCTCTACAACCAGTACCAGAATCAGCAGTATCAAAACCAGCTTCGGTCCATGGCGCAGGACCCGACGAAAATGAATGCCTATGCCGCACAGTTCACCCAGCCTCTGACTGCCGGATTGACCAGCGGAGTCGCCAATCAGACTCAAGGTTATCTGGCTTCCCGCGGGCTCTCCGACTCACCGCAGATTTCCGAGCAGGTCGAGGCGCAAGCCATCGCCCCCTACATCCAGCAAAATCAACAACAGGGCTATCAGGATGCACTTCAGGCGCTCAGCGTTGGCGGTGGAGCGATCAATCCGGCGCTTCAGCAGCAGAATGGTCTTACAGCGCTAACCAAGGCATTTTCGCAATTGAGTCCTCCCGGCTCTTCTCCTTCTCCTGCTACTCTTCAGGACTATTTGCGCACGTTTGGGACTCAGCCACAGCAACTCGATCCAAGCCAGTGGAATCCCGGCGCCGCACCGCCGCCGATCGACACTTCTTCATGGGATTGGGGCGCATCGGCGCCGGACATGAGCACTTTCCAGCCGGATTACATGGGCGATCTTGCCGCAGGGAGCTAGGACATGGGATTCTGGAATGCGCTTTCGGTTCTTGCTCCAGTCGCTCCGGCCATGTCGGACGCTGCGGACCTGCGCACCCAGCGGCAGCGGGAAGCGGCTGACTTCGCTTCAGAGCAGGCATTGAAGCAAGCGCAGCTTACGACACAGAAGCTGGCGGATCAGGCCGAGCAACAGCGCATCACGCAGAACGCGCAGCCGGTGATGATCGGCGAACCACAATGGAACCCGACCACGCATTCGAATCAAATTCTCACTTTCGATAAGAACACAGGCGGTCTGGCTCTGAAGGACGTACCCGGTGTTGATCCTTCTGCTGCCGCTGCGGCGAGATATGCCGCTGCCAAAAAGGATTACAAGGCGACCACAGGCCAGGACCTCTCACCCGAGGAAGATCAATCTTTGTTCTTTCAGGCTTACGGCTACAAGCCGACGGCAGCCAAAGTCACCCAGCTCACTGGCGATGCTGGCAAGCCTTACAAGGGGAACGATGGCCAATACTACGTCAACGCGAAGGACCCTTCAGGGGCCATCATTCAGATGCCCCTGGGACCGAACTACAATCCTCCCGCGCCGAAAACATCGTCTTCTCCCAGTGCGATTTACACCAATCTCCTGGCTAAGAAAATCCTCGCTGACAAGAAACAGGGACCGGCGCTCACGAACGAAGAAGCTGCCTTGTTGACGTCGAGCCAAAGCGCGATGGACCTGCCGGGGATCACGCGCGCACAAGCGTGGGCGCAGGCCGCCGCGGCGAATCACCTCCAGGCGGTGACTGACCCTGATACCGGTATGGACACTCTTGTTCCGGTTGCTCAAGCGGTGGCGGCAGCGCGCGGCGGCCAGCCCTACCTTGCCGGCGCCGTCTCTGCCCCGACCGGCATGGACAAGAAGAATCAGATGCTGGCCGCCTCTGCGTTGACTCAGATCGATTCGATGGAGCGCGTTCTGGCTGCCGATCCGAACCTGACCGGCCCCGGCAACGGACAATACACCAAGTTCCAGACCTGGCTTGGCTCGAACTCCGAAGATTCACAGCAGTTCCTCTCGGCAGCAACCTTCCTGGCTGAGCACGGAGTCGGCGTGTTCGGCGGCCGCAACATTCATTCGATTGAAGACTTGCAGAATCTCATGGGGAGTCTGAAAGAGAACCCAGCGGCGCTGAAGGCCGCGCTGGAACAAGCTCGAGTGACGATGACGCCGTGGGCAACAGCGGGTGGAAGACTGCCGGGGCCGAGGACGGCGGGAGTAGGACCGGCCGCACCGAAAGGTACGGTTACGCTCAAGGCTGGCGGCAAAATTTACAACATCCCTCGCGATCAGGTAGCCGCATTCAGGAAGGATCACCCTGATGCCAGCCAATGACAAGTGGGCACAGTACGAGGTTACGGCTCCTGTCGCCAAGCGCGATAAGTGGTCGCAGTACGAGACTACATCAACACCAGCGGAATCATCTGTTCCTGCACCGGATCTCACCACCAACACCATCGATCCCGCTACAGGCACTGGCTACGGCCTATACCGCATGGGCAGTTATGATTTCAATGCGGGGCAGGTCAGCAAGCCGGAAATCCAAGTCCCTTACAATCGCGTGCAGGACGCCATTGCCGCTGGGTACAAGCTCCATCCGGACGAGGCTCCACGCTACCAGCGGGATATTGCACACAACGGCTCTGTGTCGCGCGCGACCGGTCAGGTCAAATCTCTTCTGGCGCGCATGACTGAGACGATGCCGGATACACCGCTTGAAGGAAACTGGTGGCAGAAAGCTAACGCGGCTGCAGCCAATGTCGAGAAACTTCCAGTCAATGTGTACAACCGGACGTTACGCGGTCTGGCCGGATTGCCCGCAGGGCTGGCGCAGACGGCGACGGGCATCAGTCACGGCGATTCAGCGGCACTGGAAAGTCTGGACCCGGCGGCTATGGCTGAGAACTCCTACAAAGGATTACAACAGGATACTTCTAACTTCGGCCCCGTAGCCGCACTTGGAAATCTCGGCGGCGACGCAGCGACTCTCTATCTTTCCGGAAAATACGGACCGAAAGCTGTTGAAACCGCCACACAACCAATGTTGGATGTGGTTCGGGGTGTTAAAAATCTTCCTGAGTCCCTTGCTCGTGCGATAACGAATACCGGCGCAGGTCCAGTCAAGAAACTCGTTGCAGACAAACAAGCTGCAAATTTGAAAATAGACGAAGCTAATAAATCACTCGATCCTACGCATCTCGATGCTGTTCGGTCTGCCCTGCATGAGCAAAAAGGCCGCGAACTTGGTTACCAACAGGATGTAGCTAACAGAGCACGGGAAATCAGTCAGACGGATCAATCGGATGCTTCCAAACTTAGTGCTGACCAACGAGCCGCCGAGCAAGAAATCAAAACCGCCAACGATGCTGTTTTGGCGAAACACCAAACGGCTGCGCAAAAAGTTCAGGCTGCCAACAAAGCCGCGGAGAACATGCTCGAACTTCGCCGTCAGCACGAACAGGCTTATCAGCAAGCCACGGCGGAGCACTATGCTCGGGAGGCCGCTGCGGATGCGCAGGCAAAAGCAGCGGAGAATACTGCCTGGGCTCGCTGGCGGCAAAAAATAGCGGGCAAAACACTCGACGGGGGACAAATCACTGGAGCCCTTGAAAAATTGCGTCTTGATTCCCCTGAAGTGGATCGGACGCTGAACCAGCTTGAGCCAAAGGGGGATGAGGTTCCGCAAGAGTCTCCTTACGCGCAAATTCGTGAGCGCACGTCACAGCAACAGTTCGGCAAGGATTACGAGTCTCTTAGTCCAGTTAAGCAGGATGAAGTCGACGATTTGCTTCACTCGAACGGCTACGCCCCGGACCCGATTTCCTTTGATCCACAGAAGGGCCAGCCTATCTCTATCGATCGAGTTCAACGGGCTTCCTCAATTCTTCAGAGGTATATCCGTAGCGGACGATTCGAAGGGCCTCTGCTTGGCGAAATGAAGATTGTCGCGAAGATTTTGCGCAACGCTGTGACTCGCGCTTCTACTGACGCTGGAGCCGCTGCTGATCTTGATGCTGCGCGGACATCCACAATCACCTATCAAGACGCTTTTGGCCGAGAGCGCCGTGTTCCTGAAACCGCACGCACTATTCGAGAAAAGCAAGCCAATCCGGAAGCTTTCCAGGAGCGTGCAGATGAGGATCGATTAGCTAAGGCTCGTCGTTACGATCCTACTCTCGTTGATTCCTACCGTCAGGTTAAAGCGGCTCGTGCGGCTTTGGATAAACTTCCTCCTGAAGATCAGCTTCGTAAAAGCCTGCGTCAAGTTCCTGCGCCTCCAACCGTAAACGATCCAAGACCGGGATTTCGTTTGACCGCGCCCCCCAAACCTGTTCCCGCGCGGCTCACTTCCGGATCTCCATATGAGCGTGCAGTACAGGCAGTCAAGCAACCGGATCGACCTGAGTTCCCGGATCGGCCTGTGCCTACTCCTCGGCAGGTCATATCTTCGCCTGATTTGGTCGCTGCTCGTCGCGCCGCTGCTGAGGCTCGCGCAGGAAGAGCCCAAACTCGCGGGACATGGGTTGCAACGTGGCCGGTCTTTCAGGCTATGCGCGCGCTTTGGGGAGGCCATATTCCTTCTCTTCCCGCGATGGCGCTGGAATCAGCCGGAACGTTTGCGACAACCAAGGCTGCTACCACCATGATGCGCTACCCCCCGCTGCTTGATTTCCTGACTAAAGCCCGCCCCGAAGACCTCGCATCGATTCCTCCCGATCTTCGCGGCGATCTTCCCGGTCTGGTCACTCTGGCTCAGCGGCAAGGGATCAAGGTGGCTCCGGCTTTGGTGGCAACGACGGCTGGAGCGGCCAGACAACCGAGTCAACAAACCCAACAGCCGGTTGCGCAGGGAGCAATTCAATGAAAAAGATCATTCTCTTAGCTCTGTTGCTCTTTCCTGTGCTGGTTTCGGCTCAGTCTATTCCTGCGGGCTACATTCAGGCTACGGCCACGGTCCCGATCCTCGCTAACGGGTCATTTGGCGCGGCATGGACCAATCTTTCTTCTTCGCCTCAGCTTGGCCTTCTTGGATGTGTCTCGACTTTTCAGACCACTGTCAACGGAACGATCGATTCCTACGGTAAGTTCTCTGTCCTTCTCGCCGACCCCGGACAAATCTGTCCTTCGCCTTCGACTTGGACTTTTACTTTCTCCTGTTACAAACCTCCGGGCGCGTTTATTACTCAGATCACGGTCACCGGCGCGGGCAGTGTCGACGATATATCTGCGCAGATTCTCGCTGCCGCACCGGCAAACATCTGCGCGGGAGGAGGAGGTGGAAGCGGTCCCACAATCCAGACAAACTCGGTAAACAATCAATCTCAGTCGCTATTGAACTTTACCAACACACCGACCATCTCCTTCCTCAACCCGAGTGGAGGAGTTGAGACCGCAACCTGCTCGACTGCAACTAATTCCGCGATTGGATGTCTCAGACCGGATGGAACCACATGCACAGTTACGGCTGGAGTCCTGACATGTCCGGGCGGGAGCAGCGGTGGCAATACCACCAATTTCGAGCATAACGACACACTGCTCACGGGATTGTTCCCACCAAACTCAGGCATTCAGGTATTCGACGTTAACGATACCCTCCCAGCCGCACCGGCTGCAGTGTTAGGAACAAACACCAACTGTACTTGGCAGACCGATTCAACGACGGGCCGCGTGAGTTGTTATGTCCCCAACGGCGCATCGACACTGGTCAATGGCCCCGGCTCAGGAAATCACGTATTTGTGCCGTTTACGGTTGCTACGCCTTATCAATCAAGTATCCCAACATCTTCGATTGCCTACACGACCACGACGGCGACGATCACGGTTTATGCGAACGGTAGCGGTTTTCCGCCTTCCGTCAATGATGTGGCGTACACCGTCCCAGCAGCGTTGCCGAGCTACATCAACCCGGCAAATATCACAGCGATATACGCAGTTATCTGGCAGGGAAATAGTTTCGGTGGATCAAATGTCTACACAACATGCAATGGAAGCACGGTCACGGCGGCGGGCAGCGGGGTAAATCCGTTTTACATACTTCTCGGTACATCCAGTTCTGTTATCTCTGGATCAAACTGCACGTTCAATGCAGGCGGCTCAGGTCCGCGCAATCAATCGACTGGATACTTGAATCTGGTCGGGCTTGAAATTTACTACAACACCAGCAGCCCCGCTCCCCCTCCTCAGACAGCAATCTCGGTTGAATATCCACTCCAGATTGACTCGACCACTGGTGCGATTGGAGTCTCACCACTTTATCCGAACTACCTGAATCCGGTTTCCATCGCTAGTCTGCCGCTTCCGCAGAATGCTGTTGGCGAACAATGGGTCGTTGGAGACGGTGCTACAAATACAGACTGCTCCACAGGTGGGGGCAGTTATACCGTGGTTTGTTTATCTCAAGGATTCAGCGGATGGACCTCTATCCCTCAAAACGGTCTTAGCGGAATGACTGCTGGGCAAATTCCAGTCGCAGCTTCTGCTACCTCCGTAACCAGCAGCAAGGCTCTCGCGGGGGCAGGGGCAGGAATTCTACCGGG
>Ga0210396_10004107_pt1 | contig 14271 bp, 15 predicted proteins | sample IncBWH17OmetaG_FD_155466 | JGI IMG/M metagenome (GOLD analysis project Ga0210396, IMG submission 155466) | Forest soil microbial communities from Barre Woods Harvard Forest LTER site, Petersham, Massachusetts, United States - Inc-BW-H-17-O ...
TCCGAGGTCGGCAGGTACCTCAGCGACAAGTACGGCGAATAGCCGAGTAATCTGCGTAGTGTTGGTAGTGGGCGGTTTTGAATTTCATGCTCGGCGAAATTTGCGAACTTTAGCGATGGCCAGCAATACTAGATAGGCGATCAGTCCGTAAACAGCGGCATTCGCTAATCCTATAAACAGGCTAGAGTGAAAGAAAAGCCATCCCGGCGAAACGATGGCATAAACGACCATGCCCGGATATTCAGGGCGATAATGCTTCCAGATTATTAGGAAATTCCACACATCTGGAACGTGGTATCCAACCACCGCCGCTAGCAAAATCCAAAATCTCACGCCGCCACTCCCCTCGCCTTCGCGTCCAATAATCCCACCAATTACTCCAAACTCCAAACGTGATCTGTGATGCCAGCCTCCATCGCAGGCGTCACGCGCAACGTTTGATGCACCCGGCAGAAATTGTAATACGCATGATAGATCGCAACCATGTGGCAGTGGTTCTCAAACTTCTTTGAGAACGCATTCGTGAGGCGCGTGAATCGCCGGACGCCCATCCGCAGATTCAAGTTCTGCCGCTCTACATAGCTGGTAGAAATGTGATCGCGGTCGGGATTGCCGCTCAGGACGCCCGTGCGCGTTCCGATGCAAGCGGCGGGACTATAGCGGGTATCAGGCCGATCTGAGGGTGCGCCGTATAGCTTTATCAGCATCGCGTAATCCACGTTCATTCCGAAGGCACCTTCGACAGCTTCCGCATAGGCGCGGTGACCGTCCGTCGTGATCTGAATGCGCGTGGTTACACGCGATGCTAAATCCTCCATGAATTTGCAGGCCCAAGACGCATCCCGTCCACCGCACAGGTACGAGAGAATCAGCTTGCTGTCCGCGTCGATTGCCGTCCACGTCCAGACGCTACCCGCGCCAGTTCCTTCCTTCTCTACAGGCACGTTCTTTTCTTTCGCATAGCAGAACGACCAAACCTCATCGCACTGCACGCGCTGGACGCGGACATTGCGGACGGCGGTATTGTGGAAGGCCGCACAAAGCGTCCCCATGTCAGGAATCAACTTGAGAACGGCATCTTTCGAGGCGCCGGTCAGCCTGCAAGTCGCCCGGATGCTGTTTCCTTCTACCAAGGCGTTTACGATCTGCGCTCGTTTCTCAATAGGTAAGCGGTTCATAATGCAGCAATAATATGCTTGAGCGGGTAAGCTGTCAATAAAATAACGCAGTCTGTCCGTGAAATCGCATTATTTTATTGCACTGCTGCGGATTCTGATGTAGCATCGTTTGCGTAACAGCCTATCAGGAGGTGTTAAATGCCAGCAGAGGCGGTTAAAGAGCCGGTTACCGAACCCTTAGAGTCAGCCCCAGCAGAAGCGGTGGAAGGCGAAAGAGAACGGTCTACAATCAGTTTCCCCTATAACGACCTAGACGATGCGGTCAACGTCGCGAAGGGGGTGCATGCCGTCGGTGGTTCATCGTGCCAATGGGATCAGCTTGCGGCCCAACTCGGTCAAACGTCCACCAGTGGCACGTTTCGTCTGCGAATGCTTGCGGCAAAGATTTTCGGCGTTCTCACGTATGAGAGAAACGTCGTAACCCTCACGCCTATCGGCACCCGCATTTGTGATTCAAAGCAGGAACAGTCTGCGCGCGCAGAAGCATTCCTGGCGGTCCCTCTCTACAACAAAGTCTACGAACAATTCAAAGGCAACAGTTTGCCTCCGACCTCAGGACTAGAGGCCGCAATGGTAACTATGGGAGTTTCGCAAAAGCAGAAAGAGAGAGCACGTCAGGTTTTTCAGCGGTCAGCGAAGCAAGCCGGATTCTTCGGCTATGGCAATGATCGGCTCGTTATGCCTTCAATCAAGGCCAGTGCAGCGGTCACGCCAGCACCAGAGGAGGAAGAAGAAGAAAAGTCGGACAAGAAAAAAGACAGATTGGACAGCGACCGTAAGCATCCCCTGATCGAAGGCTTATTGCAGGAGCTTCCCCCCAGCAAATCGGAGTGGACAAGCGAGGAGCGCAAGAAGTGGCTAGAGATGGCATCCACCATCTTCAATGTGATCTACAAAGATTCGGATGACAGCCGGGGATCATTGAAGGTTGTCTTTGAGAAAAATTCTGCCAAACCATGAAGCGCCGTCGCAGAACTGCGCTTTGGAAGGAAAATGGTGATGCAACTGAAAATAATAACGCCTAGCCCTTTGTACCTTGCCTATCGTGCAAGGGGCTGTAATGACAAACCCCAAGTCAGGTAACCTTCGCGCGGCGTCCTGACTTGGGGCAGATAGGCTCTCTATCAGCCTAAACCGTCAACCTTTTCCCCAGCGTGCTTTCGCGGCACGCTGGGCTATTTCTGTCCGCTCTTGCGGAGTGAGCTTCGCGGCTCGTGCTCTGCCGCCCTTCATCCCGCCGAGCTTGCCGAGGGCCACCGCTGCCGGGTTCTTCTTGCGCGGGAGTTGTAGAATCTTCCGCTGAGGCTTCAGTGGCTCGCCAATTACTTGCTCGACTACCCGCAAAGCATTCTGTGCGACATCGCCCTTGCTTGAGCGTCCATGCATGTATACCATTATGCCATGACTCACGCCATTATCAAGCGATTTCCTGACACCTCAGGTTGTAATCACGGTCCCGCCGCCGCCCGCAGAGCCGGGGTAGACATGGAATTGGCATTCTGCCCCGACTGCAAGTTTTCGATTGCTTTCCATCTGGACAAGGATGGCAAGCGAACGGGGCTGATAGAAATTGTCGAGCTTGAGGAGTTGGCCTGAGGGATAAATTCAAAACCGCCCACTACCGTAGTGTTCGATACATTTGCCCGCCGCCATCTCTTGTGCTAGCTTCGGCTCTGAGTCTACGCGTCGAATGTGCCCTCTATTTCGCTCCCGTGCGCCCGAGCCTCCGCCGGCGTTGGAGCCTGCCCCGGGGGAATTCCCGAAAATTGAGGGCGCGGAGATCGCTGCTACCACCTACGGAAAGCGAATCGCCGGCGACTTCTACGACTCCCTTCGGGTCGGCCCCGAACGGATTTTGTTCGGATTGCTCGACGTTGCTGGACGTCGCGAGAGCAATCAGCAAATCCTCTCTGCCGCGCAGAAGATCTTTCGCACCCTCGGGGCCGAACTCTTTGCTCCGCCTGACATCAACGAAGCCGAAGCCATGACCACGCTCTGCCTTCGGCTCAACCGCGGAATTATGGAGGTCGCCGCGGGCGTCCACTCCTGCCCCGCATTTGTCGCTTGCTACCACGAGAGGTTTGGCACTCTCTGCTATACCAACGCGGGGCACACTCCGGGACTCCTCCGCGACAGCACTGGCATCGTCGAACTTGCGTCCACAGGCCTGCCGCTCGGCCTTTTCTCCCATGCCACCTCCGACGCGCCCACCGTCGCTCTGGAGAAAGGAGCGGTTCTTCTCCTGGTTTCGCGGGGAGTGGTTGAGGGCAAGTGCAAAGATGTGAAGGCTGACGACCTGGAGTTCGGCCTGGAACGAGTCAAAGAGCGCCTTAAGGCCAACCCTTCTCACAGCGCCCAGGCTCTCAGCGCGTCCATTTTGAATGCGGTCGGGGAGTTCACCTGCGAACCGCTGGTTCCAGACGACATGACGGCCCTCGTCTTTGTGCGGAGCCTCTAGGGCACACACATCCCAGCAACCTGCCAAACGCGCTAGCGCATCAAACCAAACCAGGTGTACGGTCGGAAGTAGTAAAATACCCTAAAGGCCTTAGCCCCAAATCGAGGGGACGTGGCGGCCTGCCAAAATCTTATGAAGAGACTGACCCTGATACTTATTGTTACGGCATGCCTGCCCGCCCTTGCCGCAAGTCAAGTGGTCGAAGAAATCGTCACCCGTGTGAACAGCCAGATTATTACCCGGTCGGAGTTCCAACGGAGCAAGGACCAGCTCAGGGATGACGTGAAGCAGCAGGATTCGGCAAATGCCGACAAGCTTTATGCCGAGCGCGAAAAGGATATCCTGCGCGATCTCGTCGACCAGCAGCTCCTGCTGGAAAAAGGTAAAGACCTCGGCATCACCGGTGATACTGACCTGATCAAGCGCCTTGACCAGATGCGCAAGGACATGAAGCTGGAAACCATGGAAGAGCTGGAGAAGGCCGCCACTGCGCAGGGCATTTCTTACGAAGACTTCAAGCAGAACCTGCGCAACCAGATCATCACGCAAAAGGTGATCGGCGAAGAAGTCGGCTCTCACCTGAGCATCAGCAAGGAGGAGGAACAACAGTTTTACGACGAGCACAAGAATGAGATGGAGCAACCCGAATCGATAAAACTCAGCGAGATCCTGGTCGCCCCGCAGAAGCCTGCTCCCGATAAATCTGCCGCAGGCAATGCGGCCGCCGATGTTTCGGCTACGGGCGCCGACGCTGCCAAACAGGCTCAGGAGGCTGCAGCTCTGGCCGCGGCCGAAGCCAAGGCTGGAGATGTGCTCAAACAGATTCGTGCCGGAGCCAACTTTGAAGATGTGGCAAAGAAGTTTTCCGACGGTCCCTCGGCGGCGCAGGGAGGAGACCTAGGATCGTTCAAGCGCGGCACTCTCGCCAAAGAGCTTGAAGACCGGACGTTTGCGATGAAGTCCGGCGAAGTCACGGACGTGATCCGCACCAAGCAGGGATACGTCATCTTGAAGGTTACCAGCCACCAGACGGCCGGCATTCCGTCGATGAAAGATGTCGAACCCAAACTCCAGGACGCCTTGTACTACCAAAAGCTGCAGCCCGCGCTGCGCGCCTATCTGACCAAGCTTCGTGAAGAGGCCTACATCGACTACAAAGACGGTTACGTCGATTCCGGCGCCAGCCCGAACCAGACCAAGCCGATTGAAACTGCCACCGCCAAAACGACCGATAGCAAGAATTTGAAGAAAAAGAAAAAGAAACTGCTGGGCGTTCCCATCTAGCATCAAAAGACTCTGATTTGGTTTCCGTGATGTGACGGACGCGTCCGGAGTCTGCCCTGAGCGAAATCGTAGGGTCCCGCCGGGCTCGGCGAGTAGTTCCGCGTACCTTCCAGCCGTCCTCGTGCTTTCTGATTTACACTGATGGATAGAATGAAAGAGTTTTACATCAGCGACTGTACTCGCCACGAAAACAAAATCATCACTTCCAACTTTGTCGTGGTCAGCAAGCAGATTAAGCCCAAGAAGACTGGTGAGCCCTATCTCGCTCTAACCCTCGGTGATCGCAGCGGGCAACTCGAAGCCAAGATGTGGGATAACGTTGAAGAAGTGCTCAACGCCTTCGAGCAGGACGATTTTCTAAAGATCAAAGGCTTAGTCAACAAATATAAGAACCGCTTCCAGCTCACTATCCACAAGCTGCGGAAGCTGGGCGAATCGGAAATCGAGTTCTCCGACTATCTCCCCAAAACCACCAGGAATGTCGACGAACTCTGGCAGACGCTGACGGACTTCATCGCGTCCTTTCAGAATGCTCATCTCAGGTCTCTGGTGCAGGCGTTCATGTCCGACCCGGAGATCGCGGCCGCTTACCGCAACGCTCCCGCTGCCAAGACCCTGCACCATGCCTATATCGGCGGCCTGCTCGACCATGTGGTCTCGCTTTTTCGCTCATGCGACCTAATCTGCAGAAACTATCCTCAGGTAAATCGCGATTTGCTTCTGACCGGCGCGTTTCTTCACGACATCGGCAAGATTCATGAACTTGCCTACAATCGCTCGTTCTCCTACACCACGCGGGGCCAATTGCTCGGCCACATGGTGATTGAACTTGAGATGTTGCAGGCGAAACTCGCGCTGGTCCCGGACTTTCCGGCCCAGCTCAAGACTCTTCTGGAGCACCTCATCATCAGCCACCATGGCGAGTACGAATTCGGCTCACCGAAGCTGCCCATGTTTCCAGAAGCGCTCCTGCTCCACTACATGGACGACCTGGACTCCAAAATGGAGGCCATGCGTGCCCACTTCGAGCGCGAGGCCGACCTTGAGAGCCCCTGGACCAGCTACAACGCGTCACTCGGTCGCCCTTTACTGGACAGCGCCAAGTTTCTTGCTCCGAAGGCGACTCCACCTCCCGGTGATTCTTCCTCTCTTGCTGAGGCTGAGGTTGAAGCCGAATACGCCAGCGAGTCCAGCCAAGAGGCGCCGACGCTGCCCGGCTTAAAGCCTTAGCTTCCCAGAGCTGTACCGCCGAATAATCCTTCCGCTAGAAGCAGCCCATGATTCGCGGCAGCTGCTGTTTATTCGCTGCCTTAAGTAATTGATTCCCGGACAGTTGTCCGTTGACTCGGAATTGATCGTGTATGTCTTGACTGTTGTAGAGAGAAGGGCCGATGCTGCGACGATGAGGCCATCACATCTCCCCGTCGGCACCGCGCTAGGCCTTAGACCAACACCGTGGTGGTGGCGGATTCTGTATCCTATAGAGAAAGGTTAGCGCCCCTTAGCTTGGTAAACGTACATCTGCTGTCGACCGGGATAACTTACGGAGCGGACGCTTACACTCATTGACCGCCGTCCAGTTCAAAAGTAAAAAATTGATAGACTTGCAAGTTCCTGACTGGAGACTTGAAAATTTTGCTCGACTTCAGCCAATTCGAACTGCTCACCTTCGATTGCTACGGCACTCTTATCAACTGGGAAGAAGGAATTCTCCGCTGCCTGCACCGCGTGCTTGCAGCCCACGGCAAAGACACAGACGACGCCACCATCCTTCGACTCTACGGCGATTTCGAAGCTCGTGCCGAGCAGGGTGAGTATCGCCGCTACCGTGAGGTTCTTCAGTCCGTTGTGCGGCAGTTCGGAGAGAAACTCGGATTCGCGCCGACCGACGAGGAAGTCCGGTCATTGCCTGAGTCCCTGAAGGAATGGCAGCCATGGCCTGATACTGTAACCGCACTCCGCGAGCTCCAGAGTCGCTTCCGATTGGCCATTATTTCTAACGTGGACGATGATCTCTTCGCGGCTACCAAGCCTCAGCTTGGAGTGGAATTTGACCAGATCATCACGGCCCAACAGGCAGGAGCCTACAAGCCTGCATTGAAGATTTTCGAGCTGGCGCTGAGCCGCATCGGCGCGCCCGCCCACCGGATCTTGCACGTTGGCCAGAGCGTCTACCACGACGTTCTACCGGCCCAGTCGCTAGGCCTGGCCACGGTCTGGGTCAACCGTCCATCAGCACGGACCGGAGTGGGTGCGGTCAAAGCAGTGGAGGGTCGTCCGGACTTGCAGGTTTCGAGCGTCGGGGAGCTTGCCGCCGCTAGCGCCCGGTCGTGAGCCCCTAGAAGTTGGCCGGAATCTTCACAACCCGTTTCTGAATCGCCCACATCACCAGTTCAGCCTTGTTGTGGATTCCTAGCTTCCGCATCAGATTGAACTTGTGCGCGTCCACGGTCTTGCTGCTCAACCCCAGAACTAAGGCTGCCGCGCGCACCGTTTTTCCCTCCGCCAATAGCTTCAGCACTTCCCGTTCGCGGGCGGTGAGAGAGCGTTCTCGCGGAAAGATTGTTTCGCTGGAGGGGTGCGGGTCACGCCGCGAGTATGCTTGCGGCTGCTTCGTCGCGATATGGTTCGTCGCGACATGGTTTATCGCGATATCGTTCGCTCGATCACCGCGGTGCGAGTTTCGGACCATCTCCACCAGTTCTTCGGCGGAAGTCTGCCGCACCGTGCAGCCTCCCGCCGGCGCTCGCAGGTCCTGGAGCGGGGAATTTGTCTGTTCCTGGAGGCTCAGCCACACTATCTTGGTTTGGGGAGACTCCCGGGCAACAAGAAGCTCCGCTTCGGCCACAGGCAGCCCGAACGTCCCGGCATCCACGACCAGCACGTCCGGCCGGAACTCACAAACCTTGCGCAGGCACTCCGCTGCGTTGCCGGCTTCGCTGACCACGTCTATGTCAGGCTCGTCTTCCAACAAACGCCGCAGACCTTGCCGTAACAGAACATGGTCGTGCACGAGCACACAACGGATCATGCTGCCAGGAAAAACTACTGCCTTTGAATCTGTGCGTGGGGGCACACAGTATCTCCTTGTTCGGCCAGAGAGTTTGCAAAATGACGCGGACGACTGGGCGGAACTCAACTACCGAAAATAATAGGGACAATGCCCTATTGTAGCAATCATTTACGCCCCTGCGCGCGTGAAATCTACGTGAAGGGACCTTATTCTTGATTCTTGCCGCGTGTCCAGAAACGCGAGATCTCTCAGTCCGGGAAACCAGAGGGCCGCCCCATCAGGTAAAATCGAGCACTTATGCTGCGCTACTTCACTGCCGGAGAATCTCACGGTGAAGCGCTGGTTGCTTTCCTCTCGGGTTTGCCCGCGGGGCTCAAAGTGTACCAGGGCTTTCTCGACCGTGAACTCTGGAGAAGGCAGCAGGGCTACGGCCGCGGCGGGCGCATGAAGATTGAGCGTGACACTGCTCATATCCTCTCGGGCGTCCGCCATGGGATGACGATTGGCTCGCCCATTTCTGTCCAACTTGAAAACCGAGACTGGAAAAACTGGCAGGAATCCCTGCCCGTCGGTGAAGGCGACCCGGCCCGCCACAAGCGAGTAGCGTCTCCCCGGCCCGGGCACGCTGACCTGGCGGGCGCTCTGAAGTACAACTTTCCTGAGGCTCGCTATGTCCTCGAGCGTGCCTCCGCCCGCGAATCGGCGGCGCGCGTTGCGGTCGGTGCCCTGGCCAAGACTTTCCTGCGCGAACTTGGCATCGAAGTTCTCAGCCATGTGGTCGCCATCGGCAACATATCCCTGCAGCAAGAAGTCCCATGGAAGCAAATTCAGGCTCTTTGGAAGCAGGAAGAAGTTCTGCTGAATTGTGCCGACTCAGCTGCCGAACAGCGCATGAAAGACGAAGTTGACAAAGTTCTCAAGACCGGTGATTCCTTGGGAGGAGTCTTTGAAGTGGTTGCTCACGGTACCCCGCCCGGCCTGGGCACTTACGCGCAATGGGACGAGCGCCTGGATGCCCTGCTGGCCGCCGCCGTCATGTCCCTGCAGGCAGTAAAGGCGGTCGAGATCGGCTCCGGCGTTACCGCGGCCGCTTCTCCAGGCTCGGCCGTGCACGATGAAATCGGCTATGACAAACCGGCGAGCTTCGGTGGGTTCACCCGGACTCGCAATAACGCCGGCGGAATCGAAGGGGGCGTTTCCAACGGGCAAGAGATCCGCGTGCGGGGCTACTTGAAGCCTATTTCCACTTTGCGCCGTCCGCTGCAATCGGTGGATTTCTCCACGCGCCAGCCCGTAAGCGCTGCGTATGAGCGCTCTGACGTTTGTGTGGTCCCGGCCGCAGGAGTCGCAGGCGAGTCCATGGTCGCGCTGACTCTGGCTCGTTGCGCGCTCGACAAATTCGGCGGAGATTCCATGGGAGAAACCTTGCGCAATTTCGAGGGTTACTGCCTGCAACTGAAGAACTACTGATTGCAACTGAAATGATCTATCCCATCGTTAAGTTCGGAAAGGCCGTTCTCGAGAAGCCGGCCGAGAAAGTCACCATCTTCGACGACGATCTGAAGAAGCTGGTCGATGACATGTTCGAGTCGATGTATGCCGCGCGAGGTGTGGGGCTGGCCGCTCCCCAGATCGGAATCTCGCGCCGCATTGCCGTCATAGACGTCACTTTCAAAGAGGATCCAGACGCCAAACTCGTCCTTATCAACCCGGAAATCATCCACAAAGAAGGGCGGCACGCGCAGAGCGAAGGATGTCTGAGCATTCCGGACTTCCGTGAGAACGTGACGCGCGCCCAAGTTGCCACCATCCGAGCTCAGGATCTAACCGGGAAGGTCTTTGAAAAGACTGGCGATGACCTTCTGGCCCGCGCCTTCCAGCACGAAACCGATCACCTCGATGGCAAGCTGTACATCAGCCACATCAGCGCGCTAAAACGCGACCTAATCAAGCGCAAAATTCGCAAGCTGGTCAAAGCGGGAGAATGGTAGAAGAATTTGTGATTGGGTAATTGAGTGATTGTGCAATTGGTTGCTGTGGTCATCGCTCATCGCAATTGCTCAATTACGCGATCGCAAAATTGCCCAATGCCATCATCTCTCAATCTCGTGTTTTGCGGCACGCCAGGTTTTGCCGTTCCTACCCTCCACCGGCTGGTCGGCGCTGGATTTCGCATCAGCCTCGTGGTCACGCAGCCGGATCGTCCCAAGGGGCGAGGACTCGAACGTGTTTCTTCCCCGGTCAAGCTGTGTGCTCTGCATCTGGGGTTGCCGATCACCCAGCCTGAAAGCATCAAGAACAACGACGCTTTCCGCGCTCAACTCACGGCCCTCGAGCCCCGAGCCATCATCGTGGTCGGTTACGGCCGGATCATTTCGCAATGGATGCTCGATCTTCCTCCTCTGGGCAACATCAACCTTCACGCTTCACTTCTGCCGAAATACCGCGGAGCCGCGCCCATCCAGTGGGCCATTGCGGGAGGTGAAACCGTGACCGGTGTCACCACAATGAAAATTGACGCTGGCCTCGACACCGGCGACATTCTCCAGCAAGAGAAAATCCTGATTGCCCCCAACGAGACAGCAGAGACGCTAGCCCCCAAGCTGGCAGCCGCGGGCGCGACGCTTATGGTCGAAACCCTGCGCGGGTTGGAGGCCGGAAGCATCCATCCACAACCGCAAGATCACACGCAAGCCACTCTGGCGCCCATTCTCAGGAAAGAAGACGGTCTCATCGATTTCTCGCGCCCAGCAAGTGAAATTCTGAACCGTATGCGCGGTTTTCAGCCCTGGCCAGGAGCATATTCGAGATTCCGAAACAAGAACCTACAAGTATGGAAAGCAGCCGCGTTCGATCGCTCGCTGCCGTCGTCTGAACTGCGGGTGGAAGGCGATCGTCTTCTTGTCGGTTGTGGCCAGGGTACCGCAATCGAACTTCTCGAAGTGCAGCTGGAAGGCAAGAAGCGGATCTCCGCCTCTGACTTCGATCGCGGCTATCGCCCGCTGCCCGGCGAGAAGCTCGGCTCCTAAGGCAGCACAAATCCTCCACCGCGTCGGCCGCTTCCGTCATACTGGCAAAAGTGAAACGATGAAACAAAAAGCTCGAGACTCGCGCCCAGCAGTTTCTCCAGCCCGCGCTGCTGCATTCGATATCCTGGTTCGTGTCGAGCGCGAGTCCTCTTACGCATCCGAACTTCTTCATTCCCAGACCTACGCCCGCCTCACCGTGGTCGACCACTCCCTGGCAACGGAATTGGTTATGGGCGTTCTCCGTTGGCGCTCGCTGCTTGATTCAGAAATTGCAACAAGCTCTGCCCAGCCGCTCGCCAAGCTCGACCTTGAGGTTCTCAGCGCACTCCGCCTCGCGGTTTACCAACTGTGTTGGCTAAACCGCATTCCCGCGCACGCTGCAATTAGCGAAAGCGTCGAACTGGTCAAGCGTGCCCGGAAACGGTCCGCGGCGCCGTTCGTGAATGCTGTCCTGCGGAAGCTCGATGCAAACCTCTCTCAGGGTGACAGCTCCCGGCAACCCGCGATCAGCGATGCTTCGATAAAAGTTCTCGCCGTCAGGAGCGCCCACCCACTGTGGCTCGTCGAACGCTGGGCCCAGGCCTACGGACTAGATTCCGCGTCTCGCATCTGCCGGTACAACCAATCGGTTCCCGTCACCGCAGTCCGTCTGCGCCGCCCTGAAGCAGAAGCCCAGCTCCGCGTCGAAGGAATCGAACTCTCTCCTGGCCAGCTCCTGGCCTCCGCGCGACGAGTACTTCACGGAGACATTGTGGGATCCGCTGCTTTCAGGGCGGGTCTCTGTGTTATTCAGGATGAAGCCTCGCAGCTGGTTGCCGCTCTCGTCGGCCACGGCGCGCGGATTCTCGACTGCTGTGCCGCTCCGGGAGGGAAGACTCTGGCCATCGCAGATCGTAATCCAACCGCTGACCTTGCTGCCGTCGAGCTTCATTCTCACCGCGCACGGCTGCTTCGAAGATTGCTGAGGGCAAATGATCCACAAACCGAGGTTAAAGCCCGCAACATCCGAGTGGTGGCCGCGGATGCGCGGAATCTGCCCTTTGCCGCGAACTTTGACCGAGTTCTCGTCGACGTGCCCTGTTCCGGCACTGGCACGCTGGGCCGCAACCCCGAAATCAAGTGGCGCATCGTGCCCGAAGATCTCGTCGATCTGCAAGCTCGGCAGCTGGCGATCCTTCGTTCAGCCGTGGATCAAGTGGCTCCGGGAGGCCGTCTGATCTACTCCACATGCTCTTTGGAAAGAGAAGAAAACGAAGACGTCATCGACCGCTTGTTGGCAGAAAACCCATCGTTCTGCGTCCTCGACTGCCGCCCTGAACTCGAGCGGCTTCAGCAGGGGGGTGAATTAATCTGGCCGGACTTTACCCAGCTTACTCGCGGCCCTTACCTGCGCACGCTGCCCGGCGTCCACCCCTGCGACGGCTTCTTCGCTGCAATCTTGGAGAAGATCTAACTGGGTCGGGGTGCTCACCGCACTTCGAAGTTCACCACGGCCCCGGCAAGAACCTTTTGCCCAGGCGGAGGCCACTGCGTAACGATCGTGCTGGCTGGCGACGGTTGCTCAGGGGGTGTAGGTTCGGACGGAGCAGCACTTGGCGCCGCTCCATTCTCTGCCGGCGGCGGAGCCATGCTGACCGTGCCCAGCTTGAAACCTGCGTCCTGCAGCGTGCGGCTCGCACTGCCCAAGGGCTGCCCTAGGAAACTCGGCATCACATACGCCGATGGATCGGCCGCAACCGTCACCAGCAAGCTGGTTCTCGGAGCTGCCACCTGGCTCGCGTTCGCCGGCGGACTCTGCGCCAGCACCTGGTCGGCGAGCGTTCCCGGCAACTGCATCTCCGCCGTCGAGGCCACTTCCAGCCCGCGCCGCTGGATATTCCACTCCGCCGCCCGCTCGCTTTGCTTGGTTACGTCTGGAATCACCACGCGCTGCGGCCCCAGACTCTGTGCCACGCGCAGCTGCCATCCCCGCCGTACCTTCGCCCCTGGCAGCGGCAACTGGGTCATGATTCGTCCCTCAGGAATCTGCGGGCTGAAATACTGCCGCTCCACCTCGATCTGCAGCCCCAGCCCGGCAACGGCTCGTTCGGCCTCCGAAGGAGTGAACCCGACCACGGCCGGCACCTCGACTACCTGTCCATGAATGGCAAATCGCATCGCCGTCAGGGCCGAAACCAGTGCCACAGCCACCAGCACCAGCGCCAGCACAGCAAATTTGAAGAAAGGCTTCATAAGACGACGCGGATTATAGTTGGATCAATCATGCGCAAGCTCCTCAAGCGCTAAATCGCCGACTGATTATGCTCAGTGTGCCTCATCCGCGCCCGGCGACATATCTGGCGTATCCACTTTCTGGACGACGGTCACGGGCACGTCCGGCGATGCCTGGAATTGCCCTGGATCCTTCCCCGCCATGGCTATGTTCATGAAGTTCATCCAGATCGGCAGCGCTGCGTGCGCTCCTGTTTCCTTGGCTCCCAGGGATCTCTTCTCGTCGAATCCCATCCACACGCCGCAAGTCATCATGGGTGAGAATCCCACAAACCACGCGTCCGTGAAATCGTTTGTGGTGCCCGTTTTTCCGGCGACCGGAAAGGCCATTTTCGCTGCTGCTGCCCCGGTTCCGTGCAGCACAACCTCGCGCAGCATCCCGGTCATGATTCGCGCCGTGCGGGAGCTGATCACGTCCTTCACCTCAGGGTAGTCCTCCTCCAATACGCGCCCTTCGTAGTCAGTCACCTTGGTGATGTAGCGAGGCGTAACGCGCACGCCGTCGTTCGGAAACACACTGTACGCCGAAGTCTGCTCGATTAACGTGATTTCGGCCGACCCCAGAGCCACCGGCAAGTATGGCGGCAACTTGGCCGTGATTCCGAAGCGCTCGGCGTAGTCAATCACACTCTTGATCCCAACTTTGTTAGCCAGCTTCAGTGCTGGAATATTCCGCGACTGCGCCAGGGCTCGCCGCAGCGTGATGATCCCCTCGAACCTCTCGTCATAATTATGCGGCGAGTAAGGCCCGGAGCCGGTCTCGAAAGTGACCGGCTCATCCAGGATGGTGTCATTCGGACTTCCGCCCCGGTCAATCACCGTAGTGTAAACATAGGGCTTGAACGACGACCCTACCTGCCGCAATGCTTGGGTCGCACGATCGAATTTCGATTCGCTGAAATCGCGCCCACCTACCATCGCCTTGATGCCGCCCGTCGCGTTGTCGATCGCCATCAGCGCTCCCTGGGCGCCAGAATCCTGCTCCAGGCTCACTCGCGCCGACCCGTTGCCGTTCAGCGCCAGTATTTTGACGTAGCA
>Ga0210396_10004110_pt1 | contig 14266 bp, 15 predicted proteins | sample IncBWH17OmetaG_FD_155466 | JGI IMG/M metagenome (GOLD analysis project Ga0210396, IMG submission 155466) | Forest soil microbial communities from Barre Woods Harvard Forest LTER site, Petersham, Massachusetts, United States - Inc-BW-H-17-O ...
AACGGCCGCTCTGACTGACCAGGTACGTTGGAACCTGGCAATTTCGCGCACAAAGCGTCGTTGCGCGCCGACATGCGACGTGATTGGATCATAGCCGCCAATATGGAATACCAGCCGCTTCGCTACAGGCTTTCCAGTCATCATCTCGCACGCGGCTATCCGCGGATTTATCGTGTTGCTCGCTGCCCACTCGTCAATCGACCTGCAATTCAAGGCACACCGAAACGTTTGACGCCAATGGTTGTCAAGAGAGAATCGAACAGTAATCGGGGGAAGACGTGTTATTTGGGGAAGATGTGTTGACCTATTTTGCCCTCCGCACCCGAACCGCTCGAACAATAGCATCGATCGGCGCGGCCTTGCTTATCGGATTGTCTGGCAGTGCGCCCTCTCGCTGACGCTGTCAGGAGGTGCGCTCATGCTCCATTACATCAGCGAACTTATTGACTTATTACTGGTGCTCGTCGCCGCGTGGATGGTGCCAGCTGTCATCTTTGTTATCTACGCATATTTCGCACGTCTTAAGTACCCGGTGAGCGAATCGGTCTTTGGACGTGTGGTCGTCATTTCCTTCTTCATCATAACCACGTCGATTTGGCTCCCGATTATTGTGGGCGCGCTAGCCCTATCGCTGATCGGTCATTTGTGGTCTCGCTTCAGGACAAAAACCACGCGCTGATGACCCTCTATTTTTATCTTTGTTTCGTCCGCGTGACTTCAGCTGGACCTGGCTTGGACTATCATGGGCCGAATTGGGCAAGTCTATTCGGTTCTGTTACTTGTTTTGTCTCAAAGGAGCTGCAGCTTGACCTCATTCCGCGTGACCAGGGTTGCGAGACTGGGCTGGACCATCTTGGTCTGCACGCAAGCCTTACTTTTCCCGGCCGAATTCGCTTGGGCAGATCCATTCAGGGTTGTGGCGATCGGAGCTAGCAACACCTCCGGTTGGATTGTCAGCTCGGAACAGGCCTACCCTCAGGTTTTAGAGCAAATGCTCAGAACCGCGGGCTATGAAGTGCAGATAACGAATTCGGGCCGTCCGTTCGACACCACTGCTGGCATGCTCGCACGCCTTGATTCCGCTGTCCCCGACCGGACGGACCTCGTGATTCTTCAACCGGGAGCGAACGACCGGCGTTTTTTCGTGTCGGCGGAACGACGGGCCAACAACATCGCTGAGATAACAGATCATCTGCGGAGCCGTCGGATCGCGGTTATCGTCTTCGATCCCGTTTTTCCGGACGATTACTACAGCTTCGACCGTATCCACTTCACACCCGAAGCGCATGCCAAAATAGCCGCGGAGCTCATGCCCCGGGTCATCACGAAAATTCAAGCGAAACAGACTTCCGCAAAAGGTGGCCGGCCCTTCCCAGGGCCGGCTAAATGAGTTCGCTAACGCTTTGTCAGAAAATGAGATTGATCCAGAAAAAAGCCCCGCACCAAGGCGGGGCTTTTTGTTTATTGCTTGTGGGTCACTATCGGTTGAGGCCCGAGCCCGGTCCGGTCGGCGCTAATGTCGACCCGCTGGGCGAGCCCGTAGGGGCCAGCGTGTTTCCTGAGGGATTCATGGTGCTGTTGGGACCGCTGCGGCTTCCATTGGCCATACCGGTCGTCGAGCCCGGCGGGTGCGCCATCGAACTTCCATTCACGGATGAGCCGGTGTTGGCACCGGCCGCCGCGGAACCGTTCATTCCCGAAGTTCCACCGGACATACCGCCGCCACTGCTCTGAGCCAACGCGAATGTACTTGAGAGCGCAAGCGCTCCCGCCAATGCGATCGTCATGAGTTTCATGGTTGTTTCCCTTGTTGATGACCAGGGGAAAACCAGTCCAGGCGACGGATGTTCCTCCGCTTTAAACACGAAGACGTCAGAGAAAAAAGTCGATCCTTTCGCAACTGCGGCGAAGGCGGTCGGGCCGTAAGCCCATACAGCGCTCCCGCTTCCCAAGCGTCCTACTTCGCAAGCGTCCTACTTCGCCAGCGTCCTACTTCGCCAGCGTCGGAAGAATGCGCATCTTCCACAGATTCCAGATGCGATCGAGCACGATGAAATTGATCTTGTCGGCTTTCTCGCCCTCGCCCGGTGTCAGATAGTTGACCTCGCCTCCCAGCGCCATGGCCTGCGACTGCAGCTTTGCGTTCACGTCGGTGTAATAGGCGCGAAACACCGCCATCTTGACGGACGGACCGACGGTCACGTCGCCGTGGCCGCGCATCAGGACCACCGGCTTGTCACCGAGCGTCTGCGCCAGCGATTTGCCGAGCGCGGGATTGCTGACCAGCATGTCGGTCTCGCCAAAATCCTTTCGAATATCCCACACCGGCACACCGACTGCGAGGAAAGATGGATTGTGAAACATCGCCCGCAACGGCACTTTCGTGACCGAGAAGGGAATGACACCGGGCGAATGGGTGTGAACCACCGACATCACGTCCGGACGCGCCTTATAGATTTCGCTGTGAATGAAACGTTCCAGGAAAACGGTTCGGCCCCGTGCGTCCACCGGGTTGCCGTCTAGATCGAACTCCATGATGTCGTCGGCGGTGACCAAGGCCGGCGCCAGCGACCGCGACATCAGAAAATGATTGGGATTGGTGGGATGGCGCGCGCTGACATGGCCGAAACCGTCGAGCACGCCGAAATCGGCGAGGACGCGGCTGCCGATTACGATGTCCTCGAGCACCGCAGCATCGACGCCGGCAATCGGGGTGGCCGGCGTTTGTGCTGAGGTCGGCGCCACACCTGACAGCAGCGCCAGTGCTACCGCCGCACCCAGCGCGAGCCGAACGTTCGATCGCGTTTTGATCGGCTGGCTGGAACATATGGCCAATATTTTTCTGAGTGTCGCCATCTTTCCGAGTGTCGCCGTCATCGTCGCCTCCCCTTGAACCCTGAGTTTATATCGTCGGCAGCACCGAAAACCGTTCGCCGGTTCGCCGCAAGCCTAATGCATCGGAGTTGACCGGCTCTTCTGCGACGGCATCAACGCGCGCCGATGACGGTCCGCGCCGGCATGACGCCACCATATCGGCGACGATATACTGCGGCCCTGAAAACAGCGCCTCGACGCTGCCATCGGTTCTGTTGCGCACCCATCCCTCAAGTCGGTGCGCCCGTGCCTGATGCTCGACCCAGGCGCGGTAACCGACGCCCTGCACCCTGCCCCCGATCATCACCCGGCAGATCACGCCGCTCATCTAGCGTCGGAGCCCCAGAAAATTCGCAAGCCGCGCTCTCACATCGGCCTCGCGTGTGACTTTGTTCGTCAATTCCGATGACGCCAGGCGTTTGAGGTCCTTCGGCGGCAATCCCTCACGCAACGCTTTAAGGGTCTCGTAGACAGCCTGCGTCGCCGCCGCGATGGGAGCGTGGCCCTGTAGCGCGATCCTCACCCGCCTATCCCTGAGATAGTCCGGATCGCTCATCTCTTCGGACGCGCCGCCGAGCACGATCGGCAGCGTCGTCGCGGCAGCGATTGCCTCCAGTTCACTCCGTGTCTTGATGCCGGTGAAGAACAACGCATCGACGCCGGTAGCCTCATAGGCCCGGGCGCGCGCGATCGTGTCATCGAGCGAGGTGATCGACGCGGCGCCCGTACGCCCCACGATCACCAACGAAGGATCTCCCCGCCCGTCCAGCGCGGCCTTCATCTTGCCGACGCCTTCCTCCAGCGAGATCAGTTGCGTCTTCGCCTGCCCGTAAGCCTGCGGCAGTAGTGTGTCCTCTATGGTAAGGCCGGCGGCGCCCGCCGCTTCCAATTCCTGCACGGTGCGGCGGACGTTCAGCGCATTGCCGTAGCCGTGGTCGGCATCGACCAGCACCGGCAATGCCGCCGCGCGCGACATCCGGCGCATCTGTTCCGCAAGTTCGGTCAGCGTGATCAGCGCGCTATCGGGATCGCCGAGCACCGCGAGCGACGCCACCGATCCGCCGAACATGCCGACTTCGAATCCGATATCCTCGGCGAGGCGGATCGAAATCGCGTCATAGACCGAGCCCGGTCGCACGCATGCCGATCCCGACAGGATCGAACGCAAGGCATCGCGGCGTTTTCGAAACGTCATCGGTGAACCTCTTGAAGGACTCTTCGTCATTCCGGGATGGTCCGAAGGACCAGACCCGGAATCTCGAGATTCCGGGTCTGGTGCTAGCGCACCATCCCGGAATGACGGGAGTTAAGCGAACTCCAGAATCAGCGCGTCCACCGCCAGCGTGGCACCGGCAGCCGCGTGAATTTTCTTCACCGTGCCATCGCGTTCGGCGCGCAGCACGTTCTGCATCTTCATCGCCTCGACCACCGCGAGCGTTTCGCCTGCCTTGACTTCCTGGCCTTCGCTGACCGCGATCGACACCACGAGCCCGGGCATCGGGCACAGCAATTTCTTGCCGGTATCGGCCGCCGCCGTCACCGGCATCAGCCGCGCCGCCGTGGCCTCGGCTTCGGTAAAGACCTGAACCGCGACCTCAAACCCCTGACGCGCCAAGCGGAAGCCGTTGGCGATCGGGCGCACCTGCATGGCCAGTGCGTGGCCATCCAGGGTGCCCTGCCAGACGGGATCGCCGGGCCCCCATGACGAGACCAGATGGTGCGGTTGGCCCAGTGTGCCGTCGGCACCGACAAAACGCACCGCGATCCCATCGGCTTCGCGCGTAATATCGAGCGCGATTTCGTTGCGCTCCAGCCATACCGCGCGGCGGCGTTCGCGCCGGACTGGACGGCCGATCAACTGGCCGGAAATCTGCCGCTTGCGCTCGCCGAGCACATGATCGATTGCCGCCCCAACGGCCGCCAGCCGGCGCGCAATCTCGCCTTCGGGCATGCGAACCGCGAATCCTCGGGGAAATTCCTCTGATATAAAGCCGGTGGAAAGATTGCCCTCGCGCCAGCGCGGATGATTCATCAGCGCGGAGAGGAACGGAATATTATGGCGAATACCGTCAATGTAGAATGAATCGAGCGCGGTTGATTGCGCCTCGATCGCGGCTGCGCGCGACGGCGCATGGGTCACGAGCTTGGCAATCATCGGATCGTAATAGATCGAGATCTCGCCGCCCTCCTGCACGCCGGTATCGTTGCGCACGGTGATGCCATCGACGCGGCTCTCGACCGGCGGGCGGTATTTCACCAGCCGCCCGATCGAGGGCAGGAAATTGCGGAACGGGTCTTCCGCATAGACCCGGGTCTCCACCGCCCATCCGGTCAGCGTGACGTCCTTCTGCGCCAGCGCGAGCTTCTCGCCGGCCGCAACGCGGATCATCTGCTCGACCAGATCGATGCCGGTGATCAATTCGGTCACGGGGTGCTCGACCTGCAGCCGCGTGTTCATCTCCAGGAAGTAAAAGCTCTTGTCCTGGGCGGCGACGAATTCGACGGTGCCGGCGGAATCGTAATTTACGGCCTTGGCGAGCGCGACCGCCTGTTCGCCCATCTTGCGCCTTGTGGTCTCATCGAGCAGCGGCGACGGGGCTTCCTCGATCACTTTTTGATTGCGGCGCTGGATCGAACATTCGCGCTCGCCAAGATAGATCACATTGCCATGCTTGTCGCCGAGCACCTGAATTTCGACGTGGCGGGGATCAACGATGAATTTCTCGATGAACACCCGGTCGTCGCCGAACGACGATTTGGCTTCGGCCTTGGCCAGCGAAAACCCCTCAGCGACTTCGGACGTCGAATGCGCGATCCGCATCCCCTTGCCGCCGCCGCCGGCGGAGGCCTTGATCATCACGGGATAACCGATCTCGTCGGCGATCTTCACCGCGTGTTTCTCGTCCTCGATCACGCCGAGATGACCCGGCACCGTCGAGACCTTGGCCTTGGCGGCGGCCTTCTTGGATTCGATCTTGTCGCCCATCGCGGCGATGGCACCCGGATTGGGTCCGATGAAGACGATCCCGGCTTCGGCAAGCGCGCGCGGAAAGGCTTCACGCTCGGACAGAAATCCGTAACCGGGATGCACCGCCTCGGCGCCGGTCTTGCGGCAGGCCTCGATGATCTTGTCGATCAACAGATAGCTCTCCGCCGCGGCCGGCGGTCCGATCAGAACCGCATGATCGGCCATTTCGACATGAAGGGCGTCGCGGTCGGCCTCGGAATAGACGGCGACCGTCTCTATCCCCATGCGCCGGGCAGTCTTGATGACCCGGCAGGCGATCTCGCCGCGATTTGCGATCAGAATTCGTTTGAACATGTGCTGGCTTACTTACCGACTTTACTTGCAACCTCTGGGGCGGGATCCGCCCCCGCAATCTGGCATGCGGGGCCGGAGGTAACAATTCCGTCGTACAGCAAAAACAGGGACAGGCAACGGCCTGATCGAGCGTAATTTACGTTTTGGGGTGATTGCATTCCTGCCCAGCCTTGGCATCGGGTGTGCCAACCGCAAGCTGGTGAAGGCTCAATCCGTGTAATCGAGCAATCTTGGCGGTGCAGCGCAAACATGATGCGCGCCGCCAGCCAGCAATTCCTCTTCCGTGCCATAGCCGTAGAGCACGCCCACCGCGGTCATACCATTGTTTCGCGCTCCGATCATATCGTGGCTGCGGTCTCCGATCATCATGGCCTGCGACGGGTCGACGCCCATGGTCTGGAGCGCGTAGCCCAAGAGTTCGGTCTTGTCGGTGCGCGTGCCGTCAAGTTCAGAACCAAAGACCCGCTCGAAATAGTCCCTCAGCCTGAAATGATCGACAATGCGCTCGGCGTACATACCGGGCTTGCTGGTCGCCACGAACATGCGCCGGCCCGATTTGGCGAGCGCGGATAACGTGTCTTCGATTCCTGGATAGACTTCGTTCTCGAACAGGCCGATGTCGCCGAACCGTTCCCGGTAAAGCAACAGCGCCGCATCCGCCAGATCGTCGGTTCCAAGCAGTTTTTTCAGGCTGGCGTGCAGCGGCGGCCCGATGCACCAGGTCAGTTCATCCTCGGCTGGAACGGCTTGATCAAGCTTGCCGAGAGCGTACTGGATCGAACGCGTAATTCCGGGTTTTGGATCCGTCAGCGTTCCATCGAGGTCAAAGTAGATCGTGTTCATCCTGTTCCATGCCCGTTGAGTTACTCCCCTCATATAGGGTTTTCTTGTTGCGGGGGACGGTACAGATCAGGATTATCCCATGCGATCTTGCAGTGAGTGGAAGCATTTGCTGGATATATCTGATAGGCAAGCGTGCGCTCATGAGCTTCTCTCTTCGCTAGAACAGCAGCACCGATGCGTTGGTCTATCCTGATCCTGGCAATTTTCTCGGTCAGCCCCGGCTGGGCTGCCAGCCCGATTGTCAGGGATGGCGGCACGCTCGAATTCGCCGACGCAGCCTACCGGCTCGACGGCATTGATGCGCCGGCGTTCGACCAGATCTGTATCGATGATCATGCCGACAGCTGGACTTGCGGCGTGGAAGCGCGCGATCAACTGGTTCGCCTGATCGGCGGCCGCGAAGTCCATTGTGAGGATCTGGGCGCTGACGCCACCTACAAGAAGCGGCATGTCGGCCTTTGTACCGTCGAGGGTGAAACCGTCAGCTTGAACCAGCTGCTGGTGCGCCAGGGCTTCGCCTTGAACCTGGAGCCCCCTGCGAAGGGGCGATTCAAGGAGGACGAAGCCGGCGCCAAAGACAACCGCCGGGGGCTCTGGAAGGGCTGCTTTGTCGCTCCGCAGGAATTCCGCGGTGGATACAAGGACGGCGCTTTACTGGGCGGATCGTGTAGGACCGACAAGGATCGTGAAATACGCGGGGTGTTATTCCCGGAGGAGTCCGCGATGCCGTCGGGTTGCAGCATCAAGGGCAAATTCGCCGTTCGCGCCCGCGTCACCGGCAATGTCGGTATCTACCATTTGCAGGCGTGCCGCTCTTATCCGGCGGTCACGAAGCCGGATCGCTGGTTTTGTTCCGAAGACGACGCCCAGGCAGCGGGCTTCCGCAAGGCTTATAATTGCCGGGCCACCGCCCACCCGCGGATGTAACAATTTTGTCATGTCGCAAACCTAAACAGAGGCCACGGCGCTCGTGCCGGCAATCCGATTCTTTGGGGAGATTTCAATGCGCCGTTCGGTCGTAATGCTGTCCGCTGGCCTAGTCTTGCTGTCGGGCGGCACGGCATTCGCGCAAACCAACACGCCGCATAATCTCATCCTGTTCGTGCCGGACGGGCTGCGCGGGCGGATCGTCACGCCCGAGACTGCGCCTGCCATGGCCGATCTCCGCGACAAAGGCGTCAGTTTCCGGAATTCGCATTCGCTGTTTCCGACCTTTACCACCGCCAATGCGTCGGCGATGGCCACCGGTCATCACCTCGGCGATACCGGCGATTTCTCAAACACGATCTATACGGGCTATCCGGTCGGACCCGCAGGCGGGGCCGTCACGCCGTTCCTCGAGGTTGATCCGGTGATCCTCGACGCCGACGAGCATTTCGGCGGCGACTATCTGAACGAAGAAACCGTGCTGAAATTGGCGCGCGCCAAAGGTTTCAGCACGGCGGCGCTCGGCAAGCTCGGTCCTGCCCTGATCTTCGATCATACCGACAAGATCGGCGCCGATGGCCTGCATTCGATCGTGATCGACGACGCCACCGGCGGCAAGAACGGCGTTCCGCTTTCAGAGGAAATGAAGGCGGCCTTGACCAAGGCCGGTCTTGCGCTCGCAACGCCCTCGCGCGGCGACAACGCCAAGGCCGGCGACGCCAGGACGCCGGGCACCCTGACGCCGAATACCGTTCAGCAGGCCTGGTTCGCCGATGTCGCCACGAAGGTGGTGCTTCCGATGTTTAAGGCGCGCAACAAGCCGTTCGTGCTGGTGTTCTGGTCGCGCGATCCCGACGGCAGCCAGCACAACACCGGCGACAGCCTCAACACCGTCACGCCGGGTATCAACGGCCCCACGTCCCTCGCCGGAATCAGAAACGCCGACAACAATCTGGCCCAGTTGCGCAAGGCGCTCGACGAACTCGGCCTCAGCGCCACGACCAATATCATCGTCTCTTCCGATCACGGCTTCTCGACGATTTCGAAAGAGAGCAAGACCAGCCCCGCGGCGAAGATTGCCTACGACGACACCCCGGCGGATTTCTTACCCCTGGGTTTTCTCGCGCTCGATCTGGCGAAGGCGCTGGACCTGCCGCTGTTCGATCCCAACGACAAGAACGCACGCGTGGCCGCGGGTGCCCACTCCAAGGCCGGCAACGGCCTGTTGGGACAGGATCCCGCCAAGCCCGATCTCGTCGTCGCCACCAATGGTGGATCCGACCTGATCTATTTGCCGAACCGGGACAAGAAGCTGGCGGATCGCACCATCAAGGCCTTGCTGGAGCAGGATTACGTCAGCGGATTGTTCGTCGACGACCGGCTTGGCCGCTTCCCCGGGACGCTGCCGGTGTCGCAGATCGGCCTCAAGGGTAAGGCGGTGACGCCCACCCCGTCGATCGTGGTCAATTTCCGTTCCTATGTGGCCGGATGCGATGAGCCGACCAACTGCTCCGTCGAGATCGCCGATACCGTGCTGCGTCAGGGCCAAGGGATGCATGGCAGTTTCGGCCGTGGCGACACCCTGAATTTCGCGGCCGCGATCGGGCCGGATTTTAAAGCCGGCTACGTCGACCCACTGCCGGTCAACAATGCCGACGTCGGCATGACCATCGCCGAGCTGATGGGCCTGCATCCGGCCAACGCCGGCGGCCTGACAGGCCGGGTGATGTCGGAAGCCTTGCCGAATGGAATAATCCCGAAGGCGGCTGACGGAACCATCGTCTCCAAGCCCGCGGCGAACGGACTGCGGACGATCGTGAAGTACCAGCGCGTGCTGTCGCAACGCTATTTCGATGCCGCGGGTTTTCCCGGCCGAACTGTCGGGGTCGATGCAGAGACCAGCAAACAAAAAACGGCGGGGCAATAACCCCGCCGTCGGTCATGATGCAGTGCCCTCTGGGACTGATTTACATCCCGATATCGAACACGTTCGGCAGGTGGGTCAGCGGCAGCGCCGCGACGCCGACGATGGTGGCGACCAGCGACATCAGGGTGCGGTTGCTGCGGTGCTTGCCGCGCATCTGGCTAGCGATCCATTCCAGCACGTCGGTATCGACGCCGGCGGCCTTGGTGGGCGCCCAGCTCTCGATCGCGGTTTCCGGCGACAGAGCGACGGTGCGGGACGGCACCGGAAGCCCGGACACGGAAGCGGCGTGATGCACCACGGCCTTGGCCAACAAGTCGTCGAACCGCCCATCGTCGCTGCGCTCGGCGGCAGCGTCGTTAATTTCAAATAGCGCCTCGGCTTCGGCCCGGCTGACCGGCTGATGCTCGACCGCGGTCGCCGTCAGGATGCGCGCGCACCAGGCGGCGTCATCGGCGTCCAGCGCGCGGGAGAAATGAACGCGCCCCTTGGTGGTGGGGCCTTCGCCGGTGATCACGCCGTCGCGCACGACGGTCAGGGCAAGTGCCGCAGTGTTCCGGCAGGAAATCTTCGAGGGTTCCAGGACGGCGATAGGCTCGGCAACCGTCACGACAGGGGCAGACATTGGTAGTTACTCTTTTCAGTTTCTTGTTCCGGGCCAGCATTTGCCCGCAGGCGTAAACGAGTGGTTAACGATTCGAAACTTGGATCGCGAGATTTTTAGACGGTTGCTCGTTTGTCGCTGTGACGTTCGTCACGGTTCAGGGCCGCAACCTCGTCCGGGGGCTATGGGGGGCGCAAGTGGCAATATCGGGGCATTTTTGTTTCGCAAAGTCGCTGTGACTTTTTCGCCTCACCGGCGCGGATCAAAAGAAGATGCTAGGAATTTACGGACCAAGGGAAGGATCAACCTTTTTTGTGGCAACCGTTCACTTGAAGAGGCTCGCCTCCTATACTGCGAACGACGAATTCACCCGTAACCTGAATGACATGAGGATGACACATGGCTCTCCAGATTGGCGCTGTGGCCCCGGATTTCGAGGCCGAAACCACCGACGGCAAGATTAAATTCCATGACTGGATCGGTAGCAGCTGGGCGCTCTTGTTCTCGCACCCGAAGGATTTCACCCCGGTCTGCACCACCGAGCTTGGCGCTCTCGCGAAGTTGAAGCCGGAATTCGACAAGCGCGGTGTCAAATTGATGGGACTGAGCGTCGATCCCGTCGACAATCATGCGAAATGGTCCGAGGACATCCGGGAGACCCAGGGCGCGGCGCCGAACTATCCGATGATCGGCGATACCGATTTCAATGTGTCGAAGCTATACGACATGCTGCCGGCCGCGACCTCCGGTGACGCCGCCAAACGTACTGCCGCCGACAACCAGACGGTCCGCAACGTCTTCATCATCGGGCCGGACAAGAAGATCAAGCTGGTGCTGGTCTATCCAATGACCACCGGCCGCAATTTCCAGGAAATCCTGCGCGTGATCGATTCCCTGCAGATGACCGCCAAGCACCGCGTCGCCACCCCCGCCGACTGGAAACAGGGCGAAGACGTCATCATCGCTGGCTCGGTCAGCGACGACGAGGCCAAGACTATCTATCCGGCGGGCTGGAAATCGCCGAAGCCGTATCTCCGGATCGTTCCGCAGCCGAAGTAACGGCGGCTGGAGCCATCCTTGCTAAGGCCGGGTCGCGCGTATGCGCGCGACCCGCGCAATCCTCGCAACGGCGAACTAAATCTTGCGCGCGATCTAGTTGGCGATCATCAACCCCGTCGTCGGCGACACCGCGGTCACGAACGTGCCCCAAGTCACATCGACCATGACCACCGGCCAGGTCCGGTGTTTGAGCAGCGACAGCGACGTGAGTTCGAAGGTCGCGTAGCAAAAAAATCCGAACAGCGCGCCATAGAGCAGCGTCGATTGCCAGATCGCGCCGGGCTGGCCGCTGACAAAGATCAGGATGCCGACCACGTAGAGCAGATAGAACAGGATCGCCGGCGCGAGCCCGGCCTCGCCCAGCATGTCGCCGACCTCCGAGCTGAAAAAGCCCTGGGCGACGGTGCTCAAACAGGAAATCGATCGGGATCAGGACAATCAACGTCGCCAGATAGAGCACAACATACCGGTTCACACGAAACTCCAGCGCTGTTGATGCGTACCCATCATGTACGCATCAGGCCGGGCTGAGTTGCAAAACTCCGTCCGCATTGGACCGAATGCGCCCCTTGTGCGTTGAGCGCCCGATGCCCAGCAAATCCGTCCCTCCCTGCATCGTCTGGTTTCGCGAGGATCTGCGGCTTTCCGATCATCCCGCCCTGCACGCTGCGTCAAAGACCGGCCAGCCCTTGATCTGTCTCTACGTTTTTGACGAGCCACCAAGCGCACCGGATGCGCGTCCGCTGGGCGGCGCGGCGCGCTGGTGGCTGGCGCAATCGCTGCGGGCCTTGCAGAAACGCCTCGACGCGGTCGGCACGTCGCTGCTGCTGCGCAAAGGACCTGCGGCGAAGATCGTCCCTGAATTGGCGCGCACGACCGGTGCCGACGCCGTGTTCTGGAGTGAGATTGCGCAGGCGCCGCATCAAGCCGTGGCCAGTCAGGTAGCCGCGGCGCTAAAGGAGGTCGGCGTCGCCTCCCACAGCTTCCCCGGCGATCTGCTGGCAGCCCCTGCGGACTTCCGTAACAAGGAGAATCGCGGCCTGCGCGTATTCACGCCGTTCTGGCGGCGGGTGCAGGCGCTGGGTGATCCACCAAAGCCCCTGCCTGCACCTGACAGGTTGCGCTCCGGACTAAACCTCACAGGCGACACGCTTGAAAGCTGGCGCCTCGAGCCCACGCAGCCGGATTGGGCCGGCGGGCTGCGCGAGAGCTGGACGCCGGGCGAGTTGGCCGGGCAACAGCGGCTCGATGAATTTCTTGGAGGTGCCGTGGCTGGGTATGCGAGCCAACGCGACAGGCTCGACCACGCCGGTACATCGAGGCTCTCGCCGCATCTGCGCTTTGGTGAGATCAGCCCGCGTCAGGTCTGGCACGCCGCGCATTTTGCCAGGGCCGAGCGCCCCGATTTGTCAGCCGACATCGACAAGTTCCTGAGTGAACTGGGCTGGCGCGAATTCTGCCGACACCTGCTGTTTGACGTGCCGGACCTGGCGAAACGCAATCTGCAGCCAGCCTTCGACGTGTTTCCATGGCGGCATGACGATGAGGCGCTTCGGGCCTGGCAACGCGGCCAGACCGGCTACCCCGTCGTCGATGCCGGGATGCGCCAGTTGTGGCACACCGGCGTCATGCACAACCGGGTGCGGATGGTGGCGGCGTCGTTCCTGGTCAAGCATCTCCTGATCGACTGGCGCGAGGGAGAAAAGTGGTTTTGGGACACGCTGGTCGATGCCGACCCCGCGAGCAATCCCGCCAACTGGCAATGGGTCGCGGGCTCCGGCGCCGATGCCGCGCCCTATTTCCGCGTATTCAACCCGATCCTGCAAGGCGAGAAATTCGATCCGGATGGCGGCTATGTCAGGCGCTGGGTGCCGGAACTGGCGGCATTGCCGACAGGCCTGATCCACCGGCCATGGAGTGCTGCTCCCCTCGAGTTGAAAGGCGCCGGGGTGGACCTCGGCAAGACCTATCCGGAGCCGATCATCGATCACAGGATCGGCCGCGAGCGCGCGCTCAAGGCCTATGCGAAGGTCCGCGCGGCGTGATCCCGGAGGCATCTCTTTAACACGCCGACGAATCCCGCTATCGTTATCGCTTCGATAAACCCTGGGGGATGATTATGGACGACGAAAAACCGGTTCTGGAACAGACGGCAGACGCGATCAGTAGCGCCGCCGATACGACGAAAGAAGCCGTCAAGACGGTCGCCAAAAAGGTCAGGAAGGCCGCCAAGAAAGTCGCGAAAAAGGTGATGCCGAAGAAGAAAGCCAAGAAGGCTTCCAAGAAAGCTTCCAAGAAATCCTCGGCAAAGAAATCAGCCAAGAAGACCGTCAAGAAGGCCGCCAAAAAAACGGCCAAGAAGAAAAAGAAAGCCAAGAAGTCGAAGCGCTGACGCCATCGGTTTGGCATTCCGCGAAAGCCTCCGGATCAAAGCCGGGGGCTTTTGTTTTGGTGCTGGAGCCTTGCGACTACGGCCTTGGGATGAACCCCTTGGGACTAAAGCCCGGTTGAGTTCACGCGCGCCGGTTGACCAGAAACACCGCGGCAGCACAGGCAACCATGCCCGCGATGGCGATCCCGTCGAGCCACTCGCCAAACAGCACATAGGCCATCGCGGCGGTCACCGCCGGCACCAGATAAAACAGGCTGGCCACCGAGGTGGCCGCCGAGTGGCGGATCAGCCAGTACAATAGCCCGATCGATCCGATCGAGA
>Ga0210396_10004112_pt1 | contig 14262 bp, 12 predicted proteins | sample IncBWH17OmetaG_FD_155466 | JGI IMG/M metagenome (GOLD analysis project Ga0210396, IMG submission 155466) | Forest soil microbial communities from Barre Woods Harvard Forest LTER site, Petersham, Massachusetts, United States - Inc-BW-H-17-O ...
CTCCCTGGACCGACTACTACAACTTCGTCCGGCCCCATGGTAGCCTTCACTACCAGCCGCCCATCAGCCGCTCGGATCCTGGTACAACGTCTTGATCATCTACAGGCACCCGGCGATTCTTTCTGTTGTCAGGAAATTCATGGACAGGTCAAAGACCGTCGAAAGATGAGCACGCACGATGTAGCGGCTCGGCGGCTGAGGGCAGGGAATCTGCCTGTGGTTGCCGGCAAGATGCCGGCGCTACTCTGCAAAATGTTCCACGTGGAACATTGTATATTATCTTATAGCTATAAACATTCAAGCAAGTTGCTGTCGGGCAACTAGTTATAGGTGTGCCGAAATATCAGCAGCAACTACTTCGTTAAAACCACCGGCAGCGGCTGATCGTAGGGCTGGATCTCCACGCTGAGGGACTGCCGCTTGTTGAAGTCGTCCTGGTTCACGGGAAAGCTGACAATGACGGTACCGTGTGCTTCGTTGCCGGGGAGAATTTTTGTTTCCGGCATGAGCGCTGACTGCGCGTTTTGCTTCAGGGCAGGGAAGGCTTGAAAGTAGCGGTCGAAATCGACTGCTGATGCGGCGTCGTCGGAGTATTCCTGCGAAGCAGTCTTCAGCTTGCCCTTGATGGTGTGAACCCAGAGCGGCTTCTCGCCGCTGTTGTGCAGCGTGACCGTGATGGCGACCAGCATCGAGTTCTGGCCCGGCACTTCGACCGCGACCATGGTATCGACCGAGCCGGCGCCCTGCGGTTTGGCGCGTCCGACAAATCCATAAATCGCGAGAATGACCAGGAGCACCGCAAGGACGATGAGTACGACTTTTGCGGGCGGCAGCTTGCGTTCGGGCGTGGCCATGTCCTGGGTGACGTTGACGCCGACCCCGGGGCCGAGGTCAAGACCAGGCCGCTTGGCCGTCGGAGTGGAGGGCGGTTGCGGTGTAGGGCTTGGATCGGCCGGAGGAGACGCGGGTTTGGGAGTTTCGTCGGGCATGCTGAGTCTCGTTCGCGATTCTACTCGTGTCCCGGGGAAAAACTCCAACGGCCCCGACACTCTAGCCCGTCCGGTCGGGCGGGGACGCCCGACTCTCCAACGAGTGATGTTGATCACGGACTTGCGTGTCCATAATCACTGCGATTAAAAGCAAGGTTTTGTACAAGCAGAGCAGCGCGGCAGCCAGTCCCCCCAGGGCCCCCTGTCGGATGCAGCGCGAGCCAGGGCCCAGTTACACGCATCATCAGCAGAAGCAGTGCGGCATGCACGGGGAGATGCCTGTCCGTTTTCACTTCTGCCGAAACAGGGTTGCGGAACAAGTCCGCGCGGAGCGAGCAGTCTCTGGCCAAGCAATGGATCCTGCTGGAGCCGTAGCGGAAACAAAGTGCTTCAGGAGCGCCACTTCGTCGTGCCCTCCGAATTGCACTGGACAGCATTGGCTCACCGGCCACGACACTCGCATGGCGAGGCGGCGGGAGAGGCCTGTTGGAAGATTGCGCACTTCGGAGGATACATGGCTAGCAACAGGCGAGATTTTCTGAAGAGGGCCGCGCTGGCGGGCGCAGGAGCTGCGCTTTACCAGACGCTAGGAAAAGGACGCGCCTGGGCATTTGCCCAGAGCCCAACCAGCATTCGCAAGTTTGTCACCTCGTTGCCTGGACTAGGGCCGTCTGCCAAGAACGAAATCGGCCAGTATCTGCCCCTCGCGACCAAGAGCAGCATTCAGTTTGCCGGCAAATCGACCGACCTCTACAAAATAGCTGTCGGCCAGTTCAGTCAACTGATGCATCCCGACTTGCCGGGCAAGACAGACCTTTTCGGGTACGCTGATCTCGCCACCTTCGATCAGAAATATCTCGCGGGCGCCATTGTCGCGAAGCGCGGCACGCCCGTTCTTCTCAGTGTGACCAACCTGCTGCCGAACCGGCACGTCCTGCCAGTGGATCCCACTATCATGGCCGGTCCCGGAGGACTTACGGTGGGCGATCTGCCCGTCAACAGGATTGCGACGCACCTGCATGGTGGCCTCACTCCCTGGTTCAGTGACGGCACTCCGTTTCAGTGGTTCACGCCCAATGGAAAACATGGTGAGAGTTTCATGAACGTCCCCGGATTCCCGGCACTTCCGGGGACCGGAACGTATTACTACCCCAATGAGCAAAGTGCACGATTCGTCTGGTATCACGACCACGCGATTGGAATCACGCGCCTGAATGCGTACGCCGGAATTGCGTCGGCATACATTATTACCGACGACTTCGAAGCAGGACTGGTGAGTTCCGGCCTGCTTCCTGACCTGGTGGGGATTCCGCTGGTCATCCAAGACAAAGGCTTCGTGCCCACCAACATCCTGAAAATGGATCCGACGTGGCGTTGGGGAGACCCGGGGGACTTGTGGTATCCGCACGACTATGAAGTAAATGTTTTTGAGGGCGGAGCCGAGAATCAGGAGGGAAGATGGGATTGGGGACCGACCGCCGATCAACCTTCCGTGGGAACCATGCCGCTGCCGCGGGTTTCAGCGATTCCAGAAGCGTTCTTCGACACCATCGTAATTAATGGCGGCGTGTATCCGAAGGTGAGTGTTCCACCGAAGCGAGTGCGGTTCCGATTGCTCAACGGATCGCAGGCGCGCTTCTACCACCTGAACCTGTATCACGAAGATCGGACCAATCCAGGCGAAGCTAAAGTGGGCAAACCCGGACCCGTCATGTACCAGGTGGGCAGCGAAGGCGGCTTCCTGCCGCGGGTCGCGGTACACCACAACGGGACCCCGATTCCTCTGGACCGGAGCGATCCGTCCGGGAACACGGCGTTGGCAGATGGTCCGTTCAACCTGCTGCTGTCTCCGGCGGAGCGCGCGGACGTGGTTATCGACTTCAATGACGTATCCGCGGGCTCGACTTTTATTCTCTACAACGATGCGCCGGCACCGTTCCCAGGTGGAGACGCCAGAAATGACTACTTCACTGGAGATTCCGACCAGACCCAGTTTGGCGGTGCGCCGACCACGAACCTGGGCCACGGACCCAATACCCGGACACTTCTGAAAATCGAAGTCATTGCAGGAAGTGGCGACAGTGTCTCGACCCACGAATGGCATCGGGAGATCGATGCGCAACTGAAGGCGAACTTCCTGACAGGAAATCAGCCGGGGCTGTTGTTCAACGACGGAGACCCATCGGAGCCGGCATTCCCATTCCTGGGAGTGCCAACCCGCATGCTGACCCTGAACGAAGACTTCGACGAGTTCGGGCGCCTGATCCAGACCGTGGGCACGTTCGCTCAGAATGGACTCAACAACCAGGGGCTGCCGACCTGGGGCTTGCCATACCTGGCGAATCCCACTGAGAGACCAAAGGCAGGTGCGGTCGAGATCTGGCAGGTCATGAACCTGACTGGAGACACCCACCCCATTCACTTCCACCTGGTCAATGTGCAGCTCATCCAGCGGCAGGCGTTCAAAGGCGATCCCGGCAACTGGACTTACGCGGGCGATCCGATTCCGCCGGATCCGAACGAACTCGGGTGGAAGGAGACCGTGCGCATGAATCCGGGCGAAGTTACCACCATCATCATGCAATTCAACTTGCCGAGCTTGCCCACGGCGGCCATGCGTAATGCGGTGAGTCCGCGGACGGGCGGCAAAGAGTATGTGTGGCACTGCCACATTCTTGAGCACGAAGAGCATGACATGATGCGGCCACTGATAGTCGAGTAGCAGCAGAGACGAGGCCTCGCCCGTGACCCGGGCGAGGCTTTTGTAGCTTGCTTTCCGCTACCGATCGAGAAGGGATCTCAGAAAGCGTATAGCCATGAGGATCGCCCAGGTTAGCGTCCAAAGAACGGACGCGAAGCTGGGGCACCGGGCGCTATCGAGTGTTGGTCTGGGAAAATCCCCATCCTAACCTCGCAAAGAACGCGAGGTTAGGATGGGGCACCCGCGGGTTTTTTCTCCCATCTTCCATCTTTATCTTGGGCGGGCGGGGACGCCCGCCTCTCCATTTCCTTTTGTTACGGATCAGTTCTTAGGCGGCGGAGCCTACCTGCCAGGCGTGTTTCATTGCCTGGGCGAACTGGTCGGCCGGGAGAGTGTTGAGAACATCTTGCTTCGTGAGCCATGCTCGGCGGGCCTGCAGGACTCCGTAGTGAATCTTGACGAGATGAGAGGTGTGATGAGAGTCGGTGTTAATGACGATCTTCACGCCATGTTCCCGTGCTTGCCGCAGGTGAATGTCATTCAAATCGAGGCGGTCGGGATACGCGTTTAATTCCATGGCGACTTTGTGTTTGGCCGCTGACTTGAGGATGGCGTCCATGTCAAAAGCGTACGCGTCACGGCGAAGGAGCTGCCGGCCCGTGGGGTGGCCGATGATCGAGGTGTTCGGGTTCTCGATCGCCTTCAACAGGCGCTCGGTCATCTTGACCGGGTCCAGATTGAACTGCGAGTGAATGCTGGCGATCACGATGTCCATCTGGCTGAGCACGTCGTCGGAGAGATCGAGGTTGCCTTCTCCCAAAATATCGACCTCAATGCCCGCAAAAATCTGGATGCCCTCGATGCGTTCGTTGGCGGCGCGGATGCGCGCGATGTGGGCAAGGGCCCGTTGATCATCGAGCCCGTTGGCGAAGGCAAGGTTCTTGGAATGATCGGTGATGGCCATGTATTTGTAGCCATGCGCCCGGGCCGCCTCCGCCATCTCCTCGATGGTGTTTCGTCCATCGGTCTCGACGGTGTGCATGTGCACATCGCCTTGAAGATCGGCGGCAGTGATGAGTTGCGGAAGCTTGTGTGCGGCAGCAAGATCGATCTCGCCGAGGTTCTCGCGCATCTCGGGCGGGATGTAGTCCAGGTTTAACTTCGCGTAAATTTCCTCTTCGGATTTTCCCGCGACCGGGTTGTTCGTCTTCAGATCGGCGAGGCTGTATTCGCTCAGCGTATAGCCCATCTTCAAGGCACGCTGGCGCAAGGCGACATTGTGCGCCTTCGAGCCGGTGAAGTACTGCATCGCTGCGCCAAAAGAGTCGGGGGGCAGTAGCCGGACGTCGACCTGCATGCCACTGCGCAGCCGGAAGCTGATTTTGTTGTCTCCGCTGGCAATCACGTCCATGAGCGGCGGATACTTAGCCACGTGCTGGATCGCCTCCGCCCGCTGGGCATCGTCTACGCAGCAACTCCCGGTGACGAGGATGTCGAGATCGCCGACGGTTTCGCGTCCGCGGCGGAGGGAGCCGGCGGGCGTGATCTTGTCGATGCCCGGAACGGTGGAGAGATATTGCGTGAGTTTCGCGGCCTCGACTTCGGCGTGGTCGATCAGATATCGTCCGCCAATACGGCGATAATCTTCGATCGCCTTGATCAATTTCAGTTCGTGCTTCTCGCCCATGCGCGGCAGAGTGCGGATCTTTCCTTCACGCGCCAGCTTCTCGACTCCATCCACATCCGAGACCTGGTAGGCGCTCCAGATAAGGGCTATGGTCTTCGGGCCCAATCCCTGAATTTTCAGAAGCTGCAGCATGGAGGGATGGTATTTCTTCAGCAGCTCGACATGAGTAGCAAGCCGGCCCTCCTTGAAGAGTTCTTGCAGGTTGTTGAGCATGCCTTTGCCAATACCGGGAATCTCGAGAATCTTCTTCGGGTCCGAGATCAGATCGCTGATCCGCTGCGGCAGGTTTTCGATGGCCTGCGCGGCGTTGCGATAGGAGCGAATGCGGAACGAATCCTGCCCATCGATTTCGAGCAAGTCGGCGGTTTCGTACAGCAAGTTGGCGATGGCCTTGTTATCCATGCAGGAGACCAACACCAGATTAAATAAGTTGGGGCAGGAGCGAAAGTAGGACGGACAGGGATCAGCAAAGACGCGATGGGTGCAGTAACCGGCCCGGACTACGTACTAACGTCAACAGGCCGATGGGGTGAGACTGGACGCGATCCGCTCTTCAGGATGCTTTGCTAACGTTGGCCGCCTGGGGACCTTTTTGTCCCTGAGTAATTTCAAACTCGACGGTATCTCCTTCTTGCAAGCTCTTGTAACCTTCAGTCGTAATCGCGCTGTAGTGCACAAAGACGTCGGGCCCATCGTCGCGACCGATGAAGCCGTACCCTTTGGCATTGTTAAACCATTTAACCGTACCTTTCATACGTTCCACGTGCGCCCCCTCAGGCAGGCATCCCCTTCTTGCCGTTCGGCCAGGGACTCCAGGGCCCGCCTGCCGATTCTGCGTCACATTGTGCGGCGGGGGTAGGGGGCTGTCAAGGATTCAGGTCACAAGCAAAGGCGTTATTTCCGGGGCTTTGGACTGTTCTGGTGAAGTGCCAGCCAGAGAACGCCGGAGATGGTTTTGGCGTCGCGGATGGTGCCACGCAAGACCATCTGTAGGGCTTCTGACAGAGGGACTAGATGTTGTTCGATGACTTCGTCGGCCTCCGGCTGAGCCGGTCCCGGCTTCAGACCGCGTGCCCAGAACAGGGTCATGGGTTCTGCCACGAAGCCCGGACTCGCATAGAACTTCAGGATCTGCTTCCATTTCTTCGCGGTGTAGCCGGTTTCTTCCAGGAGTTCGCGTTTGGCGGCGGGCAAGGCTTTTTCGCCTTTATCGATGCGTCCCGCGGGTAGCTCCAAAAGATAGCTGTCAGCCGCGTGTCGATACTGGCATTCCAGTAGAAGGTGCGGTTCGCGGGGACCGTCGGTGGTCGCCAGGATTACGACCGACCCGGTATGGCGCACGATTTCCCGGAGCACGCGCACGCCCGAAGGCTCAATAACGCGCTCCGAGGTAATCCAGAAAATGGGACCGCGGTAGACAAGCCGGTGGGAAAGAACGCGGGCGGGGGAGCCTTTTTTCGTCTTCTTAAGACAAGGAGATTTTTGCATGCAAAGAATATAAGCGACGGCAGCGAATAAATGCAGGGTTAGGACTATGCATCGACGTCGGGAATTCGGGGACGTTTTCTATAAACCTCTGCAGGTTGCCTTATTGCAGCGGCAGCATCGGGAACATCTCATCTGTGCGAGTTCCCAGCCGAATATCTTAAACCGCAGAGGACGCGGAGAACGGCCGCAGAGTGCGTGGAGAACGGCGCAGAGTGCGCGGAGAACGGCCGCAGAGTGCGTGGAGAGTTTTTGATTGCGGGTACCAGACTGGTATGCTGCCGACGATGAGCGCCACTCAAGTGCGGCGACCGATGATCGCCATTGCCGGGCCGGGGAGCCTGGGCAAGGCTCTGGCAATTTCGCTGCACGCAGCGGGTTATCGGATCAGCGAAATCTTGTCTCGCCCGGGGGAAGCCTCGCGGCTGCGGGCGCGTGCGCTGGCGCGCAAGGTAGGAGCACGCGCTGCCGTGATTGGCAAAGAACCGTGCAATGCAGATGTCCTGTGGTTGTGCGTTCCTGACCGGGAGATTCGAAATTGCGCGGAATACCTCGCGGGTTCGGGTGGGTGGTCGAAGCGAGTCGTATTGCACTCGAGCGGTGCGCTGACCAGTGATGAATTGGCGGCATTGCGCAGTCGCGGAGCATCCGTCGCCTCAGTGCACCCGCTGATGACCTTTGTGCCGGGCGAAATTCCCTCGCTTGCAGGTGTTCCATTCGCGATCGAAGGAGATTGGACGGCGACACGAGTAGCGCGCCGGATAGCACGCCATCTCGGAGGCGAACCATTCCAAATCAGCAAGGCGGATAAAACCGCCTATCATGCCTGGGGAGCTTTCACTTCGCCGCTCCTCACCGCCTTGCTGGTGACCGCGGAGCAGGTCGCTGCCGCTGCGCGGATTCCGCGCCGACGGGCTCGGAAAATGATGCTGCCGATTCTTCGCCAGACGCTCGCAAATTATGCTTCCTTCGGCGGACCGAACGGCTTTAGCGGACCCATCGTGCGGGGCGATATCGATACGGTCCAACGGCATCTGCGCGCGCTCGAATCCACTCCGGTGGCTCGAAAGGTCTATGCCGCGCTGGCTCAGGCTGCCATCGAGTACTTGCCGACAAAGAACAAGGCCGGTCTACGGCATGTGATCGAACGAGCGCTCCGGAGATAGTTTGCCAATGGAGAGTTCGATTGAGGCGTCAGACGCTAGTCGTGATTGCGAGTAGCTAGTAGCGAGTAGCTGATGGTCGTTGGCTGATAGCAAAAGACTTCGGGAGAAAATTCCCCTCGCTCAACAACTGATACCCGGTTAATCAATCGCAGGCTTCGTGAGCTACCAGCCATGAGCCAGCAGCCATCAGCTACCAGCCATGAGCCCTTGCTGACGACTGGCCCGGTACGCCAGGGCAAGCAGCGCGAGCACGATAAAGGGCAGTCCGGCGGCCATGCGCAAGGGGAGCGCAAGGATTGCCATGGAGTAGAACTCGGGTCGAGCCAGAAGCGAGTGAATTGGAATCAGGAGGATGGACGCGAGCCATTGCCATAGGAGCGTTCCAACCGCAGTGATCAGCATGGCTTTCATCGCCCAGTTCTCAGGCAACCTTCGCCAGGTGATAGCGAGCAGAAAAATTCCGGGCATGAGGATCAAGTGGTCGTAAACCGCGTGTCCGGGAAGCAACACGACGACCGTGATACTCAGCAGAATGCTGAGGGTGAACCAGAAGTCTGGAGAGTCAAGCGAAGCCGCCCTGTTATGCCAGGAGAGCACGACCGCGACGCCAAGCAATGTGGCCATGGCGAGGAGGGCAGCGGGTCGTGCTGCAGGACCAGCCAAGGTAGTGAGCATCTGGATGGTCAGTGACGGCGGCGTGTAGCCGTGGTACCGAAATACCACGTTCACCCATGACTGAATCCAGTGGGGCCAGACGATGAGGGCGCTTCCGACCAGCAAAGCTTCAGTCGAGAACAAGCCCACGAAGAACATGCGCCGTCTGCGCCAGTCGTAGAGACTCCACAATCCGAGATAGAGAATCGGAAGCAGCATAACGTGAGGCTTGATCGTCCCAAGAGCCATCAGGGCCCCGGCGAGCAACATTCTGCCCCTTTGCAGTGCAACGATGGAAGCCGCCAGCACAAAGCTGACAAATACTCCGACTTGTCCGGCGTAAAGGGCCTCGAGAGCCGAATAACTGGTCAGCACCAGCAGAAACAAAACAGCGGTGGAGGGCCAGCCGGGGTGCCACGACAGCGCCCTCATCCAGAGGACGGTGGTTACGATAATTAGAGGGATCTCAATAAAAAGAAAGACGAGGCGGGCAAGCTCAAAAGAAAACAGGCTGACCGGCCAGAACAACAGCTCGGTGAAGGCGGGATATCCGAAGACCCGCAGGTCCTTGGGATCACCAGCCCGGGAGGGATCGATGGACCTGCCGTAAAGGCCCATCTGGATTTCGTGTGTTATTGCCGGGCAGTAAAGGTCACCGTACCTTTGCGATGCTGCTTGCGCGCCGTACCAGACTGTGTAGAGATCGTCGCCGAAGGAGTATCCCACAAGGCCCTTAGCAGCCTTTACCTCGCGCGCGCGCGGTAGAAACCAGTTCAGGTAATAGTTCAGCATAGCCGCCGAGCCGATTAGCGCGAGGGCTAACGCAATCACACTGAGTCTGGAGGATGGACGAGTCGGCAAGGAAGCTCCAGCCATGGGCAAATGGAATCAGGATTAGAGCACGGCGGAATTCGAGCCGCAAGACAGGACGCCGCGGCTATCGTCAGCGCGACGTGAACAGGTGCCCGAGCTTCTCCTTCTTGGTCTTCAAATAATCTTCCGCGTGGGGGCTGGGATCAACCTCGCAGGGTACACGTTCGACCACCTCGACACCCGCCTGTTCGAGTGCGGACACCTTGTCGGGATTATTGGACAGCAGGCGCACCTTGCTGACGCCCAGCGCCTTCAGCATTTCTCCCGGAAGCGTGAAATCGCGGTGGTCCGCCTTGAAGCCCAAGCGCTCGTTGGCTTCCACGGTATCGAGTCCGGCATCCTGCAGTTCGTAGGCCTGCAGCTTCGCCATCAAGCCGATGCCGCGCCCTTCCTGCTGCTCGTAAATCAGCACACCGGCGCCCTGTTCGGCGATCATCGAAAACGCCATCTCGAGTTGCTGCCGGCAATCGCAGCGCAAAGACGCGAAAACGTCGCCGGTGAGGCACTGGGAATGAATGCGCACCAGGGGCGGGGAAGAGAGCACGTCTCCCATCACCAGGGCGACGGCCTCTTCTTTCGGGCGATCACTGCCATTTCCGAAGGTGGCTTCGAAGCCGTAGATCCGAAAGCGTCCCCAGCGGGTAGGAAAATCAGCCGAGGCGAGTTGTCGAACGGAGCCTGAAGAGGTCACACCAACATTATAGACGGGGGCATGATCGACAGCGGGCTCAACGGGAAGGGAATGGCATTTGCGAAGAGCGCAGCACGCGCGCGGAGATTACCATGGTGGGCACGCTGGGTTGGTCTATCTCGGCAACGCTGTTAAAATTGAACGGCACTCCGACAAGTGGGGCTGTAGCTCAGCTGGGAGAGCGCCTCGTTCGCAACGAGGAGGCCACCGGTTCGATCCCGGTCAGCTCCACCAATCTTCTCAGCGGTTTGTAACGTTTCTTCCATACGAGATGCACCGAAACCGGTGCTGGTTATTGGACCAGATCGGACCAAGGTTTTGGACCAAGCCTAGATTTCTTTACTTGGTCGGCAACGTACCGCGTAAGTTTCGCAGCTGCCCGCTTTTGCCCTTCAGGAACGAACTGCGCATAGATATCCATCGTGGTTGAGATGCGCGAGTGCCGCATCTGTCCCTGAACCGATTTCGGGTCGGCTCCCGCCTGGAGTTGCCAGGTTGCACACGACGTGCGCAAGCAACGCCAGTTCACCACACCTAGGTTCAATTTCTCAGCCGCTGGCTGAATGAAGCGCTTGCGGATATTGTCCGCGTTGATCTCCCCTCCTCGCCATACCGACTGAAAAACGAGGTCCTCGGGGGCGGACCTTTTCACGACCTTGAGATGCCGCATAGCACGGCCGGCGCGTACAACGACCGTCAGATCTTTCAGTCGACGGATGCGATCCAGCACGTGAGAGGCGACGGCGACGGGCGCAGCGCTCGCTTGGGTCTTGGTGCATGACCAGTCTCCCTTCGAGAATCGCGCCGCCACAGAGATCGATCCCTCGCCGATGTTTTCCCACTTCAAGGCAGCGAGTTCGCTTATCCGCAAGCCAGTGTAAGCCGCGACATAGACCATCGAGGCGTAGGGCTCAGGAATCAGCAAAAGAAGCGATTGAAACTCCGCGGGAGAGATGACCGGTTTAATCAGCCTTCCACGCTTGTCGGGTGGTAGCTGAAGTTTTTCAAGTGGATTCCCCTCCAAAAACTCGAACCGCACCGCGGAGCGCAGCACGCTCGAGAGGGCATCGCGCACCTTCACCATCGTGGGATACGAGATGCCCCTGGCCGGCATGGCCGAGAAGAATCTTTGAAGAGTGAGTGGGGTCAGATCGCGCAGCATGCAGCCGCCGAAAATCGGCTCCAGGTGCTTGCGAATCGCCCCTCGGTACGTACCCTGCACGCCCTTAGCCAACAGTGGCAGTTCAGTCGGAATGTACGTGTCTTCAACGTAGGTCATGAAGTTTACGGTCGAGCCAACCGTAATAAGGCCGCGATTAACAAGTCGCAACCTCTCGGCGGCTATCTTCAGTACCTCCCGCTCCGGCATTGAGGCGGGGGCGAGCTTAATGCGTTCTCGTTTCCTTGCGACTCCGGGCGTGTTCTGCCAGAAACGCAAGTACCAGAACCTACCCTCGATTCTGGGTTTCGGATCCTGAAATCGTCTCCTTGCCATGCGCTCGATTTCCTCCGTAGAGATACGAGCGCCGGTGTTCGCCTGATGGGCCGAGACACTACCACGTGCTACTGCACCTTTAGGGGTGCGGTTATCTGTGGTGACCTGTGAAGAATCAGGATTATTCAAAGTAAAAAGGCTGCCCATTTGGCAGCCCTCCTTGTTCCAAAGACATCTCGTTGTGGAAGCACTCGAGAGGGGCGAAAGTCCCGCATCCATCTCGTTGATTTCGTTAGCCTGTCTTTCAGCCAGCGCGCGAGGTTATTTGAACGCTTTCTTTGGGAGCTTTATGCCTCGCCTCTTGAAAACTTCACCCATGATGTACTCGAGCTCAGGAAACGTGCCGTGTTTCGCTACGTACTCGGCGCAGATGTCCTCCCTAAGCTGCTTTGCCTCCGCGGCCGAATGTGGCTTGTCAGCGGCGCCCGTAGGCAATGCAATTCGCGTCGGTGACTGTTCCGGAGTCGCCGCATCTACGAACTTCATATTTTTGCGCTCAGCGGGCGTGAGAGCCGGCTTGCCTTTGGAAGGCGCAACCGGTCGGGACAGCGGTGTTCGTGGAAAGTCATTTCCCATTTGGGGTTTCTCCAATTCGGAAGATTGAGGTGCTGAACGGGCTCGCTGCTAGCCTTGCCCGTCTTGCGTAGACTCCGTCTTGTTCGCTCCTGCTCCACTCGGTAGCGGCGGCTCGTACTGGATGGGGCGGCGCTGGTTTGGATCAGGCAAATCGGATAGCGGGCTCCATTCGACCTCCGGACGCACCAGGGCCTGATAGCAACGCCCATCGGCGACGACTGCTTCGCCATCCAAACGAATAACGATTCGCAACGCATGGATCCACCGCGTCGGGATACCTGAGGTCGCAAGCAGGTGGCAACTACTCTGCCCCACTGGCCGGAAGACCTCGTACCCCTTTGACATCAAGTCGCGCGTGACTCGAGCGATCGCGCGGCTGTGGAGCGCGACCTTGTCGCTGGCCTTGCGTTCCAACTCTCTCTGCTTAAAGTGGGCGTCCATCTCGGCGTTTCTCTGAGCGACTTGGTTTTCGATGGCCTCGAGCGTGCTTTTCGGCACGCCAGTGCTATCCAAAGGGCCCCACTTATACTTGGCAAGCTGAGGCAGCCACTCGAAGGGTGGGAGGGCGTACGGAATGCCGTCAGAGGCGTAGTAGCTCTTTACCATGCCCTCGACATCGGCGACTGTCCAGCTCTTGCTCGTTGCCAGAACCCGGGTTAACGCCGCGGTGCAGGGCTGGTCCCAATAAAGCTCTCTGTCGAACCGCTGCTCGTATAGTCGTTTGCAGAGTTCGGGTACGACCTCATGAATGCGTTGGTCGTCATGACGGGTTCGGGTCTGTCGTTGCGATGATGCGGACAACTCGTCTGTAAACATGTGCTCTCCTTTCGCGCTTAGGCGAAGAGTTCTATGCGATTAAAACACCGAGATTTCTCGGCCAAAATCAACGGGCCCGGCCGTAACATCCAGCCGAGCCCCGCTCAGGAACAAACAGCCCATTCGATTCTTCAGCGCCGCCTCGCCTTGCCAACCCGGACCGGATCACCCCTCCAGCTCTCTTCGGCCGTCAGTTGCGCATGCCGAAACATCGCTGAAGTAGCAATGGCGCTACGTTCCGACTCAGACATCCCCGGGTCATGGAGCTTCCCAGCAAAGTGCCCGGCCATTTCTGCTCGACGAATCTGTAATGGTTTCTCTGCCGCTGTGACCCAGGAATAAAGTCCGTAGCGCGCCGAGTCCATCGCGTCGTCCAGCGGGTCGCCACCGACCTTCAGCAGATCACCGGGCTTCTTTGGATCATGAACCCTGCTGGGGATCGCTGCGATTAGCTGTGGACATGTGTCTGCGATTTGCCATTGCCCTCGCGCTAAGAGCTGGTACATCAGTTGCCATCCGCCGATACGATCGTTACTTCCGTCGATCGCTGCGAGGTCGCATCCGTCCAGGACCTCATTGACCTGGTCGCGCACGCTGTGACCCGTGCCAGTCTGCGACTTATTTGCCGGGTCCATGTAAACCACGACAATGTTCCGCCGCTGGCCGTTCACTTTTCCGTCGAGATCGAATCGCCGGACCAGCTCGTTGGCAAAGTCGTAGGCCGAGGCGTGTTTCAGAATCATCTCGCCGATGGTGACAATCTTCCCATCCTGCAGGCACACGTGGAGATGGGCCGCGGCCGAAGACCGACCGAACCCGTAATCGATCGACAGAAAGTGTGAATCCCACCAGTGTGCATGGATGCTTGCCCAGGGGACGACCATGCGGCTCTGATCCCAGTGCGCCAAGTAGCTCCCCTCGACGGCGCCCCACTCGCCGCGCACCCACTTAGCCTGTAGAGCCAGAGGCAAGTCCTTAAGACTGGCGCGGTACGCATCGCCTGCCGGCGTCCCGACTGCATAAGTCGGGTTCGCGTCGATTGACGCCCGAATGGCGCGGTACTGTTCCGGCCGATATGCGCCTTTCTCCTCACCTGTTGCGGGCTTCTTCTCGCCATCGCATCCAAAGA
>Ga0210396_10004113_pt1 | contig 14262 bp, 14 predicted proteins | sample IncBWH17OmetaG_FD_155466 | JGI IMG/M metagenome (GOLD analysis project Ga0210396, IMG submission 155466) | Forest soil microbial communities from Barre Woods Harvard Forest LTER site, Petersham, Massachusetts, United States - Inc-BW-H-17-O ...
TCCGCCTTCGGGAAAATGTGGCAATCCGGAAAAGACAAGTCCGACAAGTCGAATAGCGACCCATCCAAATCGCTCCTGGCACAGATCCCCAAAGACCTCGCGCCGCCGCACTCGTAAAGACCGCGTGCAACTGTTTTGAGACGGGTGTCGTCGAGGGACGGGGCCGTCATGACCCGGCAGCGACGACCGATCACTACGGTGACGATCAGCCCGGCTTGGTCGCCAGAATCAGCGGCGATGGGCCGGGCGCGTCCAGCGTGCGGGCGCCGGTGAACCCGGCATCCGCCAACCAGGAGCGGATCTCCGGGAAGGTGAACGTGTCGCCCTGGTCGGTGTTCACCAGCATGTTGACGGCGAAGATCATCGCCATGGGCGGCCCGGTGCGGTCGTCGTTGGCCAGGAACTCGGCGATGGCGATCGTCCCGCGCGGCGCCAGGGCGGCGAAGGTTTTCCTGAGCAGTTCACGGCTGCGGGTCTCGCCTTCACTGTGAAGGATGTGGCCGAGCGTCGCGACGTGATGGCCGGCGCCGAAGGCGGCGTCGCGGAGGTCGCCCGCGACCAACGTGAACCGGTCGCCCAGGCCAAAGCGGTCAATGACCCGGCGGGTCGCCGGCAGGACACCGGGCCAATCCACTGCCGTCACCGTCACATGCGACGATTGCTGTGCCAGGGCGATCCCCCATACGCCGGACCCCGCCGCCAGGTCCAGCACGCGAACGTTCTTGGCCGCGGCCGACAGTTTCAGCGCCTCGCCCAGCGCCTTGGCCGCGCCGTAGCTCATCGGGAATATGTCCTCGACGAATTGCTGAAAGAATTCGGCTCCGGTGCTCTCCTGGTTCACCGTGGCCGGCGGCCTTCCGGTCCGCACGACCTCCCGGAGCTGCAACCATTTGGGCAAAAGCTGCGTGCTCATGTGCTTGAAAATCCCGCCCTGGAACGCGGGTTTGCTGCTGACCAGAAACGCCGCGCTCTCCGGCGTCAGGACGTAGCGGCGGCCTGCGTCGCGGGCCAGCAGTTCCATGGAAACCAAGACATTCAGGATCATCCGCAGCCCGCGCTCGGATGTCCCGGTCTGGGCCGCTAGCTCCCCGGCCGTCTTGGGCCCGCCATTCAGCACGTCGAACACACCGTGCGTCACCGCCGATTCGATGACCAGCGGCATGGCGTAGCCCCAGGCGAATTGCATCAGCCGCTCGGGAGTGACCTGCGATCCCTGCTCGCCCGACGGTGCATTCATCTCGCTCTCCTTGTAATGAGGGGCGGCATCTTGCCCGACGGGCCTCCTCGCCGCAACCCGCGATCGCGGAGTCCCGATTGGCTGAATAACCCAAATTGCCCAAAAACTCTCGCCCGCTCCGATTCCGCGTGTCGCCGGCGCTCGCGTCGCGGGCGCGGAAAATTCTTGCCATTTTCACACGGCTTATTTATGGAAGATCACGTCCAGTCGTTTTGGGATGGGTGTCGTTTGAGGGAAGCGGCAGATGAACCGGCGGCGCGCGTTTACGCTTGTCGAGCTGATGATGGTGATTGCGATCATCGCCGTTCTTGTCACGCTGCTTTTTTCCATCCTGCACAGCGCCTGGGAAAGTGCCCGTCGCACCAGTTGCATGTCAAATATGCGGCAGCTCCATTCCGCGTATCTTCAGTACTCGGCGGCCAACGACGGTATCCTTTTCCCCGTCGATAACCTTACTATGCAGGCGGGCTCGCCCAGGCTTAGCGAGGCATTCGACATGCCCGGACTCACGGTCTTCGCGGGTGATTCCCGCATCTTCCACTGTCCTTCCGATTTGGACCGGCCTGGCTACCGAACGTATTCGGTGAACGAATTCATGGGTGGCACATATGCGCTGTTCAACGTCCCATGGGGCCGCCACTTTGGCCCGTTTCACTATTTGCACGATGTGATCAACCCGCACTCGACGTTCCTGTGGATTGAGGAAACTCCATCACCTCTCAAGGATGGAGAAACTGGCGGCTTCGTCGTCTGGCCCTATCCCGCCCAAGTGATGGTCGATCAGCCCGCGGCACTTCATGATAAGGGAACTTGCATCACGTTTGTTGACGGCCATTGCGAGTTTTGGCAATGGCTGGATTCGCGAACTACGGCTCCGTTCACGCGGCAGCCTCCCGTTCCGATGAAAGACAATCCGGACATCGTCCGCCTCCAGCGAATCGAGGGAACTGACAGCGTTCCCGGTAATTGAGTGAATCAGTTGCTTCATGCTCACGATTTCAGAAGCGCTATGCGCGGTTGAGTAGCCGGCATTCGAGGGAGAGCAGGCCGCAAGCTATCATTCCGTGACGATGCTTCAGAGCCCTCAATTTCGGGTCGCGGGCGAATACCAGCCGCTGATGCGGATGCTGGGGCTGGATGCACAGACAGTGTTCGAGCACCCGGACATTCACTGCTGGCGGAAGCTTCCTGACCGCGAGAATTGCACGCTGGACGCCGACCTGCCGGGCGGCAAGCACGTGCGGCTGCACGTCAAGCGATATTCTTCCGCCGGTGCCGCGGTCCCCGAAGTGGAAGGGCACGAGTTGCTGGTGCAGGCGGGGATTGCCACCGCGCCGCTGGTGGGGTGGGGCGGGTGGGGTGGCCGGAGTTTCGTCATCTTCGACGACCTGACCGGCTACACGCCGGGGGACAAACTCGTCGGGCAAGGGACGCCCTTTGAAACGCTGCTCGAACCCACGGCGGAGCTCGCCGCCGTGCTGCACAAGGCCGGCCTGCATCATCGCGATTTGTACCTGTGCCATTTCATGGCCCGTGTGATCGATGGGCGCGACGAGGATCTGCTGGGCGAGGTTCGCCTGATCGACACGGCGCGGGTGAGGCGGCTGCCGGGCTTCCTGACCCGCCGGCGTTGGATCGTCAAGGACCTGTCGCAGTTCTGGTACAGCACGCTGAAGCTCCCGGTAACCGATGAGCAGCGCTGGCGATGGCTCGAACGCTACGCGCAAGCAACCGAAAGCGACGCCGGCTCGCTGCGACGCGCAATCGAGCGCAAGGTCCGCTCGATTTCCCGCCACGACGCCCGCCTGCACCGCATCCGCCCGGAACGGGACGTATCGATCCCATAGGGCAGCCGCCGGGGCTTGCCGAATTCCTCGGGCCCGGTTTATGTCGATCTTATCGAATTTATCTTGATTCGATAAACTTCCTAAATTCGAGACGACGTGGAAGCCGCGTCGACCGTGGCGATTGCCGCACTTGATGCCAGTTTTTTCCGGGTCCGGTTTGACCGTCTGACGCCGGCCGAGCGCCGTTATCTGCGGGCGATGGCCGAGTTGGGGGCCGGGCCCCACAGGTCTGGTGACATCGCCAAGATCCTGGATCGAGAAGTCACGGCGCTCGGCCCAATCCGCAACCAGTTGATCTCGAAAGGGATGATCTACAGCCCCAATCATGGCGATACCGCGTTTACCGTGCCGCTGTTCGATCAATTTATGCGCCGAACCATGCCTGCCAGCGACTTGCGTCAATAGCGAATCCATCTGATGGAATTCGGTGTCTCCGTGCCTCCGTGGTTCACCTCTTCGATGAGATCCTCAAATCGGCTTTGCCAGCAGCCTGTCGATCTCTGCGAAGGTGTCGCGCGCGGCGCGGCGCCAGTTGTACTGGTCGATGACCAGCTTCCGCCCGGCGGCGCCCTGGCGATGGAGGCGGTCGCGGTCGGTGGATAGGGACCGCAAGACATTTGCGAGGGCCTCGGGGTTGTCGCTCGGCACCAGAAGATCCGTCTGCCCGAGCTGCTGGAAGACTTCCCGGGCCTGCGGCTGCTCGGTGCTGACCACCGTCAGGCCGCTGGCCATGTAGTCGAAGATCTTCAACGGTGAGCTGTAATCGGCGGGGCCGGGATGATAGACGTTGAGGCCCACGTCCATCGCACTCAGCCAGGCGGGGAGCAGGAGATATTGCTCGGAGCCGTAGTAGTTGAGGTTCGGCGGGGCCTCGCGCATGCGCTGCATGCCGGGGCCGATGATGTGGAAGACGATCCTGTCGCCCTCGCCCGGGTTCCAGATCGACCACGCGGCGTCGCGCAGCAGATCGAAGTTGTGCCAGCCGAGGTTGGCCGAGCCGATCCAGACAACGTTGATCCGGTCGGGAGATTTCTGAACCCGTTTCACCGGGGCCACGTCGGGCCGGAACAGCTCGGGATCAGAACCGTTTGGCACGACGATCGTCCGGGCGATGCCCAGCTTCTCGTGAACGTATTTCTGGATCGCCCGCGAGACGCAGACCGCCAGATTCACGCCGGGGGCAAGCCGCTTCATCTCGGCGACAAAGGATTCGATCAGCGGCTCCGGGGCCTGCTGCACGCGGCCGTATTCGGGAACGGTATTGAATTCCCAGACGATCAGCGGGTCGCCGATCATCCTGCGGTAGGGCGGCAGGATCACCTTGGCCCCGATCGGCGGCTTCCATTCGATCCGGTAGTAGATCACATCCACCGTGCGAAAAAATCGGATGCGCTCCAGGCGCCCCTGGGGCACGGGCTTGGTCAGCGGGTGTTGATCGACGCCGTGCCAGAGGAAGATTTCATGACCGAGCGCCCCGGCGTTCTGAATGAACTGCCGCATGTGCGCCTGCCCGCCTTCGGCGCTGTGGTGCTCGTACCTGGCGTTGGCGTAGACAAGTCGCATGAGGCTCGAAAAGCGGATTGCTGTCGGCGGCTTATTTTTGTTCGGTCTTCAGCTTCGACTCCACGGTAATCGGCACGACCTGTGTGGGGGCGATAGGGGATTGCACGGTGGCGTTGCCGGTGAGGGTTTGGGTGGTGGTGGCGAGCCAGGGCCAGCCGGTGGATTCCTGGATCTGGATTTGGCCGTGCAGTTCGCCCTGAAGGTCGTAGGTCATTTTGGATTGCTGGCCCAGATCGATCGTGCTGCCGGGCGCAGTGGAAGCACGGCCGACCAGCTCGACGGTCGCCATGCCGTTGTCGCGGGACTTCAGCGTGTACGTGGTTTCGACCGTGAGCGGAAATCCGAGATTGAGCTGCGTCTTGTGATACCACGACTGACCGATCGCGACAGGCTCGGCGGGAAACGGGGCGAAAATCGAGGCCAGCGACGCCTTGACGTTCTGTTCGTCAAGGCGCTGCTTGAGGGCAAGCTCGGCGGCCGTACGGACGGGGCCTTCGGGAATGCTCAACTTTCCCAGAACGAGCTTCAGCAGCGCATCCAGCCCCGATACCTGAGTCACCGTGCCGGAAGGCGCGATCTTCATCGAGTAGCCCTGGCCCACAAGAGCGGCAAGGTTGCCGACGACGGAGGGAACGTACGTTCCGGGCTGCGTTGAGTCGTAATTCACTTCTCCGGCTTGTGATTTGGAATGGACGGCGACCGACTTGTAACGCACGGAGATGCTGGCCGTCCCCTGGTCATCGAGATCGTCTACGGTGAAGGTGTAACCGATGGTGATGCTCTGTGTGGTCTGCTGTCGGGTGTTCTGGATCGTCTGATCGATGGTCTGGTCGAGGTTGATGACCATGTCGTGGACATCGCCCTTGCTGAAACGAAGCCGCAGGTCCAGCTTGTCCTGGGCGCAGGCGAAGGGGGCGAGCAAAGCAAGCGCCAGAAAGGGGGCGGTGAACTTCATCAATGTCTGGCCGCGTCCTGGGCGGCGTTGAGTTGTGTGATCGCCTGGCGCGAGGCTGGGTCTTTGAGCATGGCGTCGTCGATCAGTTGATTCAATTTATCGCGGGCCTTCAGATCGTCCTGGCTCATTCTGGCAAGCTCCGGATGGCCCGGCGGCAGGGTGAGGCGGGCCTGCTTGAGCTGCTCGTCGGCAGCATCGGCGTCCGATTTGGCGTTCTGATAAGCCGGATCGGTTTCGAGAGACTTGATGACGGCGGCGCGGGCGGCGTCGTAATTCATCCGCGCCTGGTGCAGCGCCGCGAGGACCTGTTGTTGCTGGAGCGCCTGCGCGTTCGTCTGCGGGACGGTCTTCGCGGTGTTGACAGCTTGCACGGCGCCGGCGGCGCCAGGCGGGCGATTCTGAGGGGTTTTGCTTTGGCTTGTGGTGGCAGGCGCGGACGCTTTTGCTGCCGGCGGCGTCGATCCTGGCGCCGGTAGTGCGGGCGGTGCCGGCGTGGCGTGCCGAAAATGGGCCAGACCAAGTGCGGTCGCGCAGACCACGACTGCGGCAAGCGGGATCTCCGTTCCCGTTCGTTTGGACGCCGACGCCAGGAGCAGGCTGAGAATCGCCAGCAGCGACGCCGCGGCACTGATCGCCTCGACAAATTTCAGCTCAAATGGACCGACCGGGACCTTCGGCAACCCTGTGAAATCGAACCACGCCAGCGCCAGCGCAGGCAGCCCCGTGAACAGCGCGATGCTGCCCAGGAAGCTGTTGCGACGACGGGATTCGACTGCTGGCATTTGTTGTTTCTTGTGACACGGGTTTTTAACCCGTGCGTTCGGTCTTCAAAATGGAACGACTTCCTTCATTCGAGCGCCGCTTGCACGGGTTGAAAACGTTGAAAACCCCTGTCACAGGGGAAGCTAAAACCCGACCGAGCGGACGTACGCGATGCTCTCGGGGATCTGCTGGAGCGAACGGCTCGATTCGTCTTCAATGTAATAGTGCTTGATGCCGATCTTGACGGATTCCTTCAGGATCGCAGGCAGGTCGAGCTGGCCCGTGCCGAAGGCGACGTCGTTTTCGACATTCTCCGATCCCGTGCTCTTGGGGACTTTCACGCCCTTGCGCATGTCCTTGAGGTGCATCTGGACGAAGCGGTCGGGATATTTTTCCATGAGCTTCACCGGATCGGCGCCGCCGTGATAGGCCCAGAAGATGTCCAGCTCATAGTTGACCAGCTCGGGGTCGGTTTCCTTGACGAGGATGTCGAAAACGGTGCCGTCGCCGGCCTTCGTGAATTCGTAGCCGTGCGGGTGATAGGTGAAGTGAAGGCCGGCGTCCTTGCACTTGCGGCCCCATTCATTGAAGGTCTTGGCGACGGTATGGGCATTCTGCTCGGTGAAGCGGCCAGTGTGGGGAATCCAGGGAAGCGTGACGTACTCGGCGCCGATCGTTTTGGTGTCCTTGATGACTTTCTCGATGTTCATGCCGAAATCGGTCCACTGGAAATGGGCGCCGCTGGCATGCAAGCCAGCCTTGTCGAGCTCCTGGCGGAATTGCTCGGCGCTGAGGCCATAGAAGCCGGCGGCTTCGACATCGGTGATGCCCATCTCATGAATGAGCTTGAGGGTGCCGGGCACGTCCTTGGGGATCTGGTTGCGCAGGCTGTAGAGCTGGAGGCCGACGTCGATTTTGTGCTGCTGAGCCTCCTGGCCGAAGGACCAGACAGCGGCGATGAGGACTAATGCGAATGGAATGAGCCTGCCCATGAACCGCCTCCTGGATCAAGAAAATCTTGACCGCACCGACGATTATACAAATCCGAGGGAAGGCGTCACGTGAAGATGCCCCTCTCGGCAATCGGCTGCCGCGCGCTGGCGTCTGTTGATTGCCGATTAGCGTCAGGCGGATAGAATCCGGGCGTTGGTCGTTTCAACCGGGAGTTGCGATGGTCGTGGCGAAGGAGCCGAAGATGGGGCGTTTTGCGGTGGAAGTGGAGCTGACCAACTACAAGGACCTGATCCATTCGGAAGCCGGGCACCTGCCCCGTCAGCAGGTCCGCCGCGTGCGGATTCGCGGCGTCGTGGACAGCGGAGCGACCCGGCTGGTCATTCCCGCCCGCGTCGCCAAGGAGCTTGGCCTTGAAGCCACCGGCAGCGCCACCGTGCACTATGCCGACCGGCGCACTGCCAAACGCGACATGGTCGAAAACGTTTACCTGGCCTACGGCGACCGTCACGGCGTATTCACCGCGATCGTCGAACCCAAACGAGACTCGGTCTTGATCGGCGCGATTGTGATGGAAGACCTCGACCTGATCGTAGACTGCGCCAATGAGCGCCTCGTCCCGCGCGATCCGAAGCGGATCGTCTCAGAGATCGAGTGACGTTATCGCGCCTCGGCGCCCGGTGCGCGGGCTGCCGATTTGGGAATCTGAAGCCACACGTCCACCCGCGGCGTCTCCCAGTTGTAGGGCTTGTCGAGGATGTCCATGGTTCCGTCGCCGTTCAGGTCGGCGATGCGGGCCTCGTGAAATCCGATACCTTTGGAGAATTCGGTCTTGCGGAAGTTTCCGTGGCCGTCGCCGAAGAAAATCCAGGCGGTGGCGTTGGGGTTGTCGGGATCGGAGCGTTTCTCGGTCCACTTGGCCATCTCGGCGGCGAAGATGTCGAGGTTGCCGTCGCCGTCGATGTCGGCGATCTGGAGGCTGTGCCCGTGGATGACGTCGCGGTCGACCAGATCGTGGCCGACCCATTCGGAGGTGTTGGTCGGATCGCCCTTGCACTCGTACCAACGGAGCGGCCCGACGCCGTCGCCGGAGTTGATGACGATCTGCGGGTATCTGGAGCCTTTGATGAGGTGAGCCGCCGCGATGCGTCCGCCGAAATCGGCGATTTTGATCGGCTTGAACCGATCGTTCCCCATGTATTTGAACCAGTAATTTCCGGCCAGGATGTCCAGTCTGCCGTCCCCATCCACGTCGATGGCGGCGACGCCCTCGGCGTACTTGCCCGGCCCTTCGCCGGCCCGGCCGGAGTAGACTTCCTTCACCGGCCACTCGGACGCCTGGCGCGGATTGGCGGGAATCTCGGCGATCAGCAGCTTCTTCGCCCCCTGGTTCCAGAAGACCAGTTGCGGCCTGCCGGTGCCCTTGAAATCGCCGAAGACCTGATCGTGGTGCTGATGCGCGCCGGTTTTCTTGATGGTGTGCCGCTTCCAGGGGACGTTCGGATCGTAATGCCCGCCCGGGTTCTCCCACCACCAGAGCTCCGACCCCTGCCAGTCAGCGCCGAAGACCAGATCGGGATAGCCGTCGCCATCGATGTCATACGCTGCGCCGCCGGCTTCGACGGTCAGGAAGCTGTTGTCGATGACGTAGCGGTCCCACCCTTTGGCGGTGCGACGATACCAGACCAGGGCCGGCGCGGTCTTGCGGAAACTGAGGACAAAGTCGTTGTGGCCGCTGTTATCCAGATCGGCGACCAGCGCGCCGGTCTGCTCGGTGGAGGGTCCGGGCAGGGGAAGATCGCCGGTCGTTGAGGAAAGGTGTGTCCAGCGGAGGCCCGAGCGGTCCTCGGTTTTTCCCTGAGCGAATGCCGGGGCGGCCAGGGCCAGGGACATGAGAAGAATCGAAATCGGCCGCGTCATGGTTCGTCCTCCTGCCTGCAATTCCAGCCGGAGCGGGTATGGCCAGATTCTGTGGCCCGGAGAGCACTTGTGGTGCAGGCTTTCGAGCCTGCACAGTGCAGCCTGGAAAGGCTGCACCACAATCGGCGCCTGTGCCGGCCACAAAATCTGGCCACAGCCCGGACGGGAACGATATCGGCCAGGCGAAGATTTTCCCATGCGGCTCGCGCATAATCTTCGGTGCCATCGGTTGCGCGAGGCAGGCGGACAAGCATGCGAAAAGCGACGCGGATTCTTTTCATCGGCAACAGCTTCACCGGCAGAAATGGCCTGGCGAAGATGCTCGCCGAGATGGCGGCATCCGCCAGGCCGCCGCGAGCAGTGGAGACGGAGCTGGTGCTGGCCAACGGGATGGCGCTCAAGACGCATTGGCAGCGGGGCGCGGCGCTCGAGGCGATTCGTGGGGCGCAATGGGATTTTGTGGTGTTGCAGGAACAGAGCACGCTGCCGCTCAAGAACCGCGCCAAGATGCACGAATACATCACGCTCTTCGACCGTGAGATTCGCGAGCACCGCGCCAAGCCGGTGCTCTACATGACCTGGGCGCGGCAAAATGCCTGGCAGCGGCAGGATGAGCTGTCGGATGCCTACGCGAGCATCGGGCGGAAGCTCGGCGCGATCGTCGTCCCGGTCGGCGTCGCGTGGCAGAAGGCGTTGGAGGAGTCGCCGGGAATCGTGCTGCACGATCGGGACGGCAGCCATCCCAATCCAGCCGGGACGTATCTGGCGGCGTGCGTCTTTTACGCGACGCTGTTTGACGCCAGTCCGGTGGGGCTTGCGGTCGAACCGGCGCTGCTCGCCAAACATGGCGCGGAAACGATCGAGCTGCTGGGACAAGTCGCCTTTCGGACGGTGCGGGAATATTCAGCTTCCGTAGGTGTTGATCGCGAGGATCAACCCGCCGGCTAACGACAGGCCCGCCAGAACCAGCGCAAAAATGAGCGAGAAGATCACGTGCTTGCGAAAGATCACCGCCAGGTAGAGGCACAGCGCCGCCACCGTCGGCACGACAAATCTTATCAGTTCAGAACTCTCGGTCGGATAGAGCACATACAGCGCCCGCATGTGCCCGATCGCGATCAGGACGATCAGCAGTAGCTTCACCAGCAGACGCAGAGGATGAATGGGGAGGCCGAACATCGCTCATATGATATCCGGGAATCGTGGCGATCAGAATCACGTCCTCGCCGCCCAGATGACCCACGCGACGACGATGATCAGCAGCCCGCACGCCAGGGCAAGCAATGACCAGCCGGAGATTCGGTAGACCCGCTGCCCGCAATTGGAACAATACGCGGCAGAGGTGCTGAATCGCGTACCGCAGGCTTGGCAGCGTCGCTGTCCCATGCCCCTATTCTACTTATGAGCGGCGGGGGGTGTGGCGAAAGTTGTACTCAGGCCACGTTGGGAAGGACCTCGCGACGCCGGGCCAGGAAGCCCTCGGCGCTGGCGCGGGGTGCGAAGTAGGCCGTCAGTTTGACGCGATCGCAGATCAGGACGTGCTCGGCAACCTGCTGCTCGCTGCCGACATTCACATCGTAAAGCCCGGCCAGCGAGCTGATTTCGCGATGAAACAACTGCCATGCGCCCGTGGAAATCCCGAACGAGCGCTCATCGGTCCACATCACATCCTCGGCCCGGGGTTCGTACCGGAAGGTAACAAACCGGCATTGGCCGAAATACCCGAGCTGGCGGTCGATCTGGGATGGGAGGCAGTCGACGATCTCGACGAAATCGTCGGGAATATCGGACGAAGCTCCGCCGATCCTTGCGGCGGTGGACATCGCTGATGGTCTGATCGCGAATCTCAAGACTTTCCCCTTTGTCGTGCTGCTGTCAGCCCGCACTTGTCTGCCTTCGGCAATAAACCTGCCTGACTTCTGTTCATTGAGTGTGCCAATACCCGGCCGATGCCTATCCGTTGACCGTGCGTCGCCGACTTAACCGGTGACAACGGGGCTGACGCAAAAGGCGGGCCGCGGCTTGGGATAGGGTGATTACCGACGCCCAGTCGCCCCGGATACCGTTGCTTCAATCAGAACCGCAGACCGACCGGCAGGGATGTGAACGGAATACTCACCTTCGTGCTCGCCCAGATCCTGGCCTGACCAATAATCTTTCAATTGGGCACGGGCCGGGAGGCGGATCGCGTTCTCCGCCGGGCCGTCGGACCAGTTGAAGACCGAATAGATCACCCGGTCCGGCAGGGCGGTAACGCCGACCTGAAGCGATTCATCGCTGAACTTCGCGGATTGAGCCAGCGGCGGCAGCAGCTTGCTCAAAATGGCCAGCCGCTTTGGGGTGATTCGGGTCAGGTCGTCGCCGTCGAGAATCAGGCCGCCCGCGGCGAAGATCGCCGTGGCGTGAAAGAGGTACTGCGCATCGGTGAGCGGCTCGGCCTGGCGCCGCCGGGTCGAGGCGCCGGGTGGGCGATCGACCAGCAGGACGCAGTCCGGGTCGTTCCACCAGAGCCGTCCGTTCTGCCAGGCGCGGAGGAGGTTTTGCCGGGCGGTGCTGGCGAACGTGCCCCACGAGCGGTTGATGTCGCCGGAGCTTCTGGATCCGTGTATCAGCCCCAGCGATGGCCACAGCGGATGGTTACAGCCCAATAGGAACGCATCCGCGCCGGCGCCGCGCAGGATCGCCTGCATCCCCCGGCGATAAGCTTCGACGCGGGTGGCGGCAGGGTCGAAGTGCCTGCCGCCGTGGATCGCACCCCAGTAGTTGGCGTCGAGTTTGAAATAGGTGCAGCCCCATTCGTTTCGCAGGGTGTGGAACAGCGATTCCAGGTGCTGCTGCGCCTGCGGATGAGTTCCGTCGAGGCAGTACCACGGCCCCTGCCGCCAGCCGCCGAAGCCGATGCGGTCGGAGCGCAGCGGTTTGCCCGCGTCGTCCTTGACGAACCAGTCGGGGTGCTGCCCGAAGAGATGCGAGTTTTCCGAAGCGATAAACGGCGCCACCCAGATGGCCGGCTCGAACCCGCGATCGTTGATCTGGCGCAGGACCCCGCGGACATCGCCGCCGAATGCTTTGCCGGTTTCGAGCCAGTCGCCCATGATCGGCTGGTAGCCATCGTCGATCTGGATGTATCTGAGCTGGGAAAGATTCCTGGCGATCCAGTCGAGGTTGGCGGTGATGGCGGCGACGTTGATCCGCGGCCCATACCAGTACCACGAGCACCATCCCGTTGGCGGCGGATCGTGCCGCAGCCTCGGATGATGCGCCTCGATTCGCCCGGCCAGCTCCGCGAGCAGCGTCTCACGATGGTCGCCGGCGGTCACGAGCAATTCTTCCAGCTCCCACGACTCCCCCGGCGCCAGCGCCAGCCCCTCGGTGTCGATCGAAACGCGCAAGCGCTTGGCATCGAAGCCAAATCGTCCGATGAACCTGCGGCACGACGTGAACCCCAACACCGTGCGACCCCCCGCGCCGCGCAGCATCAATATCCCATACACCGTCCGCAGGTTTTCCGGCTCCGGCAGGCGATAGTGCTTCCGCTCGGCATACCCCAGGTCGACCGGCTCGGCCAGCGTCCCGCCGGTCTGCGAGAGCATGGTGAATCCCTCCGCGTAGACCTGCGTCGCGGCGTCCAGGCCGTGCTCGATGTCGAACACGACCACTTCTTCGACATGGATTGGTGCGGTGGAGAGGTTGGTCAATTTGAGCCGGACGAGATTTCCGTCCCATTGGCGATCCAGCCGGGCGACATCGGCGCCGGCTTCGCGTCCCCCGGTCAGCATGATCCGCCAGCGACCTTGCCGCAGCGCGTCCAGGAAAGGCGCTGCCTCGATGGCCGCATCAGCCGATGTAACCGGCAACTGCGCCGCCATCACAGCACAGGAAGCCGCGATAAATTCCCGTCGATTCATGGTCCGCTCGCGTTAGATGACCGCAGAGGGCGCGGAGGGACGCGGAGGGTTCCAGCTTGTTGACCATCCGCTTCAGGGCGTCTCTGAAGTGAAGTGATAATAACGTTGAAGTTGATCAGAAGCCCTTCCACATCCCCAATCCTCCGCGATCCTCTGCGCCCTCCGCGGTTTGCTCTCTTCAGGCGCCGAGCAGCGAGAATCCGGGGCTTCACCGCAGAGGGCGCGGAGGGACGCGGAGGGTTCGGGCTTGTTGACCATCCGCTTCAGTGTGTTTCTGAGGTGAAGTAATATAACGTTGAAGCCATAAGGCCATTCGAGAATTACGTCCGGGGTGGCATGGGGTCAGTCAGATTTGATCGGTTTGAAGTTCGACAGCTGATTCTCCGATCTTTCGGCGGTTGTATGACGGCCGATGACGCCGTAGTGCACTTTGCCGGTGGAGTCGCGTTCGGCCTGGACGATGAGGACGATTTCCGGGAGCTGGCCGGGGCAGGTGAGGGTTGCGGTGATGGGCAAGGGGCGGTCGTCGGGTTTGGCGCCGGAGTCGTTGAGGCAGAAAAGGGCGCGGTGGGCGACGACGTCGTCGGGGGTGGCCAAGCGGATGGCGAACAGGACGTCGGGGATGAAGCGGGCTTCAGCGTAAGAGCGGCTGTCATCGTAGTTCAGATCGGCGGCGCTGCCCCAGGTGTAGGGCAGGCGACGGAAACGGCCGGCGTAACGGTCGATGAAGTCACGGAACGCGGCGAGGCGGGTATCGGCGTTTTTGAAAAGCGGGTGGACCACGGGCGCGCCGACGAGCATGGCTGAGAGGGAGCGGGCGGCGACGTCGCTCTGGCGGATTGGGGCTTCGTTCCTTCTGTCGGCCGGGTTGGAAAGCATGGGGGGAATAGGGCCTTCCCCGAAACCGTCTTTGCTGGCTCTGTCTCCGTCGCGGATAACGAATCGCTTGTCGGTGGGAGTCGTGTCGTCGAGAAGCGGGCGGGCGAGCTGGATGACGACCGGATGAACGAGCCAGGCGCGCTCGCGGTCGTAGCCGCCCATTTGGGAAAGGATGAGCCGTCGGACGATCTGGGCGGCCTGGGCGTGGTACGGGTGGCGCGGTTCTACGAGGCTGTAGAT
>Ga0210396_10004114_pt1 | contig 14257 bp, 12 predicted proteins | sample IncBWH17OmetaG_FD_155466 | JGI IMG/M metagenome (GOLD analysis project Ga0210396, IMG submission 155466) | Forest soil microbial communities from Barre Woods Harvard Forest LTER site, Petersham, Massachusetts, United States - Inc-BW-H-17-O ...
GCCGGATATTTCCCTGGTGCAGGACCAGTAGGATTGACGCAGGGTCTAAGCCGAACACCGCATCCCATCCCACCGATCCGGCTGGTCTTTCGGCGATGACCAGGTCCGCAGTTTGCCCTTCGCCGATGGTCCCACGGTCGGCCAGTTCCCATAAACGCGCCGGCCCGGCCGTCACCATATCCCACAATGCGGAGTCTTCCACCATTTTCAATTTCCTGGCTAACCGGAGCTGTTCCCATATATTCCAGGACGCCGTAAGCGTGGAGTCGGTACCGAATACTACCTTCGTCCGGTCCCGGAGCAGGGGAATATCGGCTGTGCGGTCATATAAGAAATAGTTGGAATCAGGGCACCAGACCAGCGCCCGGAAGGCTGCCGCCTGCTGCCCGCTCATCGCGATCGCATGAATGCCGATAAGCGGTCTTCCCAGGATATTCCAACGGATTAAACTATCGATCTCCCCGGAACACTCCGGCGTCGTTCCCTCCCCGGTATGAATGACCAACGGACGCTCTCGCCGGAAAGGAGACAACAGCTTCCTTCGCCATCTTTTTTCGCCTGATACGCTATGCAGGGATTCGGCGTCCTGGAACACGGAGATCAGATCTTCGGGTATGTCCAATCTTACCCCATGGTGAACCACGGACGTGACGCCGCCAAGCAGGTTCTTATAAAGACCCCAGCGTATACGAAGCTCGCGGGGTACCCTCAGTACGGCTGCGATCGACTCCCCATAGCGCCCGTGGATATCGCTTCCCCATTCCTTATAGCTGCTATAGGTCTGGCTCTTGAATTGGGGGAAAAGATCGAAATCGAGATGATCGTGGGAATTGATCAGGCCGGGGAGCGCCAGGGCGCCTTCAAAGGAAAGAGAAACTTCGTCCGCGGGCGAAGAACCCGCCAGGGAGGGATCCGCCACCGCCGCGATCCGGTGACCCAGGAGACAAAGATCCTTAAGCCCCTCTTGCCCGGCTATATAAATATTCCGTAGTCGCATCTTAACGGTTGCCGGCGACCCCCTTACCGCGATTCTTGTAGATAGGCGTGATATAGCCCAAATAGGAAATACCCCGGATCAGCAGCTTTTTCCAACCGGGGCGCTCCTTAAACGCCCAGCCATTGGAACCGGACATCCCCGTGATCTCAGGCGCTGTCGGAAAACATCGCACTTTCACCAGCGAAGCCGCGAGCGCGTCATGATAGGCGTGCTCCAGGAAATACGTTCGATCGTCGCTCACCTCCCGGTAGACCTCCAGCAGGATATCCCTGAAAATGGCTTTGGGCGTATAGTAAACCCGGATTTCCACACAGGGCCTTGCTGCCGCGGGTACCAGCCACCTGGGCCGGATCAACGAAACGGGCATAAAATAGGTTTGCCGATGGTCGGCCTTCCGCAACAGCTTTTCCGCATTGGTCAGCCTCAGCCGGCCCGTGACTTTCAAGAAGCCTTCTACCTCGGTGAGCAGCCGGCTATGCGATAAAATATAGGCCATGATCTCCCCTTCGCCGTATCCCTTGCCCTGCCGCTCCATGGCTTCCCGGTCGCCGGTAAAACCAAGTATTTCAAGCTGCTTGCCCTGTTCCGCAGCCAACTCGCGCAATACCCCCGGGTAGGCATAACCGGAATTGTCGCAGACAACGATCCGTTGGAAAGGCGTTTCAAGAATAAAGAATAGCAAGGCTTCGACATATTGTCGCTCTCTTTCCCCGGGATCACGCAAAATAGTATGGCGTGTATTCACATGGACGCTGGAAGTGATGACCAAGGCACATTTATCCCATTGCATACGATCGGCAGGTTAAGTGATTAGCTCCGGAATTTGCAGTAACGAAAAAGCATGCCGCAGCACCTGATCCGGCAGATATCTGGTCATGCAACGGTTGTCCCCCCACCGGCACACGGATTCCATGCAATTCCCACAGGGAAGATCGGAGGAGTCGAGAAAAAAGCTATGCTTTCCCAATGGCCTCGACCAATAACTACGAGTGCTGCCGAACAGCACGAGGGTAGGGACGCCTGAAACCCAGGCCATGTGCATAAGACCGGAATCCTCCGACAACACCAGGGTCGCATGTTGAAGGACCTCGAATGCCTCCAGGGGAGAGGTCTGCCCCACCAGATCGAACAACCTGTCCCCCAGCGCTTTCTTCAGGAGCTTTCTCTTTTCATCGATAAAGCCGGTACCGAGCACCATGAACCGCGTAGCCGGTCTTTGCTCCAGCCATAATCGGGCAAAGGAGACATAATTTTGGATCGGCCAGTTCCGGGTGGCATTTAGCCCCGCAGGATTCAATACCACCAGTTCATCGGAACCATTCCAACCTGTGTTTCTCAACAGAACCAACCCTTCATCTTCGTGTTTCAGCCGAAAGTCCGTATCCATTTCACATTCTCCCAGCCCGATCGCTTCGATGGTAAGCCTCGTCCTCTCCCCGGCGGCAACAGGAGAGGTCTTGTCGAAGACCGCCCAGGCCTTTGGCCGCAGGACCCTTCTTATGATCTCGCTGTAATCATTGTTTTGGAGATCGATGACCACGTCATACCGTTGTAGCAACAACCTGGGCAGCTGGAGCAACGCAAGCAGGAAGATGCGTTTTAAGTGCCGGCCTCCGCCAATGGAGTAGACGTTGTCGAAAAGGTCGATGTTCCTGGGAACCGGGTCCGTTTCTTCCCTGGTCAGGAGATCCAGTCTTACCGAAGACGGCAGGGAACGGCGGAGGTGCTGCAGATAGGGTAGGGTGATCATCACGTCACCCATGGCCTGTGTGCGGATGGCCAGGATACGCCGGGGAAGGCGTTCATTATCCGTCCAGGCTTTAGCGGAGATCTTCATTGCCAGATAGTTTTTTGAAATGAAGGCCGTACAAGACGAGCTGATCGTAAGAATCTTTGTACGCCTCCATGACCTGTAATCTTTCGAAAATAGGCCTTACCCGCTCATCGATCCGGTACTCGATAAAGCCTACTTCTTTCCAGTGCATTTTTGCCGCAAGTCTCCTTACCTTATCTAAAGTATGCACATGATTTTTTATGTAGATCAGCTTATCCCCATGCATAAAACTCCGGTTAGCGCCCCTCTCCAGTGCCACGGGATGAAAGTCTGTCAGGAATATCTCCCCCCGGTTTTTCAATACCCGGTCCCACTCCCGCCATTCCGCCGCTAAATTCCGGATATGCGCGATCACCAGGGTGGAAACAAAGACATCGGCCGAGCCGTCTTCAAGCTCCTTCAAAGCATGACCGGCATGCAGATAGGTTTTTGCTTTTGGGTATTTTTCCCGGACTTTACGCAGCATCCCGGCGGAAGCTTCGTAACCGATAAGCTCCGCAACATTTTTCCGGGTTAGCGCCTCCCAATGCCTGCCCGTGCCGCATCCAACGTCCACGACTCTTTTGTCTTCGAGGTTGGTTGTAGCGAGCATTTCTTTAAAAAGAAGGTCGTCCAGAAAAAGGATCGGATTGTCGGGCTGCGCGTCATAGCTCGATGCCCACATATTGTAGGCTTTCGCCGGATGGGTTTCCCGGACACGAAGACGATGGCTCAGCTTCCTTTTAAGGGTGGTCAGGATCGTCATATTTTTCTGTTATTTTATAAAGATACAAGTTGCTTCCTTTTTCGATAGCCCCCTCTCTCTTATCGATGACCTCCACACGGAAAGCGGTTTGCAATTTTGCATCCAGCTCCGATAGCAGCGCCGGTTTGCCCATCGAGACCATATAGACATCATGTATGCCTTCCCTCCGGAAAAGAGAGGACAAGCCGCTGGAAAACCGATAAGGATTTTTAAGGAGAGCCACCATGTCGCTGTTCCACATGATATACGATTTCTCTTTTTGCAGATCGAGACAATAGATCGATTTGTTCGTGAAAGCGGCATACGCATTCATGGTCCAATAATCGGTGACTAATTGCCCGCCGGCGGGCACTTCCCCTGCCAGCGTTTGTATCTGGTCCAAATTGGAGAAAGGGAAACGGATAGTCTGTACGGTGGCAAAAAGTCCCGCTACGATCTGGAAACTCAATAATACGACGATCAGCTTCTTCTTTGCCGCCGTCAGCGGGGTCTCATAGGAAAAGAGCCACAAGGCTGCGAAAAACCCTATAAAAAGATAGCCGGCATGCCGTGCGCTGCCCAGGGAAAAGCTCGTGACCGAAACGACACCGCTTAACAACAGATTGGTACCGAATAGCGCAAGACATTTTCGGTTCGGCCATAACAGCCAGAAGACCGATGCGACCAGCGTCAAAGCGATAATAGGCCGGTACAATTTCAGCACACCATGCATCTCCTGTTCATCCAGCAGAAATTGGGTATTCCAAAAATTATACCTCCACCAGGCCGGGATCGGCAGGAAACTGCGCAATGGTGCATAGACAAAGGGTGTGATGGCAAGGGTGTGCGTGCTGTCCTGAAAATCGACATGCAGGGCGCTATCGGCAGGAGGGTAGATCAACCGCAACGCCATCACCAGGAACAGCCCCCCGATTAGGATATCGATGAACTGGTAGATTTTTTTTCGTTGCCGCTCTCTTTGCAAAAGAAGATGATAAACATGCAGGCTGCAAGCCAGCAAGATCGCAATTAGATGGATATTGAAAAGAAGAAAAAGCAGGGTAAGGTATAAGACATACTGGAAACGGAAACGACGGCGGATGATCAGGCAGATACCACATACCAGCAGGACGCCGATACCGTAATTTCTGCTGAAGACCGCATACTCGAAAAGAAAATAATATCCCCAGGGGATCAATACTTTTACAGCCAGCGGCAAGGGAGAATAGAACAGGATCAGGAAGACGGTCAGGCAGGCGATCACGCATTGAACCACCTGCATCCAGCCCACCTGGTGCGTGAATCTACTGACGATCCACAACAGGCTATACCAGCCGGGTGGATGGCCCTCATACCGGGAATGGGCAAGCAGCTCGCCGAAACTGCCGCTGCTTTTGGCGATATTCCAGGAATGTAATTCATCGCTCCAGGGCACATGATGCACCATAGAAAAGACCAGCAGGGTCGCATAGACAGCGAATACGATCCAAAGCAATTTATTTTTTAACACAGCTTGCATTCGATCCCCCGTTCTTGTTTTTTTGCCGCCCGTAAATAAGGGTTTCGGCCAAAGGCGATCGCCAGCAAAGATCGGAAAGCCGGTTTAACCATAATAAAATCGCCCGCCAGCAGGAACGCCAGCAGATTTCCCGTGAGCGACCAAAGCAACCGGGATCGTTTGCAATACCTGAGGCTCTCGATGGTGCCGATAAAATAGTCGAGGGCCAACACCCTGCGGAAATATTGAATGGGCCGTTGGAGCCGGTTCACCGGAGTCTTATGATGGTAGACAAAGGCGTCGTTGAGGATATGGACGCCCTTGCCCGGAAATCCGAGACATACGCCATAGTTCTCGCCAATACCATATTGGTCCAGCCCCTCGTCAAAAGGAGATGCCAACAGCCAGTCTTTTCTAACCAACGCCGCTCCCAGGGTGTACATCGGGGCTACAAAACTCCGCCCGGAAAGATCGGTAAGCACCGGCCAGCCCGACTTCGCGATGTGGTTGCCTTTTGACAAATAGTAGGCTCGAATCCTCTTAGTCAAAGCATTATGATCGCCGCATTGGATCTCACCCCAGCAGCCCAGACCAAAGATGAATTTCCAGAGCAACAAACCGCTGGACTTCACAGGATAGCTGCCCTGCCAGTCGCCCCCCTCCTTTTGCAGGAACAGCCCCGAGACGGCCCCTGCTTCGCTCTGCGTGACGGCGTGATCGACCAACTGCCGCAGATAGTTCGGAGGAACTTCGACATCGTCGTCGCAAAGGAATACCCAGGGGGTTTCTGCCTTGCGGATGCCGATATTACGTTGGAGACAAACCGACTTCCCGGAAAAAAGATAATGAATAGTCAATTGACCAAAGGACGAAATATCCCCGGGAGAAAGCCTGTCCTCTCCGGAATCCACAATAATGACAGCCGCTATCGGATAAGTAGAGCCGGCCAGGTCACCCAACAAGGACAAAAGCCGCTCTTTCCGGTTGCAGGTAGGGATCACAATGGTAACCTCATATGTATTATTCAAATTAATATATGTTAGTCATTAAGAGCTCTCCCCAAAGATAACGCAGGAAACGGCGGCGGGCGTTGCCTCAATGGACCGGCTCGATCCGGAACAGATAGAGATCGCTGCCATCGTCTATGGCTCCCGTGCGACTATCGACCAGTGAAAAACGGTAGGCAGTATGCAACTGACTGTCAGCACGTTCCAGCATTTCCAGGGGAGCGTGGGTGATCAGGTATATCTGTCGCAGGTCTTTTCGGGCAAACAGTAGGTTTAATCCGTTGGTATAGCGGTTTGTATCTTTTTCTATGGTGGGGATATCGACGCCCCAAACGATAAAAGGGAGGGCTTTTTTCATGTCCACGCAATAGGCGGGATGGTCGGTATAGGCCACCACCGCGGTGAAGGTCCAGTAGTCGGTGACCCATTTTTGGCCGGCCGGCACTTCCCGAAGCAGCCCCGGCACCATAAAGCCGTTTGAAAAGGGGCGCCGGACATCCTGGCTAAAAGCGAACAGCCCGCCGGCCAGCTGAAGGGCAAGCAGGAGATTTATGGGGCTTATCCAATGGTCGGAGACCGGCTTGTCTTTGCAATAGAGCCAATAGGCGATGAGAAAGCCGACAAAGACAAATCCTGAATGGCGCGCAGTAAGCAATGAGGTCAGGAATGTACCGACCAGGAGACTTAACCCGAGATTGGTGGTGAAAAGCGCCAGGCTTTTAGGCTCGTCCCGTAAGCATCTATATACAGGAAGGATCAAAAGCAAGGCTACCAGCGAAAGAAAGAACGTCGTAAAAAAGTACTGGTCTTTGAGTGTCAGGAGAAAATGAGAATTCCAGAAATGGTCTTTCCACCAGGCGGGAATGGGTAGAAAGGCCCTGATGGGCATCTCATAGAAGGCCCGGAAACGATAGCCGGCTGTCTGCCTCAGGAGGCCGTAAGAATGGCGCTCCGAAGGAGGGAGACTCAGCCACACGGAAGGCAGCAGGACCAGCACAGCCAGCCCGGCATGCAGGACGAGCACGCGCAAGGGCCTTCCCCGTTCTTTTTCCTGCATCAGGTAATAGCCCTGGAGGCTGATCGCCAGCAAGGCTCCCAGCAAATGGATATTGGAGAGCAGAAACAGCAGCGCATAATACAAGACATCCTTGAAGCGGAATTCCTTGCGAATGATCACGCAAACGCAAAAGGCCAGGAGGATGGCGATATTGTAATTCCTGCTGAACACACCATATTCCCATAAAAAATAATAGCCAAATGGAATGAGCACTTTGGATCGGGAAGGAATGGGCGAAAAGAATAGCAAAATGAAGACCGTCGTCAGGGCGATGAACCATTGCAGGAGTTGGATAAAAGCCACCCGATGTGTGAACTTGCTCAGGACCCAGAGCAAGGTATACCAGCCGGGCGGATGTCCTTCGTACCTTTTGTTGAAGAGAAGTTCGGCATAGCTGCCGCTTCCTTTCGATAGATTCCAGGAATGCAGCTCATCGGTCCACATTTCGTGGCGGATACAGCCGATACCAAGCAGGATCACATATGTGAAAAAGGCCAGCCAAAGCCAGCCGGCGGCAAGAGGCGCTCGCATCAAAAGCTGGCCCTGTCCGGCTGATCTCGGATATAAGTCTTTCAATAACATGCGCATCCTCAGGAATAAACGCATAACGGGGAGTAACGGTTGGCTCACCGTTTTCGACAATTTTCCCGTTCGGGCATCCTTTGCCAAAAAAGCGCCGTTTGTTCTTTCGGATGCGAAAACCGCTCTTAAAATCGTCAGAAATGTATTTACCGGATTCCTCCCTGCTAACCAATATCGTGGTGCAGGGGCACACCAAACTCGGTGATATCCTGTTCGAAAAAAAATATATCACGATCCGTAGTTTAGAGAACAGGCTATATACAGATGCAGAACTGGCCCGACTGCCGGACCTGCCCGCGGAACACCCCCATTACAAAGAATGGCAGCTCCGGAAACGGATGTTACACCGGTTGTGCCGCTACCTGGCTAAACGACGCAACGCCACAGAGATCCTGGAGATCGGCTGCGGCAACGGCTGGCTGGCCCATCACCTTGCGGAAACACCCGGCACCCTGGTCACCGGTCTCGATATCAATTTCACCGAACTGCAACAGGCTGCGCGCGTCTTCAGCGGGGACCCCAACCTTTGTTTTGTACACGGCGATATCCGCTCCGGCATACTCGCGGGCCGTCGTTTCGATATCATCATCTTTGCGGCCTCCATCGAGTATTTTCCTTCGCTCAAAAGGATCATCTTCACCTGCATGGACTATCTCAACGCGGGCGGAGAGATCCATATCGTCGACACCCGGTTCTACCGGATAGCACAAATCGAATGGGCAAGAAAAAAGACACAAGCTTATTATAGCTCATTCGGTTATCCCGAGATGGCCGATCATCATTTTCACTATAGTATTAACGACCTAAAATCCTTTCACTATTCTATTCTTTACGATCCGGATGCGGTCCGCTACCGGTTCGTGAAGAACAAGAGCCTGTGTCATTGGATTCGCGTCAGAAACAATTGATCTCTATGAGGAAAGTTCTTTTTTCCCATTCGTATTTTATGCGGTATGACCCCAAACAGTGGGCTGCCGGCTCTCCCTACCCGCCATTGGCCACCATCGGCGCCGCCGCCCTCCTTCGACAGGAAGGGATGGCCGTCTCCCTTTTCGATACGATGTTCGTGGAAAGCCCCGACGAGGTGGTCCCCCACCTGGCAGCAGAGCGGCCGGATTTCTTCGTTGTCTATGACGACGGCTTCAACTACCTGACCAAGATGTGTCTGACGAATATGCGCGAAGCCGCCTACCGGATGATCCAGCTGGCGCGTCGCCAGGGCGCCATCGTCATTTTATCCAGCTCCGATTCTACCGACCACTATCAGGAATACCTCGAACGCGGCGCGGATTTCGTCCTGCTGGGCGAAGGAGAACAAACGCTGCTGGAACTGGTGACAGCTATCCGCGATGGAAAAGACTACACGCAGATCCCAGGACTGGCCTTCCAGCAGAATGGACACGCCACTCGCAGCGCTGCCAGGAAAGTAATGAAAGACCTGGACAGCCTCCCCCTGCCGGCATGGGACCTCGTGGACATCCCCGCTTATCGGGCCGTTTGGATGCGCCATCACGGATATTTCTCGCTCAATGTCAGCACGACGCGCGGCTGCCCGTTTAAATGTAACTGGTGTGCCAAACCCATCTACGGCAATCGCTATAATGCCCGCTCGCCTCAACACGTGATCCAGGAGCTGCAATACCTGAAGACCCATTACGGATTCGATCATATCTGGATGTGTGACGATATCTTCGGGTTGAAACCCGGCTGGGTCAACGAATTCGCCGACCTGGTGGAAAGCACCGGTCTACGGCTCAAATTCAAGATCCAAAGCCGGGCCGACCTGCTGGTGCAACCTAACTATGTCCGCGCGCTGGCGCGCGCCGGCTGCGACAATAGCTGGATGGGCGCGGAAAGCGGATCGCAAAAGATCCTCGACGCCATGGACAAGGGCACGACCATCGAAGAGATCGCCGAAGCCACCCGTCTTCTCCGCGAACATGGGATACGTCCCGGCTTCTTCATCCAGTTCGGCTACCCCGGCGAGACCAGGGAAGACATCGATCTCACGATCCGCATGATCAACCACCTCCTCCCGGATGAGATCGGCATCTCCGTTTCTTATCCGCTGCCGGGCACCGTCTTCTACGAACGGGTGAAAGCAGATCTCAAAGAGAAAACGAACTGGACAGATTCCGACGAACTGCGCCTCATGTTCCGGAATACCTATCCGCCCGCCTTCTATAAACAATTACACCGGTATGTCCACCGCACCTACCGCTGGCACTTCGCCCTGCGACAGCTCCGGCAACTGATCATCCGGCCTGCACACCTCACCAGGAGCGGCCTGCGGACCGCAGCCTCCGTCATCCTCAATTTCGGGGCAGCTACTCTCGCCAGACAAAAACTTAAAAAACTCGAACGCGTTCTATGATCCAGGATCAGCTCAACGAAAAAAAAGCGGCTTCCGCCTTCAGCAAACAAGCAGCCGGCTTCGACGACTACGATGCGGGCAACACGATCATCCATTACAAACGCAAACGGGTTCGCGAACACGTGCTTCGCTTCCTGCAACCCAACAGCTCCATCCTCGAACTGAATGCGGGTACAGGCGAAGATGCCCTCTTCTTCGCTCAGCAGGGGCATCGCGTTCACGCCACCGATATCGCCGTAGGCATGCAAGGCCGGCTTAGGGAAAAGGTCAGGGCGCAGGGGTTCTCCGACCGCATCTCCACCGAGGTCTGTTCCTTTACCACCCTGGATACGCTAAAAAGTAAGGGGCCCTATGACCTCATCTTCTCCAATTTCGCCGGCCTCAACTGCACCCGGGAACTGGACAAAGTGCTCCGCTCCTTCTCACCGCTGCTCAAACCCGGGGGAAAATTGACCCTCGTGATCCTGCCTCCCTTCAGCCTGTGGGAAGGGCTGCTGCTTTTCCGCGGGAAGATCAAAACGGCTTTCCGCCGTCTCCTCTACCGGCGCAAAGGCGCCCCGGCGCATGTGGAAGGCGTTCACTTCAGATGCTGGTATTACCCCGCGTCTTTCGTGACCCGCACACTCAAAGAAGAACAATTCGAATTGCTCGGTCTCGAAGGTTTGTGCACCATCGTCCCGCCTTCCTATATCGAACATTTTCCGGAACGCCATCGGCGCCTGTACGGCTTTCTGCGCCGCCTTGAAGACAAATGGAAAGAAAAATGGCCCTGGCGGGCCATCGGTGACTACTATATCATCTCTTTCGTAAAGGCTCCTACCTCCTTGAGCCGTCGATAAAATTTCGTCAGTACTTTTTGCTGGAAATTTTCCGGGTTGGGCCGGCTGTAATGGGAGCTACATTGCAGGGCCATGAGATCGCCCTTCATATTGAGATCCCCCCTTTCCGTCTTTTTCTTCCAACGCCGGTCCGTGATCTGTTGCAATTTCTTCTCGATCCCGTCGCCCAGCCGGTTATTGAAAAGCGCTTCCAGCAAGCGCTTCACGAGCGTGGTCCGGTGATGCCCCTTGCCTTCCCAATGCCGGCCGCGATAATGCGGCAGATACAAATTGGTCCAGTTATTGGCCTCGAAGAACTGGTCCACCGATCCATTTCCGCACATGGGCAGCAAGGTCAATAGTTCCGTTGCCGTGAAGATGTTTTTCTCTTTTATCTCCAGCGCTTCCTCGTCGATATAATAGTTCATGCAAAAGCGGTGCTGATGCCCGCGCAGATAAGAGAGCTTTTTGTAGAGATGCATCAGGGTCCGGGCGATCCACAACCGGTTCGCCCGCGTGATGATGAAATAATCGATATCCGCCCGCTCGTCGGCGCAGCGCTTGGACAAGGAACCGGAGATTAATATGCCCCGCACAAAAGGGAACTGATAGAGGAGTTTGGCATTCCGCGCCGCGATCAGCAAAAGCTCGTCGGCATGTACTTCCCCTTTTTGCCGGCGCTCCGCCAAAGCAGGATTGTCCTGCAAGGAATAATAATCACCGGTACGATACAAACGGCCTTGCCGCAACAGTACGCGTACCTCTCTTTCGATCACGGCCACGTCTGCTTCTACATCCAGGAAACGATGGATGTCCTCCAATGCCAGGGGGTAATTGAAGAGGTCGAAATAAGCGAGCGTTTTTAATATGCTTGAGCGTAGTTCCATAAAAAATAGAACGGCGCCCTGCGGCACGCGGTTGGCTTCAGAAAGATTTACCTGCAAAAGGATTCCAATAGGCAACCGGACCCATCGGATCGCCGTTCATTACCCCGATGAAAAGGATATTCGACCTGCTGATCGCCCTGGTTATCATCGTTTTCGTCCTGAGCTGGCTATTGCCGATCCTGGTTCTGCTGATCCTATGCGACTCGAAGGGACCGGTGTTTTTTGTGCAGAAAAGAGTAGGCAGACATGCGCGGCTCTTCGCCTGTTACAAGCTCAGGACGATGGTTGTCAATGATCAGGCCGATCACCGGCCCGCCGCCGGCGATGATGCCCGCATCACCCCATTGGGTGGCTGGCTGCGACGCTCACATCTTGACGAGCTGCCGCAATTCTTCAATGTCTTGCTGGGTTCGATGAGCGTGGTTGGTCCCCGGCCCTATATGCCGGCCGATTGCCGGGCTTTCGAAAAGATCGTCTCCGATGGGGAATTCCGGCATCGCGTCCGTCCCGGCATCACCGGTCTCGCCCAGTCCCGCGGGCTGCACGATGGCTATTGTGATCGGGAGATCGTCTTACAAAGGTATCGTTGCGATGCCTACTATGTGCTTAACGCCGGTATTTTGTTAGACCTGCGGATACTGGGTCGCACCATTGTCAATCTTCTTCCTCGTCCCCTCCGCTCGTCCTCGTCCGGATCGGCTTCCTCGCCTTCAGATCGTATTTCTGTCCTTCACTTAGAAAAAAGAAAGGCCCCGATGCCATAACGGCTCCCGGGTCTCCTCCACCGGTATGTTCCCGTTTGCTGTCGACGATCGTCGCATAATCATAAATGGCGACATACGATTTACCGATGACCTGCAGTGTGTCACCCTGCACCAGCACGGCCGTAGCTTCATCCAGCCCGATACCGATGAACTGCGGAGCTTTTTCTATGAGGTTCACCAGGTCGAACTGGCGATTACGCCGAAGCAGGTGCTGGTCGATCACGGAATTTTTCAAAAATCCCAGCCCCTGCGTATGATCGCCTATGAGGATGTCCGCCCCCCTGGTGTCTCCCCGCCAGAGAAATGATCCCTGGATGGAAGCGCCGGCCGAACTGCCCGCTATGACACCGCCCCGTTGTAAGACATCCAGGAAGGCCTGATGCGTCAGGGTGTTCAGATAACAATCTGCGATCCGCCATTGCCTGCCGCCGACAAAATATACCCCGGTGGCGTGTTTCAATGGAGCGACGAACTGTTCGCTATTGGCCGTCCTGAGATCGCTGGTATGCAGCAGGACGACGTCCTTTACGCCGGTATATTTCCTAACGGTGTCGACATCCTTCTGATCGAAACCTGCACTGTCGCCAGAGGCCGCCGTAACTACCACAATGTGCGCCTTCTCTTTTCCACCAGCCAGCTCGGTGAATTTATTCCAGATGGAGGCGGTAGAGCCGACATTGCCGCCGATGATCAACAGCGACCCATGTTCGGGACCGTGCCGGGTAGGGGAGGGGTGTACCGTGAGCGGACCGGGCTGACAAAAAGAAGCATGGCCCAAGGCCATGCTTAATAAAATGAGCGAAATATATCTCATACATATTCTTTACGAATGATGGTATCGGCAAACCGCTCCATCTCCTCCAATTGGGGACTGCACTGGAGCAGAAAAAAGTCCACGCCTTCTTTTTCGAATGCGCCGATACGGTCTTCCACTTGCGCCGGTGTCCCCACCAGCCCCGAACGCAGACCACGGTTGGAGACGGAATAATCTTCCAGCGAGACCTTTTGCTCGAGCTGCGTACCCGACAGCCATTGCTGATAGTTGTTGTAGCCCGCACTGCCCGGCCGCACGTCCGTGATCCGCACCAGCTCCTTTTTCACGTCGGCTTCGTCATTACGGATTATGCTATAGGCGGCCACCCCATACTGCATGGGCGGCAACCCCTTCTTTTCCCTCCTTTCCTTCATGTCCCGGATGCGTTTGCCGATGGTCGCCGGCTCATCGCCATGCATCACATACCCGTCACAGGTGGAAGAGATCAGGTCTTTGGCCGTTTCCGATTCGCCGCCGGCATACAGCGCGGGCCGGGGACGCGAAACAGGCTTGGGCTGTAGGGTATTGTTAGCGACATGATAATATTTTCCCTCGAAGCTGAACCCGTCCTCCTGCCAGACGCCGTTAAGCACCGTCAGCCATTCGGCCGTCCGCGCATACCGGTCATCGTGCTGCTCGAAACCTACTCCGTATTTGGTGGCCTCATCCCGCCACCACGACGAGACGACATTCAACGTCAGCCTGCCGCCGCTGATATGATCGATATTGGCCGCCTGTTTGGCCAGCAACGCCGGGTTATGAAAGGTCGGCCGTACAGCCACCATCAGCTCCTGCTTGTGCGTTACCGCCGCCAGCGCGGCGGCGGTGGACCAGGCATCCAGCGAAGGGGCCTGCTCGCCCTTGATATCATTGAGATTTAATTCCGCGATCAGCGAAAGAT
>Ga0210396_10004115_pt1 | contig 14256 bp, 13 predicted proteins | sample IncBWH17OmetaG_FD_155466 | JGI IMG/M metagenome (GOLD analysis project Ga0210396, IMG submission 155466) | Forest soil microbial communities from Barre Woods Harvard Forest LTER site, Petersham, Massachusetts, United States - Inc-BW-H-17-O ...
GCCGGGCCCGACGATCTTGTCGACGCGCGGCACGCTCTCCGTGCCGTAGGCGAGCGCGGCGACGGCCTGCGCGCCGCCGATGACGAACACGCGATCGACGCCCGCCTCGAGCGCCGCCGCGAGCGTCTCGGCCGACGGGCCCGGCGTCGTCATGATGACCTCCCGAACGCCCGCGACCTTCGCGGGCACGGCCGTCATGATCACCGTCGACGGGTAGCGCGCCGTGCCGCCCGGCACGTACAGGCCCACGCGCGCGAGCGGCGTCACGCGGCTCCCGACGCGCACGCCGCCCTCGTTCAGCTCGAACGACGTGTACGTCTCGCGCTCGTGGAACCTGCGCACGCGCGCCGCGGCCCGCTCGATCGCGAGGCGAACGCCGGGGCGCGTCCGCGCGGCCTGCTCGACCCACGCGGCGCGCGGCAGCTCCAAGGCGTCGACGGCGCGCCGCTCGAACCTTTCAGTCAGCTCGCGCACGGCCGCGTCGCCGCGCCGTCGCACCTGCTGGATGACGTCGCGCGCGGCGGCCTCGATCGACGGGGGCGTCTCGGCGCTGCGATCGCACAGCGAGCGCAAACGCGCGGAATAATCGGGGTCTTTCGCTTCGATGATCCGGAGCATGGCGACGGGGACGCAGCATAGAAGCAGGTCCGCCGAAATGCCACCGCCGGCGTGCGCGGCGTAACCTTCGCGCCACGCGCGCGTCGTTCTGCGCCAAGAATTTACGAGGCGGTCGCTCTTTTGGGGGACCCCCGGCGCGCGCGGCAGGTGTAGCCTTGCTGCGGTCTCCGTAGGGGCGGTGGGGTCGTTAGGAGGGCAACATGGGGTATCTGGTGAACGGGCGAGACCGAGGGCGGGAATCTGGCGAGATCGCCGTGGGCTTGGCGGGCGAGGAGGTCGCGCACATGCGCGCGCGGTTCGCGGTCGATCCATCGACCCCCACGGGTTTCGACGACGCGTGGACGGCTCCGACGGGCAACATCGAGGAGCTCGAGTCGGAGTTCGTCGACGCCGTCGCCGACTGCCTCAGCGTCGGCCTGCCGATCGACGCGGCCGTGGCGTCGTGGCGCTCCGGCACGCTCGAGGTGTCGCGCGAGGACGAAGACGACGAAGACGACGAAGACGGCGAGACGAGCGTCTTCGACGGCGCGCGCACGGGCGTCTACGCGCCGCGCGGCCGCCCCGTCACGCGCTGAACGGCGTCACTCCTCTACCGCCCGCGCGCGAGGTTGCGCGCCGACGAGAACGTGCGCGTGTCCATGCGATCGATGTAGAGCGTGCCGTTCAGGTGATCGATCTCGTGCTGCAAGATGCGCGCGTACCACCCCTCGGCGCGGATCGTGACGGGCTGGCCTCGATGATCGAGCGCCTCGACGGTGACGGCGCGCGCGCGCGGCACGACGGCCTGGAAGCCGTCGACGCTGAGGCAGCCCTCGTAGTGCTCGACGACCTCGTCGCCCAGCACGAGCCGCGGCGACGCGATCACGTGGAAGGGGACGGGCTTGCGCTCCTGCTTCTCACTGTCGCCGACGTCCTCGATGACGGCGAGCTGCAGCGGCACGCCGACCTGCGGCGCCGCGAGGCCCACGCCGGGCGCGTCGCGCATCGTCTCGCGCATGAGCTCGATGAGCTGCTGGATCTCGGCGCGCGCGAGATCGTCGGGCGTGAGCGGCCGCGCCGGCTCGCGCAGCACGGGGTCCCCGGTCTGGACGATCTTCAGCAGCACGGGCCCATTGTCGCACGATCTCGTGCCGCGCCGCCGCGAGTCCGCTACGATGCGCGCCTGAGATGACGCTCGCCATCGAGACGCGCGCCTTGCGCAAGGTCTACCCCGCGCCCAAGCCGCGGCGCGGGCGCGGCGCGGGCATGGCCTTGCCGGCGCCGCGCTTCCCGCCCGGCGGGCCCTCGATGGCATCGACGGGCGGCGCCATCACGGCTGAAGGGATCGTCGCGCTCGATGGCCTCGATCTGTCGGTCGACGAGGGCGAGTTCTTCGGCCTGCTCGGGCCCAACGGCGCTGGCAAGACGACGACGATCGGCATCCTCACGACGCGCGTGCTGCCCTCGGGCGGCCAGGCGTCGATCGCTGGCGACGACGTCGTCGCGCGCGCCGTGGCCGTGCGGCGGCGCATCGGCGTCGTGCCGCAGCGGCCGAACCCCGATCGTGGCCTCGACGTCCTCGAGAACCTGCTGTTCCACGCGGCGTACTTCGGCTTCCCGCGCGCGACGTCGCGCGCGCGGGCCCTCGACATCCTGGGGCGCCTCGGCCTCGCCGATCGCGCGCAGGCCACCGTCGATCAGCTCTCGGGCGGCCAGCAGCAGCGCCTCATGATCGCGCGCGCGCTCATCCACGAGCCGCGCGTGATCTTCCTCGACGAGCCGACGGTCGGCCTCGATCCTCAGGCGCGCCTCGCGCTGTGGGAGATCCTGCGCGCGCTGCACGCCGAGGGTCGCACGATCGTCATGACGACGCACTACATGGAGGAGGCCGAGCAGCTGTGCGCGCGCGTCGCCATCGTCGATCGCGGCAAGCTGCTCGCGTGCGCGGCGCCCGCGGCGCTGCAGCGGCAGGCGCCGGGCGGCACCCTCGTCGAGCTGACGCTGGACGGCGACGCCGCGCTCGCGCGCGAGCCGGCGCGCGCCGTCGCGGGCGTGCTCACCGTCGAGAGCGACGGCCCGCACCTGCGCGTGTACCACCCGAACGGCGGCGAGGCCGTCGCGCGCCTCATCGGCGTCGTGCAAGGCGCGGGAAGGCAGGTCACCAACATCCGCCTCGTGCCGCCGAACCTCGAGACGCTGTTCCTCTCGCTCACGGGAAGGAAGCTCGACCGATGACGCCGCCAGCACAGACGCCCGCGCTCGGCGCCGGCCGCGTGTTCTGGGCGCTGCTCGCGCGCGACGTCGTCGTCGTGCGCCGCGAGCTCATCTACTTCCTCATGCGCACGGCGATGCAGCCCATCATGTTCACGATCGTCTTCGGATACTTGCTGCCGAAGATGGGCTTCGTGCGCGCGGGCTACACGTCGGCGCTGCTGCCCGGCGTGCTGGCCGTGTCGCTCGCGCTCGCGGCCGTGCAGTCCGTCGCGCTGCCCATGGTCACTGACTTCGGCTTCTCGCGCGAGATCGAGGATCGCCTGCTCGCGCCCATCCCGAGCTGGCTCGTCGCGCTCGAGAAGGTCGTGTCGGGCGTGCTGCAGGCGCTCATCGCGGCGTCGTTCGTGCTGCCGCTCGCGCGCCTCATCATGGGACCCATCGCGGGCCTGTCGGCGTCCCACGTCGCGAGCATCGCGCTCGTCACGGTGTTCGGCGCGCTCGCGTTCAGCGTCATGGGCCTGTTCCTCGGCTGCGTCGTCGCGGCCCAGCAGATCGGCCTGCTGTTCGGCATCGTCGTCGCGCCCATGATCATGTTCGGCTGCGCGTACTACCCCTGGCGCGGGCTCGACGCCGTCCCCGTCATCAAATACCTCGTCCTCGTCAACCCGCTCACCTACATCGCCGAGGGGTTGCGCGGCGCGCTCATCCCGGCGATGCCGCACATGCCGCTGCCGGCCGTCCTCGCGGCGCTCACCGTGATCACCGTCGTGTTCTGGCGCCTGGGCCTGCGGGCGTTCATGAAGCGCGCCCTCGGCTGAGCGGGCGCGGCGCTCACTGCGGCTCGGTGCCCCAGACGAGGATGCCGTCGATGTACGCCGTGATCTTCTGCGCGTCGATCGTCGTGCCCGTCATGGGACAGTCGTAGGAGTAGTCGTCGCACTGCGTGATGGGCGAGAAGTCCTTGTTGTGGAGGCGCAGCTGGATGGGGCCCGTGTCGAGCATCGGATCGAGGGCGAGCGCGCCCGCCGTGAACGCGATCTCGACGTACTCGTTGGCCTGCGCGCGCGGCGGCATGACCTCGACGAACTGCGGCGGCGGCGTCGACAGCGACGTCACGAGGTTGGTGCAGCCGATGGCGGCGGAGTCGCAGTCGAGCTCCTGCGGCGTGAGGCGGTCGAGCGTGTACCAGTAACGCAACGTGAGCGCCGACAGCGGGAAGGTCGTCGCTCCTTCGTTCGTGACGTCGAGGACGAAGCTGGCCTGGCCGCTCTTGCTCGCGGCGTCTTCGCTGCCGGCGTCCGCGCCCGCGTCGGGGCAGTCCTCCATCGCGCGGCACGTGTACTCGACCTTGACCTGGCAGCTCGTGCACGGCGCGCCGGCCGCTCCGGTCGCGCCCGCCGTGCCCGCGACGCCCGAACCGGCGCCGCCCGCCGCGAAGCCAGCGGCGCCCATCGGACTGTCGGCGCCAGCGTCGCCGCGGTGCCTGTAATACGCGTCCGGGCTGCGGCAGGTGCTCACGGCGATCGCCAGCAAAGCGACGGCGAGGGCGACGCGAAGCGGTGCGGGGACCGATGGCACGCGCCCGATCCTAGTCGAAACGTCGCGCGCAACGGCTGCTTAAAAGAGGACGACCTGGCCCACGGGATGGTAACTGTGTGGGGTGAAGCTCCGCTGCCAGCTGGCCGGCGTCCTGGGCGCGTGCGTGGTCGCGCTCGCACCCGCGGGAGGGTGGGCCGCGACGAGGGTGACGCGCGCGCGCGGCGTCAACGCGCGCACGGGGCGCGCGACGCCGCCGTTCGCCGAGCTCGTCAAGGCGGCGCGCAAGAACGATCGCGCCGCGCTCGAGCGGCTCGCGGGGCGCTTCGGCGTCGCGCGGCTCGGCGAGGGCGCGCGCAGCGCGGACGCCGCGATCGCGCAGGCGGCGCTCGAGACCGTCCCGTTCGCGCGCGGGGGCGTGCTGCTCGCGGGCGTCGTCGCCGATCGACTCGACGCGGGCGACGCGCCCGTCGCCATCGCGGCGGCGCGCACGCTGGGCGCGCTGTTCGAGGGCGACGTGCCGAGCGTGCTCGCCGAGTGGGAGGTGCCCGCCGACGTCGTCACGCGCGCCTGCGGCGGCTTGCGGGCGCTCGCCGCGCGGGCCGACGCCGCTTCGTCGGCGCGCCTCGCGGCGCTCGACGCGCTCGCCGTGGCGCAGACGACGTGCACGCCGTTGCCGGACGTGGCCGCGCTGCTGCGCGATCCCGCGCCCGAGGTTCGGCGCGCGGCGGCGTTGGTGCTGCCCGCCGGCGATCCGCGCGCGGTCTCGGCGCTGCGCGCGGGCCTCGCCGATCCCGACCCGGGCGTGAGCGCCGCGTGCGCAGCGTCCGTGTGCCGGCGCGTCGAGCCCGCGCGCGGTCACGCGCCGGGCGACGCGCTCGTCGCGCAGGCGACGATGACGGCGCGCGCGCTCGTCGCGGCGCCCGCGACGCGGCCCGAGGACGCCGTCGAGATGTTGGCGTGCGTGTCGGCGGCGGGCACGGCGAGCGATCGCGCGCTGCTCGAGAGGCTGCGCGGGGGCGCGGCGTCGCCCGTCCGCGATCGCGCCGCCGAGCTCCTGGGCGTCGCCGCGCCCGGCAAGACCGAATGACGGTCGCGCCGACCTCGCCGCCCGCGTCTCCACCGGGGGAACGCGTCAGCATGGCCCGCGACGCGCGCCGGGTGAGCGCGCTCACGATGTTGTCGCGCGTGCTTGGCCTCGTGCGGGAGCAGATCTTCGCGCTGACCCTCGGCGCGAGCACGAGCAGCGACGCGTTCCTCGCGGCGTTCCGCATCCCCAACCTGTTGCGCGATCTGTTCGCCGAGGGCGCGCTCTCGGCGGCGTTCGTGCCCACCTACGTCTCGACGCTCCGCAACCAGTCGCGCCCCGCGGCCTACGCGCTCGCCAACCGCGTGCTGTCGACGCTCACGATCTACCTCGGCCTCATCGCCATCGTCGGCATGATCTTCCCAGGGCCCATCGTGCACTTCGTCGCGCGGGGCTTCTCGCCCGAGAAGGCGGCGCTGTGCCAGACGCTCGTGCGCATCATGTTGCCTTACCTGCCGACGATCTCGCTCGCCGTCGTCGCCATGGGCGCGCTCAACGCCGAGGAGCTCTACACGACGCCCGCGCTCGCGCCCACGATGTTCAACCTCGTCGCCATCGCGGGCGGCCTCACGGTGTACGGCCTCGGCCTGTCGCCGCGCACGGCCGTCATGACCTGGGCGGCCCTCGCGGTCTTGGGCGGCGTCGCGCAGCTCGCGATCCAGGTCCCGACGCTCGTTCGCCTCGGCTTCCGGCCGCGGCTCACGCCCGATCTGAGGCTGCGCGATCCCGCGACGCGCCGGATCGCGGCGCTCATGGCGCCCGCGACGCTGGGCGTCGCCGCCGTGCAGATCAACGTCGTCATCAACTCGTCCTTCGCGAGCATGGTCTCCGACGGCGCGATCTCGTGGCTCAGCTACGCGTTCCGGCTCATGCAGCTGCCCATCGGCGTGTTCGGCGTTGCCGTGGGCACGACGGCGCTCACGCACCTGTCGCGCGACGCCGCGAGGAACGACTGGCCCGCGCTCTCGGGCACGCTGCGCCGCGGGCTGCGCATGGTGCTCTTCCTCACGGTGCCGTCGACGGTGGGCCTCGCGCTCCTCGCCGTCCCTATCATTCGTCTCATCTACGAGCACGGTCACTTCAGCGCGCGCGCGACCGAGCAGACGGCGCGCGCGCTCTTCGGCTACTCGTTCGGCCTCGCCTCGTACGCCTCGATCAAGGTCGTCGCGCCGGCCTTCTATGCGCTCCGCCGCACCCGCGTTCCGCTCATCGGCAGCTTGCTCGCCGTCGCCGCGAACCTGGCCTGGAACCTCGCGACGTTTCGCGGGCTCGGACACGTCGGCCTCGCGCTCGGCACGTCGATCGCCGCGACCGTCAACCTCGCCGTGCTCGTGTTCGCCTACGAGACGCAGGTCAAGAACCTGCTGACGCGCGACTTCTTCGCGGGCGTCGTCCGCATCCTCGCCGCGAGCGCCGCCATGGGCGTCGTCGTGTGGTTCCTGAGCGGGCGCCTCGAGCTCATCGCGCGCACGGGCCTCGCGGTCCGCCTCCTCAAGGCGATCGGCCCCGTCGTCGTCGGCACCGTCGTCTACTTCTTCTCGGCGCGCGCCCTCGGCCTCGAGGAGGCGCAGACGCTGCTCCGCCGCGTTCGCCGCTGACGGCGACCGCTATCGCTCGTGCGGCATGCGGTCGCGCGGACCGCGGAAGTACTGCATGGGCGAGTAGAAGCGGAAGTTCGAGACGCGGCTCGTGTAGACGCAGGCGTAGGCCTCGACCTGCTCGCCGAACTTGCTGATCTCGTAGCCCTCGCGGAAGAGCGGGCCCCAGTAGGGGTTGAACGCGTGGTCGATCTCGGCCTCGAGCGTGCGGTGCTGAGCCGTCGCCGCGCGCAGGGCCTTGCGCAGCCCCTCGATCGACTCCTTGACGGCGCGCTTCGCGTCCGTCACCTGATCGGAGCCCGGCGTTTGATCGACGAGCTTTTGGAGCGTGCGCAGGCTCGACTGCCGCTCGTTGAGCTCGGCGTCGAGGTGGATGAGCTCGGCGTCGAGGCGATCGAGCCGCTTGAGGTCGCCGCGCAGGCGATCGTAGGTCACGACCTCGTGCTCCATCTCCTGCAGCACCATGGCCGTGCGCCAGTTCGACGACTTCCGCGAGCGCAGCATGTCGCCATAGATGTGGTCGCCCACGAACAGCACGCGATCGCCGCTCGCGCGCGCCCGCTCCTCGAAGGCCTTGAGGTTGCCGCCCTCATAGATGCGGCCGCGCTGGAAGGGCGCGTCGCTCGGCCGCGTCGTCGGCAGGCCGGCGCCGTCGAGCTCGACGAACGGGTGCTCCTCCGTGAAGAACTCCGGCTTCGCGGCGCTCACGACGACGACGTCGAAGTAGCTCTTCCAGTTGGGGTAGGCCGCGAGCGCGCCGTCGAGCAGGTAGCTCATGACGATGCTCGTGTAGTCCCAGGCCGAGTTCGTGAGCAGGAAGAGGCGCTTCCCCGACGAGCGGAGCTTGTGCAGCGTCTCGGCGAGCGCGTCGTCGCGCTCGATGTACGACGGCAGGTCGGCGCCCACGATCGCCTTGATCGAGCCGTCGCGGTGCGCGAGGTCGATGCACTCGCGGATGTTCTCCCACAGCGTGTTGTAGTCGGGCTTGCCCGGGACGTCCGCGCGGTCGAAGTGGTCGACGAGCACCGCGTAGAGCACGGCCTCGGGCAGCGCGAACAGCGTGTCGATCCACGCGTAGCGGCGGTTCGACAGGCGCGTGCGCTCGCGCTGGTACAGCTCGGCGATCTTGTCGCGGCCGAGCGTCGCGAAGCCGTGGCGCGCGCGGCCCGGGTACCCGTAGCGATCGGGCTTGAAGACGTTGCCGTTCAGGCGATCGACGACGAGCCCGCGCAGCGCGAGCTGCGGATCGTAGGCGAGGGTGCGGATGACCTCGGGATAGCCCTTGGCCGTCACGAGCTTGTCGACCGTCGCGCGGATCGACAGCTCCTCGATGCGCGCCTGGTTGTACAGCGCCAGCGTGTAGTCCATGTCGAACCCGACCATCTCGATCTTGTCGAGGCGCAGGTTGCGGTTGACGAAGACGCGGTGCTCGCGCGGGACGTCGAACGGCTTGGGGGCCGGCTCGCCCGCGTCCAAGGTCTCGGGGATCTCGACGGCAGGCTCTGACCCGGACGTCGGGCTCTGGTTCTGGGAGGGCCTCGCGGCCGCCTCCCTCGCGGTGCTCACGTTCGTATTTTATCACCGGGCGGCCCAAAGGGCTCGCCCCCGCGATAGATTCAGGGCGTGAAGATCGCGCTCGGGCAGATCAATCCCACGATCGGCGACCTCGACGGCAACCGTCGGCTCGTGTGGGACGCCGCGCTCGAGGCCGAGCGGCGCGGCGCCGACCTCGTGATCTTCCCCGAGCTCGCGCTCACGGGCTACCCGCCCAAGGATCTGCTCGAGCGGCCGGCGTTCCTCGACGCCGCGCGCGCGAGCCTCGACGCGCTGGCCGCCGATCTCGGGGCCCGGGGCGTGCGCGCGGGCGTGCTCGTGGGCTTCCCCGAGCGCCTGCCGCCGTCGCCGTCGGGGCGCGGCGTCGCCAACAGCGCGGCCCTCATCGAGGGCGGCCGCGTCGTCTCCGTGACGCGCAAGTCGTTGCTGCCGACGTACGACGTCTTCGACGAGTGGCGCTACTTCGATCCGGCGACCGCGGTGGGCGTCGTGCCGTTCCGCGGCCAGCGCCTCGGCGTCACGATCTGCGAGGACATCTGGAACGACGGCGACTTCTGGCCGCAGCGCCTCTACCGCGCCGATCCCGTCGAGGCGCTCGTCGCGGCCGGCGCGGACCTCATCGTCAACGTGTCGGCCTCGCCGTTCTCGATCGAGAAGCGGACGTTGCGGCCGCGCATGCTCGCGGCGTCGGCGCGGCGCTGGGCGCGGCCGCTCGTCTTCGTCAACCAGGTGGGCGGCCAGGACGACCTCGTCTTCGACGGCGCGAGCCTCGCCTTCGATGAGCGCGGCGAGATCGTCGCGCGCGGGCCCGAGTTCGGCAGCGCGCTCGTGCTCGTCGACGTCGCGGCGCGCGCGGGTGACGTCACGCCGCTCGACCCGTCGGACGAGCGCGCGGCGCTCGGCGCGCTCGTGCTCGGCACGCGCGACTACGCCCGCCGCTGCGGTTTTTCACGCGCGTTGCTGGGCCTGTCGGGCGGCATCGACTCGGCGCTCGTCGCGTGCGTCGCGGCGCGCGCCCTCGGGCCCGCGAACGTGCTCGGCGTCGCCATGCCGTCACGCTTCTCGTCCGAGGGCTCGCTCGACGACGCGCAGGCGCTCGCGCGCGCGCTCGGCCTGCCGTTCACGACGATCTCGATCGAGCCCATGTTCGCGGCGTACCTCGACACGCTCGGCGCGCCCATGGAGAGCTTCGCGACGGCGCCCGACGTCGAGGCCGCGCAGCTCGCGTCCGAGAACCTGCAGGCGCGGATCCGCGGCGCGATCCTCATGGCGCTGTCGAACCGACAGGGACGCCTGCTGCTCACGACGGGCAACAAGAGCGAGGTCGCGACCGGCTACTGCACGCTGTATGGCGACATGGCGGGCGGCCTCGCCGTCATCAGCGACGCGCCCAAGACGCTCGTCTATCGCCTCGCGCGCGCCGTCAACGCCCAAGCGGCCGCACCCGTCATCCCCGAGTCGACGCTCACGAAGGCCCCCTCGGCCGAGCTGCGCCCCAACCAAACCGACCAGGACGCGCTGCCGCCGTACGACGTGCTCGACGCGATCCTCGAGGCGCACCTCGTCGAGGGCCAGGACATCGAGGCGCTCGTCGCGGCGGGCTTCGACCGCGCCGTCGTCGCCGACGTCGTGCGCCGCGTGCGCACGAGCGAGTACAAGCGCCGCCAGATGCCGCCCGGCCTCAAGATCACGGGCAAGGCCTTCGGCCCCGGCCGGCGCTATCCGATCGCGGCCGCCTGGAGAGGCTGAACGAAGCCCGAGCGCTCAGCGCCGCAAGGTCACGCCGGTCTCGGTGTACGCGCACGTTCGCGCGGGACCGCGCGCGGGCGCGAGCGCCTCGCGCGCCGAAAGCGACTCGCTCAACGTTTGGCCGTCGCTCGACAGCGTGAGGGTCCAGGTCATCTCGGTGAACGTGATGAGCCCGCCGCCTCCGTCGCTGCCCGCGCACGTCTGCCCGGCGACGGCCGTCGCGACGTTGCCCGACGACGTGAAGCTCAGCGCGCACGCGCCGGGCTCGGTGACGGTGAGCCCGCCCGCGGCGGGGCCCGCCGCGATCACGACGCCGCCCTCCGGCGGCGCGTCGGTCGGTCGTTCGCCGGGGCACGCGCGCGTCGTCGTGCCCGCGCGATAGATCCAGTCGCCGAAGAACCGTGTGGCCGCGCCGTTCGCGCGCGCTGGCGCACCGGCGCCGAGCCCGAGGGCCAAATACGCCGCCACGCGCACGACGAACGCCGTCACCTCGAACGTCTTCGGCGGGTTTCGTGGCCCGCTTGAAAGAGCACGCCGCAGTTTTCGGGAGCCCCCGCGAGATGTTACGCTGGAGGCGGAGGATTCATGGCCGACCCGCGCGACCTCATCCGCACGCTGCAGAGCCTTCACGCCCAGGCCAAGCTCGACGACGTCGGGTCGTTCGAGCGGCTCACGCCCATGCTGCGCGACCTCTCGAACGGCCTGCGCGAGTCGTATCAGGCGGCGTTCGTCGGTCCCGTGACGACCCTCATCACGAAGCTGCGTTCGGGCGTCACGCCCACGAAGGACGAGCTCGCCCTCGCCGAGGCCTTCATGGTCGGGGACGCCGAGGCCTACGTGCGCGTCGAGAACGACTTTCAAGGCTGGCTCGCCGAGCTCGGGCGACTGGTCGGGGTGCTCGCGGGCCTGGGCGCGAACCTCGATCCGCCACGGCTGCTCGACGCGCTCGGCGAGGTCGAGGACGCGCGCCGCGTGCTCGGCGACATCTGCAACTACCTCGAGGAGAAGGATCGCGTCGCGCGGTTTCGCAACACGATCGCGCAGGGGCTCGACGTGGGCCACGCCAAGCTGCTCGCCGAGCTGCTGCGGCAGAAGCTCGTGTCGGCCGACGATTGAAACCGCCTCGACGACGGACCGCCGCGACGATTGAAACGTCGCTCGCCGCTACGGCAGCGACATCCAGAAGTTCCAGAAGCCGTAGGTCGAGATGCCCGTCCCGACCTGATCGTTGTGATCGAGGCCCGTCGTCGTGCAGAAGATCGTGGGTACCGTGCAGCCCTGGTACTGCACGCAGTTGATCGTCACGCCCGCGGGTGACGCCGGCGGCTTGACCATGGCGGGCGGCGTGTACGGCATCGTCACGGGCGGCTCCGTGCACCCGTTGATCTTGATCATGTGGTCGCGCGCGCCGGGGTAGGCGTTCTGCGAGTCGGGGTTGTTGTGACCGGCCATGTACGGGACGGGGCCTCGACACGCGCTCGCGGGGACGCTGCCCTGGAGCTCGCCCGAGGCGTTGCCCTGTGCCTTGAAGAGACCGCCCGCGCCGCCGTCGACGCAGCCCATGAGGTACGAGATCCACGAGCCGCTGCTGAAGCCCTCGATGAAGAGCCGGCTCTTGTCGACGCAGAACTGGGTCTCGACGGTCGAGACGGTCTGCTCGACGTAGTTGACCTCGGGGTCGGGGAAGGACTCCGTCATGAAGCACGAACGGCCCGTCGCGTTCGCGTTGTAGTCGAGGCCGATGACGATCGCGTTGTCGCCGGACGCGTTCTGGATCGGGATGCCCGAGTTGCCCGTGCCGCCGCAGCCGGGGGCCACGAACACCGTCGGGTAGGCGCGGTTCGGGTCGTAGTTCGAGGGGAGCCACACCCAGTAGTCGCGCGGCTGCCACTTCGCCGTGACGAGCGCGCTCGCGGTGATCGTCTCGTTGTACTTCACGAACGTCGCGGGCGTCTGGGTCGCGGGCGGCGACATCCCGCAGCCGGCGCTCCGCACGGCGTTCGGGAGGCCGGCGCCCGCGCCGGCAGCGCCCGTCGCGCCCGCGGCGCCGGTCGAGCCGGCGGTGCCGTTGGCACCCGCGGCGCCCGTCGCGCCCGCGGTGCCCGTCGAACCACTGCTGCCGGCGGTGCCGCTCGCGCCACCAGCGCCGGCGGCGCCCGTCGCGCCCGCGGTGCCCGTCGAGCCACCGCTCCCCGCGGTGCCGTTGGCGCCCGCGGTGCCCGTCGAGCCACTGCTGCCGGCGGCGCCCTCGGAGCCGGCCGAACCGCTGCCGCCGGCGGCGCCGGTGTCTCCCGTTCCACCGCTCGAGCATCCGCCCAGCACCAACCCGACCGCGGCGACGGCCCAACCGAAACGAACAAACGACAAAGGTCTACGCATGGAGATCACCTTTTGAGCTTAAGGAAGAGACATCCAGAACGCCCACATCCCGTACGTCGAGATGCCCGTGCTCTCTTGAGGATCGTGGCCGAGGCCGGTCGTCGTGCAGAAGATCGTCGGCACCGCGCAGCCCTGATACTGCACGCAGCTGATCGTGACGCCCGCGTTGGGTGGCTTGACCATGGCCGGCTGCGTGAACGGCATCGTCACGGGCGGCATCGTGCACCCGTTCATCTTGATCATGTGGTCGCGCCCGCCCGGATACGCGTTGTTCGGGTCGGGGTTGTTGTGTCCGGCCATCCAGGGGGTCGGCCCCTTGCACGTGAAGCTGTCCTTCGTGCCGGTCCAGCCCTGGTCCTCTCCCGAGGCGTTGCCCTCGGCCTTGAACAAGCCGCCGGGGCCGCCGTCGACGCAGCCCATGAGGTACGAGAGCCACGAGCCGCTGCTGAAGCCCTCGATGAAGAGCCGGCTCTTGTCGACGCAGAACTGAGCCTCGACCTTCGCGACGGTCTGCTCGACGTACGGGATCTCGGGGTTGGGGTCGCTCTGCGAGTCGAAGCACTGGCGGCCTTCGGGATCGACGTTCGTCGAGGGATCGAGCCCGATGACGATCGCGTTGGTGGTCGAGGCCACCTGGATCTGAATGCCCTGCGTGCCGTTGCTTCCGCACCCCGGGCCCACGAACACCGTCGGATAGGCGCGATGGGGATCATATCCGGCTGGCAACCAGACGTAGTAGTTGCGGGGCGACGCCTTCGTCGAGACGCCCGTCACCATCTCCATGTACTTGACGTAGGTCGAGAGCGCCTGGGTCGGAGCCTGTCCGCAGCCGTCGCTCGGCACGGCGTTCGCCAGCCCGCCGTCGCTCGACGCGCCCGCGGAGCCCGTCGCGCCCGCCACCGCGCCTGCGGCGCCCGCGGAGCCGGTCGCGCCCGCGGAGCCGGTCGCGCCGGCGGAGCCTGAGATCGCGCCTGCGGAGCCGGTGGCGCCCGCGGAGCCAGTCGCACCCGCCGAGGAGCTGCTCGCGCCTGCGGAGCCGGTGGCACCCGCGGAGCCGGTGGCGCCCGCCGAGCCGGCCGCGCCGGCCGAGCCGGCCGCGCCGGCGCCAGCGGTGCCTGTGACGCCGCTGCCGCCACCGCACGCGGCGAACAAGACCGTCCCGAAGGCTACCGCGAGACCCAGACCCCATGAACGTTCGCGCATGACAGAGCTCTCCCGTCGCAAGGAAATTCGGAGGTTTATATCACCTACGTTCACGTGGCCCCGTGCGCCTCGGCGTCGACGATTGCACCGCCGTCGGCGGCAAACGCGCGCATGCCGCGCCGCGCGGCGACCCGCGCCCGACCGGGCGACGCCGGACAGGCGGCCGCGCCGTTGAAAGGCTCGCGGTGAGCTTGTATCGTCCGCCCCGTTTCAAACGAAGGAGAACTCACGCATGCGCGCGCTCATCTGTGTTTTGCCGGGAGACGGAATCGGGCCCGAGGTCACGACCGAGGCGGTCGAGGTCCTGGACGTCGTCGCGAAGAGCGGTGGGCACACCTT
>Ga0210396_10004116_pt1 | contig 14255 bp, 10 predicted proteins | sample IncBWH17OmetaG_FD_155466 | JGI IMG/M metagenome (GOLD analysis project Ga0210396, IMG submission 155466) | Forest soil microbial communities from Barre Woods Harvard Forest LTER site, Petersham, Massachusetts, United States - Inc-BW-H-17-O ...
CGGCGATTCCTTGGGCATGAGCTTCCTCATTGGGTGCAGGTTTTCAGCAGTTCTATCGCGCGGTGGCGGGTTCTGTTGTTCAACAGGCATTGCATGTTGCCGGTACTTTCGGGCATCAGGCTTACACTCCCACCCCCTGTTTCCGGAGCCTTGCATGCAATCTCGATGCGCCTTGCTGTCGATGTCGGTGGTCGCGCTATTCGGCTGGGCGTCTCTGGTTCACGCACAATCTGCGTTGAAGCTGGAGAAGCTTGACCACATTTGCCTCGTTGGCAACACGCTGGGCGAGCGGATGCAGCACGACGGCTGGCTGGAGACGCTCATTCAGGCCCGCTTTCCCCAGGACCAGCTCACCGTTCGGGACCTGTGCGAAGCCGCCGACCAGGTTGATCTTCGTCTGCGGGTTCAAGGGTTCGGCAGCCCCGATGACTGGCTGTTTCAGGAAAAGGCGGACGTCATTTTTGCCTTTTTCGGTTTCAATGAATCGTTCAACGGCCCGGCGGGTGTCGCGCAATTCAAGAAGCAGCTCGACGGGTACGTGAAGCATGTGCTCGGAAACACATACAACGGCCATAGCGCGCCGCGCGTCGTGCTGTTCTCGTCGATCGCCCAGGAGAAGATCGCCGACCCCAACCTGCCCGATAATTCCGCCAACAACCGGAACATCAGGCTCTACTCGGACGCGACGGCGCAAGTTGCGGCGGAGAACAAGGTCGCTTACGTCGACCTGTTCACGCCGTCGCTTTCCCTTTACTCCAAGGCGCCCAAGCCGCTGACGATCGACTGCATTCATCTGAACGACGAGGGAGACCGCCAAATTGCCAAGGTGATCGTGGACGGCCTCTTGGGAAAATCGGACGATGCGACCGATTCGACGGGCATCGAAAAACTTCGCCAGGCCGTGCTCGACAAGGATTTTTGCTTCTATTACCGCTACCAGACCAATGACGGCTACAACGTCTACGGCGGCCGGTCCTACGAGAAATATAACGGCGTGACCAACCGCGAAGTCTTCCAGCGCGAGATGCAGGTGCTGGACGTGATGGCCGCCAACCGCGACCAGCGGATCTGGGCCGTCGCGCAGGGGAAGGACCTCCAGGTCAACGACGACAACACGCCGGCTTTCATCGACGTTCCCACCAACCGCCCCGGCCCGCTGCCGGGCGGAAAGTATCCGTACCTGGACGCCGAGGAAGCGATCAAGCACATGAAGCTTGCGCCGCACCTGAAGGTCGAGCTGGTTGCGTCCGAAGAAACATACCCCGACCTGGCCAACCCGGTGCAGATGCTCTTCGACACAAAGGGCCGGCTGTGGGTGCTGGCCATTCCGTCCTATCCGCACTGGCGGCCCAAGGACGACATGAATGACAAGGTTTTGATCTTCGACCTCGAGGACGGGAAGGCGGTGAAGGAAACGGTCTTTGCCGATCACCTCAACTGCCCCACCGGATTCGCCCTCTACGACCATGGCGTTTACATCGCCACCTGCCCGGACCTGTGGTATCTCAAAGACACGACCGGCGGCGATCACGCCAATGATCGCGAGCGCGTCGTCGAGGGCCTCGGCATCGCCGATACCCACCATCAGGCCAACAGCTTCGTCTTCGATCCCGGCGGCGCGCTCTACATGCAGGAAGGCACCTTCCAAGCGACCCACGTCGAAACCCTCGACGGGCCGGTCTACTGCTTCAATGGCGGCGTCTATCGCTTTGAGCCGCTCACGCACAAATTTGAATCCTACGTCTCCTACGGCTTTGCCAACCCGCACGGCCATGTGTTCGACGCCTGGGGACAGGACTTCGTCACCGATGGCACGGGAAACGTGAACTACTACGCCGCCGGCTTCTCCGGCCACGTCGACTACCCCGACAAGCACAAGGGCTATCAGCCCTATTTCCGCCAGCACTACCGGCCCAGCCCTGGGACAGCGATCATCTCCAGCCGGCACTTCCCCGAGAACATGCAGGGCAATTTGATGGACCTCAATGTGATCGGGTTCCAGGGGATCGGGCAATACCAGATCAAAGAGGATGGTTCCGGGTTTAAGGGAATCGAGACGACGCCGCTCATCCAGTCGGACGATTTGAACTTCCGCCCGGTGGCGGCGGCGATCGGGCCGGACGGGGCGATCTATTTCCTGGACTGGCAAAACCCGCTGATCGGCCACCTCCAGCACCACCTTCGCGACCCCAACCGCGATCACACGCACGGGCGGATCTATCGGATCACCTGCGAAGGCCGGCCGCTGCTCAAGCCGCCGCAGATCGCGGGCGCGCCAATCGAACAGCTTCTGGAATTGCTCAAAGCGCCGGAAGACAGCACGCGAATGCTGGCCAAGATCGAGCTGAGCGGACGGGATCGAACGACAGTGATCGCGGCGTTGCCGAAATACATCGAGTCATTGGACAAGAACAGCACGAAGTATCAACACAATCTGATGGAGGCGCTCTGGATGTACCAGTGGATGAACGAGGTGAACGAGCCGCTCCTGAAGCAGATGCTGCGGGCGCCGGACTATCACGCCCGCGCCGCGGCCACGCGGGTATTGTGCTACTGGCGCGACCGGGTAAAGGACCCGCTGGCATCGCTCAAAGCGCAGGCCGACGATGACAGCCCCCGCGTGCGCCTCGAAGCCGTCCGCGCATGCAGCTTCTTCCAGACCTCCCAAGCCGCGGAGGTTGCACTGGAAAGCCTGCTGAAGCCGCAGGACGGCTGCCTCAAATACACCCTCGACGAAACCATGCGAACGCTGGATAAGTACAATCGGAAATGACGCGGGAGCGATGTCCTGCGGAAATGACGTAGGAACGGTGTCCTGTGACACGGGTTTTCAACCCGTGCCTCTGGTTCTTGGCCGCGATAAACGCAATTCGTGATCGAGCACAACTCGGTACGGGTTGAAAACCCGTGTCACAGTGGCGGCCGCGCGCTCTTCGGTGTTGAACGAGGTTCGTGATGTCGAAGCGCTTCTGCATTTTCATTCTTCTTTGTCAGATTCCGTCGATCGCTCTGGCTCAACAGGCCCAAGAGCCTCCGCCGCAGATTTTTCTGGACAAGAACCCGGCGATCGTCGCTTACCAGCTCAAGCGGCTGAGCAATGCGCAGCTCGTGTCGCTCGAGCGGAAATCGAGCGATCCGAAGTATCGACCCATCTACGACGCGATGCTCACTCGCCAGGGAGTGGATCGCAAATATCGCGATGAAGCAGTTGCGGCGCTGGCGACAATCGATCATTCCGACCCGGCCGTCGAGCTGCTCGATGCAATCGGCAAAGTGGATCCCGACGACAAGGCCACGCCGCGGGAGTTGGCGGGCATGCTGCTGGCGCAGCCTGCCGCGTCGCTCTCAAAACAGCGCGACAAGATCAAGACGCTCGCCGGCGAATCGCAAAGCGACCGGGTGAAGCAGGCGGCGTACGCGGCGCTGGTCGTCGCCGACGGCAACCCTGATGAAGCATGGAAGCTGGCGTCTTCCACCGACGGCGGCGTCGCAGCACTGCTGGCCGGAATCCCGGTGGTCAAGGATGCGAAGCTGCGCGGCGAATTCTTCGACCGCGTCAATCCGCTCGTTTCCAAAGCGCCGGATGAGCCGACGCAGCTTGCCGCGATTGAGGCGGTCGGCTCGATGCCCGCGCATGAAGCCGAGGCGTTCAAAGAGCTGTCGCTGCTGGTGACGACCGGCAGCGGCGCCGTTCGCGACGCCGCGATCCGCTCGATCCGGAGAATCCCGTCTGACAAATGGCCGCAGGAGCTGATCGAGCCGCTGGCAAAAGCGATCGTGAAGCTCGTGCAGGATACGCCGGCGGATCAGCGGACGACGCCGCAGATCGGCATGGCGGTGCAGCTCGCAAATGACCTGGCCGGCGAATTGGCCGATGAGCAGGCGCTGCCGATCAGGAAGCAGTTGCGGAAGCTGGGCGTGCGGGTGGTGGTGATCCGCACGCTCCGCGAGCAGATGCAGTACGACACGCGGTACTTCGCCGTGCAGGCGGGCAAGCCGGCGCAGATCGTGCTCCAGAACGACGACGCCATGCCGCACAACCTGGTGATCACGCTGCCCGGCGCGATGCAGGAGGTGGCGGTGGCCGCGGGAACGATGCCGCCGCCCAGCGATTTGAACGCGAAAACGGCTTACATGCCGTCAAGTCCAAAGGTGCTTCAGGCGCTGTCGATGGTTCAGCCGGGTGAATCGGAATCACTCAACTTCACCGCCCCGAGCAAACCGGGCGAGTACGACTACGTCTGCACCTTCCCCGGCCACTGGGTCCGAATGTACGGCGTCATGGTCGTCGTTTCAGACCTCGACGCCTGGGAAAAGAATCCCGCCCCGCCGACCGACCCGGTCCTCAAGAAGCCGTTCGATTCGCAGAAGAACGAAGCCACTGGCGCTATGACTATGGATCACTGAATTGCTCAATTGTGACGCGCGACTTTCCCCTCTCCTTCCGCGAGAGGACTGGGGTGAGGGGGAGTGGTGTGGCACAGCCGCCTCTGCTGTGTTCGACCGAAGGTCGAAGAGCTTCCGCCTTTGGCGGAACACAGCCGGGGGCGGCTGTGCCACAAGATTTCCCCTCACCCCTACCCTCTCCCGGCAGGAGAGGGGGAAACAACACTCAGGTCATCGAAGCGGATCGGCTGCTCGGAATAGTCGCTTCCCCATATGGAAGCCTTGCCCGACGGTGGCTTTGGGTCTTCGGCATTGACCATCCACGCCTCAGGCTCCGTCGTTCCTTGCCGCCAGGCTTTTGCTTTGATGGCCCAAGTGTTTTTGTCGCCCGGCTCGATACGGAGGCGGAAGCAGGTCCAGCTTCCGGGGGACCAGTCGAAGCTGGCGAATGCTTTGACGTCTTCGCCCTTGCGGAGTTCGATGCGGTGTTGCCCAGGCACGGCAAACAGCTTGTATCCCCCGGGGCCGCCGGCACCGATGCCGAACTCGGGGAAACGCTTTCCCTGTGGAAAGCCCTGGATCCGCGCGCTGACATCCGCGCCGATCATCCCATCCGGACCGAACAACGCGGCAAATGAGCCCAGCGGATCGCCGGCCAGCTCGAGGCATTTGTTCGCGTCGACTTGCCGGACCGCGAAGGTTCCGTCCAGCACCAGGATGTCGTCGGGGACTTTCCCGACTTGCGCCTGCTCGAAATCGTTTTTGTAGACCGTGGGGGAAATCTGGGCGGCGGAGAGCAGGAGCAGCGAGGCGGTCCACGCACGGGCTGGAAGCCCGTGCCACAGCCTGGGCTTCCGGCGCATTACTTTGCCTCCCCTTCGACGGCGTAGAGGTTGCTGGAGGTGTTCACGTAAAGCATGTGACCCGATGTGATCGGCGTGGCGTAGATGGGATCTTTCATGTCGACCTGGCCCAGCAGCTTCTTTTCTTTGCCGGCGGCGAAAATGAACAGCGTGCCGCTCTCGTTGCCGACGTAGAGCTTTCCATCGGCCAGCAGGGTCGATCCCCAGATGTGGCCTTCGGTGTCGTGCTGCCAGATTTCCTTGCCGGTGGCGGCGTCGAGGCAGTGGACGATGCCGGGGAAGTCGGCCAGATAAACCAGCCCGCCGGCAACGGAGGCGGTGGAAACCGAGCGGCTCACGGTGTCGTTGACCCAGACTTTTGCGGTTGAGGTGATGTCGCCGGTTTGGGTGGCGTTGATGCAGGTGATCGCGCCCGAGCCTTCGCCACCCTCGGGTTCGTGGCCGATGGCGATGTAAACGCGATCGCCGGCGATGACCGGCGTGGCGATGATCTCGCTGGGGCCGTCGGGATCGCTGTGCTTGCGCGGCTTTCCGTCTTTGCTGCGCCGCTCCGGCGGATTGCAGTCGCAGCGCCAGATTTCGCGGAGCGTTCCGGAGCTGTCGGGCACAGGGTCGAAGCCGTAGCAGAACCCATCCCCGCCACCGAACACGACCATCGGCTTTCCGCCGACCACACCGTATGCGGGGCTCGACCAGTTGCTCAAGAACATCCGGCGGCAAATTCCGGATCGCTCCTGGCCAAGCAACAGGCCGGTTTTTTTGTCCAGGCAAATCAGGGCCGGGGCATCCGGGCTGGGGATGTGGCGTTCGGTCCAATCGACGGCGTTGGAGGTCGTCACGAAGAGCCGCTCGCCCACGACCAGCACCGAGCTGCTGGTCATGTTGTGCGGGAAAACGCCGAGTTCATCGCGCATGTCATATCGCCAGAGGATGTCGGCGTCGCCCTTGCCGACCTTGACGGGCGAGCCGCCGGGACCGGCGATGTATTGGGATTCGTCCCTGAACGGCCCGCGGTTTTCATCGCCCAATCCCCGCGCATCGAGGCACAGGACTTCGCAGCGGTTGGTGACGACGTAGACGTGGTCGCCGTCGATCGTGGGTGAGCAACACAGGCCGACCTGGTCCCAGTCGCTCACTTTCCCCGCCGCCAGCTTGGGGCAGAACAGGTTCCAGAGGCGTTTGCCGGTCTGCTGATCGAGGCAAAGCAGGACGCTATAGTCGCCGGTCAGGTCTTCGCGAAAGTGCGGCCAGGCGTTGTTGGTGCCGATGAAAACGCGTCCATCGGAGATGGTGGGATTCCCGTACGACTGCGTCCCCAGCTTCGCCACCCACTTCACATTTTTCGAGACCGTCGAGGGATCGACCGTCCCATCATCCCGCGGGTTGCCGGCGTCGAACGCGATCGGCAGCCCGGTGTCGGATGAGACCATGTTCCGCGTCGGATCATGGCCCCACATCGGCCAGTCATTTGAACCTGCTTGGGCAACAGCAAGCGGCGCGACTGCAACGCCGATGAGGAAAACCATGTAGTGTCGGTAGCGTGGCATTTTTCGGTTGATTCCGGTTACAAATCGTACAGGATGCTTCACACCATGAGAAACCGCTGGCTCGCCGTCGCGTTGATCGTCTCTTGTGCGTCGCTGGTGCGTGCCCAGGAGCAGTGGCCGCCATGGCGCGGGCCGCACTTCAATGGCTCCAGCGAAGCCAAGGGCCTCCCCGACAAGCTCGACGACAGCACGAAGGTCTGGGAGGCGTCGCTTCCCGGCCAGGGCGCGGGAACCCCGATCGTCTGGCACGACCGCATCTTCCTCACCGATATCGACGATCAGTCCAAGAAGCTGCTGGCGATGTGCCTGTCGCGCAAGGACGGAAAACTGCTGTGGCAGAAGGAAATTGGGCTGGGGTTCGGGCAGAACGAGCGAAACAACATGGCCGCCCCATCCGCGCTGACCGACGGCAAAATCGTGTGGTTCTATTACGGCACCGGCGACCTGGCCGCGTTCGATCTCGACGGCAACCCGAAATGGGCCCGCAACATCCAGAAGGATTACGGCCCGTTCCACATGAACTGGATCTACGGCTCCAGCCCGATGCTCTACGACGGCAAACTCTACGTGCAGGTGCTTCATCGCGACGTACCGGCGCATGGCCCACCCGATGGCTCCCCAAAAGATTCGTACCTGCTGGCGATGGACCCGCAGACCGGCAAGGAGATTTGGCGGACCCTCCGCCCCAACGACGCCCGCCAGGAAACCAAGGAAGCCTATACGACGCCGATGCCCTACATCCGGGACGGGAAGCTGGAAATTCTTGTGGTTGGCGGTGATTGCGTCACCGCCCACGATCCGCAAACCGGCAAGGAGCTGTGGCGCTTCGGCGGGTGGGACCCGCGAAAAATCCCCACCTGGCGGCTGGTCGCCGGCGTCGTCACCTTCGACGATCTGGTGTTCGCCTGCCCGCCCAAAGGCGGCGCGATTCGCGCCATCAAGGACGGCGGCAGCGGAGACGTGACCAGCACCCATCTGGCCTGGATGAGCCCCGAGCTTTCCAGCGACGTCTGCGTTCCGCTGGTCTACAAGGAGCACCTTTACGTGCTCGACGGCGACAAGCGGAAGATTTCCTGCGTCGAGCCTGCCACCGGAAAGATTCTCTGGTCGGGATCACTGGGCGGGCGGGCTGTCTTCCGCGCCTCGCCCACCGGCGCCGACAACAAAATCTACTGCATGAACGAGAACGGGGACCTGTCGGTGCTCGCGGCGGAGAAGTTCGAGATTCTCAGCCAGCACTCGCTGGGCACCGGCCGCAGCCGGGCCGCGATCGCCGTCGTCGACGGCCAAGTGATCGTGCGATCGGGCGAGAAGGTTTTTGCCTTCGCCACTAAGCCCGGCGCGATCTGATCGCCCTTGCCGGGGCGATCCTCATTCGGATTTCGTCATTCGCTCCGCGTCATTGCGTCTGGCGCAGCAACTCGCGGACCTGGTCGATTGCCGCCGAACGGGGGTGCGCGTTCTGCGCCTGCTGGAGGATTTTTCTGGCCGTCTGGCGATCTCCCGCGGCGATCAGGGCGCGGGCACGTTCGACGACCAGCGCGGTGTCGTCGACATCGCTGTGGATTTTTGGCGGCTGGCTGCCCTGGAGCACGCAGGTGGTGACGATCCGCACGCCGTCGGCGCAGTCGGCGGTGATGCGCGAGCGATCGGAGGCGAGTCGGGCCAGCGACCATTTCACCGGCGAACGCCTGGCCCGCTCCGCGGTCTGGGTGAGCAGCCGCGGCGGAAGCCAGTCGTCGATCGTCTGGCCCGTCCGAACCCCCTGCTCGAGGGCCGCCCTCGAAAAGGCATCGAAATCGTCGAACCGCTGCTTCTGCATCGCCGAGCGGGCCAGGTAGCTGGCAAACGTCTCGGCCTGCGCCTGCGTGTGCAGGTCGCTTGTGGGGTCGGGGGGCTGGTTCATCCACCAATCGCGCCAGCGTTGCTCGAAGCCCGTAGAATCGCCGAACGTCTGCTGCCAGGCGGATTGCCATTGCTGGCCGTTGCCCAGCAGGACGATGAAACGGACCATCGCCTGCTGGTATTTGCCCTCGTCGCCGTGCACGAGGAAATGCACCATCGACCACGCCTGGTCGTAATTCTCGAACGCCAGATCCCGATTCCAGGCGTCATGGCTCAAATGCATCATCTGGTCGAGAGATCGCAGCCGGCCGCGGCTGATTTCCTCCCTGAGCCGCTTCAGGCGATCGAATGGGACCAGGCCGCTGACAAACGAGTCGCCCGTGAAGGCCGCCTCGCCGAAATACTCGGCGATGCCTTCGTTGAGCCACGTCGGCAGATCGCCGCGGATGACGGCCTTGGCGAACTGGTGGAAACCCTCGTGCTGGACAACGTGCCAGGTTCGGTCGGAGATGCGCTGGCCGGCGACGGCCATGAGGGTGTCGCCGGTAAAGATCCCCGCCGAGTGCGGTAATCCGCCGGCGGTGAGATAATCCGACTCGTTCTGGAACAGGTAAAAAGCGAACCGCCGATGAACCTCGCCGGAGAATCCCTGCGTGCGCCGGCGGTATTCCTCGAACATCCGCGTCATGCGGATGCACGCCTCTTTGGCGTCGTCCGGGCCGAGGTCGGTGTGGATCGTGTAATAGCGGGTTTCGTAAACCCGCATCTCGCCCGCTTGGACGGATGCCTGAATCGCAACCAGCGCCATCAGGCCGATCGCTCGAACACATTGTGAGGCTGAAAACAAATCTCACTCCGCGAGAATCAGGGCGATGATTCGGGAGGGCGAGGCTCCCGCCGAGCCGTACTCTTGATATTCGCGAGCTCCGGCTCGGCAGGAGCCTCGCCCGCCCTCCCAGATCCGCTCGGCATCAGCGCTGCACGCCAAGCTCAAAAGTCCTAAACTATTGTTCCCCGGCCGCGGGCCGCTTGCAACGCCAAGGCCTCCGGACTACAAGCCGAACCTGGGTCGATTCCTTTCCTCCCAGGGGAAGGAGTTTGCCCGAGAATCGATATCGAGAGAACTTCGCAATGACGCCACACAAGAGAAACTGGATCGTCGGGCTGGTTGTGCTGCTGGGGCTGGGCTCGATCGTATGGATGATCCTGCTGTTTGCCGGGCGGCTGGGCAGTTTGTTCGCGCCCGCCGGCATCCCGATCACCATCCGCGCCGACCAGGCGGCCGGCGTCTCCGACGGATCGGGCCTCTACTACCTCGGCCAGCAGGTCGGCCGCGTCAACTCCGTCCACATCGCCGACGACAACATCAGCGTAGACGTCCGGGCCGAGGTGTACAGGAACTTTCGCCTGCCCGCCAATGTCATCGCCCTCATCGAGCCGCAGAGCGCCTTTGGCTCGGCGGCGAACATCGGGCTGCGGCTGGTCGGCACGGTCCCGGTCGGCACCCTCTCGGCAGGAATGACGCTGGAAGGCACGTATCAGGGCGGCGTCACCCAGATCGCCGAAGACCTGCGCCGCCAGCAGGTCATTCAGCACCTTGACCAGACGCTGGTGAGCATCCGCGAGCAATCCGAGCACGCCGGCCAGCTTCTGGCCTCCATTCAGCATCTCATCGGCGATGAAAAGCTGCGCCAGGACCTCCAGACGGCGGTGGTACACATCCGCACCGCCAGCGAGTCGGCGGAGCGCGTCGGGACGAACCTGGAAAAATTCACCGGCAATCTTCAGCAGGTCGCCGACAACACCAACTCGACGATGTCGGAGGTTCGCGTTTCCGCCACCAAGCTCGGCTCGGTGCTTGAGCACTTCGATTCCATCGCCGCCAAGATCGACCAGGGCAAGGGCACCGCCGGCCTGCTCGTCAGCGACCCCAAGCTCTACCAGGGCCTGCTCGACACCACCAAGCAGCTCAACATCACCGTCAGCGACCTCCAGCGCGTCATCCAGCAGTGGGAGCAGGAAGGCGTCACGCTGAAATTGGGGAAGTAGCCGCACATCAAGAGAATTCTTGTTGCCAAACAGGAATTTTATGTTGCCTTACAGGCAACGAGCGGGTACTCTCCGCAGTCGGTGACCAGCCGAAACCAAAAGGAAACCGGTCCATTGGCCGAGCAACTGACTCAATGTGGAGTCCGGCTGCGAGAGCTTCGATCGGCCCGCGGGTGGACGCTCGAAGAGCTCGCCGAGCGGTCGGGGCTGAGTAAGCCGTTCCTGTCCCGGCTCGAAGCCGGCGACCGCCGGCCCTCCATCGCCGCCGTCCTGACGCTGGCGCGAATCTACGGCGTGCCGGTGGGCGCGCTGTTCGACGCCCCGGCAACATCCTCCTCCTGCGTCATCGTCCGCGGCAGTGAGGCGCCGCGCCATGCGGGCGACGGATTGAGCTATATCTCGCTTTCCAGCCGGGAGCGATTCGCCAATCTTCAGCCGATCCGGCTGACCATCGCCGCCGACCGTACGGGGGACGAGAGATTCCAGCATGACGGCGAGGAATGGGTGTACGTGCTGGCCGGCAGCGTGCGGCTGGCAATCGGGGACCAGACCCACGAATTAGCCGTGGGCGATGCGGCGCACTTTGACAGCCGGCTTCCGCACCGGCTGACGGCAATCGGCAATGCCGACGCCGAGGTGCTCGTCGTCGCCTGCCCGCTGCCCGAACCCTCGGGGCCGGAGCCGGGCCGACGGGTCCGCCAGAAGCGGGCCATCCGCTGACCGCTGTCCTCTTCCCCCTCCCCCGGAATACCGGGGGAGGGAAATGGGATCCAACCACCGCAACAGCGCCAGAGGACTCAACGAAGAGCGTCCGACAAAGGCTTCCGCTCGCGCGGCCGCCGGACGATGTTTGGTTGTTTTTACTACAAATGAAATGGACCGCCGCCTTTGTCTTCGGGAGCATCGTATGGAAGTCAAATCTCTTCTCCGGCCCAACTGTCTCAACTTCTGGGAGCTGCTGGCGCAGGCCATTGCCCTGATCTCCCCCACCATGACCGCGGCGCTGATCGTGCCGCTCATGTTCGGCACCACCCACAACCTCAGTTGGCTCGCCTATGCCTTCGGAACGGTGATGCTGCTGCTGGTCTCGCTGAACATCAATCAGTTCGCCAAGCGCAGCACGCAGGCGGGATCGATGTACGCCTATACGTCGCGCGGGCTGGGGCCGACCATGGGCGGAATCAGCGGGTGGTGCCTGATCTGGGCGTACCAGTCGATCGGGGTCGCCGGCCTCACCGGGTTCACCGTCTTCTCCACCAAGCTGCTGGGGATGTGCGGGATGAACACCGACACCCATCCGGTCGTGCTGGCGGTGGTGCTGTTCGCATCGTGCGTCGCCCTGGTCTGGTTTTTCGCCTGGAAGGACATCCAGTTCTCCACGATCCTCATGCTGGTGCTGGAAGGCATCTCGATGTTGTTCATCGTGGTGCTGTGCGCGATCGTGCTCGGCAAACACCATTTTGCGCTGGACACGACCCAGTTCACCTTCAAGGACGCGTCGCTGAAGGACATGGGATTGGGCGTCGTGGTCGCGATCTTCAGCCTGGTCGGCTTCGAATGCGCCACTGCGTTTGGCGAAGAAGCGAAAAACCCGCTCAAGACCATCCCCAGGGCCGTCATCGCAAGCCTCATCGTGACCGGCCTGTTCTTCGTGCTCGTGACCTACGTCGAAGTGCAGGACCTGCGCGACAACAACCCGCCGCTCGATCAACTCGATGCGCCGTTGAACACGATGGCGGAGTTGGCGCACGTGAAGTGGATGGCGCCGATCGTCTCGATCGGGGCGATGCTGAGCTTTTTCTCGCTGGCGCTGAGCTGCATGAACGCGGGAAGCCGGATCATGTTCGCGATGGGCCGCCACGGGATCTTTCATCGTTCGACGGCCAAATCGCACGCAATCAACGAGACGCCGCACGTCGCGATCACCATTGTCAGCGCACTGCTGCTAGTGATTCCGACGCTGGTGCTGTTCAGCGGGCACGTCAACGCCGACAAGTTCAGCGTGGCGGTGCTGGACATCTTCAACTGGGCCGGCGTGATGGGCGCGTTCGGATTCACCGCGGCCTACTTCCTGATCTCCTTTGCGGCGCCGGCGTACCTGAAACACGAAAAGCAGCTTCGCACCCTGGACGTGGTCCTGTGCGTCGGCGCGGTCGTCTGCCTGCTGGTGCCCGCCGTCGGCAGCGTCTATCCCGTGCCGCCCTTCCCGGTGAATTACTTCCCATACATTTTCCTGGCGTATCTGGCAATCGGGGTGATCTGGGTGCTCTCGTTCCGCTTCCGCGTGCCCGAGCGGCTCGAGCAGATCCGTATGGAGCTGAAGGCCAGCCATGCGATCGCCGGCAGCGACGAGCTCCTTGCCGCTGAAGGATCGGCGTGATCGCGGCCCTCTTTCCCTCCCCCGGTACACCCGGGGGAGGGTTGCGGCGGGGTTTGCCATAGTTGCTCTCCTGAACCCCCACCCTGACCCTCCCGGAGGGAAAAGGAGCAGCTTCATAAGGTTTTGATCCGTTGATTCTGCAGACCGCCGCGCAGCATCACACCGCCCATGTCGGCGTCTACGCGACGGTCGTGAGCGGCGGTATCATTCGCAAAAGGCGACACCGTCTGCCTCAATTGATCGATGGCCTTTCAGGCAGAAGTCCATGGGAATTGACGTGCCTCATCTCGCGCGGATTCTATTGTTTCCCATCAAATCGATGGAGCCCGTCGCTGTCGAGCAAGCCCGCGTCCTCAAGGGCGGGTCGCTCGAGAACGACCGCGTGCTGGCGTTCTTCGACGCCGAGGGCAAATTCGTGAACGGCAAGCGGTGCCCGGCGGTTCACAAGCTGCGCGCCGCCTTCGACCCCGCAATGCGAACGCTTCGCCTGGCCGTCCCCGAGACGGAAAGAGAGGCGACCTTTCACGTCGACCGTGAACGCCAGGCGATGGAACAGTGGCTTGGCGAATATTTTGGCTTCACGGTGTTTGTGAAGGAGAATCGGGCCGGCGGCTGGCCGGACGACACCGATTCGCCCGGCCCCACCCTCATCAGCAGCGCCACCCTGCGCGAGGTCGCCGGCTGGTTTGGCGGGCTGAGCGTCGAACAGGTTCGGCTGCGCTTTCGCACCAATCTCGAAATCGAATGCCCTGAGGCATTCTGGGAGGACCGCCTCTACGGCCCGCCGGGAATCTGCGTGCGATTTCGCATCGGCGACGTTCTGATCGATGGCGTCAACCCCTGCCAGCGTTGCGCCGTTCCGCCGCGCGATCCCGCCACTGGCCAGCCCTACGCCGACTTCGCGAACACTTTCAGAACCCGACGGGAACAAACCCTTCCGTTGTGGGCCGAGCGATCGCGTTTCAACCATTTCTATCGCCTGGCGATCAACACCCGCATCCCCGCCGGGCAGACGGGCAAAGTGCTTCGTGTCGGCGACGATGTCGCGGTCATCGGACCCGCGGGTCCTTAGCCCGGAAAATTCAATTAACCACGAAGTTGTTCATGAGGCGGCGCCTCACCCTGAGAGGATGAAAATGGGGCCGTCCCGCAGTTAAAGTATCGTTGCCGACGGGCCGGGTCGAG
>Ga0210396_10004117_pt1 | contig 14252 bp, 12 predicted proteins | sample IncBWH17OmetaG_FD_155466 | JGI IMG/M metagenome (GOLD analysis project Ga0210396, IMG submission 155466) | Forest soil microbial communities from Barre Woods Harvard Forest LTER site, Petersham, Massachusetts, United States - Inc-BW-H-17-O ...
GGCAGTGATTGTTCCAAAATGATTTGGCCTGCTTCATCCAGGACGCAGTAGAACGACCAACGATCTCCCAGATCCAGGCCGATGGTCAGCTTTCGCCCCTTGAAAAGTTCGTTCTTTAATGCCTGCACAGTGCTAGTCTTTTTCATAGCCGGTCTCCTTTACTTTGTGCCTTGAGCACGTCGAACATGGGGAGCGTATCGCATCCCGCTGGAGACCGGCCTTCTCATCCCATCTGTGAAACGTTCTTATCCGTAGGAATCCGCCAAACTCTTAGCCCCGGAGTTCGCGGGCGAAATAGCATCTGAGTTTCAGTTGCACGGCGGAAACGACTTGGGGTACCTCAGTTCAAAGTTCTTGCGGACGGAACTCCTCGGGTCGGACAGTGACAGCTTCCATTCCAGTTGCCTCTCGGGCGCCCGCGAAAGCTTCACATCGAGTCGGTAGAAGGTCACAATCAGATGATATTCGAGATCAAGAGGTTTTCTTAACTCAGACGGTATTTTCCCCTTGAAAGGCACGTCAGCAAGATTCTGGGAAGGAAAAATGGCGAACCCGCCGGTTTTATCAGTTGCATAAACCATTCGGTCAACGGGGTCCCCCTCCTTCGGAGAAAGCATGCGAGCCCGGATTCCCGCTGGGTATGCTATTTCAATCGCAGACAATCTGATTCCCTTCGCCAACAACGCGCTTATCGCATGATTAGAGTCTTCCTTGCTAGTGGTGTCCATTCCGTCGGTGATTACGAAAACCGCATCGCCAACCTGGGAGTCACCGAGTAAATCCACGCCATTGCGAACGGCGTCCCAAAGCGCGGTCCCGTGTCGCTTGATGTGTGATTTCGATCCGACTGGCGGAAACACAGACTGAAGTCCGCGGAGAATCTCGGCATGATCTTTGGTCGGCGAAACTAGCGGTGTCAATGATCCCGAAAATGAGGCAAGACCCATTTCGCTCGAGGACGGAAGGTGATCGACGAGATCCGAAGCGAGGCCGATAGCTAGATCGGATTTGTCAAGAAAGCTGGTACTCGTATCGATAAGAAGAAGTATCCGTCGTGGTCCCTCATCCAAGGCCAGAGAACTAATTTCGACGGAATCCCATTGGACCGACGCGTCGAAAGAACGTGCCCCTTGATTGAGCAACGGCGACCCATCCCAACTGATGATGCTCAATGGGACGGTCCTTTCCAGGCACTCTTTAGATTGTGCCCGAGCGGGCGCGATTGAGAACGTTAGCACCAGAAACAGTGCGGTGATTCTGACTGGGGTCATAAACAGTAGACGCACCCAACCGATTCGTGCTGGCAGTGCCAGCAATATATCACCAAATTACAGACCCCTGTCGATAACAAGGTTTCCTCAACTCCTGAGCTGGCAAGTCTTCTCGGAAACTGGCCATGCATTGCTATTTCAGTTTGCTATACTTTCGCTTTTTATTCGCCTATACTGTAGCCATCCCCGGTCCCCCGGAACGCGCTATGGCTTCAGACCCTATTCCCGTTGCACTGGTCGCGCCGGTGGCGTCGCCGCCGCTGAGAAGGCCCTTCGCTGCTGCTCAGGGTAAACCGTGGGCGCTGCCTCCGGCGGGCCTGGCGGTGTTTTATGGACGGCCGGAGACGCCGCGGCTGTTCCACTATTTTTTGCCGCGCTTGCTGGCCGAAGGCAAGCAGGTGCTGTGCCTGGACGGCGCCAACCGGTTTGACCCGTTGCTGATTGCGCGCCTGGCGCGGCAGCGGGGAATCGCCGCGGCGGAATTCAACCGGCGCATCCGCGTGGCGCGGGCGTTCACGTGTTTTCAGTTGACCGAGCTGCTCGTGCGCGTGCCGCGCTTCGTCAAAACATTTGCTGCCGACGCTCTGATTGTGACGGCGCTGCCGGACCTGTACTTCGACGAAGACGTGCGCGATCGCGACGCTGCGGTGGCGTTCCGCCACGCGCTGGACGCGCTGCGGGCGCTCGCTCCATTGCCTCTGGGCGTCGCGGTGTTTTCCGACGCCACCAGCCACGGCGGGCCGCGCCGCGCGATGTTCACGCAGCTCGCGGCGCAGGCGACCGAGCTGTGGCGATTCGCGCTCGACGGAGAGGACGGCAAGCTGCGTTTGATCGGAGAAACCAAGGGAAGCCAGCTTGCAAATGTGCAGAGCCACAAGTTGCGAGAGCTTCAGGGGCTAAAGCCTGTGTGTGAAAGGCTCTGAATGTTGTGGCTGAAGCCACAACCCACAAAGCCTTGTAATGCTGTCTTCGGTTTCTCTGTTTTCTTGATTTTCTCTGTGCTCTCTGTGGTGAAAGATTTTCCGGTTTCTGCAGGCGAAGAAAAAACATTTAACACAGGGGACACAGAGAAAATCGAGAACACGGAGAAGTGGCCGCACGAATCACCCTTCGGTCGCCCCGGCGACCGAAGGGCAAGCGAATCACACGTCACGAATTACGGACACTCATGGGCCGCACGGTTCCCACATTTCGGCAACTGGTCGACGACGCCATCGCGCGCTGGGCGAAATTCCGCCGCGCGCTGCGCCGCGAGGATCAGGAATATTTCGACCGCCTGTTTCGCCGCGTGCGCTCCTACACGCAGGCGGCCACGTATCAGGCCAGCGACAACCCGATGGAAGCCATCCTGCTCTCCATCGCGCTCGATCAGGAAAAACGGCTGGACGCGCTCGAGCGCGCCGCGCCCCGGCAGGCCGGGGCCGCCCTGCCGCCGATAACGGGTGCGGGCTCTACTCTTGCGCTGAACGCTTCAGGTGAAGCGTGGAGCCCGCCAGATAAAATTCCAGAGCAACTCGATGCGCCCGGAAGCCCCGACGAAAATGAGCAGCCCCACACACAGCTCGACGCACAACCTGATACAAACCAGCAACTCGACATCCATCAGCGGATGCCTCTTCGATCTTTACCCGAGCCCGTACGGGATGACGCTGTGGCTGATCGACCAGAACCAGACGCGCCACCGGCTGATTGACCGCTTCGCGCCGGCATTTTACGTGTCGGGGCCGGACGCGGTGCTGTGCCGCCTGCGCGATGCAGCCTCGCGGCAGCCGCACGCGCTGGCCTGCCGCGCGACCGAGCGCATGGATTTGTGGGAGCAGCGCGCGCGTCCGGTGTTGCAGTTCGAGGTCTCGCATCCCAATGAATTCGCTTCCTGGACGCGCTGGGTGCGCCAGTTCGATTCCGCGCTGCGGCTTTACAACAGCGACTTGATGCTCGCATCGCTGTACTGCTGGCAGCGCGGCGTGTTTCCGCTGGCGCGCGTCCAAGTCGAAGTCGATGGCCAAGGCCGCGTCCTGGCGCTCGAATGCCGCGACACCGAATGGGCGATTGACTACGAGCCGCCCCCCCTCGAAATCCTGCGCGTGCGTCTGGGCGGCCTGAAAGGCATCGATCCTCGGCATGGCGTGCAGACGGCGCTCGAAATCGAGGTGGACGGACGCGAATTCGAGCTCGACGAAGCGGGCGAGCCCGCCGCCGTCGCCTTCCAGCATCTGCTCGCGCGGCACGATCCCGACCTGATTCTGAGCGATTGGGGCGATGCCACCATCCTGCCGCGCCTGCGCGAGCAGGCCGCCAAGCTGCGCCTGCCGCTCACGCTCAACCGCGATCCCTCCGCCGAAGTGCAGCAAAGCCGCGCGCGCAGCTACATGAGCTACGGCCGCATCCTGTTCAAGAACAGCGCCACCACGCTGTTCGGCCGCTTGCACGTGGACACGCAAAATTCCTTCATCGCCGACAAGTGCGACCTCTCTGGACTCTGGGAACTTGCGCGCATCACCAAACTCCCCGTGCAGTATTGCTCGCGCACTTCGACCGGCACCGGCATCTCCTACATGCAGATGGAGCTGGCCTGGCGCGACGGCGTGCTCATCCCCGAGCAAAAAGCCGAGCCGGAAGATCCCAAGCCGCCCGACGAATTGCTGGTGGCCGACCGCGGCGGCCTGGTCTTCACGCCGAAAACCGGCTTTCACGCCAACGTCGCCGAACTCGATTTCGTCAGCGAGTATCCCAGCATCATGGCCCGGTTCAACATTTCGCCCGAGACGGTCAATTGCCCGTGCTGCCCCGACGCGCCGCGCGTGCCTGAGCTGGGCTACCGCGTCTGCCAGAAGAGGCGCGGCATCACCAGCCGCGTCGTCGAGCGCCTCATCGCCAAGCGCGGCGAACTGAAGAAGTGTAGCGCCCGCCTTCAGGCGGGCATGTGCGCGCATCCAAAGTGCCCGCCTGAAGGCGGGCGCGACACAGATCAGCCTCATAGCGCGGAAGCAGAAAAAGCGCAGCGCTACAAACTCCAGCGCGACGCTCTCAAATGGCTCCTCGTTTGCTGCTTCGGTTACACTGGCTACAAAAACGCGCGCTTCGGAAAAATCGAAGCGCACGAAGCGATCAACGCCGTCGCGCGCGAAACTCTGCTGGTGGCCAAGGAAATCGCCGAGGACCGCGGCTACGAAATCCTGCACGCCCTCGTGGATTCGTTGTACGTGCAAAAAGCCGGCGCGACGCGCGACGACTACGAGGCCCTCAACGCGGAAATCGCCGCGCGCACCCAGCTCCCGCTGGCGATCGAGGCCATCTATCGTTACGTGGTGTTTCTGCCGTCGCGGCAATTTGCGGACGTGCCCGTGCCCAATCGCTTCTTCGCCGTCGCCGAAGACGGCGCGCTCAAAGTGCGCGGCCTGGAATTGCGCCGCCATGACACGCCGCCGCTGGTGGCTCGCATGCAGCAGGAAACGCTGGAGATTCTCGCCGAGGCCCACGATTTCCCGGGCTACCTGGCCAAGCTCGAAGAGGCCCGCGAAATCCTGCGCCGCTGCGAGGAATCCGTCGCCGATGGCAGCGTGGCCATCGAGGATTTAATCGTGAGCAGGCGCCTCACGCGCGAGCCGCGCGAGTACAGCAAGGCCAATCAGACCGCCATCGCCGCGCAGCAACTTTTCGGCAGCGGCGTGCGCCTGCGGCCCGGCCAAACCGTCGAGTACATCATCACCGACAGCGGCAATCGCGTGCCTAACGACCGCGTGCGCGCCTACGCGCTCTGGGACGGCTGGTTCGGATACGACCGCCGCAAATATAGAGAACTATTGCACGACGCGTTCGACCCGCTGGCCCTGGTTCACTGCGAGCAACTTCCCCCGAACAGGCGAAAAACTGGCAAAAAGAACAGGTAAAACCCACCTGTCCTAATTCTGACCTAAAGGACGTGATCATTATCACAACTGTCTGTCTCAAAATAGGTTTTGGGAGCATCTAAATACATATGGCTGTGCGTGAAAGACTGAAAACACTCCGGGAAGTGGAGCGCCCCTGGTGGCTGGCGGTGGTGGCCTGTAGTGGCGCCGTCGTCATGGGCCACTTTTTGCGCCAGCTCGACATCGAATTGAATCCGCTCGCCTGGTCGAGCGCTGAAATCATTTCCGCTTTGCTCAGTTTTACGATCGCCGCCAGCGTCCTGGTCAGATATTACGGCACGGGCAACCGCGTATCGCTTCTTCTGGGGTTGACGTTCGGAGTTACCGGGATCATCCACCTGGGCGCAATTTTTGAATTCTACGATCATTTCCTGAAACCCTCGGAGCAAGTCCGCGTCCCAGTCTCCTGGATGATTGGGCAGATGCTTCTGGGAACACTGCTGCTGGTCGCTTGCGTGATTAACAAATGGCTGCCCTGGCCGCGCGACCCCGGAAAAAATGTTATTGCGCTATCCTCAATTGTAATCAGCGCAACTTGCATGGTCGCGGGCGTCTTCCTGCTTTTTCCAAGCACCCCTCCGATCCGCGCCCACAGTCCTACCCCGCGGGTCTGGGAATTGCTCCCCGCGGTCGTTTTCCTGATTGCCGCCGTATCCCTGAATAGCGTCAAGGAAAATGATGGCTTTGCCTTCGACACGGCCCTGGTTTGGGTGGCAGGTCTGAACGTGATAAGCCACCTGATTGCGTCCCAATCCGCTCGTTTGCTGGACGCCTCGGCAGGCATGGCGGAACTGGTCAACGCCATCAGTTATATCGTTCTTCTGGGCGCGACCTTGCTGGACAACGCGCGCCTCTTCCGCCAGGTGCGCACCCTCGCGATCAGCGACAGCCTGACGGGGCTTGCGAACTACCGCCACCTGGTCGACATTCTGCAAAGCGAGCTGGAACGTTCCGGACGAACCAGCAGGCCTTTTTCACTCCTGCTCATGGACCTCGATGGCCTCAAGAAGATCAACGATCGCCACGGGCACGTCATCGGCAGCCGCGCGCTTTGCCGCGTGGCCACCATTCTCCGGCTGAATTCCCGGTCGATTGACACGGCGGCGCGCTATGGCGGCGACGAATTCGCGCTAGTGCTCCCGGAAACCAACGTCACCGCTGCCGAGCAAGTGGTCGAGCGCATCAGAAACTGTTTGCTGGCTGATGAGGAAGTCCCGCAACTCAGCATAAGCATCGGGATTGCCACTTTCCCGAAATGCGGCGTCACAGTTCAACAGTTGCTTGAATATGCGGATCGGGCTCTCTACGTGATGAAGGAACAATCGAAAAAAGGCGGGATGGAAAAACGCGAACGTTCCTGATTGCGGGCGCGCGCGCTTTAATTAAGTAGGGCTAGATCCTTCATGCTGGCCGGGAAGCCTTCCAAAAATCTGGATTCGGCACCGGGAAACTTACGGATACTTCGCAGGTCTGAATATCCCGCACGCGAACGCTCACGATATTGCTGATTTGCTCTTGTGAAGAGCCGTTGTTAATGAGCAGCAGGTCCTGCCCTTCCACTACTGGCACCGCCAGCAGGAATACGCCCCCGTTTGCATTTCCACTGACTGCCTTTGCTTGCTCATAAAAAGCCGCTTCGCGGGAGTTTCGGCCATAGACTGTCAGGTCGATTTGCAGTTCCGCCCTGGGAGTCACACGGCGCTCCGGCAAATCCATTTTTCCGAGGTAATCCGAAGTGTCGAGCCCTTTGCTGGATCGCGTTTCTCGTGCGGTTTGGATTGCGTCGTAGATGCGGCTCATCAATCGTATCCTGGGGGCTCAATTATCGTTCCGAAAAGCCGTCAAAGAATACTCCAACTTCGAATTTTGGCAAGGGGATCAGGGCCACCCAATAGGTGTAAAGTCCCAAATGCGGTAGTACTTAAGAACAGGTACGTTTTTTCCTTGGTCTCCTCCAACACGATAGGAAGCCCACGCATAAGCCCAGGTTTTCTTATGAGATAGTCTTGAACGCGCCATCGCAGCGTGAGAGGATTTCTCTTTCCAAGTCGTGGCGCAGCCAGATTCGCCGCGCCAACGGGACCCGCGCGGGAGGACACTGTGGACCGAAGGGAATTCATGAAATTCGGTGGCGTCGCCGCCATCGAATTGGGCGCCGCGAGGCTCCTGATGTCTCAGGCGCAGCCCGGCATGTCCGGTATGCAGTCCGCGGCCGGCCCGCAAGAAAGTTCCAAGGCTGATTTCACGCTGCGCATTGCACCCGTAACAGTGGAACTTACGCCCACGCGTATCCTCAGCACCATCGGCTACAACGGAACCTCTCCCGGCCCTGTGCTGCGCATGAAGGAAGGCAAGCCGGTCACGGTTGACGTCATCAATGAAACCGATGTCCCCGAACTCGTTCATTGGCATGGTTTATTTTTGCCCGCCGAAGTCGATGGCGTGGAGGAAGAAAAAACTCCCATGGTCCCGCCGCGCGGCCGCATCCGCTATCAATTTACGCCGCGCCCGGCCGGGACGCGCTGGTATCACACCCACACCATGGCCGGCTCGGACCTGCATCGCGGAGCTTACACCGGCCAATTCGGCTTTCTCATGGTCGAATCCGCGAACAACCCCGGAAATTTCGATCAGGAAATCTTCCTGGCGCTCCGGGAGTGGGAACCATTTTTCAATCCCGAAGAAGAAGATGACGATGACTCAACCAACGCTGGACCGCAACCCGAGCGGCCCAAAGTCCTCGATACCAATCCTTCCGGCCTCGAAGTGGGTTACCAGATGTTTTCCATCAACGACAAAGCCTTGGGAGCCGGAGAACCGGTCCGCGTCCAGCCGGGCCAGAAAATCCTGATGCATCTGCTGAACGCCAGCGCCAGCATGAATCGCCGCATCGCTTTTCCGGGCCATAAATTTCAAATTATCGCCCTGGACGGCAATCCGGTTCCCGCGCCGCAAGCCGTGGACGTGATCTACATAGGCCCCGGCGAGCGTGTGGATGCCATCATCGAGATGAATCAGCCGGGGGTCTGGATTCTCGGAACGGACACGGATGATGTGCGTAACGGCGGGATGGGCGTGGTGTTTGAATACGCGAATCAGCACAAGCAGCCGCAATGGGTCGCGCCCAAGAAATCGTCCTGGGACTACACAATTTTTGGGCGCGCGGGAACTCAGCCTGCTCCGGACGCCACGATCGACATGATTTTCCAGAAAATCCCGAGCGGGGCGGGGCTATTCAACAGTTGGACCGTCAACGGGAAAGAGTATCCGCACGATCAGGAATTTGTGCTGAAACAAGGCGGTCGCTACCGGCTGGTGTTCCGCAATCGCAGCGAGGACGATCATCCTCTGCACATGCATAGGCATTTGTTTGAGCTGGTGGAGATCAACGGCAAGGCCACGGCGGGCGTGATGAAAGACACCGTCATTGTTCCCGGCTACGGCCGCGCCACGGTCGACATGGTCGCCGACCAGCCGGGACTCACTCTGTTTCATTGCCACATTCAGCAGCACATGGACTATGGCTTCAAAGCCTTGTTTCGCTACGCTTGAACGGCGCGCGCCGTCTGATTACTTCTTCTGGTCCGGTGGCGGCGTCTGCGTCTCTTTAGCCGCGCCGATCTTGACCGTGACGCCGAACCGCTTGTAATTCTCATATTTCACGGTCATGCGAATCGGAATGTCGCCGCTGCTGAAGCGCAGAACGTCGTTGGAGCGTGTATAGGTGGGAAACCAGTAGTGCCCTTCAATGTTTTCACGAAAGGTCTCGAATCGCGGAAATACGTTTTCCTGGCCGCCTTTGCGGATATCCGGGACGGCCTTGCCGTCTGTCTTCACGATTTCGAAGTCCTTGTCTTCCACCCAGATGCGTCCTTGAAAATATCGCTGATTTTTCTCGATTGTTTTCGGGGCCACGTCGAATACATAGGCTGTGAGCTCATCGAGTTGCACGTGGTCCACATACTTGATGTTGTACTTGGGTAATTCGGTGGTGGTCAAAACGAACGGCTGCACGTGCTCGAGATCGTCCAAGTCCTGCTGAGAAAGCGTAATGCGCTCCAGCGTTGGAACGGGTGCGTACGTATCTCTCTCAAAGCGTTTGCGAGTGGGCGAGAAAACGACTTCAGTGGTCTTCGTGTATTCGCCGTCGGGCCGTCCGCTGGAATCGAGGGTTTGAATCGTAAAGGTTTGCGTGTAAGTGAAATTGTCGCGCTCGGTTTTGAATTCCGCTTCCCGCGCCGCGAATTTCTGGACGATTTCCTCGATCGGCATCGTTGGCGGCCCGAGCGTCGTATTCTGCGCAGGCGCTGCGGTGGAGACTGGAGGCTGGGCCATAGACCCCTGTTGCCCAGCAAGGAGCGGCACGAACGCACAGACCGCCGCCAAACATGCGAATGAAATAATAGCCGCTCTGCGTCGAAGTCTTGCGGCACTATGAGATTGAATATCCACCATAACTTTCTCTCCCCAGGGTTTTCTCTGTGGCCTCAGTGGTGAAAATGTTTTATCCCATTGAATAGGAGCTTTCCATGAGCTCAAGGGTTGCCTTTCGAGAGAATCGCCTGCGCGTACTCTCCTCGGCATATCTCGATGTAACTTCCGGTGGCTGCGCACAATACAAGTTTACCTCTTTCCGACGAAAGTAGGCTGCTCGTTTGTGGTAGATAAGAAGCGCGAATTGACACTCAACTTGGATGTCTGGTACGTTCCCGCGGCCATTCAATTTTTGCGTAGTTGACTTGCGTAAGTCAGTTCCTGTGTGCACCGCTGAAAGCAGGGAATCTTGTCCACGGCACTCCGCAAATTTCGGCGCCTCACCCCTATCGATTGGGTCATCTGTGGCGTGGCCTGCTTTGGTTTCGCTTTTGACACCTACGAACTACTAGCCCTCACGCTCACCGTCCAACCGGCCTTAACCGAATTTCTCATGGCTAAGCCCGGGAGCGCGGAGTTCAATCACTGGATCGGAGTAATGTTTTACATCCCTGCCATAGCCGGTGGAATATTCGGCTTGCTGGGCGGATATCTGATCGACCGGTTTGGCCGTCGCCGCGTCTTGTTTTGGAGCATTCTTTTGGCTTGTTCTTCCACGCTGGCCACCGGCTATTCGTCCTCGGCTCCGCAATTGCTGATTTATCGCTGCATCACTTTCGTGGGCGTATCGGTTGAATTCGTCGGGGCCACGGCCTGGCTGGCCGAACTGTTCCCCGAAAGAGATCAGAGAGAAACCATTCTTGGCACTACTCAGATTTTTGCCTCCACGGGCGGGATCCTGATGAGCGGCGCAAGTTACCTGAGCCTGTCGATTGGCCCCTTGCTCCCCTCCATTCATGGTGGCCATGAAGCCTGGCGCTACACCATCCTGTGGGGGATTGTCCCGGCGATTCCGCTTCTCATCGTCCGCCCCTTGTTGCCCGAGTCGCCCATCTGGCAGAGGAAGAGGGAAGAGGGCACTCTTCAGCGCCCCAGCATCCTGGAATTATTCCATCCAGAATTTCGCAAGACGGCTCTGTTGAGTTGCTTCATGATGGCCTGCGCCTACGCCGCCTCCTTCGGCATGTTGCAGCATTTTGCCCGCATTATTCCCGGCGCTCCCGAAGTCAAAATCCTGGCCCACGCGGACCAGCAAAAAATAGTCAGCGCCTTGCAGGGAGTTCAGGAAGTAGGGAGCCTGGTGGGACGAATTCTCATGGCGGGTCTTGCTATTATTGTTCTGAGCCGGAGGCGCCTGTTGCACATTTTTCAGATTCCCGGATTGCTGCTGATTCCGCTGGTTGTGCTGCTTCCCGCTATGCGGGACACGGCGATCCCAACCTGGGGAATTTTTGTCCTTGGCACCGTGTCCGTCGCCCAATTCAGTTTTTGGGGGAACTATTTGCCGACGCTTTATCCCACGCACTTGCGCGGGACGGGCGAAAGTTTTGCGGCCAATGTGGGCGGTCGGATGCTGGGAACATCCGCCGCTCTGATCACCACCACGATGGTGACGTACATGCCCGGCGGCACGGCCACGCGACAACTCGGCTATGCCGCGGGCATCGTCGGTTTTCTCGCCTACGCCGCCGGTTTCATCGCCAGCTTCTTGCTCCCCGAGCCTCGCGAAGAAATAATTAAAGAATAAGGCCAGTAGCGCAAGTAGCGCGGACTTCAGTCTGCGGCCTTCCATTTGACCTTGACTTGCAAGTGCGGCCTGGGCTTGTGCACGGCCCCCGTCCACAGACTGAAGTGCGCGCCTCTTGAACCGCCTACGCCAGCTTCAGCCGCGTCAACTTCCGCGCATTCCCCTCGTAAATTTTATGACGATCCGCGGCGGACATCTCCACGCCTTCGACGCAGCGAATCGTCTCGCGAATGTACCCCGGTCCCTTCTCCGGATCGAATGGACAATCCGACGCGAACAGAACTTGATCGGCGCCAAAGTATTCCAACCCGCAGCGCAATGCCGGCAGCGAACCAAACGTTGCCGTATCCGCATAAAACATTTTGAAATATTCCTGCGGACGCTTCTTAAGTTTCCGGCCAACCATGGCCAGATCCTCACCTTCGGTCCGTGCCCCTAATTGATCGAGTCCCGCGCCTGTTCGCCCGGAGAAGTAGGGGATCATGGCGCCCAGGTGGTGCGAGATGATCTTGAGTTCCGGGAAGCGGTCAAAATATCCCGCAAACAAAATGCGGCCCATGGCCACCGAGGTTTCATACGGCCAGCCAAACACCCACCAAAGTTCGAACTTTGATTTCTTTTCCGTCACGTAGTCCGCGAAATTGGCCGACCTGCTCGGGTGAAGCCAAATGGGCACGTTGCGTTCCGCGATCTTTTGGAAGATCGGCAAAAAATCCGGGTCATCCAGTGGACGCCCATTCACGTTCGAAAAGAATTGAAACCCGACCGCTCCCAATTTCAAGGTCGCGCGATCGATTTCCTCCACTGCGGCGTCTGGATTATTCATCGGCAGCGCCGCCACGAATCCCGGGAAGCGGTCGGGATGCTTCTCCACCAATTCGGCCAGGCCGTCGTTGGCAATTTGGGCCAGTTCCGGTGATTTCTTTGCGTCCCCCATGGCTTCGATCGGAGGCGCGGCCATGCTCACCACCTGACAGTATTCAGGGAAACGGTCCATGATGCGAAAGCGAACATCCAGGTTCACCATGGCCGGAATGTTGGCCGTCCGCCTCTTGATCGTGGTTCCGGTTTCCGGCAACTTCAGCATGCGGTCGTAATAATTTTGCGGGACAATATGGCAGAAGATATCGATTTTCATGAACCCCTTCTTTCTTGAATTTGCACAACGGAAAGTGTTGGCCAACAACAAGAATCGACGAGATAGTTCGTGCGTGCGACGCTTGTTTTATTGAGGGGGAAACATACCAAGCCAACCCCGGAGTGTCAACGTAGCCGCCGGTGTTGCAGAAATGTTGCGTTGCAGATATTCGGTGCAAGCATCAAATGCAGAATCAGCGGCTAACGGGCAGGCTCATCGAACTCCAACAGCAGCTTGAACCCGGCTGTCTCGGGCTTAACCGTGTTTCTTACTGCGTAGAGAGAATCGGTGAATTTGCGAAAGGGAGAGTTTGTGGGTACGTCTCCAACTACCCATCTTTGGCCGCAACCGCAATGCTGGGGAATCTTGATGAGTTCGTCCGGAGAAAAGCTTAACCGGGACTTGCACGCATAGCACTCAAATGTCACCGCTTTGATGTCCTGCAGCCCGAAAATGATCCTGCGCTCCGCGGTCATAGCAACGCACTTTGCGTGAGCCGGCAACCGAAGTCAAGAATATTCAAGTCGGGGTATTCTCCTGGTTTGAAAATGGTTGTGATGCTTCTGGCGTTTAGGAGGTCGGGGCTTCAGCCCCGACATTCATCCCTGTATGTTCGTGGGTTTAACCCCTGAAGCTTCGGGGGTTAAAACCGCTCATTAGACGACCCCATTCGTCTGGACTGAAGTCCCGACCTCCTATGAACCGCGCGGCGCCGACGGCTTTCAAATTAGGAGATTACCCAAGTTAGACATCAACAGTGTAAAAGGCGCCGTTACGACCTTACTCAGCAACTCATATTAAGAGCAGCGCCTCGCCGTAGTTTGGCGAGCACACAGTATGTGGATTTTGCCTAAAGAAAGCGTAGCACTGCTGGAGGTGATGGAACAAGCGTGGCAGCAGGTGGAATGGCAAGCACGGGAGATGTTGAAGCGAGCGATCGAGGGCTTCTGGTGGCCGAGCGAGACCGGCGGGTGAGCGAGGCTAAGCAGCGGGGCGAGAAAGTGTACCGTTGGGACTACACGGTGCGGAAGTGCTGGACGACGCTGTCGAGAAGGCTGGAACAGGTGCGCGTACCACGGTTGCGCGGGCGGGAAGAGATCGGGCTGATGGAACGCTATGAGCGGCACGGGTTGGACCAAATGCTGTTCGCGCTGACCGTCGGCGGATTGAGGCAGCGGAAGGTGGTCGGTTGGGTGCGGCGCTTTCTGGGTGGGGCGCTGTCGCCAGCCACGATCGGAGCGGTGCTGGAACAAGCGCAAGAGCAAGTCGAGCAGCGGCGCAACGCAGCGATTCCGCCGGGACGTTATCGAGCGGATGGAATTTACTTGCGATATCGGCGGAGCGTTTCGCAGCCAGGACGCAAAGGTGTATTGCTGGTGGCGGTGGGCGTGCGCGAAGGCGGCGGATTTGAAGTGCTGGACTGGCGGGCAGCCTCGGCGGAGACCACCGAAGACTGCGAAGAGTTGCTGACCCGATTATGGAAACGCGGGTTGGAGAAGGCGGAATTGATCGTGAGCGATGGACTGATCGTTATCATCGGTGCGGCGCAGATGGTGTATCCAACGGCAGGGCATCAGCGCTGCTTGGCGCATTGGTTTCGGAACTTGGAAGCGCTGACGCCACGATTGGCTTGGTTGGATCGGCGGAAATTCGGGCGAGAATTCTCGTGGATCTGGGAGGCGGGGAACCAAGCGCAGGCGCGGGACTGGGCGCGGCGATTCTGCGCTCGCTGGCGGTGGGCCGCGCCAGAGATGGTGGAGAAATTCCAATTCGAGCTGCAAGAGGTGCTCGCGTTCTTCGCCTTCCCGGCG
>Ga0210396_10004118_pt1 | contig 14250 bp, 11 predicted proteins | sample IncBWH17OmetaG_FD_155466 | JGI IMG/M metagenome (GOLD analysis project Ga0210396, IMG submission 155466) | Forest soil microbial communities from Barre Woods Harvard Forest LTER site, Petersham, Massachusetts, United States - Inc-BW-H-17-O ...
AAGATCGGCAGCTACGGCGATCTTAACCATGGCCATGGTTTCGGCGTCGACCTGGGGGTGGTGTTCGTCCATGGACCGGACACGCGCCTGCCGGAGGACTATAGCTACCGGCTGGGCATCTCGATGATGGACATCGGCGCCATCGATTTCAACCGGAATGCGGCCGCCTTTCATCTGCAGACCGCTAACGGTGTTTTCAACAACTGGCATCAGCAAGCACTGATGAGCAATGCCGTCATCGACAAGACCCTCAGCGCCGTTTTCTACCAGGGCGATTCCAACGCCTCGCAGACCGCACGTCATTTCACCATGGCCTTGCCTACGGCCGTGAGCATCCAGGGAGATTACCGGGTCTTCCCTCATTATTATGTCAATGCCACGATCGTCAAGGGGTTGGGACATGGGGACCGGCAGGGAGTCGTCCAGCCCGATCTTTATTCGGTCACGCCGCGGTATGAAAGCCGGTGGTGGGACGTGAGCATCCCGTTGTCGCTTTTGTATTACGGGCAATGGCGGGCGCGCGTAGGGCTGGCGGTACGGGCAGGGTATCTCTTTTTTGGCGGCGACGCGCCGGCGGGGTTGCTGGCGCTCAGCAATATGCAGGGCGTCGATCTTTATGGCGGCGTCCGTTTTTTTGTCTTTAAAAAATAAGTCAACATATGCGAACAAAAATGATCCTCCTTCCGCTGGTATTGTTGATTGCATCGGGTTTGCGTACCTGGAATGCGGATGCGTCCAAGGCCAAGGTAGAGTTTAGCATCAAGGGGCCGTTAGGCACGGTGCATGGTAACTTCACGGGGTTGAAGGCGACGATACAATTCGATGTCAACAATCCGGGAGCGGGCTCGATCTCGGCCAGTATCGACCCTAAGACGGTCAGCACCGGCATCGGGTTGCGCAATCACCATCTGCGCAGCGAAGAGCAATACCTGAATACGGATAAATATCCGACCATCAGTTTTCGTTCCAGGAAAATTGAAAAAACAGGTAGCGGCTATACGGCCAGCGGCGAGCTGACGCTCAAGGGCGTGAGCAAACCGGTACAGATCCCCTTTACTTTTTCCCCAAGTGGGAATAGTGGGGTATTTAAGGGGCAATTCGTCATCAAACGGGAGGATTTCAACATCGGCGGAAAACCGGGCGGGTCGGTAGGCGATGACATCACGATCAGCCTGGAGATACCGGTGTCGCAATAACTAGTTTTCCAACCGGAACGTGATCGGCAGTTCCAGGTGCGTCTCGACGTTTTTCCCTTTGACTGTACCGGGCGTCCAGGCCGGCATATTCTTCACGGCGCGGAGTGCTTCCTGGCTCAGGCCGTCGCTTACATTGGCCGTGTCCAACACCTTGACTTTCGTCACAGCGCCATTCTCGTCTATGATAAAGCTCACATGTATCGTACCGGTGACATCGTCGTCGATGGCCCGTTGTGGATAATTGACGCTTTTATTGATATAATTATCCAGGGCGTTCTGCCCACCGGGGAACTGCGGGGCAACCTCGGTGGCGGTATAGATCTTAGGCATCGTCACGGTAGCCCGGCCACGGGCGAACTTCGCTTCGGTCATGGGTTTGGCCGTAGCAGCCGTCGGTTCTGTCGAGGGGGTGGCCGCCGCGCCTGAGACCATAGCCGTGTCTATGGTCGTCTTCGCAGAATCGGAAGGAGATACATACTGACTATCGGCCTTATAATGACAGGCTACCGCGCCGCCTGCGACAAGGACGATTAGTACTCCCATGCTGATCAATTTGTAAGTTGTTGTGTTTGACATAGTAATATTTTAGTTTAACAATACATATATTAGTTCAAACACAGTGCCAGGGTGTGCTTCCGCTTTGATCTAGGGATAAACCTTGATGATCTCTCCGTTCAAGGCGCCTTCGATGCTACGCACATAGGCATTCACCACGCGGGCCATGGGCACGGGATCATACCCGGGGAATAAAGCTCCGTATCGCTCCAGCGAATCTTCCACGAGACCGGGACTCACGGCGTTGATGCGTTTATCCTGTTTCAGCTCCTGCGCGGCGCCCAGCACAAAACTGTTGACGGCGCCATTGATCATAGCGACAGTGGTGCCGTTGCGCGCAGGCATCTCCGAAGCGACGCCGGATGTCAGGGTAAAGGAGCCGCCTTCCCGGAGATAGTCCTTGCCAATGAGCACCACGTTGACCTGGCCCAGTAATTTTCCCTTTATTCCGGGCAGCATGTCTTCTTCCTTCATCGTTTGGAAATCGCCGTAATAGCCTGTACCGGCGGTACAGACACACGCGTCGAGCTCCGGCAGGCGTTTGAATAATTTTTCGATCGATGTCGTCGAAGTGATATCGACGGCTTCGTCGCCGCCGTTGCGGCCGGCGATGATCAGGTCATGGCTCCCGAGTGCTGCGGCCAGTTTTTTTCCGATGGTGCCGCGTCCACCGATCAAGAGTATTTTCATGGGACAAAGCTAGACCGGCAGCCAGGGAGATGGTAACGCAAAACGTTCAGGAAATCGTCCGTTTAGCTCGTATCGTTTGCGGGGTGGCGCCGTAGGTGCGGCGAAAAAGGCGGATAAAATGCGAGGCGCTTTCAAAACCGCAGGCCACCGCGATATCCGCCACGGGCTGAACGGTGGTCTGGAGCAACATCCGGGCATGTTCCAGCCGCTGCCGGTTGATCCATTGCCGGGGAGAAGTATGATAATGCCGTTGAAAATCCCGTTTGAAGGTCGCCAGACTCCGGTTAGACAGCCCCGCCAGTTCTTCGAGCGTGAGGGGTTGGAACAAATACGTTCTGACGATAAACGCCAGGTCTTCCGGTTCTTCCTGTAGCAAGGCACTTAAAAAGGCCAGGATGGCTGGCCGTTGTTCGGTAGCCAGCAGGAGCAACAGGAGTTCCTGGATCTTCACCGACAACAATTGTTCCATGTCGCGGACCTGCTTTCCGAAATACCCGCGATATTGATCCCGGAAACCGGCCAGCAATTCGTTAACCGGCGTGATGACATAAAAAAGCTCCTGTTTCCCTGCCGGCAGCCCGAGTTTTTGCCGCAGCGCGAATTCCCGTACCGTCCTCACGGGCAGGAAAAGCATCAGCGCTTCGAAATCTTTTGATGCTTCCAGGTATTCGGCCATCACATAGATGCCGCGTTTAAGGAGGACGACGCTATCGGGGCCGATATGGAGCACCTGGCCCGGCAGATGCAACAATTTAGTGCCGCTGATGGTAAAGACCAGGGTGTGTTCGGTGAGGAAAACGTTCCGGGTCCCACTGCGGTTGACCTGCTTGTATTTTGCATAGGTCGACGTGTCGAGGGCCAGGAAACTGGGGTCGCGGGGATCGGCGGGGGTCGGAGGGAAACGGAAAAGCATAATGCATCGGAAATTTATGTATATTTGGATATGGTATATTCAACAGAACTACTCAAAGGTACGCTCAAGACCATTGTGTTGAAGCTGCTGGCCGACAACAAAAAAATGTATGGGTATGAGATCACGCAAAGGGTCAAGGAGCTGACGCAGGACAAGATCCAGATCACGGAAGGGGCCTTGTATCCGACCCTGCACGGTCTGGAAGCCGATGGGCTCGTGACCACGGAAACCGAATACATCGGTAAGCGGATGCGTAAATACTATAGTCTCAGCGTAGCCGGCAAGACCCGGGCAAAGGAAAAGGTCAACGAGCTGGCCTCTTTTGTACAAACGATGACCTTGTTATTGGATCTCAAACCAAAAGCGATCTGATATGGCAACCCTCACGGACGAACAGATAGACTATGTTGTCGCCGATCTCCATGCGCATGGTATCCGGCTGGAGGGACTGCGGGACAACCTGCTGGACCATATCTGTATCCTGCTGGAGGAAAGGCTGGATGCGGGCGGGAATTTCGAAGCCGAGTATGCCGGCGTGATCACGACGTTCTACCGTACAGCGCTATGCGAACTGGAGGAAGAGGCGTTGTTCCTCGCCTCGTTGCGGGGTCCGCATGTGCTATTGAGCCGCCGTTTGTTCTTTTTGGGGGTGTTGACGCTGGTGTTAAGCCCTTACCTGGTTTATATCGCGACGTGGTGGTGGGTGCTCCGGCCTGCCGGGGATGGTCGCCAACTGTTGGATGTGCTGGACTTCGTGCTGGTGTTTTCGCTTTTCCCTTTGCTTATCACGCTCGTCATCTTCCTCACGCCGGACCGGTTCGACCCGCTGATCCCCTGGCGGTCGAAGATCCTGCTGGGTTTCCGGCCGCTGATCCGCGTATTGCCGGAGCCTGCCGGCTGAGCCGCCGCTTGCCTGCCGGGCTACTTACAATTGCTATTTACCGAAAGAAAGCGCGCCGGGCGAGGGCGGGGGAACGGGGGCTACCAGTCCTTTAGCCTTACCGAGAGCTATCTTGTAATTGTCCGGCAGACCGCTGATGCGGAGGTTGATAAAATGCACGCGTTTGTCCTTGTCCCGGTACTCGATGGCATCGACCTGGTTGGGGTCCACTTCCTCCCGTTTTTTCCCAAAGAGTTTATGAAAGCCGGCCTGCGTCACCAGTTTGAGCGGGATGCGCAGATAATATTCCATGTGCATGTCCATGGACTGGGTGCCGGAAACCTCCATGAACCCGAGGGAAGAATTGATGTTCATGTCGGGGATGGTAAGCGCGCCGTTCTTGAACGAGAGGACATTCCGGAGGGTGTCGAACCGGACCTTCATCAGGTTCTTATCGCTGAAAAAGGACGACATCGCCTGCATCGGCCCGAAGTTCATGAGCATGCCGTTGTGGATCTCCACCTGCATCTGGGCCTCGCATTGATCGATGATCGGCGTCAGATCGGGATGCACCTGGACATAAGCGCGGACGGCGCCGCTGAGGCTTCCCTGGATATTATTATTGATCACATAATCCTGGCCGTAATAATCCGCCTTCAGCATCAGCTTTTGCAGATCGACATCCTGTACCCAGAGCCGGCTGCGCAGATAGATCTTTTTCGGATCGGAGCCGTTGAAATGTGCGCGCGCACCGATGGACCCGCCGGCCATTTGCATCGTCAGGGTGTCGAGATAGATCTGCTGGTTGGCCTGCATGCGGACAATGGTGTTCAGGTTTTTAATGCCCAGCTTTTGAAAACGCAGCCTGCCTATGCTCACGGAGGCGTTGAAATCGATAAACGGTATCTGGAAAACGTTGAAGGCCTGTGCATGGGCGGAGGGGTTACCTTCGGACGACGTCAGGATGACGCGGGTCGAGTCCTGTGACGGAGCCGGCGCGTCCATGGCGGCAATGGTCTGCGCTTCCTGTTCCATGGATTGCACGTAGTTCGATAGCTGGTCGACGTCGAGGAGATTGGAGGCAAAGCGGAGATAGTTCTCTTTTTTCCGGCGTGCCGTATCCTTACCTGTATAGAGCCGCATGCTGAGATTGAAGTCGCTGTTGCCGATCTTTCCTTTCAGGGTGTCGATCTTGAGGAAATGGTCGGTCCCGAATTTGATGTTCCCGCTGATACTGTCGAGCCGGTAGGGATGTTGCTGGAAAGCGGCGGAGAGATTGGCGATCCTGATATTGGCGAACTGGAACACGGAATCATACCGGAGCTCCCACTTGGAACGAATCCAGAGATTCGACCCCACTTCGTTATAGATGTCTTTGGGCAGGTATTTTTCGCCGTTGGGGCCCACAACGTCCGCGATGGCCAGCTTATGGGATTTGAAATCGAAGCCCAGGGTCGTCTTCCCTCTTTTGACCTTTTCGAACCAAAGGGCATAGTTGACTACCTTACCGCCAAAGCGGATATCGCTGCTATCGATCTGCCCGGCCAGGTTGCGGAGCAAAAGAGCCGTATCGTTGATCGTCAGGTCTCCCCCGAAATCATGGAAGTCATGCGGATATTTCTTGAACGAGGCGGAGAGATCGTGAATGTTGAGCTGTCCTTTGGGCAGCGGATGCGGGTGCCGCAGCTCATCTACCGAAGTCTGCAGCGAGAGGCCCAGGTTGAAATCGCGGATCTCTTCCGGGTCTTTCTTTTCCGTGGAGTCTTTGACGAATAGTTCGTGTAAGACGGCGAGCCGGCTATGAGCATTGAGTGTCAGCAATACGGGTTTCTGTAAGTTATGAAAGAGCGCGGGCAGGTCTTCCAGCGAGCCATCGAGCCGAAAGTCCGAATGGCCGACATCGCATACCAGCGAATCGAGCTTGACGAAACCATTCTTCATATTCGCATGGAGGTTGAGGTGGTCGATGGTATAGGGATAGCCGGGGATGCGAAACGTGAGGTTGCGGACCGTGAGCTCGCTTTGTATGCCCTGGGTGAGCTCGCTCATTTCCATTTGCGGCTCGCTGAGATCGACCAGCTCGTTAAAGTTCATCTTGAGATTGATGCGGCCTGTTATCCGTTCCAGGTCTTTGATCCCCAGGAAGGAGCCGAAGAAACCCAATTCAAGGTCGGAACTGACCTGCATGAGGATCTTGGGGTCCGAGAAATCGCGGATCGAGAAACCGCCTTTGAAGACGCCTTCGCCGGGACGCGCATACATGTCCTTCATCCGGAGTATGGAGGTTTTCAGGGAGTTGCTGTCGCCATTGGTGTAGAAGCCGTTAAAGGCGAGGGAATCCAGTTTTTTATTTGTCCTGGTGTTGTGCAGCCAGCCGTTGGCGCAGGAGAACCGGACTTCGATATGCGGCTGAACGCCTTTTTTGATCGGTCCCTTGACGGTGCCTTTGAAGTCCAGGACCCCGTCGTAGTGAAAATGCTCCAGTTCTTTGGCGACATCTTCCGGAGCAAAGGCGAAGAGTTGTTTGAAATCGGGCCGGTCACCCGCAAATTGCAGGTTGACGGTATTATCGTGGGCGAGATCGACGGTGCCGCTGAGATTGAAAAGCGCTTTTTCCAGCTGGAGCCGGACCTCGGAAAGTGTCAGAAGTTTAGAAGCCTTGGCATAGGAGAATTTGATATCGGTCTGCAAATGTTTGTGTCGCAGCAGGACGGTATCGCCCGGGCGGGTGAGATCGACCGGGAAATTGCCATCGAATGTACCGTCCATCAACTGGTCATTGTCCAGGAAAGAGGACTGGATGCGATCGATGTGGGTGGAGAATTTTTGGCCGGCCTTGGGATCCAGGTAGGTGATCGTCATATTCTTGAGGACGATCTTTTTGATGTCCAGATCCAGCGCGGCGGAACCTGCCGGGGTTTTCGCCGTCGTATCGGGCGCCATCTGGCTCGCCTCCACGATATTCAACTGGCCATCGGCTTCTTCGACCAGGTCGAGATGTCCGTTCTTGATGGCGATGGCTTTTACGCGATAGCGTTGTTTCAGGATATCGGGCAGGCTAAAACCCACATACAGCCGTTCCGCTTCATAAAGGGGGGCCGTGCCAGGCAATTTATTCGGGTAGAACTGCACTTTGTTCAGGGCAATGGAAATATAAGGAAGGTTTTGGAAAAGCGAAATCTCGCTTCCGCCGATGGCCAGCTCACCGGGGAATTTCTTGTTCAGCTCTTTGACGGCCAGTCCCACGAGGCGTTGCTGCTGAGAATAGAGGAGGGCGAGGGCCACGCCTACCAGCAGGATGAGTACGATCACGGGGATGAAGATCAGGCGGAGTAATCTTTTGCGCGTTTTGGGTCTCATAGGAATATAATATCACAAAGGTATAACGATTTGGCACTATGTAAAAGTATTGTGGACAGGATTTTCCATCGAATGGATTTTTGCGTTATTTTTCCGAAAATATAACGCTGTTATGAGAAAAATTTCCCTTTTTCTGGTGTTTCTTCTATGCCTTTCTTTCTCCTTATGCGCTCAAAAAACCGATTCCACCCGCGCCCAGGAGACCTATCCCCGGGTAAAGACCTATCTCAGCTTCATCATCCCGTGGGTGACGATCAACAAGAATACGACGACTACCGAGTTCCAGAGCGCCACGACTATCGGGTTCCCGGTGGGGGTGAATGTGTATTTCCGGAAAAGATTTGGGTTCAGCTATGAGATCACGCCTTCGGTGGCCTGGTCGCAACCGACGGGCAAAACGGGGACCAGCAAGACCAGCAACCTGTTATTCGACCCCGGTCCGATCTTCCGTTTCGATCATGGCTTCAACATCATTCCGCGGCTGGCCTTCGAGACCCAGGGACGGTATGGTTTTACCCCCGTATTCAACAAGGTCTATTGCCGGACCCAGGATGTCGACTATTGGTTTTCGGTATCCTTTCCTGCGCGTTTCGGGAATAGCCAGCCGGCGTCCGTTGGCGTGAGCCTGCAGATCGGGTTTACGTTCAACTAGACGCGGGTGGCTGAGTTACCACGCCGTCAGGCGCCGGGCGGGGGCGGGGCCGCGGCAACCGTTTCCCGATCTTTTGGTAGATTTAGGGAGAAACTATCGTTATGAGAAAACTTCTGTTCTTCCTCTTTCTCTTCCTCCAGGGGCTGCTCGCCCTGGCGCAGACGGATACGGTTGCCGCGCTGCGGAAAAAGACCTATATGATCCCCATGCGGGACGGCGTCAAACTTTTTACCGTGGTGTTAACGCCCGTGGACTACGCGCATGCGGTGCCGATCCTTATCGAGCGGACGCCGTATGGCGCGGATTTCGGTCTGCATGAAGACTCGCTGTGGGAAACGAACCGCACGCCGGCTTATTACCGGAAAATGGTGCAGGAAGGCTATATCCTGGTATTCCAGGATATCCGCGGGAAGTTCAAAAGCGAAGGGCATTTTGAGATGAACCGGCCGTTGTATCATCTCACCGACCCAAAGATGACCGATGAAAGCACCGATGCCTACGACGCGGTGGAGTGGCTGGTGAAGAACATTCCCAACAACAATGGAAAGGCGGGGATCTTCGGCATCTCTTATCCGGGGTATCTGGCGTTGGACGCTTCGGTAGATCCGCCTCCCGCGTTAAAAGCCAGCTCGCCGCAGGCGACGCCCATCGATATGTTCCTGGGTGACGATTTTCATCACAACGGCGCGTTCCGGTTGAGCTATGGCTACGAATACAGCTATATGGTGGAGAATGCCAAGGAAGCCAACAGCAGTTACCCCTTCCCGCAATATGATCTGTTCGACTGGTATCTGCAGCTAGGGCCGTTGAAGAATGTCAATGACAACTATTATCATGGGCGGCTTCCCAGCTGGAATGATTTTACGCAGCATCCTGCCTACGATGCGTTCTGGCAGCGACAGAGCCGGCTGAAAGCGATCCACCGGACGCAGATCCCAACCCTATTCGTCGGCGGTTATTACGATCAGGAAGACCTCAACGGGCCGCAAACCATGTATACGCAGCTGGAGAAAACGGATACCTTTCACCGGAACTTTATCGTGCTGGGTCCCTGGTGTCATGGACAGTGGGCGAGCGCTAAGGCCGACAGTCTCGGGAAGATCGGTTTCCAAAGCAATACTTCCGCGTGGTTCCAGGAGTTGCAAAAACGGTGGTTCGATTATTGGCTCAAGGGGATCGGCGACGGTCATTTCGCGGAGGCGACCTGTTTTCAAACGGGCTCGGACGAGTGGAAGACGTATGCTGTCTGGCCACCTCGCAGCACCGAGGTGCGGCGGTTTTACGCGCATGCCGATCATACGGCGGGTTTTGCACCGGCGACTGCGGGCACCGGCGGCAGCTCTGCCAACGGTTCCGCTACGGGTTCCGCGGCCGGCAGTGTGAGCTATGTAAGCGATCCGGCGAAACCGGTCCCTTATCGTACGCAGCCTATTGAAGCGACCTATGGACCGGGCAGCCGGTGGCGTTCCTGGCAGGTCGAAGACCAGCGTTTCGTGGCGACGCGGCCCGATGTCGTCAGCTTTTGCGGCGACAGTCTTACGGCCGATCTCACGGTCACCGGGAACGTGGTCGCGCGTCTCTGGGCGAGTACGACGGCCTCCGATGCGGATTTCGTGGTGAAGCTCATCGACGTCTACCCCAATTTCGACCCCAGAAGTCTGTCCATGAGCGGGTATCAGTTGCCCGTAACGATGGAAGTCTTCCGGGCGCGGTTCAGAAAGAGTTTTGAACATCCGGAGCCGATGCCGCCGGGCCAGCCGCAGGAGATCACCATCGATCTGCATCAGATCGATCATACCTTCTTAAAGGGGCACCGGATGATGATCCAGGTGCAGAGCAGCTGGTTCCCGGTGATCGACCGGAATCCACAGCGGTATGTCGATAATATTTTTGCAGCGGACCCGGCGGATTTCATCAAGGCTACGCATACCATCTATTGTGACGCGCAGCATGCCACTTACATCGAGATGCCGGTGGTGAAGGAATAGGGCTTATTCGATGGTCTTGTTAACGAGATGCAATTGCAGGAGAAAGCGAGCGGTTGGATCAACATTTGTTCTTGCAGGAGAAACTTAAAAACCTACTAAACATGAAAAAATCAGTGCTATTTTTTCTGCTGGTCCTTGCTTTACCTCCTTGTATCAATTCGGCTTTCGCACAGATCAGGATCTCCATCAACATTTTGCCGCCGGAGCCCTATGTTCAGCGTCCACCGCAGCCGACAACCAACCATGTGTGGGTCGAAGGGGAATGGGTGCCCAAGGGCAATGGCTATGTTCGCCAGGCCGGTTTCTGGACCGTGCCGGAAAAAGATCACATCTGGGTCAAAGGAGAATGGGTGCATAACCCGGATGGCAGCTCGTATTGGCAGCCGGGTTATTGGAAACCGATCCCGCATGTGGGTGTCATCAATTGGATCCCCGAGCCGAATTACCTCCGGCCGCCCCGCCCGTCCAACAGACATCTATGGGTGAACGGAGAATGGATCTGGGTCAATGATCATTACCTATACCAAACGGGTTATTGGACCGTGCCCGATCCCAACAAAGTCTTTATCAAGGGGCATTGGGCGCAATGGCCTAACGGAGAATGGTATTGGGTGATGGGCTATTGGAAACGCATTCCCGATGAGGTCTTTGTCAGCGCCTATCCGCCGGAGCCTGCTTATAACCGTCCTCCCGCGCCTTCGCCGGAGCATATATGGATAGAAGGGGAGTGGGTATGGCAAAACGGCAACTATGTCTGGAAGACGGGTTACTGGATACCCCGCGACCCGCACCGGGTGTGGGTACGGGGTTACTGGCACCAGCGGCAGGATGGCGGTTGGTTCTGGGTGGACGGATATTGGGAATGGGTATAAAGGAATCGCTCGTGGCACAATAAATGCAGTGGGAAAGAGGAGCCGCTAAATTAGCCAAAATGAGCTAATTTAGCGGCATACCATTAACGACATGCTTGTGAAGATAGTCAAGTCTATATTGATTGTTATCCTATGCTTTCCTCTTCTTACCACAAATGCCCAGGGTCTGCAATTCAAATCGGAGGATAGCCTGTTAACCCAACGCACTTCTTTTCACGTCTTCGGGTCCAATGCGCCCGTTTTCCGCGATCACTTCTACATCGACTTCGATCTTTCCCTATGGGACAATGCGAACCTGGGATATGTCTTCAATCTTTCCGACGCAGTAAATTCCTATAGTCTCAGCTATTTGTACACTAATGGGGCCGGTACGCTGAACTTCAATATCGACAGCAAAAGCAATAAGCTCAAGATCCCGCTTCCCGCCGCCCTGCTCAAAAAAAAAAATTGGTTCACCGTCAGGCTTGATCTCGATCTGAAGAACGATAAGGTCGCTATTGTGGTCAACAACCAGGTCTATCGGGCGGACGCCCTGGGCTTTTCGAAAAACATGCCGGCCAACCTGGTCTTTGGAAAAAACCGGTTCTATACGGAAGTGCCGAATATGGCCGTCAAAGAACTGCGGATAGGGGATGGCGAAACGGAATATTATTTTCCATTGAACGAATGGAGCGGCAGCGTCGTCCATGACAGCGCAGGAACCGAAACCGGTTTTGTCGAGAACCCCGTGTGGCTCATCAATGGCGCTTATTTCTGGAAACAGGTCTATGGGCAGTCGTACGGCGATGTTGCGGGACTCAATTTCGATCCGCGCGACCAGGATCTTTTTATTTTCACCAAAGACTCGCTGATCACTTTTGATCCGGAAGGAAAACGGGCCAGCGCCACCCCTTATGCCAACAAACTGCCTGTACCGATGGTCCTGGGCAAGAGCATCTTCAACGCCCGGGAGAACAAATGTGTTATCTACGAGCTGTTCGATATCCCGAAAGGGCAGCCCAGCATCGCTTCGCTCGACATGACGGGCGGCACCCCGAGATGGACCACGGTCGGGAAGGATGCCCTGCCGTTCCAGCTGCATCATCACAATATCTTTTACGACTCCCGGCAGGATCAGTTCTATCTGTTTGGCGGATACGGTTCGTATAGCTATCACAACAAATTCCTCCGGTACAATGACTCCGTGGATAAATGGGAGCCGGCGAGCTTTGCCGGTGACACCATCACCCCGCGTTTTTTCGCGGCCACCGGTCCCTCCGGCCGGCCCGATGAGCTCCTGCTTTTCGGCGGCTACGGCAACGAATCGGGCAACCAGGTAGTCGGGGGCCGGCAGTATTATGATCTGTACCGCATCGATCTCCGGAGCCATCGGGTAAAAAAATGCTGGACGATCACCCCTGCGGAGGATGTCTTTGTCCCTGCCAATAACCTCGTTCTCTCCCCGGATAAGCAATATTTTTATGCACTATGTTATCCGCACGAGATCGCCAAAACGGAGCTGAAGCTCTATAAGTTCTCTATCCGGGATGGCTCCTACGAGGTCGTCAGCGCGCCCATTCCCGTGGCCTCCATGCGGATAGAGACCGATATCAACCTGTTCTTCAGCGAAAAGACGGAGGAATTCTATTGCGCCGTACAGGAATTCACGGACCGCCAGCATTCTACGATCAAGGTCTATTCGCTGGCTTCGCCACCGGTAAGCACTGCCAGCTATCTGGCGGCGACCCATCCTCCGGCAAAACCCCGGGTTTCCCTGGCGCTCTATGTCCTTCCGCCGGTGTTGCTTTTGTCCTTTTGCCTCATCGCTGCGGTATATTGGAAAAGAAGGAAGCCGGCGGCGATTCCGGAAAAAGAAGCAGAAGCGCCCTTATCCCCGGGCCTCCATCCGGCGGCGGCCAGCGCCACCAATCCGATCCCAAGGAATAAAAATGCAGTGTACCTGTTAGGAGAATTCCTGGCCTTCGACCGGAAAGGGAACGATATCACACACCTTTTTAGCCCTAAGATCAAACAGCTGTTTGTCCTTATCCTGCTGAACAGCGGGGGAGGAAGGGGCGTCAGCTCCAAAAAGATCTCCACCAAGCTTTGGCCGGATAAGGATATTGCCAAATCAAAGAATATTAAAGGAGTTACTTTCAATCACTTAAGAAGCATTATCAGCGATATTGATGGAATTGAACTGGTTTTTACCAATGATAGTTATTCTTTTACGCTGCAAGAACCCTTTTTCTGCGATTACTGCATCCTTACGGAGTTGATCCGGACCGGAGGGTCCATCTGGGAGCATTACCCGTTGATTGCCCGGGGCCCCTTGCTGAAAGACCTGCCGGAGCCTTTCCTGGAGGACAGCAAGTCTGTTTTTGAAGAGCTGCTGCTCGGGTTGCTGTTACCCGAGCTCAAGCGTTTATACGATGGCCAGGAATACAAAGCCGCGCTCGAGATGGCTAAACTGATCCTCGGGATGGATGCTTTCAACGAGGAGGCGCTCAAATACCAGCTGCGAAGTTTCCGCCGGCTGCGCGGCCTCGAATATTCCAGGAAGGCGTATGAGCAGTTCACCCAGGATTACCAGCGATCGCTAGGGGTGGCCTACCATGTCAGTTTCGATAAGATCGTCCAATAATCCGCTGTCTTCCATAGGGTTAACCAATTATTTTGCCGATTAACCCATTTTTTAATACCACGCCAGGTAGATTGAGTGACTAAAAAAACTAGTCACTTATGAAGAAATTTTTAACAAGCCACGGCCGGCTTGTGGCGATGCTTGCCAGTATGTTACTTTTTTCGATGGCCGTCCTGGCGCAGGCCGGTCATCTGGTCACCGGGACCGTACTGGATGAAAAAGGCGCTCCGCTGCAGGGCGTCTCCGTTTCTATCAAAGGGGCTTCCACCGGCACCGTCACCGACACCAGCGGGAAGTTCTCCATCCGGGTGACCAAGGGGTCGACGCTCGTCTTCAGCTATATCAAGTATGGCACCCAGGAAGTGCCCATCAATGCCCAAAATTCCGTGACTATCAGCATGACGCCCACTACGACGAGCTTGAACGACGTGGTGGTGGTAGGGTATGGCACCCAGCGCAAGGCCACGCTCACGGGTTCGGTGGCCCAGATCAGCGGGGCCGAGATCGTGACGACCAAGAAC
>Ga0210396_10004119_pt1 | contig 14244 bp, 9 predicted proteins | sample IncBWH17OmetaG_FD_155466 | JGI IMG/M metagenome (GOLD analysis project Ga0210396, IMG submission 155466) | Forest soil microbial communities from Barre Woods Harvard Forest LTER site, Petersham, Massachusetts, United States - Inc-BW-H-17-O ...
TTGTACCACCCCGCGTCGCTCGCGGCCGTGGCCAGGGGCGGGACCGGGAGCGACAGGCCGTCGACGCCCGCCGGGCCGCCCGGGCCGCTGAGCGTCATGAGGTCGGCGGCCAGGCCGACGGACGGGGCCGAGACCGTCCACGGCCCGGCGGAGCGCGGCGCCTTCCTGGCCCCGGGGCGCGTCCCTGGCCGCCTGGTGCCCGATGGCTTCCGCGTGTCGCGCAAGAGCCGCTCATGCCGGATATCCCGTTTAGCGGCGACCCGCTGGGGATGTGACGAATGCGCGTAAATCGCGGCCCCGGCTGACGATTCGCCCGCTAGCGCCACGGAAACCGCCGCGATGATCGCAAGCAGCCCGCCGGCGACTTGTCGCCCGACCTGCCTCGGCACAGTCGTCATCTCACCAAATTTCCTATTCCGGAAATCCCCGTTGCCCGGCGACATGAATTCCCAGAAAGTCGCCGATTAACCGCCGCGTGTCGTTAGGCGGGCGGCGGGCCCCTGCGGGCGCCTGCGGGCGCCGGGTATGCCCGTTATCTCGTCGGCCGGCGGGCAGCCTAGGATCGCCCCATGGCGCATGATCAGCAGGCAGAAGACTCCACGGCCGTTCAGCCGGACCCCCGCGTCACGGGGGCGGCCGCCCACTGGGGCTACCGGTTCACGTCCAACGGCACCGACTACGGCGACTTCACCGCGACCCTGGCCAGGATCAGCCGCTGGGCGGACTGGTGCCGGGAGTGGGGAGTCACCGCGACGCACTATGAGCAGCTCGCCGAGGCCGCCGAGGACGCGGGACAGCAGCAGACCGCCGCGGGTGCCTGGCAGCGCGCCGCCCTGGCCTGGCACTGGGGCAAGTTCGTCTTCGTCGACGACCCGGTGCAGCAGCGCGCCGCGCACGAGCGGAGCATCGCCTGCTTCTTCAGGGCCGCGCCGTCGCTCACCCCGCCTGCCGAACTGGTGCGTGTCCCCTATGGCGACACGACCCTGCCCGCCTACCTCCGCGTACCCGCCGTGGCCGGCTTCGGCAACGCTCCGGTCGTGATCATGGCCCCCGGCCTCGACTCGACCAAGGAGGAGTTGCAGGCGACGGCCGAGTACTTCCTCGCCCGCGGGCTTGCCACCCTCGCCATCGACGGCCCCGGCCAGGGCGAGTCCGAGTACGAGCTGCCCATCGAGCCCGCCTACGAGAAGGTGGCCACCGCGGCGGTCGACTACCTGCAAGATCGCTCTGGCCTCGACCGGGAGCGAATCGGCCTGTTCGGCGTGAGCCTCGGCGGGTACTACGCCGCGCGTTCCGCGGCCTACGAGAAGCGCCTGCGGGCGGTCGTCGCCCTCGCCGGCCCGTACCGCTTCGACCTCGACTGGGACGAGCTCCCAGCGCAGACCAGGGCCACCTTCCAGGCCCGCTCAGGCGCGAATTCCGAAGAAGACGCCCGCGCCAAGGCCGCCAAGCTCACGCTCGAAGAGGCCGCCGCGCACATCGAGACCCCGTTGCTCATCGTCGGCGGCGGCCGCGACAGGATCGTCCCCGCCTATCACCAGGAGCGCCTGGCCAACGAGGTGAAGACGGCCGAGCTCGCCATCTACCCCGACGGCAGCCACGGCGTGACCAACCGTGCCTATGAGTCCCGCTCCCGGATGGCCGACTGGCTCGCCGCGCGCCTGACCTCCTAAATTCAACATCGGGAGCATCCAGAACGACTTGGTGTTCCACCCTCACCGTCACCATCTCTCAAGGTGCAGGAGCCCGCGATGCCCACGCACGAGGTCACCAACCAGCCGCCGCCGCTCGTCGGCTACGACGCGTCGGCCGACCCTGCGCTCCACTCCGCCCTCGAGGCCTTCCGCCCCGATGGCACCGGCGGCACCGCGGTCACCGGCGGGCGCCTCCAGGAGATCGGCCGCCTGGCGGGCGGCGAGCCCGCGCAAGAGCTGGGCAGGCTCGCCAACGAGAACCCGCCGAAGCTCGCCGCGTTCGACCGGTACGGCCACCGGATCGACGCGGTGGAGTTCCATCCCGCATGGCACGACCTGATGGCGACGGCGATCGGACACGGCCTGCACGCGACACCGTGGCAGGACCGGCGTCCAGGCGCGCACCTGGACCGTGCCGCCAGGTTCTACCTCTGGGGCCAGGCCGAGGCCGGCCACCTCTGCCCGGTCTCGATGACCTACGCGATCGTCCCCGCGCTCCGCCACGCCCCCGACCTGGCGCAGCAGTACGAGCCACTGCTGGCGGTCACCGAGTACGACCCGAGCAGGCGGCCGCCGGCCGCCAAGCGGGGCCTGACCGCCGGCATGTCCATGACGGAGAAGCAGGGTGGCTCGGACGTCCGCGCCAACACGACGACGGCGACAAGGACGACCGACGGCAGTTACCGCATCACCGGCCACAAGTGGTTCACGTCCGCCCCGATGTGCGACCTCTTCATGGTCCTGGCCAAGACGCCGGCCGGCCCGAGCTGTTTCCTGCTGCCCAAGATCCTGCCCGACGGCACCCGCAACGCGATGCACCTGCAGCGGCTCAAGGACAAGCTGGGCAATCGCTCGAACGCCTCCGCCGAGGTCGAGTACGACAACGCGACGGCCTGGCTCGTCGGCGAGGAGGGCCGGGGAGTCCGTACCATCCTCGACATGGTCAACGCGACCCGCCTGGACTGCGTGCTGGCCGCCGCGACCGGCCTGCGCCTTGGCGTCATCCACGCGGCCCACCACGCGAACCACCGTGCGGCATTCGGCAAGAAGCTCATCGACCAGCCCCTCATGGTGAACGTCCTCGCCGACCTTGCCATCGAGTCCGAGGCGGCCACCACGGTCGCCCTGCGGCTGGCCGCCGCGGCTGATCACGCGGCCAGCGGCGACGAAGGCGAGCAGGCCTTCAGGCGGCTCGCCCTGGCCGCCACCAAGTACCACGTCTGCAAGCTGGCGCCGGCGCACGCCGCCGAGGCGATGGAATGCCTGGGCGGCAACGGGTACGTCGAGGAGTCCGGCATGCCCCGCCTGTACCGCGAGGCGCCGCTCCAGTCGATCTGGGAGGGCTCGGGCAACGTCGCCGCACTCGACGCGCTGCGCGCGCTGACCCGCCAGCCCGAGTCCGCCGAGGCCTTCTTCGCCGAACTAGACAAGGCACGAGGCGCCGACGCGCGCTTGGACGACGCGATCGACAAGCTGAAGAAGGATGCCGCCGACCCCGCTGAGCAAGCCGCCCGCCGCCTGGCCGAGTCGATGGCCGTCACCCTCCAGGCGTCCCTGCTCATCCGGCACGGCCACCCGGCGGTCGCGGACGCCTTCGCCGCGACCCGCCTGGCCGCCGGCGGCGGCCGCGCCTACGGCACCCTGCCCCCTGGCACCCCCACGGAGGCCATAATCCCGCGGGCAACCCCGGCGACCGGGCCCGTCTAGAGCGCGGTCACGGCATCCGTCACCACATTGTGACGCTAATTCAATGCGCGGCACCCCGGTCAGGCGCCCGGCCCGCCCAGTCCCAGTGCCTCGGCCGCCGCCTGGGCACAGACCCGGGACGCGCCGTAGGTGGCCAGGTAGGCCGTTCCCCGCGGCGGCGTCCAGGCGGGCACGCCCATCTCGACGATGACCGCGTCGGGACGTGCCGTGAGTACCTCGCCTACCAGCGAGAGCACGCTCCTGGCGTCACGGACGGCGAGCACGAGGGGACGTCCCGCGGACGCGGCGAGGATGGACCCCGCGGCGACCCCGTCGCCGGCCGCGGGGTCAACCCGCTTCACGGCTGCCCACGGCTCGAAGCCCCAGGTGAACCGGCCGGCGGCGATGCTTTCCTCGGGCTCGACCTCGACGATCAGCGGATCGACGAGCGCCGAGGGAACCGGCCCCGAGCGCCGCAGCGCGCGCCGCGCGGCCACCAGCCCCACATCGTCCCCCGCGCTAGAAAGAACGTCACCGGAGGCGGAGGCGGCCGGCCAGGCGGCGAGTCGCGCCCGCAGGCCGGCGACCCGTGCTGCCGCCTCCTCGAGGCGGTCGCCGCGCAGCCGCTTCGACGTCACCGCGTCAGCGATGGCGGCCCGCACCGCGTGGTACATCGGCTCGTCGGTTTGCCGCCCAAGGCAGAGCAGGTCGACCCCGGCGATCACGGCGAGCACCGCGGCCTCGGGAATACCGAAGACGGCGCTCGCCGCCTTCATCTCGAGCGCGTCGCTGATCACCACGCCGGAGAAGCCGAGTTCACCGCGCAGCAGCCCGGTGACGGCGGCGGGCGACAGCGTCGCGGGCAGCGAGCCGGTCAGCTCTGGCACGAGCAGGTGCCCTGGCATGATCGCGACCGACCCGGCGGCGATGGCGGCGACGAACGGCGGCAGGTCGCGAACGCGGATCTCCGCCATGGTGCCGGAAATCGTCGCGAGCGACAGGTGCGAGTCGTCGAGGGTGCTCCCGTGCCCGGGGAAGTGCTTCGCGCAGGCCGCGACACCGGCCGACTGCAGGCCCGCGGTGGCGGCGGCGACGTGCCTGGCCACCACCGACGTCTCCGAGCCGAACGACCGGGTGCCCACCACCGCGCTGCCGCTCAGGTCAAGCACGTCGGCGTCGGGCGCTAGGTTGGTGTTGATCCCGAGCCTGGCGAGGTCGGCCCCGATGGCGGCGTACACGGACCGGGTGAGCGAGACATCGTTCACCGCGCCGAGCGCGGCGTTCCCCGGGTACGGGGACCCGGACGTGTACGCAAGCCGGGTGACGTCGCCGCCTTCCTCGTCGATTGCGATGACCGGCTCGATCGGCGCGGCGGCGCGCAGGGCGGCGGTGAGCGCGGCCGTGTCTCCGACCACGTTCGCACCGAACAGGGTAACCCCGGCGAGTCCGCGCGAGAGCGCCCTGAGCACCCACGGGGGAGCCGTGGTCCCCGGGAACGGCGGGATGAGGATCGCGTCGGCGAGGGCGCCGAGTGTCGGATCGATGGACGGTTCCAGTGGCTCGAGCGCCGTCATCCCTTCACCGCGCCTGCGACCAGGCCGCTCGCCAGCCGACGCTGGGTGACCAGGAAGAACGCGAGGACAGGGATGGTGAACAGGGTGGAGGATGCCATGATCGCGCCCCAGTCGGTGGAATTCTGGCCGTAGAAGTACTCCACGTACAACGGCAGGGTGAACTTAGCGGTGTCGGTGCCGAGGAAGGTCAGCGCGAATACGAACTCGTTGTACGCGAAGATGAACGCGAACACGCTGGTGGAGACCAGCCCGGGGGAGATGAGCGGCAGCAGGATGCGCCAGAAGCGCGTCCAGGCACCGGCCCCGTCGATCGCCGCCGCTTCCTCGAGGTCCTTCGGCACGGTCGCGGCGAAGTTGCGCAGCATCCAGATCGTGACGGGCAGCGCGAAGGCGGTGTAGACGACGATCAGGCCGACGAGGCTGTCGAGCAGGTTGTACTTGCGGAAGTCGATGAACAGCGAGACGACCAGCGCCTGCTGCGGCAGCAGTTGCACGATCAGCAGCAGGATCAGGTAGGTGGTGCGGAACTTGAACTTGAACCGGCCGAGCGCGATAGCGGCGAGCAGCCCGATCAGCGAGGAAAGCGCGACCGCGACGATGGTGACGAACAGGCTGTTCCTCAGGAAGTTCCAGTACGACCGCCCGATCACCGACCCGCTGAAGACGTTGCGGAAGTTGGCCAGGGTCGGGTGCAGCGGTATCGGATGCGGCGTCAGCGAGTAGAGCTCGGTCGGTGGCTTGAACGCCGTGGAGATCATCCACAACACCGGGAACAGCGCGAACAGGGCCACCAGCAGGCCCAGCAGGTTCAGCACGGTCCTGCGCGACGCGCGGTTGAACCGCCGGGCCCTGCGCTTCCGGAGATCGGGACCGGAACCGCGGGGCACGGTGCTGCCAGTCAGGGGGACGGACGTCATGCGAGTGCCCCTTGCTTGATGGCGGCCCGGACGTACCCGACCGTGACGATGAGCAGGATGATCGTGAGGACGAACGCGGCCGCCGAGGCGAGCCCGTAGTGCGGCGGCTGGGTGAACGCCTGCGCGTACTCGTAGAGGCCGAGGTTGTACTGGTCTGGGTTCCCGAGTTGCCCGTTGATGATGTACGCCTGGGTGAACATGCCGAAGTCCCAGATCGTCGATAGCAGCGCCAGCACCAGGAATATCGGCCGCAGCAGCGGAAACGTCACCTTCCAGAAGTCGCGCCACGGTCCCGCGCCGTCCACCCGCGCCGCCTCGTGCAGCTCGGACGGCAGCGTGCGCAGGCCGGCGAGCACGGTGACCGCGATGAACGGGAAACCGGTCCAGACCAGCATCACGGTCAGCACGGTGTAGGCGGGCAGCGGTGCGTTGGTCCACGAGAAGCCTGCCCAGTGGGCGCCGCCGCCCAGCCACGACGGCAGCTTCGCCAGGGCCCAGTCGACGACGCCGCCGTCCGGGCTGACGAGCCAGGCGAAGATCACGCTCGCGGACACGGCCGGGGTCGCCCAGGCGAGGATCGCCGACATGGATACGAACGTGCGCATCTTCGGCCCGAGCCGTTCAAGCAGCAGCCCGACGAGCGTCCCGACGATCATCGTCAGCGGCACCACGACCAGCGCGAAGTACAGGCTGATTTTGAGCGATACCCAGAACTCGTGGTCGTGCAGGATCTGGCTGTAGTTGGCCCACCCGATCCACTGGGTGGGCAGGACGCCGCTGATCTGCATCAGCCCGTAGTTCTGGAACGAGAACAGCCCGATCTGGACGGCGGGATACAAGATCAGCGCGGCGATGACCGCGGTCGCTGGCAGCAGGAGCAGGTAGGGACCGGCTCCCCGCTTCTTGATCCAGATCCCGACGCGCTGCCGGAACGACAAGCCAAGAGAAGCAGGAGTAGGAGGTACGGAACGCCCGGTCGGGTTACGCGGACCACGGGGTTCCGGCGGGAGGGTAGAACCGGCCGGGGAGGAGGGGCTCCCCGGCCGGTTGTGCGAGGACGTCACCATAGGAAAGGTACGCGGCTAGCTGGCGCTGCCGGTGTTGAGCACGTTTTCCAGCTGGGTGTTGGCGGAGGCCACCGTGGAGGCGAACGGCGCCCCCTGCATCAGCTGCTTCAGCATCACCGGGATGATGTTGAGCTTGCCGTTGTCGGCGGTGGGCCAGTTCTTGGCGTTGAACGGGGAGACCTGGCCGTTGAGTGCGGCTTTGGCGAAGCCTGCCATGAACGGGCCCCCGGTGCTTTCGCTCGCGGAGATCTCCGCGGAGTAAGGCGAGAAGAAGCCGGACAGCGCGGCGAAGCTGGTGGAGTTGGCCGGGTTGTCCATGACCGAGATCAGGTCCCAGGCCGCCTGCTGGTTCGGGCTGGTCTTGAAGACCGCGAGGTCGGAGCCGCCCGAGAGGACCGGGGCCGGGTTCGGCCCGTTCTGGCTCGGGATCGGGAAGGAGGAGATGTTGCTCTGGTCCACCGAGTTCTTCGGCAGGGTCGCCTTCGCCCACGGGCCGTCGACGTACATGTCGAGCTTGCCGAGGCCGAAGTCCTCGTTCGGCCCGCCGGAGGTCGCCCCGGGGTTGCCGAGCTCGGTTTCCCCCAGGTACTTGGCGGGGGAGACCTTGTCGGTGGTGTACAGGCCGACGTAGTACTTGATCGCCGCCTCGGTCTGCGGCGAGGTCAGGTCGGCGGTCCACTTGCCGCCGGTCTGGGTGGCGAGCTGGCCGCCGGCGCCCCAGACGAAGCTCGCGAACGCGTTGGTGTTGTTGGTGACCGCGTCGAAGCCATCGGTGCCGGGGTATGCCTTCTGCAGCTTCGCCGCGTCGGCCGACAGCTCCGCCCAGGTCGTGGGCGTGGAGGTGATGCCCGCCTTCGTGAACTGGTCGGTGCGGTACCACACGGCGCGGACGCCGCCGAACCACGGCACGGCGTAGGTGGTGCCGCCCTGGGTGTCGTTGGCCAGCATGCCGGAGACGAGGCCCTTGGTGCCTGACCAGCTGCTGAGGTCGGTGGTGAGCGGGGCGAGGATGCCGCTCGCCGCCTCGGTGGGCGTGTCGGTGTTACCGAGCTCGGTGATGTCGGGGATGTTCTTGCCGCTTGACAGCGCGTTGTTCCAGTCCTGCGTACGGTTGCCCCAGGGCACCCACACGACCTTGACCTGGGTCTTGGCGTACTGCGGGAAATCCTTGTGGAACTCCGCCGCGACGCTGTTCATCCAGGTGACCTGGGACGGGACGGAGCCGCCCATCCGCCAGACGGTGAGCGTCGACGGGGCTGACGAGTTACCGGTGGTGCCGGTCGCGCTGCTGGAGCTGCCTGAGCTGCAGCCGGCGATGGCCAGCGCCGCTGCCGCGGCGCCCGCGACCGCGCCGAGCGCGGCCGATCTCTTCCTGAGTCCCACTGCTGGCACTCCTTCTGCGAGAGTGAACATTTAAGGTTTGACTTGGTCAGTGACCCTTGAGACAGAAACTAACTGGAAACTTTCCTATAAGATAGACCTGTTGCCAGAACTTAACAAAGGCCGTCTAGCTCATGGCCGGCCGTAACCGCGGGACCCCATCGGAGGGATCGCCATGCATGAACCGTCCTTTGGGGGGACGGACGGGGAACCACCTCCCCGTGCGAACGGGCCGGAGACGCGGCGCCAGAAGCCGGGGACGCCGAGCCTGCTGCGCGAGCTGAACGACCGGGCGGCGCTCGAGTTGCTCCTCGCCGAGGGGCCGCTCACGCGGGCCCAGCTGTCGGAGCGCACCGGAGTTTCCAAGGTCACCGTCTCCCAGATGCTCGCCAGGCTTGAGGACCGCGGCCTGGTCATGGTCGCCGGGGAACAGGCGGGCGGGCGCGGCCCGAACGCCGCGCTGTACTCGGTCGTTACCTCAAGCGCTTACGTTGCTGGACTATATGTGGAGTTTGACCAGGTCAGTGCCGCCATTGCGGATGTCACCGGGCAGCGGATGGCCAACATCCACGTGGATCCCAACGGCACCGACGACCCGTTGGGGATGGTACGCGACGCGATGGGGCGGGCCTGCGAGAGCGCGGGAATTGACTTCTCCGACCTCTCCGCCGTGGTGATCGGCAGCCCCGGTGTCCTCGACCCGAGGACCGGCGCGCCCCGCCTCGCGGTGAACCTGCCGACCTGGCACGAGGGCGTGCCCGCCGCGCTGCGCGAACTGCTGCACACCCCGGTGGTGATCGAGAACGACGTGAAGCTCGCCGCGATGGCCGAGCGGGCCTGCGGGGCCGCGGCCGGGCACGACGACTTCGCGTTCGTGTGGCTCGGCGTCGGCCTCGGCCTCGCCGCGGTCATCGACGGCCAGGTCCGGCGGGGCGTCGGCGGCGCGGCGGGTGAGATCGGCTGGATGCCCGTGCACGGTGCGCCGCTCCCGGCGGGTAACGAGCATCCGAGCAAGGCGGGACTGCAGGCCCTCGCCGGCGGTCACGCCGTCCAGGCCCTCGCCGCCGAGCACGGATTCGCCGGCGCCACGCCGGCCGACGCCATCACGGCCGCGCTCGCCGACCTGGCGGGCAACCCGCGCGGCAGCGGCGCGGCGTTCATCGACGACTTCGCGCACCGGGTCGCGATCGGCGTCGCGGCCGTCTGCGTCGTGCTCGACCCTGGCCTTATCGTGCTCGGCGGGACGGTCGGACGGGCGGGCGGCGCGGAACTCGCCACCCGCGTGGCCGCCGAGGTGCCGCGGCTGTGCCTGGCAGGCCCGACGGTCGTCCCCACGTCCGTACCCGACGAGCCGGTCCTGCTCGGCGCGATGCAGGCGGCACTCGCGCAGGCCAGGGCCGGGCTGCTCGGCTCGCTCGGCACGGTCTCCGACTAGCGGAGACATGAATGTGCCCCCGCTGCGGATCTGATGGCAGCGGGGGCACATTCATCCCGGGGAAGGGCTCGGTGGCTAGGCGGCCGGGCCGGTGCCGAGGGTGAGGGTCGCGGTGTGCGACTGGCCGGACGTGTCGGTCCAGGAGACGCTCACCTTGTCACCGGGGTGATGGCCGACAAGGATCTTCGTGATGTCGGTGCCCGTGCTGACCGACTTGCCGCCGAGCGCGGTCACCACGTCGCCCTGGCCGATGCCCGCCTCGGCCGCCGGGGTACCGGACTGTGCGCCCGCGATCGCCACGCCCTGCGTGGTCTGGAAGCCCTGGCCGGAGGAGTCGATCGACACGCCGAGGAACGCGGTCGCGCCGATGTGCACCGTCGACGACGCCTGGCCCGTATCGATCTGCTTGGCGATGGTCAGCGCGGTGTCGATCGGGATGGCGTACCCCTGCGTCGTGGAACCGCCCGAGTTAGCGGAGCCGGACGACCCGGAGGAACCGGACGAACCGGAGGAACCCGAGCCGGAACCGAAGCCGCCGAAGCCGCCGAAGCCGCCGTTCCCGCCCCCGCCGAGCTGGTAGTTGCTCGAGGCCGCGGTGTCTATCCCGATGACCTGCCCGTGCGAGTTGACCAGCGGCCCGCCTGAGTCACCGGCCTGGATGTCCGCGTTGGTCTCGATCAGCCCGGTCAGTTGCTCGGAAGAACCAGATGACTCGTCGGAGGCGGTGATCGACTGGTTGAGCGCGGTGACCGAGCCTGCCGCGACCGAGGGGGTGCCGCCCACGCCGCCCGCGTTGCCGAGCGCGACCACGCTGTTCCCTACGCCGACGGTGGAGGAGTCCCCGGTCGTCGCGGTGGTCAGCCCGGACGCGCCGGAAAGCTGGAGCACCGCGATGTCGTGCGACTCGTCGTAGCCGACCACGGTCGCCTTGTAGGTCTTGCCGTTACCGATGTCGGTGACGCTGACCGCGGTGGCGCCGTTGATCACGTGGTTGTTGGTGAGGATCTCGCCGTTGGACGTCAGCACGATGCCGGTGCCAAGCGATGTCGCCTGCTGATACCCGAGCGTGGCCTTCACGTCCACGAGGCCAGGGTCCACCCTGCTGGCGATCTGCGAGGTGGACAGCGCTGTCTGCGAGGTCGACGTCGCCGACCCGCCCGTGGTCGACCCGTGCGACAGCCCGACGGCCGCCCCGGCCCCCGCCCCGGCCGCGACGATCGCCGTCGCGGTCAGCCCGAGCATCGTCCGGCCACGGTGCCGCTTCGGCGGCTCCGGCGCCGGGTACTGCCCATACTGTCCATACGGATACTGTGCGAATGGCTCGCTCATTGGTACTGCCACCCCGAATCGTTTTCGCGGCCCTGCTTTCAGCTACACAAGAAGCATCGCCTCCAAACCTGGACGGACCCCGAAGAGACCATCAGCCTGACCTACCGTTTGCCTGAAGGTTTGCTCAGGAACCTGAGCTTGTCCCAGCGGGCGAGTGCACGCGAAAGCAGGCCCCGCCGTGGATAACAGCAACAGGCGCCCGCGCGGGGACCAGCGGAAAGAGCGACTCCCCGCCGTGCCGCAGGCGGTGGCGCGACGGGGAGTCAGCCGAATTCGTTCGGGGCGATCCTGACTGTTCGCTGTTGACGGCGGTTACTTGACCGCGGCGGGCTTCTCCGCGTCGTCCCGCAGGTGCGCGTCGATTTCCCTGCCGCCACGGGAGAGCGCGAACAGGACCGCCCCGACGATGAACACGACGATCATGACGACCAGCGTGATCCAGTCGAGGTTGAAGTAGCCGCGCGGTGACGTCAGCCCGGTCGGCGCCACCATGTTGACCAGCATGACCAGCAGGTAAAGCCCGGCCACGATGATCACCGGCCAGGCCAAGCGGCCGAGCCGGAACTTGCCCTCAGGCACCCAGCCGCGGGCCCGCGCGATCGCCGCGCCCACCACCGTCAGGAAGAACGACAGGTAGATGCCGCTCGTGCCGAACGAGATCAGCGAGACAAGGACGTTGGTGTTGGCCGGGTAGGTGAACCACAGGATGTGCACGTTGTGCGACGGTGAGGCGAACTCGAGCAGCACGAACAGCGCCGTCACCACCGCGCCGGACAGCAGCGCGTTGACCGGGGTCTTGAACTTGCTGTGCACCGTGGAGATCCACTTCGCGGCGGGCAGCGCGCCGTCGCGGGCGTAGGAGAACATGAGCCGCGACCCCGCGCCCTGGATCGAGGAACCGCAGGAGAAGAACGCGAAGATCAGCAGCAGCAGGGCCACGTCCTGCACCCACGATGGCAGCTGGGACAGGATGTACGGCACCGCGCCGAGGGTAGAGCCGATGGCGCCGGCGAAGCCGCCCTTGGACGGGATGGACAGCAGCAGCGCGGCGATAATGATGAACGAGGCGAGGCCGCCCCAGATGAGGGCGTGCCGCATGGCGCGCGGCACCTGGCGGCCGGCGTCCTTGGTCTCCTCGGAGATGTCGCCCGCGGACTCGAAGCCGTAGAAGATGTAGACCGGCGCGAGCACCGCGATCAGCAGCGCGCCGAAGTACGAGCCGCCGAAGTCGAGCCCGAGGGGGTTCGTCTTGACGTGCTGCACGCCCTGGGTGGTGAACAGGTAGCCGAGGCCGTGGTGGAACCCGTGGATGGCGAGCACGATCGCGAGGCCGACGGTGCCGAGGATCTCGACGTAGACGCCGAACCTGGCGACCTGGCCCATGACCGAGGTGCCTGCGATGTTCAGCGTCGTCTGGATGAGCATCAGGACCAGCGTGATGAGCAGGATCGTCCAGTGGTTCGTCGGGTTGAGGTTCCAGTTGAACCAGTTGTGCATCAGCGCGGCGAAGTAGCTCACCACGCCGGTGTCCACCGACGCGACCGTGACGAGCAGCGCGATGCCGTAAAACCAGCCAACAAACCAGCCGTACCTGCGGCCCACGTTGTACTTGCTGTACTGGTACAGCGCGCCGGCGATGGGGTAATGGCTGGCGAGTTCGCCGAAGACGAGCGCGACGAGCAGCATGCCCGCGACGGGGATCCAGGTCGTCCACACGTAGGCGGGGCCGCCCATGCCCGCGCCGAACGTGAACAGCGAGAAGACGCCGACGATCGGCGACAGGTAGGTGAACGCGACGGAGAAGTTGGAGAATAGCCCGAGCACCCGGTTGAGCTGGGGGTTATAGCCGAGGCTGGCGAGCCTCGCGTCATCGTCATCGGTTATCGCCGACGTCGTCGGCGTGGCCTCCTGCATAGAGGTCCTCCCCAGTTTTGCTTTCGACCCTGTCTTGCTTTAGACCTTGCGCCCATCGTGAACTCAGGAGGCTGCTGTGCCAAGTCCGCTTCGACCGGGACCGCCGTGCCTTAGCGCAAAAAGATATGATCTTATAGTTTTATCGTCAAGACCGGTTTCGGATGCAAGGTTGCGCGTACCCCCGGTCCACTCCGTAGAGTTATCCGCAGCGAACGCGTTGCTGCGGTCCTCCCCGTTAGAGCTAGCCGAAACCGGGCGCAACCCGGCCTCGGCCTGGCTCCAACGGGTCAGCCCGGTGGGCCAGGCGGCGCGTTCCCCGCAACATGTGCGCGGCGGCTCGCACAAACTGTCATGTCCCCGTGAGGAGTACACGTGAGTGCAGAGACCTCCCCGGCCGGGCCGGCCGGGGATGCCGCCGTGCGGTTCCGGCGGCTGGCCGAGGATTACCTTGACGACCTGGCGCGCCGCCACCCCGACATCGCCACCGAGCTCGGCGATCACCGCTTCGACGACCAGCTGCCCGACCGCCGCGCGGCGGCGCTCGACGACGAGCGCCGCGCCCTCGACGAGTTCGCGGCCCGGCTGACCGCGATCGACCACGCGGGCCTCGACCAGGAGCTGCGCGTCGACGCGGCCGTCCTCGGCAACGACGTCGCGCGCCGCCTGTTCGAGCTGGAAGAGCTGCGCGAGCACACGTGGAACCCGCTGGTCGCCAACCCGGGGCAGGCGATCTACATGCTGCTCGCCAGGGACTACGCGCCGCTGCCCGACCGGCTGCAATCGCTGGCGGGGCGGCTCGCGGCGGTCCCTGACTCGCTCAGCGCCGCGCGGGCCATGCTCGGGCGGATGCCCAGGGTTCACCTGGAGACGGCGATCGGCCAGTTCGGCGGGGCGATCGGGCTGGTGACCGAGGAGGTGAACGCCGCGCTGCGCCAGGCGGCCAACAGCGGCGCGGTTATCTCGGGCTCAGGCGCCGCCGCTACCGCGGCGGTGATCGCCGAGGTTGAGAAGGCGCGGCCCGCCGCACTCGCGGCCCTCGCGGCGCACAGGGACTGGCTGTCGGCCAGGCTCGCGGGCGACGACGCCGCGGCGGGCGGCGCCGGGTTCGCCGACCCGCGCCTCGGCCGGGACATGTTCGCCCGCAAGCTGTCCCTGACGCTGTCCGCCGCGTCGGACGCCGACGCGATCCTGGCCCGCGCCGAGGACGACCTGGAGCGGCTCACCGACGAGATCGCCGAGGTGGCCGCC
>Ga0210396_10004120_pt1 | contig 14244 bp, 16 predicted proteins | sample IncBWH17OmetaG_FD_155466 | JGI IMG/M metagenome (GOLD analysis project Ga0210396, IMG submission 155466) | Forest soil microbial communities from Barre Woods Harvard Forest LTER site, Petersham, Massachusetts, United States - Inc-BW-H-17-O ...
GCTGAACAAGTGTCGGCACCAACCGATGAGATCGCTACATCACCGGTATCGAGCTGTTCGTCGATGGCGGCTCGGCTCGCGGGGGTAGTTGGTACCGTGATCTCGTGGGGGCGGAACTGATGGCGACGCTGTTCTTGGGAATGATCGAGCCGGGCAAATGTGGAAGGCATGAACATACGGGAGACCAACTTCTCTTGGTCAACGCCGACTCCGCCGCCAAGTCGGGCTTCGCGTTCTACCGGGTGGGACGTCCAGTGTGATATGTTGAATCTGTCGTGGGATGGACAGTAAAGTGGACAGTAAACGAGAACAGCGGAAGCGAGGCTTCCCAGACTGGTTTACTGTCCACTTTACTGTCCATTTTGCGGTCAAACCCCATGGTTTTGGATGGACGTAATAGACGGAATAGACTCGCGGTAGAGCGGCCTAAGTCCTTTTAAAACAGGTAAGTAGAAGAAAAGTAAGGCAAGCGGGAGTAATTCAGTGGTAGAATGCCAGCTTCCCAAGCTGGACGTCGTGGGTTCGAGTCCCATCTCCCGCTCCAGTTTTCAAATTGTCAGTCACTCGATACTGGGTTTTCGAGGTAACGAGGCGGAACACTGACTTTCAACCTATTAATACGGCGTGGGTTTGAAGGACTGACGTCCAGGGTGCCACGCTGGACGTCACGATCGCATACCTTGAAGGATATGGCTCCACAAACGTGGTGAACCCTCGCTCGACTCGGCGACGAAAGAGAGTGGCAAGAGCAACTCTGCGTCGGCACCTGGGTGGGTAATTGATTCGTCGCTCGCCTACGAAACGACTAATGCCCGGCAGTGACATCAACGCCCCGGGCGCTGGACCTCCTGGTCGACACGCAGGCCGCAGCGCCTCGGTGGTGGAAAATCAGAAGCATGACTGCGCGTTGCCCAAGGCACAACGTCGACCAGCAGGGATTTCAGTATCGATCAAGCTTAGAATGGGTTCGACCTCCCCTCTCCCGCTCCATCGTTTCACTTAGCGACAACCAGCCATTCTGTTCGGCCTGCTTAAAGCGTTAAGTGGACTTGAGGGTAGACCGCTAACCGCGAGACTTCGCAAACGTAGAAATGAGAGAATGCGAGCCGTTCAGGCCGGCATCGTATACTCAGCGCGCCTTCAAACAGAGCGTTAGCAGATTGCCGCCCGACCATCGGCAAAAAGGCATCGTTCCTGTGCTCTTTCCGGTTCACACTGACCGGCTCCGAAAACTCCAGGAGCGGCTTGCTCTTCAGGCGCGAGCGGATCTTTTCAACATCTTCAACCACCCCAATTTTGGAAGCCCCATCAACTATCTCAGTTTCCTCTATTCGGGCAATCGACGCAGATGCTGGGAGCGTCGCTTGGAAGCGGCGGCCAGAGAATGGCGGCCTCAATCCGCTGTACCGAATTGGCCGACCGCGCTCGATGGAACTAGCTCTGAAGCTTCTGTTCTGAGAACGCAGAACGCGGCAAGACTGCTCACACGTCAACTCCGAAGCGCGAGCGCTTCTCGCACGGCTTCAGGACGGATTGGCAGATGACGAAGGCGTGCACCCGAGGCGGCAAAAATTGCGTTCCCAATCGCGCGCGCTATCGCGATCGTCGCCGCTTCTCCTAGGCCAACCGGCGTTTCCGCGCTTGGCAGAAACTCGATCTCGACTTCGGGTACGCCGCCCATTCGCAGCAATGTATAGGTATCGAGATTCGTATTCTTCGGCTGGCCTTTCACGAACTCCGAACCCTCGTACAAAGCCATGCTCAATCCCCACAACGCGGCGCCCTCGACCTGCACCGTGGCGCTGTCCGGGTGAATAATCGTGCCAGCGTCCATGACAAGGGTTAGCTTCTCCACGGTGACATTGCCGCTGGTGCGGTCAACCCGTACCCGCGCAGCGCAGGCGCTCCAAGTTGGCATTGTTCGTTCTTGGCCGAAGGTAGAAGCAATGCCGAGCCCGACATCTTTCGGGATGGCGCGACCCATCCCGCCTTCTCGGCGACGCGGGTTAGCACCGCGGCCTGCCGATGCGCACCGCCCACCGTATACCAGTGGTCGGCGCCGTAAATAGCGAACAGATCGTAAGGAACGCCGCGGGCATCCTTTGGCATGAACGCCCGAGCCATAAACAGCCGTCGGCCAGCCCGCTGCGCGTGATGATCCATTGCCGTCACCCTGCCGCCATCCCCGAAGGCCATGCGCACGACCTGAACAGAGGGCGATCGCGGCAATCGAAGCGCATGTCGTCGGCTCGGGTGCAGGCCATCTTGACCGGCTTGCCGACTGCCTTAGCGGCGAGCGCGGATGGTACGGTGTAGTCGTCATCGAGGCGACGACCGAAGGCCCCACCGAGCATATAGCTGCGAAGCACGATCTTGTCCTGGCTGCGTCCAAGAGCTTTGGCCGGCACCGCAAGGATGAGCGTTTGCCATTGATTTCCGGTATGGATTTCGAAAATGCCGTTCTGTTCGAAAGCCAGAGCGTTGATTGGCTCCAATGCGAACGACCAGGGCGCCTCCCTTCGGGTCTGCGATCAGGTCGGCCGCGCGTTGCTGCAGGTCGCGCTCAGATACATGAGCCGCCTCTGCGAATCGTCGGTGCCGGAAGCCCAATGATCAGCGAATAACTGATACTGGTCGTCATTTCCGCTACCTCTGGTAGAGAGTTTTCACACTTTCGTGAAGCTTCATGGCCAACGGCGAGGCGGCATATTTGTCAGTCACAACCTCGATGTACGCGGCTCGGTCGCCCTGAGACGCGGTTTTTAGGGCCTGATCGAATTCTCCGCATGTAGTGACGCGGGCTGTAAACCAGTTAGTGCATCCAAGCGCGTTCGGTAACTCCGAGTACCGCCATTGAGCAAGATCGTTGTAGGAAAAGTCGGGGTTCTCGCAGAGCAGGCGCTCAATCAAATAGCCGGAATTGTTGAGCACGAAAACGATGGGCTTCAGCCCGCGCCGGCCGAATTGAGCGATCTCCTGGGCCGTGATTTGATGGGAGCCTTCACCCGTAATTAAGACGACGCGACGGTGAGGCGCCGCGACTGCTGCCCCAAACGCCGCGGGTGTCGCCCATCCAATCGCACCCCACAAACTTTGGTTGTAAAACTTCGCGCCCTTCGGCAGGCGTGCAAAAGCCATTCCCATCGAAGAGGTCCCGGTCTCAGTTACAACGATGTCGTCCGGTTTAATGAATTGCGCCCAGCGAGGATAAAGCGCGTCTGCGGTAATCGGATCGCTGCCGGCGCCCTTTTCCGGTCCCAACGACCCTGCTTGAAGCGGTGGCTTTTGATTTCGTTTGGTGACGCGCCGCGCGAGCTCGGCGAGGACATCTTTCATTTCGACGTTCGGGTACACCTTTGTTCCCACGTGAGTGCTGTGGTGACGAATATCGATGGTCTTTTCCGGGTCAAGGTGGAACGTAAAAGCGCCCGTATTGAAGTCGGAGAAAATGGTCCCGATCAGAACAACCGTGTCGCACGATTCAACGAACTCACGAACTGCTTCGTTCATGAGCTTTCCGTCGTACATGCCAATGTATGCTGCCTGTTGCTCTTCAAGTGTGGTTTTGTCCGCAAACATGGTGGCAAAGGGGAGCCCGGAAGCGTCCACGAACGCCTGGACGGCGTCCTCCAACCCCGCACGATTCGCCAAGAACCCTGGCAGAATGCACGCGGTCCTGGCTGCTCGGAGAGCTTCGCTGATTTCAGCCACCGTTCTTTCAAGCGATGCAGGATCGCTTTTCGGTGGATCGAGCGGCGCCGAATTGCTCACTATAGGCTGATTCGCGACATCTGTCGGTAACGCCATATAGACGGGTCTGCGATGATAAAATGCCTCCGCAATCAGCCGTTCCGTTTCGTAAGCCACGTTTTGTGGTGTCATTATCGCGCTGGCACAAACGACTGGTTCGGCCATTTTGCGAAAGAAATCGAATTCCCCGTTTCCTAGCGTGTGGTGCACGACGGCACGCGCGGCTTGTGTCGGCAGATTTGGCATCCCGACCAGATGGAAGACCGGTACGTGCTCGGCATAGGCTCCGCCGATTCCGCAGATTGCACTCAACTCGCCGACACCATAAGTCGTGTTCAGGGCGGCGATCCCGTGAATTCGACCGTACCCGTCGGCTGCGTACGCTGCATTCAGTTCGTTGGAGCATCCTACCCACTCGATTCCCGGGTCACGCCCGATGGCATCCTCTATTGGGAAAGCGAAGTCCCCGGCAACGCCGAATACTTTGGATATTCCGATGTCCTTAAGTCTCGACAGGACATGCTCGATTACGGTCGTCGACGACTGTGTTGAGTCTTGCAAATGTTTTTTGCTTGGCACTGGTTCTTTTGTTGGTGCGGATACACGCGACATAACTTGATCTCCTTAGAGTTGTTGGTTAGAGTTCTGAAGACCTTCTGTGTGTGAAACGAATTGCAAGTTGCACCTCATCTGACGTTCCTTATTCCATAAGTCCTGGACATGCTGCGCATATCGCGGATGCTCGATCCTGCTTCAGGTCACCGTTAAAACGCAGAGCGTGAAATTGCAAGGGCCAATCGCGGCTCTGCGACATTCTAATCTCGGTTGGCATTTCCCGCGACGATCTCCTGACGTTCGAGTTCACGCCTCGACCCACCAGCAATCTCTTTGCCTTGCTGACGAGGCTCTCGAACCGCCAGCTGGGCCGAAAGATCTGAGGTCGCAGCGCATTAAGGAACGACAAGTTTCGGTGCGCTGGGATGCGGCATGCGCTGCCCGCGGCGTAATAGTGCTCTTTTTTTCCTAAGCTATAGTCAGGCGTTTCAGGTCCGCTTCAATATTATTTCTTTAGCGATGCCATGTCTTGTAGGCTCGCATACGACTCGCGCGCAAATTCCACTCTAAGCAAATCCTGCCTCAACAAATAGAAGGATGCGGCCAGCAACACGAGATCCTTCATAAGGAACGCGGTGTCTTCAGTCATTGCGGGAAAACCGCCGGCAGACGGCTCCCAGCCATTGGGGAAGAAAGGAAGAATCGTGAAGGTCGCGATGAAGGAAAAACATGAACCGATGGCCCCTAAAATCCCGAGCTGTTTAATCCAGAATCCCAACAACAACAGCAGCCCAAAGATCCACTCAGCAGCGCCCAAGAACCATGTGGCTCCCCGAATTCCGAAGAGGGGGTACATCCAAAAGATCAAAGGCCCGTGCGTTAGGAAAGGAATCAGGGCTTGTGCCTCATAGCTGAACCATTTCTGATAACCAAAAAACGCAAAGATGATCACCATCGACGCGCGCACAAAATGGTAATCGATATCGTCCCTGAGAATACCGAGTTTCATCAGGGTTCTGTTAACGAAATTCATAAGTCGCTCCTGTGAGGGTTGTGTACAGGCCTTCCATAAGCACGAAAGCAGCCAAAAGAAAAGAACGGTTTATAACGGCCTGCGGCTAGTTATCATGGGCGGCATTTTAACAGCGCGTCATCTATTGGACACCCGGTTGGTCAGCGGTGTCCTAGGTGTGCGGGCTACAGTTTCTCGAATCTACGTGAAAGCGCCCTTGACACCCAAACGCAGCCCTCTCATCACACGGCAAATCGACTCCGCGCCATGTCACACACACGCGAAACCCCAAGCTTTTTCATTTTGGCGATTAACGTCGTACGTTTCACGCCGAGACGCGCAGCAGCGCCAGCCCTGCCGCCCACAACCCAATTACTGCCTTCGAGTACCTTCAGGATGTGATCCCGCTCCGCTTCGGCTAGTGTCATGGGCCCGGTCTGATTCGGCGTGACCGATGGAAGCTCAGGGACCTGAAGTACGTCGCCGCGGGTCAGAATCACTGCACGTTCGATAAGATTCTGCAATTCCCGAATATTCCCAGGCCATGGGTACTGAACTAGGGTCTCCATCGCCTGAGTGGGGATCTTCGAGATCTGTTTGCACATTCGTGGCGCGATTGTCCGAACGAAATGTGCTACTAGCACGGGAATGTCGCCCAAACGCAGGCGTAGTGGTGGAAGGGCGATGGGAAACACATTAAGCCTGTAATACAAGTCCATTCGGAACTTTTTCACAGCGACCATCGCGGCTAGATCCTGATTCGTGGCAGCTACCACGCGGACATCCACGCGATGAGTATGGTTGCTGCCGAGTCGTTCGAACTCCTGTTCTTGCAGGACGCGCAGCAGTTTCGCCTGTAGGCCGAGGGGCATGTCTCCAATTTCATCCAGAAACAACGTGCCTCCGTCCGCCGCCTCGAATCGTCCTATCCGCTGAACTACAGCACCTGTGAAAGCACCTTTTTCATGGCCGAAGAGTTCGCTTTCCAGCAGGTCCAGTGGGATAGCGGCACAGTTCACCTTAACAAATGGTCGGGCCCGTCGTTCACTTTGCATGTGGATCGCCCGCGCGATCAGCTCCTTACCCGTTCCCGTTTCGCCTTGGATGAGAACCGTGCAGGCGGTAGGGCCAACAGTCAGAACTTGATCCAACACTTCGCGGAGCGCCAGGCTGGTTCCTACCATGCCTTCAACGCTGTCGCAACATGCCTCCCGCGTGACGATTTCGAGTTGCTCGTCGAGGTCTACGTGCGATCCAAAGGATAAATGGGCGTGCTCGCCGCTCTGAAAACTCGAAACTGAACCGGAATCCAATACTAATACGGCTGCTCTTTCCATTTCGTCCTCACTCTAAGCCTGATTGTGCGCCCGGTTGCGTTTTCTCGAAACCCGAAATTGGAGTGTTAAAGATTGCCTGGATGGACCGAGTTTGGATTGCGCCTTTTGAGGCACAGGTCTAAAGCTCCGGAGGCTCGATATGCTTTCTGCCGAAGAGCCAGGCATCTAACGACCAGGCGCCAGGGCCGATCATCGCCAGGGTTGCGCCGAGGACCCCGATGATGGCCGGAAAAGCGGCGCTGTTCGGGACCGAAAACGCAATCCACGCCTCTACTATCGCCGCTAAAACTCCGGCCACCGGGGTCCACAAGCCTGCCAGCAGTAAAACTCCGGCAAGCGCTCCAATACTTTGCGGCACTAGAGTCCCGCAAATCGGCGTTGCACTCACGCAGGCGAAGCAAGAATAAAGCAGCGCAGCTCCTAACAGTAGCCGTTGTGCGAAAAGACCTCCGCCTGGCCAGCCGTCGGCGAAGGTCGAAAACAGTCGTTGCACAGTATTCCCCTAACCAGCCTAAGAGAACTGCAACAGAAACGAAACGTTCAACAGGGGGATTTCGCGATTAGCCTTTTGAGGGATATTAGAAGTCGATGATCCCGCGCTTCAGCGCGGTGGTGACCGCATGCGTCCGGTCGTTTGCTCTGAGCTTGTCCAGGATTCTCCTGATGTGGCTTTTCACGGTCTCTTCGGTTATGCTCAACCGGGCAGCGATTTCCTTATTGGCGTTTCCGCGTGCGATGAGTCCCAGAACCTCAAGTTCCCGCGCGCTCAGATCTCCCTCCCCGGCATGCTCGGCCAGTTCCGCCGCTATCTCCGGTGGAATTCGCTTCTGTCCCGAGTGAACCGCCCGGATGACATCGACCAAGTCGCGATTGACCCGAGCCTTTAGCAGGTAGCCCCGCGCGCCAGCTTTCAGAGCCCGGGTGACTTGGACATCACCCGTATACGTGGTTAGGACGATGATTCGAGCCTCCGGAAACTCACTGCGAATTTCGATAATGGCCTCGATGCCACTCGTCTCTGGCATTTGGAGGTCCATCAATGTAATGTCCGGATGATACTGCTTGAATTGCTTGATTGCCTCGACTCCCGTCGCGGCCTCCGCGACCATCTTCATGTCCGGTTCATCATTGACCAGCCCAGCGATGCCGTTCCGCAGCAGCGCATGATCGTCCGCGGTAAGGATTCGAATCAGGCCGGAATTGCTCACAGAACGTCGTTCTTTCGGAAAAACCCGAATCGCCGCTGGGCCTGAGGTTTCGCATACGCACTTGAGGCAGGCACCGTCAACTCAACTTCCGTACCCGCCCCAGCTTCACTCCAGAAATCCAAGCGCGCTCCGATCCGTGTCGCGCGCTCCCGGGCTCCTGGCAGGCCCCAGTGCCCGGCCCTCGCGCCTTCCGTCATAATATTCCGATCGATGCCTTTTCCATCATCGCGAATCCTCAAGCGAAGTTTCCGATTATCGTACCGGATTTCAGCTTCAATGTGGCCCGCTTGCGCGTGCCGGAAGGCGTTTCGCAGCACCTCGCGCCCGATCCTGTAGACCTCGTCTTGAAGGATGGGCGACAAACTCCGATGCGGTCCTTCCACCGTCACACGAAACGTTGGCGGAGTTTCATTAGCATCCTGCGCCTTTGCGAGTTCCTGGCCGGCGACGGTCAACAGATGTTCCAAATCGGGCTGAGGATCGACAGTCGGCCGAAGATCCTGAATCGCATCCCGGCCCTCAACAATGGCCTGCTCGGCGGTACCGATAGCGTTATCGAGGGTTCGGATCGCCTCTTCGGTGCTCCGGGAAAAATGGTTGCGAGCCCTTTGCATTTGGATCAGGGAAGCCTGAAAGCTCTGAAGCATGGTGTCGTGGAGATCCCGAGCGATGCGCGTCCGCTCCGCGGTGCGCTCATCAAAAAGCAGATTCAGGCGCCGCGTGATTTCATGTATCCGCAGTCGGTAAAGAAAGAGCGCACCAAACCCGAACGCGACAACAGTTGCCAGCCGAAACAGCCACGTGTTCCACCATGGCGGATCAATGTCAATGTGTAATGTGGCTCCTGGAAGGTTCCACACGCCATGTCCCGTCGAGGCCTCTACACGAAACGTGTATTTCCCGGGCGCGAGCTTTGGGTAGGTGACAAAGCGTTGACCCGCGCTACTGTCGTGCCATTCACTATCGAGACTATCCAGACGGTACCGGTATCGCACGGTCGACGGGCTCGCAAAGTTGAGGGCCGCAAACTGCAACGAAATATTATTTTGCTCGTGCGTAAGCGCAATTCTGCTCGTGTAGTTGATGGAGCGTTTCAGTGGCGCGCTGCCCCCTATATTCACGGAATGACCAGACAATAGGAAGTCGGTAAAAACCACCGGAGGAACGTAATCGCTGTCAACCACCTTGTCGGGGAAGAACGCGGTCGCTCCACTGAAGCCCCCGAAAAACATCTCTCCACTTGTGCTTTTGGAACACGTAACCCAACCAGTTAAGTCCATTCCGGGAAGGCCATCCGCGATAGAATAGTTCGCGAATGTCCTGGCCAGCAGATCGAATCTTGACACGCCGCGGTTCGTACTCAACCAGAGAGCATCATGCCCCTCTTCGAGGACGCAACTAACTCGGCTGCTGGGCAGCCCGTCATTGGCGTAGTAATTCGTGAATGTAGCACTCTTCTGATCCAGTCTCGCCAGCCCATTGTAGGTGGCAGCCCATATGTCGCCGGAATGATCGACCAGCACCGACGATACTGTGTTGTCGCTTAAAGATCCGGGATTGTCCACCTGATGTTCGTAAACGGTAAACTGTCCAGTAGCTGGATCGTAACACTGTAGACCTCCATTGCCGCCGAGCCACAACCGGCCATTCGGGTCTTCAGCAATGTCGTAATATTCGTCAGTTTGACTACGCTTGTACTCCGTAAACCGCCCGGTTGCGGCGTCGAAACGCTGCAGACCGCGCCTTGTGGCTAGCCACATTGTACCTGGACGATCAATGAATATCCGTATGATCCCATTCTGATAGGAATAGGACGACGATGGATTCAGGGGGAAGTTGGTGAAGTGGCTAGTCCGGGGGTCGAGCCGGTAGAGTCCCTTGTAGCCCGTGCCGACCCAGATAACGCCGGCCGAGTCCCCAGTGATTGAAATGACATCGTCGTTCAGCGGATAAGAGGTAGACTTCCCGGTTTTCCGGTCAGTGCGGATAAGATCTCCTGAGGCGCCCACCCAAAGCGTATCGCGATCTTCATAGATCGCACTCACCATGTACTCTCCCTGGGGATTACGAACGAGGCGTTCGCGGAGAATTGTAGTGAACGATGGCTTCCGTGTAGCGAAAACATTTGGCTCGCGAGCATGAAGACCAACCCAAATGTTACCCTGTCGATCTTGTTCCATTGCAATGACGCGGTCATCATCCAGACTTTCGGGATCATCAGGGTGATGGTGGTAACGGATAGCCCTTCCAGCCTCTGGTTCGAACTTAATCAGACCTACGCTGGCGCCGAGCCAAAGGGACCCACTGCCGTCTTCCAGCATCCCGCTCACGCTTAACTGCAGCGTTTTGCCGGAGTTCTGGTCATAAAACGAGTAGTATGTAAGCTCGCCGGCGTCGGGATTAAGAAGGGCGAACTCGCCATCCTTCGAGTTCTTGGTGTAATCAATCCAAAGTAACGTGCGAGGATGAGAAACGGCGGGCATCCTAGCGGATCCCGCGGGATCGCTACTGAAAATGTCCGCCATGCCTGGCAGAGGAAGCCGCCAAGTCACTTTGCCCGTATTCTGATCCAACTGCTCGAGATCATTGCCGTCGGCAACCAACAATCTGCCACTTCCATCGACTGTTACTGGCTTGACATTATTTTGATTCAGGCTTGAAGTATCCCGCGGATCATGTGTGTAATGGTGAATGATACGCCCCGTAGTCGAATCAACTCCGTACAAACCGCTGCCAGTTCCCAGCCACAAAGTCCCGGACCGGTCCTGGATGATGTTATGGACATGGGCAGGAACACTGTCCGAATCGCTGCTCTTCAGGCGATAATGACTGAAGCGTTCGGTCGTTGGATCGAATCGCTCAAGGAACCGACCACATCCGACCCAGAGCATGTTGGAACGGTCTTTGAAGACAGCACTAATATTTCCGCAACTAATAGTGTCCGCGTTTTTCGGGTTAGGCGCAAATACCTTGAAGTCATAGCCATCGTATCGATTCAAGCCAAACTGCGTACCGAACCACATGAACCCTTGATCGTCTTGTGCAATCTGCTCGACCCGGGTCTGTGACAGCCCCGCCCCGGTAGAAAGTCGCCTGAACCGAATGTCAGTCCCCTCAGCAACAGGGACGTTGACAGTCCGCCGATGAACCTGGACCTCAACCATGTTGGCGGGGGCCGTAGATGAGGCAGCGCTCTGAGCTTTCGCCGCAGTGCCGGGGGCAAACGCAACGAGAACTGCGACAGATAGCCACAAGAGCCCTCGCAGCATGACCAGATTATAATCGAAGGCGGAGCGAGCAGGTGAATTGCAACTCCGCCGCCCATGAGGTCGTAGAGTGGGTGCTGTTGCAAATAGCGGGAACGGAAGTCGCACTGCCAGTGCGTGCCGGTGAGAGCTCCGCAGCGATGCCAAGATTGTATGGGTGAATTCCCGCTGGGGAGAACGTCTCCTTTGGCTCCCCAGAGGACCTGCCCTTTTCGGATTGCATGCATCGCCTGTTAACCTTCGATCGTTCGCGACGCTCCATCCACCGATCGATTTCAGGAAGGGCAATTCTTGGAAGCAAACATGATGGATGCCATTGAAAATGCGCCCGAAGCTGACGTCGCCGAGGTCCAGGCTCGGCAATTTCCTGAAGACGACGTATCGGTTGAGTACCTCGAACAAGACTGACGGTCGTCTGACGAAGCGACCGCGGTCCGATCACGCCGCGGACGGCCACCTGTCGAGCGCTCAAACTGATTTAGCATCTGCACGCTCCAAACGCCTGGGCCTGGGAGGAGCAACCGAGCCGCCGGCACATTCGCGGGCCCGCACAGCCTGCGGCCGACGTCATCGCTGATCTCCGGTCGCCCCAAAGCGCTCTGTCCTGATTCGCTGCGCGCTATAGCCAGAGCCGATGAGAAGCCCGGAAGCATTTTCCACGAATGACGCGGGACCGCAAATGTAGCATGTCGGAGATAGGGTTGAGGGCCAGGTCGTGTTCGCAACGAGATCGGCATTGATCCGTGCCGGGGGCACGGGCCAAGCCAAGGGAACAACTCGTGTATAGGCGTACGTGATGTCAACAATGCCACGGTCCGCTAGCGCTCGCAGTTCATCGCGATAAAAGACCGAAGCAGACTCGCGCACAGAGTATAGCAATCGAAACGGCGCGGCACTGGGGCTCGAAGCACGTGAACGAATCATTGCCATGAGAGGGACAATGCCGGAACCGCCGGCGATGAGCTGAATCGGCTCTGCCTGCTCAGGGCGCCACACAAACCAACCGCCTATCGGACCGCGCAATTCAAGTTGATCACCGACAATCAGTTGTTGCGTCAGGTATGGCGAAACCTCGCCGTTAGGAAGGCGTTCGACCGTGATCTCTAATCGCTTTTCAGGGTTCGGTGCGGAGGCAATCGAATAGGATCTCGCGGCCGAGTATCCATCCGGAGCTGTCAGCCGGAGATCAACATGTTGACCCGCGACATGGCCTGGCCAATCTAGGACTTCGAGGGTGACCGTCCGCGCTGATGTCGTTTCCTCATGAAGAGCAAGGACCGTTCCGACGCGCCACATCACTCGCCCGAGTATCGCTGTTCTCGCCATGGATCCCCGTAAATGTGATAGCCGTTGGCTTCCCAGAAGCCGGGCTTATCCTGGCGCATCAGTGTCATGCCTTGCGTCCACTTGGCGCTTTTCCAGAAATAAAGATGTGGAACCAGCAGGCGCGCGGGTCCGCCGTGCTCAAGTGCAAGATCTTGGCCTTCAAATCGAAACGCCACCCACGCCTGGTGGTTCTTGAGATCCTCCAGAGGCACGTTGGTAGTGTACCCGCCGTACGAATGAACCATGGAGTAGCGAGCATCGCTTTCTATGTCTGCCAGGATGGTGTCAAGCGAGACGCCTTCCCAAGAAGTGCCGAGCTTTGACCATCGCGTGACGCAGTGTATATCAGTCGTGAACCGCTCGGCCGGCAAATCGCGAAATGACTTCCAGTTCCAACGCTTCAGGACATTGACACCGTCATCGATTACAAATTCCCATTGATCGAGCGGGACGTTTGGTGTTGGTCCGGCGGATAATACGGGGAAATCGGTAGTGATGTACTGCCCGGGCGGCAGCTTCGCATCCACGGCCGCGCGCCGGCCGGAAAAGCCACGTGAGATGATCGCCATCTTGTCTCTCCTTACCGATTGCCCACTTGCATGCTTCGTGCCGATCAGGGCTGTTTGAATACATTACAGCTGGAGAATCCCGATCGAGTCAATCTAATGACGCGAGTTAACCAATTGACACCAGAACAGCGAATTGGGAGAGCTTCTGACAGCAAACACAGGCTTGGGATGTTGGTTCAACGCGTGCAATTACGAAAAGCGACTAGAAACCAGCGCGCGATTCTGGTTCAGATTTCGCACCGCTGGTGAGGAATTAGAGGGAGACATCTTATGATCTTTCGTATTTCAGCGATTATCCTGTCGCTCGTGATTATGACGGGCTGGCAACAACTCAGGTCACAAAGTAAGCCTGGCTCCAGCGGATTCGATTTGGTGGACACAAAGGGGAACATTCGCAAGCCGATCGACTACCGCGAGCACTATCAGGCGCTCGGTACATATACCGTTATCGATCCGAACGGAGACCAGATGCACCTCACCTACGCCTCGCCCGGAACCGCGGAGTATTACCGCAAGACGGGAAAGTACGCGGATGGAACCGTATTGGTGAAAGAGGTCTTCGGAACCGAGCACGCGCGAATGACGACCGGAGACGCGCATTGGGCCTCTGGAACGAAAGTCTGGTTCGTGATGATGAAGGACGAAAAAGGCCGCTACCCAGGCAATCCGCTTTGGGGTGACGGCTGGGGATGGGCCCTCTTCAAATCCGATGCACCCGACAAGCAGGTCGCAACGGACTACAAGAAAGACTGCCTGGGCTGCCACATCCCGGCGAAGGCAACGGATTGGGTCTACATCCAAGGTTATCCGGTTCTCAGGTCAAAGTAAGCCATACGTCGTGATGTAAACGATTCTTCAAGAAACGCAAGAGGAGATTTTGTGATGCAAAAGTATTCGTTAGCAATCCTCGCTAGGGCTGGACTGGCCGTTGCGAGCGTGTTCATCGTCCTTAACGCGCGACCTGCAGTTGCCCAGACTCCACAGTCGACGGCGGTGTTTGAATCCGATGGCAAGTTGAAGTTGCCAACTGGATTTCGCAGGTGGGTTTTCGTAGGCGCCCCTTTGACGCCCAACGGACTCAACAACGGGAAAGCGGGATTCCCCGAATATCATCACGTCTACATCGAGGCGAAAAACGTCGATGCGTACCTGAAGACGGGTTCTTTTCCCGAAGGAACGGTCATCATCAAAGAACTGACTCGCGTTCTGAGTCCGACTTTC
>Ga0210396_10004122_pt1 | contig 14242 bp, 8 predicted proteins | sample IncBWH17OmetaG_FD_155466 | JGI IMG/M metagenome (GOLD analysis project Ga0210396, IMG submission 155466) | Forest soil microbial communities from Barre Woods Harvard Forest LTER site, Petersham, Massachusetts, United States - Inc-BW-H-17-O ...
GCAGATGGGGTCGTTGACGCGGTTGGGATAATTGTACCAGGGCATAGGCTGCCAGAAGCAGTAGAGCGGAATATGGTAAAGCTGTGCGAGGTCGTGCGCGTGCCGGATATTGGAAAGATAGTGGTTCACTACAAGGGTGCAGGTCGAGTCGAGGCTTATTCCAACCGGCAGCTTATAGAAGTCTTTGATCTGGTTGGAGGGGTTATCGATATCGCCCGGGGTGATCCGATCCCGGTTACGCGGGGTAAAGATGGGGGCTGGGATGATGGCGGCGCTGGCTTCAAAACCCTCGTTCACGCCGTCCAATAGGATGATCATGTCCGGACGTTCGTCGCGAAAGAGCCGGTCCGACAGCAGGACCAGCTCCTGATAGCTGTAATAGAAAGGCATCCCCAGGTTGAACACCCGGATGGGGCGGCCGCCGGGGTATTTTTGTCGATAGGCCCGGACGAAGGCGGAGGGGATGGTTTCCGCGTCGGTCACGTCATACCCGTAGATGGTGGAGCCGCCCAGGAAGTAAATATTGAGAGGCTCTTTCGCCGCGGAGTCGGAGCGGTCGGGGATGGACAGGCGGCGATGGCCGGCCACGTTGACGTATTTCGAGCGGATGTCCATAAAGGCGAATTCCACCCAGGGCACATATACGGCCCGGTTGGCCGCTTTGGACTCGCGGTCGACCTCGTTGTTTTCCTCCCGGGAGAATTGGGGGCGGACGAGGGCTTGATTGCGCTGCAAGGTCCGGGTGATAGAATCGTCATCCCGAAAGTGTCTGAATTTGTCTCTCAGATCCTTTAAGAGCTGGATGGTAGCTACCGGATGAAGCGGGGAAAGCGCCTGATAATAATACGCCCGGCAAAAAAACTCGGTGATCAGCAGGACCAGAAAGATCGTAATGGCGGTGAATAATGTCTTCCGATGTCTGGCCATGAGACGTTGGTTAAAATTCAGCGCTCTTTGGGGAGCGCGGGAAAGCGATGACGTCGCGGATGTTCGTCATGCCGGTAATAAACTGCATCATCCGCTCGAATCCCAGGCCGAACCCGGCGTGCGGTACGGTGCCGAAGCGGCGCGTATCGAGGTACCACCACAATTCCTGTACGGGGATATGCATTTCCTTCATGCGGGTCTCCAACCGTTCCAATCGCTCCTCCCGCTGAGAGCCGCCAACCATCTCTCCGATTCCCGGGACAAGGATATCCATGGCGGCAACGGTTTTTCCATCGTCGTTCTGACGCATATAGAACGCCTTGATCTCTTTCGGGTAGCCGGTGACGATGACGGGCTTTTTAAAGTGCTTTTCCACGAGGTAGCGTTCATGCTCGCTTTGAAGGTCGATCCCCCATTTTACCTCGTACTGGAACTTCTTTTTCTTATATGCGGGGGATTGAAGCAGGATGTCGATGGCTTCGGTGTAGGTGATCCGTTCAAACTGGTTGTTCGACACGAATTCCAGCTTTTCGATCAGTCCCAGCTCGCTGCGTTCGGCCTGAGGCTTTTGCTTTTCTTCTTCCGAGAGCCGGCCCGCGAGAAAATCCAGATCCTCCCGGTTGTTGTCCATCACGTATCGGATCAGGTAGCGAATGAAGTTCTCGGCCAGGTCCATATTGTCCTCGAGATCATAGAAGGCCATTTCGGGCTCGATCATCCAGAATTCAGCAAGATGCCGGGTAGTATTGGAGTTCTCGGCCCTGAAGCACGGGCTGAAAGTATAGATATCAGAGAAAGCCATGGCCCCGAGTTCCCCTTCCAGCTGGCCGCTGACGGTCAGATTGGAGGAACGGCCGAAGAAGTCTTCGCGGAAGTCGATCGAGCCGTCTTCATTTCGGGGGGGATTGTCGAACGGGAGCATGGTAACGCGGAACATCTCTCCCGCTCCTTCGGCATCTGAAGCGGTAATAATCGGCGTGTGGAGATAAATGAAGCCTTTTTCATTAAAGAATTGATGGATGGCGAAGGCCAGCGCGTGGCGGATGCGGAAGACAGCGCCAAAAGTCTGGGTCCGGAAACGCAAATGGGCGATCTCGCGGAGGTATTCGAGGCTGGGCCGGTTCTTCAGCTGCAGCGGGTAGTTTTCGGGGTTGCATTCGCCAAGGAGCTCGATGGAGCGGGCTTTTACTTCTACAGCCTGGCCTTTTCCCAGGGAAGCGACCAGGGGTCCGCTGACTTTCAGGGAGGCGCCGGGAGTTATCTTTTTCAACAGTTCTTCGTCGCATGTACCCAATTCCACGACGATCTGCAGGTTATTATTGGTGGAGCCGTCGTTCAGGGCGATGAATTGATTATTTCGGAAACTGCGAACCCAACCCATAACGATAACTTCCTGTGATTCCGGCGTAGTCGCCAGCAGCTGTTTGATCTTCGTCCTTTTGTTGAACATAATGGGGACAAATATATACCAAATGACGCTGATGATCGTTAAACAGCCTGACAGCCAGGGGGTTTAAAAATTTTTTTTTGAATTTATCAAATTTTGTGCTAAAATTGCAGTGGAATTAAGCTGATTAGTTTTCCTTTTCCCATGCTCACGGCTCATCAGTTTTAAGTCTCTCAGTTCACAATAATCATAATTCATTTCAAACATTTTCAATTAGACAGACTCACTGTTTGAGAATGGTGTTCAACTCTCAAGTTATTTTATGTACGATATTCTCCAATTGAACGACATGCTCGTTCCAGAACTCCTCGATATTGCAGAGCAGTTAAAGATCACAGGTGCGAAAAAGCTGGAAAAGCAGGACCTCGTTTACAAAATTCTCGATAAACAGGCCATAACCGCAAAGGACAGCAAATCCGATGGTGATGACACCGCACCCAAGCGCAAACGCATCATCAAAACATCCACCGCCAACAGCACCGAGGAAGCCATTGTGGAAAGCGGGGATGAGAAACCCAAGAAGGCAGAAGTAAAAAAGGACAACCGGGTTAAAAAAGAAGAAAAGCCTGTCGTCCTGAAGAAGGTCGCCGCCCGCAAGAAAGAAGAAGAGCAAGAAGCAGCTCCTGCTCCGGTGGCCAAGGCGGCGCCGCGAGTTCAGCCGGCGCATGAACGACCTGTGCATGAACGGCCTGTGCATGAACGTCAGGCTCCTGAGCGTCCGGCCCGGCAGGACAGGCCCGACCGCCAGGACCGTGCGGAGCGGCCGGAACAAGGACGGCAGGATCAGGTCAGACATGAACAACGTCAAGATCAGCGCCATGAGCAGCCGAGGCCCGAAGGAGACGATGCGGATGACCAGATCGAAGGCGGTCAGGAAGATGAGCTGGTGAATTCCGAGGAGCAGGAAGGCGGCGAGCAGTTTGCGGAAGGCCGCACGGGTGATGCCCAGGCGGGCCGGCTGTATCCGCAGCGCCGGAATGAGGTCTTCAATATCGAATTCGATGGCGTGATCCAGGCCGAAGGCGTGTTGGAAATGATGCCCGACGGTTATGGTTTCCTGCGCAGCAGCGATTACAACTATCTTTCTTCACCCGATGATATTTATGTCTCGCCCTCCCAGATCAAGTTGTTTGGTCTGAAGACGGGTGACACAGTGCTGGGCTCGGTCCGGCCGCCCAAGGAAGGCGAAAAGTATTTTGCGTTACTGAAGGTGGAAACCATCAATAACAAAGGGCCTGAAGAGGTCCGGGACCGGGTGCCGTTCGATTACCTGACACCGTTGTTCCCCTTCGAGAAAATGAACCTCTTCACTACACCGAGCGACTATTCCTGCCGGATCATCGACCTGTTCACGCCTATCGGCAAGGGACAGCGCGGGTTGATCGTGGCCCAGCCGAAGACCGGTAAGACAATGTTGCTGAAGGCGGTGGCCAATGCTATTGCTGCCAACCACCCCGAATGTTACCTGATGATCGTGCTGGTGGATGAGCGTCCGGAGGAAGTGACCGATATGGAGCGGAGCGTAAAGGCGGAGGTCATTGCTTCCACCTTTGACGAGCCGGCCGAGAAACACGTAAAGGTTTCCACGATCGCGCTGCAGAAGGCCAAAAGGCTGGTGGAGTGCGGTCATGATGTGGTGATACTCCTGGATTCGATTACCCGGCTTGCCCGGGCCCACAATACGGTAGCTCCTGCTTCGGGGAAGGTACTTTCGGGTGGCGTGGAAGCCAACGCGATGCAGAAACCGAAGCAGTTCTTCGGTGCGGCCCGCAAGATCGAGAACGGTGGGTCGCTGACCATTCTTGCTACGGCACTGATCGACACGGGATCAAAAATGGATGAAGTGATCTTCGAGGAGTTCAAAGGGACGGGCAATATGGAATTGCAGCTGGAGCGCCGGTTGTCCAACCGCCGGATCTATCCTGCCATCGACCTGGTATCGTCCTCTACCCGCCGGGATGACCTGCTGCTGGAGAGGGAAGTCCTGCAACGGATGAACCTGCTGCGGCTTTACCTGAACGACATGAATCCGGAGGAGGCCATGAATGAGCTCCTCAAGCGGATGAGGGGTACGAAAAGCAATGAAGAGTTCCTGGCGAGCATGAACAGCTAGGTCCGTCTACGCCGAGGCTTCGGCGGCCAAGTCGGCCGGTTAGACCAATTCATCAATCTTCTTCGCCAGTTTCCTGTCCTTGTCGGTGACGATGTGACCTGCGCTATGCGTAGACAGGCTGATCTCCACTTTATTGTAGGCGTTGGACCAGTCGGGGTGGTGGTCCATCTTCTCGGCTTCGAAGGCTACACGCGTCATGAAGGCGAAGGCTTCGGAGAAATTTTTGAATTCGAATTTGCGGTAAAGCGTGTTGTTCTTTTCTTCCCACATGGCTAAAAAATTAGGTGTCCTTTGTTTTTGATTTTGTTCTGACTGAGCTCCATTACGAGCTGTACGCTGGGTACTGACCGGACCAGATTCATCAGGTCCGTGATCTTCTCGTCGGATACGTTATCGCCCTTTTGCAGCCAGAGAAAGTCGAGGTGCTTGAATTCCGGCAGGAGGTATTCGCCGTCGAATTGATTGTTATAGAGGAAATGCTCAAGAGCACTCCCGGGTTCATGGTATTCGTAGATGCCGAAAAAGTACTGCCGCTGTCTCTTTGTGAGCTGGATCTCGAGCTCATGGTTGCTCCTGAAATCGAAGCGGAGGCGGTTGTTGAGCTGCAGGACCAGCTGGTAGTCTTTAACAGGCGCGACAATACCGATAAGGCGCGTGTTCTCGAAGAACCCCTCGGTCATATCCGCTATGTTAAGTTTGAGCTTCATGGGGTAAATGCGAGCCGGCCCCGCGAATTGGCTCCTTCGATCAGGGCGTAGATAAATTTGACTTGCTGGAGTTCCACGGTGCAGTTGATCGGGTCGTTCGGATCGGCCGCGGAGCCGTGCCCGGTCGAGAAGACGAGCAGGGGGATCTGATGCCGGTAGAAAGCAGCGTGATCGCCAGGTTGGGCGGCGCTGCTGTCGTAATGGAGGGAAAGGGCCTTTTTTTCGCGTATACCATTGCCGATTACGGTCCAGGCGGAGGACGTATTGAAGCCGCCGATATTCAGGGTACCGGCAGAGGCACCCAACTGCTCCAGCTCGAACAGGTAGTTCGCTTTCTTAAGGTCGACGGCGGGATGGGTGGTGTAATACTCCGAGCCCAGCCAACCCAGTCCGCTGCCGGAAAAGACGATAAAAAGGTAGTTGTTATTCCGAAGCTTTGAGGAGGCCAGGAGCCGGGCCAGCTCGATCATCGCCGCCAGTCCGCTGCTATTGTCGAAGCGAGTGCTGATCACCGCGGTTGTCGCGGTCCCGTTATCCAGGAAGCCAATTACGTTATGGCCGGTGCGATGCCGGCCGGAATAGCTGATCCGGATGCTGAGGTCGACTGACGCCGACTCATCTTTCAGGTATTTGTGTTTGGCTTCGCGGGTAACATACACAACGGGGATGGAGACGGGCTCGGGTTTGTCTTTAGGGTCAAAAATCAGCTTGTCGGGGTAGCGGGCTGATGAATTGTAGAGGATTAAGGCAGTAGCGCCCTTTTTTCCGCAGGAGACAGCTTTGGCGCGGATCGCGGCGACAAGGTCGAAGTGTGGGTTGTCAGCGTTGTTTTCAAGCCATTCTTTCAGATCCTGGAACCAGGGAACACCGCTTTCCTGCAAGGCGATGGCCGGGGATCCGGTGACTTCGCCTGCCGGGCTGAGAGCAAGCGGGAACCATTCCCGGCCGATGGTCAGTGGGTGGTCGTCGATGGTGAAAAAGGCGTCGGTGCCGGGCTGTCTGCCTTCGTCAATCGTAAATGTTTGAAGCCAGCCGTTGTTATCTCCTTTTGGCCGGGCACCGGCATTGCTGAGCTCAGAGATGATATAGTCGGCTGCTGCTTTTTCCCCTGAAGTACCCATGGCGCGTCCGCCGGCCGTATCGGCAGAAAGGGATTGAATATGCGTCTGAAGGTTGGCGAGCAAGGCGTTGTCGCTTTTGCTAATTTTTTGGGAATCAGCGGATAAATAGGCAAGAAGGAGGGCGGGAAGGTAAATATAGATACGCGGCTTCATCGCGTCTAAAGTTACGATGATTTATTTTCTACACTCACCTTTTTTCCTTTAGTTTTGCAGATTGGCCTTTCCCCAGTCGACCCGAAGTCCTGACGGAAAAGGCTTATGATTTGAACTGGCTTCCAGCCAGTAAGGGACCAGAAAAAAACTATATGGCGTTACCGCACCTTATCAAGTATGTGTACACCAATGGGACCGATGAAGTGATTCGCCGGGGAAAGAAAATCCATGCAATTGGTTACGTAGAATTGATCGAATATGATGAGCTGTTTGAATCCGTTACCTTCCGGGTCAAGGACGACAGCTACGCGACCTATTACAAGGTCTACGTCCAGAAGTTCAAGGATGCCAAGACCCTTTCGATCCGTTGCAGCTGTCCTTATAATCTGGGGGATATCTGCCGGCATGAGGCGGGGGCGCTGATCCAGCTGCAGGAGCTGCTGGACCGAAATATGCTCAAAGCCGAGGAGGTACGGTATGATCAGCGGCATACGGTCGTGAAAATGAAGTTCATCGATCTGAAGAGCATCCGGGTATTGTGTTCGCAGCCGACCCTCGCGGAGGCCGAGAAGTATCTCCGCACGCAGCGCGCTCAAATCGAATATGCCAGGGATGAGGTCGTCAAAGCCACTGTCGAGATCGACGGCCAGGTTTACCAGGTGGTTATCCGGAAAAACGAGGAACGGAATTTCGATACCAGCAGCGATTATGAAGATTCGGCTCATCCTTTAAGTCTGCCGAAAGTGATCGTCTTTCTGCAGCTGCTGCATACGCACGGCGCCTACTACTTTGAAAGCATCCGCAACTGGGATAAGGAAAAGAACAAGCTGCTGGAGGCCTATGGCTACACGCTGTCAGACGATCTGAAAGGGAAGTTCGAGTTCACCTATAAGGACGGCAAGCCCTTCTTACGGGTGCTGGATATGTCGATCAAGCGGGTGGCGCCGGTAGCGAGCAGCCGCCCCCGGCCGGTGGAAGCCGAAGCGCCGATGGTGGTGGTACAGGAAGAGGATAAAGCAGTGGGTAACCTCCAGCGGGTGGGGGTTGTCTTCCTTTTCAACCATGAAGGGTTTCCGGGGTTTGCGCTGGATGCCGTCGCCGGCGAGAGCAATGAGGAGCAGACCGCGTATATCGGGAAGGCCGAGAAGATGGACCTGGCCAAGTTCATCAATGTTGAACCTTTTACGGAATATGACCGGCAGCTGATCCCTTTCCTCCGGAAGATGCAGGGTCAGGAGATCAATAAATACCTGAACCGGAACTCGCCGTTCAGCGGCATCTGGGAAAATATCATCCACCATGAGGAGGACGATCTTCCCGAAGAAACCAAGAAGCTAATGGTGGAGTACCTGCATCCGAAGCTGCGGAAGCTGTTCTCGGAGGTCAATTCCAGCCCATTCGTCTTCTACCTGAACGGGCACAAGCCCTTCAAAACGGCCAATCTGCAGCCCATGGGGATCTCCGCAGATGGCATCACCCCCCAGTTCAGCGTCAGTTCCGGGCCCGATGGTTTCGAGGTTTCCTGCTATGTCAAGATCAATGGACAGGCGGTGGATATCGCCCGTAACGAGTGTGCCAGTCCGGTTATTTTTCTTTATAACAATAACGGATATTTATGGAACCGGCCGGAGGATATCGCGCTGGTGGAGAAATTTGCCGGGAAGGAAAAGTGGGTCATCAGCCGGGAGGACTGGCCGGCACGGATGAGGGACCTCATTCTGCCGCTTACCCGGGAATATGCCGTGGATTTCGATTCCGAGCTGGTCCGCGAGGTTCGGGATGGAGATCCGGAAAGAAAACTATTGTTACAGGAGAAGGGGGACTACCTTGTCTTTCAGCCCCTGTTTTCTTATAAAGGGTTTGAGACCCGGCCGGGCGGCAAGGACGAGATCGTGGTCCCGGATGGACACCAGGTGCTGATCGTGCACCGGAATAAGGAGGCAGAACTGCAGTTTTTCCGCAAACTGGAGTCGCTCCATTCGCAGTTCATCCGGCCGGAGGGGTCGCAAAGCCTGGCGCTTAAGGGGACGGATGTGCTGAAGAACAACTGGTTTTTCCTTTTTGTGGATGCGATGGAGGAGATGAAAATACCGGTGTATGGTTATGACGCGCTCAAGAATTTTCGCTTCAATACGGCTAAGCCGCAGACGAAGATCCATATCAGCAGCAATACGGATTGGTTCGATGCCCGGGTGGACATTGTATTCGGGGATCAGAAGGTCACGATTGCGGATGTAAAGAAGGCCTTGGGGAACAGGCAGCAATTCGTTCCGCTGCATGACGGGACGCTGGGCGTGCTGCCGGAGGAGTGGATAAAGAAGTATTCGCTGTTGTTCAGGGTCGGAGAGGGGAAGAGCAATCAGCTGCGGCTTTCCAAATATCATATGAGCGTGATCGACGAGCTCTATGACAATCGGAACGAAGAGGAGCTTATTATAAGACTGGAGGAGAAATACGAGCAGCTGCGGGAATTCAATCGCATTCGTGAAGTACCGCCGCCGGAACATCTGCTTCCGATCCTCCGGCCCTACCAGGTCCATGGGTTCCATTGGCTGAACTATCTTCAGGATGTCAACTGGGGCGGGATCCTGGCGGATGATATGGGTCTTGGTAAAACGGTCCAGGCCCTCTCCTTCCTGCAGCATTTCCGGGATACGAATCGCCGCCTGCTGGCGCTGGTCGTTTGCCCGACTACGCTGATGTTCAACTGGGAGAACGAAATCAGGAAATTCACGCCTTCGCTCACCTACCATATTCATCATGGCGGGGACCGCACCCGCAATAAGGAGACGCTGGCGGAATACAACGTGATCATCACCACTTACGGGACCCTGCGGAGCGACATCAAACTGCTGCTGGAGCTGAATTTCGACTATGCGGTGCTGGACGAATCGCAGGCGATCAAAAATCCTTCCAGCAAAGTCACCAAGGCGGCTTGTCTGCTGCAGGCGAAGCACCGGCTTTGTATGAGCGGTACACCCTTACAGAACAATACGTTCGATATTTTTGCCCAGATGAATTTCCTGAATCCCGGGATGCTGGGAAGTCTGGAATTCTTCCGGCAGGAGTTTGCGGTGCCGATCGACAAGTTCGGCGAGCAGGACAGAAAGGAGCATTTGCGCAAGCTGCTGTACCCCTTCATCCTCCGGCGAACCAAGGAGCAGGTGGCGAAGGATCTGCCCGAAAAGACCGAGACGATCCTTTTCTGCGAAATGGAGGATGAGCAGCGTAAGGTCTATGAGGCTTACCGGAACGACTACCGGGATAAGATCCTGGGCACCATAGAGACGCAGGGTATCCAGCGGTCCCAGCTAACGATCCTGCAGGGGTTGATGAAGCTTCGGCAGATCTGTGATTCGCCGGCGATCCTGAATGAGACGGACAAGTATCCCAATCATTCCATCAAGCTGGATGAGCTGGCCAGGGAGATCACCGAGAATATCGGGGATCACAAGGCGCTGATCTTCTCACAGTTCCTGGGGATGCTGGCGCTGATTCGGGAAAGGCTGAAAGAGTTGGATGTCAAGTTCGAATATTTTGATGGCAGTACGTCGGCCATTGAACGGGAGCGGGCGATCCAGGCTTTTCAGAATGATGACAGCTGCCGGGTATTCCTGATTTCCCTGAAAGCCGGCGGCGTCGGTCTCAACCTCACGGCAGCGGACTACGTGTATATTGTAGACCCCTGGTGGAACCCGGCGGTTGAGCAGCAGGCCATCGACCGGACGCATCGCATCGGTCAGACTAAAAATATCTTTGCCTACCGGATGATCTGTAAAGACACGATCGAGGATAAGATTCTGCAATTGCAGGAAAAGAAGCGGATCCTGGCGAAGGACCTCATTGCTGATGATGATGGGTTTGTGAAAAGTCTTACCCGTGCGGATGTGGAATATCTTTTCTCTTAAGATGGGTGTGAGGAGAAGTTTACCGACAAAATTCAGATCGGGGGCCGTTCCTGACCCTACCGGCCGGTTATTTTACCACTGGTAACTTATACCCGGCCAGGCCAAAAAATGGCATATTAATTTCACCTTTGAATCTAAATGGTCGACCGGCTATGAGCAAGTATGTCTTCTTGTTGATTTTTATGGGATTGATCTTTGCAAATCCTTCATTCTCACAGTCCAATACCCGGGGCTCGGTGAAGGGCCTGATCGTGGACAGCGCGGGGAACAAGCAACCCCTTCCCAATGCCACGGTTTCGGTCCGGCCGCTGGGGGCCGACTCGACGCAGGCGGAGTATGCAGTATCCAATAAAACGGGGGCTTTCCTCTTTCGCGGGCTGCCGGTGGGGCAGTATTTTGTATTGATCACTTACGAAGGATATGCACATGTGGGTAGGAATATCCGAATCGCGGACAGCAATGCGAATGTCGATCTCGGGACGATCTTTTTGCAACGGAGCGACGAGCTGCTCGAGGCGGCAATCGTCCAGCGGCCGCCGATGGGGATCAGGAAGGATACGGTAGAATACAATGCCGGTCTCTTTGCGACCAAGCCAAATGCCACGGCGGAGGACCTGTTGAAGAAGATGCCGGGGGTTACGGTGGACAACAGCGGGAATGTGACGGCGCAGGGGGAGACGGTGCAGCGGGTGCTCGTCAATGGCAAGCGGTTCTTCAGTGATGATCCCAAGATGGCGACCAGGAATCTGCCACCGGATGTGATCGATAAGATCCAGGTCTTCGATGATCTGAGCGACCAGTCGAAATTCACGGGTTTTGATGATGGCAACCGCGTAAAGACGATCAATATCGTTACCAAGAAGAATATGCGAAAGGGCTATTTCGGGAAGTTCGTAGGAGGGGATGGGACGGATCAGGATTACGATGAAAGTGTGAATTTGCATCGCTTTTGGGGCGACAACCAGGTTTCCCTTCTCGGTCAGGGGAATGATGTCAACAAGCAGAACTTCACGGCGCAGGATATTTTTGGGGGCGGTGGCGGCGGCGGGCGCCGCGGTGGAGGGGGCGGTGGCGGCGTCGGCGGCGGTGGCGGCGGAACCAATTCGGCCGGGGCGTCGAGCGCGGCTACCAGCTTTCAGTCACCGGGCGTGACCACGGTCTGGGGCGGGGGTCTTAACTATAAGAATACAGTTGATAGCGGCAAGATCGACATATATGGCAGCTATTTTTACAATTTCGAACATACTGTCAATAAGATTAACGATAGCTCGGCAAATAATATTGAATCCCAGGGCGGCGCCGGTGACAGCACTACCAACTCGAGCGGCAATTCCTATACGGTCAGCCGGATCCAGAATCACCGGATCTACTTTAACTTCGAAGACCGGATCGACAGCAATAACTCATTGATCTTCCGTCCAAATGTCATCTTCCAGCACAGCTATCCAAGCGGTTCATCCTATTCAAGCCTGACGAACGAAACCGGGCAGGTCTATACGGAGAACGCCCATACGTCCAGCAGCAATACCGGCTTCTCGGTCCCGAATGCAGACCTTCAATTTCGTCACCGGTTCGCCAAACAGTACCGGACCATCTCGCTGGATATCAGCGGTTCGGCAACCGTAAACAACGGTTACGGCTATCTCACGTCCATCGACAGCTTCTATCAGGGGCAGTCCAATATTAACCTGAATCAATACTATAACGATTCCCTCCATTCCATCAATATCGTCCCCACGGTATCCTATACCGAACCCTTATCCAAACATTCCATCCTGCAACTGAATTACAGCCACAATTATACCCATAGCCGCACGATCAACAATACCTATGATTTTGTGGATTCGCTCAAACAGTATTCGCAGTTCGATAGTTTATTCAGTAACTCGTACAAATTCACGTCGAATGCCGACAATGTCTCGCTGGCCTGGCGGATCCAGGAGGAGAAATATAATTTTTCGGTAGGGTCGGGCATCCAGTGGATGACGTTTACCAGTATCAATACGACCAAGAATGACCTGACGGTGTCCCGCCCTTACACCAATTTCACCCCGACGGTCAATTTCATGTACAATTTCTCTTCGACCCAGCATTTCCGGCTAAACTATTCCGGGCGGACCGGTACGCCTTCGGCGGCACAGTTACAGCCCATCCTGACTACGTCGGACAGCATTAATTATCAGCAGGGTAATCCGAACCTGAAGCCCCAGTTCACGCATTCCCTCCGGATGTTGTATGCCTCCTTCGATCCGTCCACAAAAAAAGTATTTTTTGTAACGGTGAATGCCAGCATGATCCAGAACGACATCCAGTCGCTGCAGGAAACCCTGTCGGGTGGCCGGACGATCAGCACGTACACCAATCTGAACGGAACCTATAACCTATCGGGCTATATGAATTATGGGTTCCCTTTGAACCGGCCCAAGTCCAATATGAATTTTATCACGAATGTCAATTATTCTCAAAGTCAGACGGAGCTTGCAGACTCGACCGTTCCCCCATTCACCCATCTGTATACCCGCAACACGACGCTGGCTGAGACAATTTCCTGGACGACCAATATCAAGAAGAATTTCGACATGAACCTGAGTGCGAAGTCTTCTTATACGATCCCGACACGCAGCGGTTTTCAAACGGGCAACTCCAAGTACCAAAGCAATTCCAGCCTGAACTATTTCAGCGAAGTGGTGTCCACCGAGTTCACTGCCTATACGAACAGCGGGTGGCTGATAGCGGCGACCTTCGATTACACCTATACGTACACGCATTCCTCCAGCTACAATGTCAGCTCGCCGATCCTGACGCCCAGTGTTGCCAAGCAATTCTTCAAAAAGAAGAACGGGGAGCTCCGGCTGACGGTCTTCGATTTGCTCAATCAGAATACGATCGTCACCAAAGCGGTGGGGACGAATACTTCCTTCACCCGGAATAATGTGCTTTCGAGGTATGCGATGCTGACCTTTACGTATAATCTGAACAATTTCCCGGCGGCGCAGAACCGGCGTGGACCGTTCCCGGGTTTCTTTGGCAGGCCGCCGGGCGGGGGACCTCCGGGTGGCGGCGGATTCCGGGGTGGCCCGTTGTACCCTATTGATTAAGAATAGGTTAGCGCGAATCTCGTAGTTTCCCTATTGCAAAATGCCGGAAAGGGTTGTACCTTACTACAAATCCTTTCTATGAGAAGCTCAATTCTCGCCCTTATTCCTGTGCTGCTGTCTGCCACACTGTCGGCGCAGGGGGTTTTTTCCAATAAGACCCAGGTCGTATTGGAGAAGGTGATCCAGGATTATCCCAATCATTTTTACAATATCAAAGGTGAGCTGATCAGTCAGGCTTTGCAGGCATCGCGATATAAGTCCACGCTGCAGCTGCCGGGCGCCGAGTCGACCGTTATCACGGTATCATCGGGCAGTCAGGGTTCCGGCTGGTCCTGTGTGGTCCTCCAAACAAAAAGCTTTACGGAAGCCAGGGAGCGGTTTTCGACGATCTTCGGTCAGCTGAGCAACAGCATTATTACGACAGGTGGTCAAAAGACCTTTATTCTTTCCGGACAGTATGAAACGCCGACGGAAGACCGGAAATCCACGGCTATCGTTTTTTCTTTACTTCCGGGTGTCGGTGACATGAAAAAGGTAAAAGTGGAGCTCGCGCTTAACCAGGAGAATAATGTCTGGAAGATCCAGCTATCTGTAGAGGATAGAGAGGAGGCTCAGGGTGCCTTGACCTCCAATTAAACCATCAAAGTAAAATCACGGAGAACGCCATCGATCTCTTCCAGGCGGAAGGGTTTGGAGATGTATTTGTTCATCCCCGCCTCCAGGCATTTCTCGCGGTCGCCTTTCATAGCGTCGGCTGTGAGCGCGATA
>Ga0210396_10004126_pt1 | contig 14237 bp, 10 predicted proteins | sample IncBWH17OmetaG_FD_155466 | JGI IMG/M metagenome (GOLD analysis project Ga0210396, IMG submission 155466) | Forest soil microbial communities from Barre Woods Harvard Forest LTER site, Petersham, Massachusetts, United States - Inc-BW-H-17-O ...
GATAGCCCAGGCGGTTCGGCCGTCGCCTCGGAGTCGATCTGGCGCGAGGTCGTCTTCGCCCGCGAGCGCGGCAAGCCGGTGATCGTGTCGATGAGCGATGTCGCCGGTTCCGGTGGCTATTATGTGGCTGCTGCGGCCGACAAGATCGTCGCGGAGCCGGCGACCCTGACCGGCTCGATCGGGGTTCTCGCCGGCAAGCTGGTCGTCGCCGATCTGCTGAAAAAGATCGGCGTATCGACCGACAGCGTGCAAATCGGCGCCAATGCGGCGATGTTCAGCCTAACCGAGGATTTCTCGGCCCGCGCCCACAGCCGCCTCGAGGCGTTCCTCGACGACACCTACAAGGGGTTCAAGGACCACGTCGCAACCGGCCGCCATATGAACCAGGAGGAGGTCGAGGCGGTCGCCAAGGGCCGCGTCTGGTCCGGCGAGGACGCCAAGGCGCACGGTCTCGTCGACGAGCTCGGCGGCTATGCCGTGGCGCTCCGCCTCGCCAAGGAAGCCGCCAACCTGCCGCCCGAGGCGCCAATCACCCTCACCGTTTTTCCGCGCGAAGAGACCTTGCCCGAGCTTCTGTACAAACGCCTCACCGGCGAGGACCGCGAGCGCGACGCTGGCGGCATCACCTCAACTTCGATCGAACACTCACTAAAGACAGTGCGGCCGCTGCTGCAGCGTCTCGAAGCGGTGCTCGACAGCCCCGGCGTGCTGACCATGCCGCCGCTCGGTTCGATCCGGTAAACCCGGAACACGAGCGGGGTCTCCCTCGTTGGGCTTCGGGGGAGTAGTCAGCAAGCGGTTTCGGAAAGATGGGTGGACGAGTCGCCTCGGAGCGAGATCGGGCGGAAGCCGGCCATGGCGGGCGCGGAAGGCAGCGGTCTTCCGGACCGCCGGAGCAGCTCGCCTCGCTGACCCCGTTGCGCGGCATCGCCGCGGTATGGGTCGTGATCTTCCATTTCTGCTGGTATTTCCCGGCTGTTCACCCCGAGCGCTACACGGGAGCCGTGTACAAGGGCTATCTGGCGGTGGACCTGTTTTTTGTGCTGAGCGGTTTTGTCATTACGCATGTCTACAAAGGGGGTTTCGCACAACGAGTGACCGGCCGGCGCTACCGCGATTTTCTCAAGGCCAGGGTGGCGCGCATTTATCCTCTGCACATCACGGTGTTGTTGCTGTTCGTCGCCACTGCGACCGCGGAACGGGCCGCGAGCTATGCCCTCGGAGGCTCGTTCGAGCCAATACCGCTGCTGGGTGAGCGTTCGCTCGGCGGGTTCATTGCCAACCTGGTGATGCTCCAGGGGTTGTGGGCACGCGAACTGAGCTGGAACGACCCGGCATGGTCGATCAGCTTGGAGTTCCTCGCCTACCTGCTGTTCCCGTTATTGTTTTCGGTGTTGTGGCGCGCCGGCGCGGCTGCCAAGGCCGGGCTCGGCGGCTTGCTGCTGGTGGCGCTGGGATGGCTGGCTTACCGTACCGGGGGTTATTTCAACCAATGGAACGGCACCTATGCGATCCTTCGCTGCCTGCCGGAATTCCTCGCCGGAATGCTGCTGTATAGCGGCTATCAGAGCGGCATCTTCGCGTCCATGCTGTCCACCGACGCGGCGTTCGGGGCAGTAGTGCTGCTGCTCGCCGCGATGCTTCATCTCGGCGCCCCGGATCTCGCCATCATCCCGCTTTTCCCACTCTTGATATTGGCCGCCGTCCGCAACACGGGCCGGTTCTCTCCGTTGCTGAATTTGCCGCCGCTGGTGCGGCTTGGCGACATTTCCTATTCCCTTTACCTGCTGCATTGGTTCGTGCTGTTCGTCACGACGGAAATCGCGCGGCGGCTGCCGGGTCTCGACTTCGCAAATCTGCCGCTCGCACCCTCGCTCGCCCTGATCACGGCGTTGATCGCAATCAGTCTTGTGCTCGCGACGCTCAGCTTTCGATTTATCGAGGTCACCGGCCGCCGCTGGCTCCGCCAACGCCTCGATGTCGGTCGCCCCGCAGCAGTCGTAGCGGTCGCTTCACCAAGGTAAGCGGTGAGCGCTTTAATCTCGGGAACTGGCGAGGATCGCCATCGCGCGCCCATCGACCGTGAAACCCGGGCCGGCATCGAGACAGTCGGTCCAGTCGGGCAGCCCGCAGAGATCGTCCCCGCGAGGCAGCCAGGAACGGGCGAGCACCTTCCACGGCCGGGGCGACCAGTCGCCGAGGTTGGTGACCGAGAATGGGGACCAGCTCTCATTGTAGATCACCATCAGATCGGGCTCGCCCGGCCGTCCCCAGCGGATGACCGCGAGCTGGCTCGGCGAGCCCGCCGCAGGGCCCTCCCAGCTGTAGCTCAGACGGCCGTCATTGGCCGGTTCGCCGGGGTCGGCCCGCGGCGCGGCCGCGTATTCGGCAAAATCTGCCTGGCGAAACTGGGTCCAGCGTCGCCGCAACGCAATCAGGCCGCGGGTCCACTCCGACAATTCGCGCCCGTAGCTTGGACCATTGGGAGAACCCTCGGGATTGCCGTCCTTAAGCCCCCAATCGATCCAGTTGACGCCATTTACCGTTGCGTCGCCAGACGTAGATTCCCAATCCCAGCTGTTCCTCGCCCCATCCTGCCCGGCCCGGGATTTCGTGCGGCCGAACTCGTCTCCCTGCTGCAGTAGCGGTACGCCGTTGGACGTCAGCAGCAGGCCCAGCAGCAGTTTTTCGCGTCGGCGGCGGAGGTCTTCGTCGCCGCCGCTGTCCCAGCAGTTTTGCGAGCCGTCGGAATCATTGAAGAACATACAGTCCCGCAACGTGTAGCCGTCGTGGATCGCGATAAAATTGATCGAGCGCCACGGCTTGCTCGAAGCATCGGCGTCCGATCCGGGAACGGCGCCGCGGCCCTCGATGAGCTTTTTTAATGTGCTGGGGTCACGCAAATCGCTTTTGGAGAACAGCCGCGCTCCGTCGCGGTACTTGCCGATCCACTTGGCCCAGCGGTTGTTCGTCCAGTCCCAGGGCGGGCTGTCCATGAAGTCCCACCACTGCCCTGCCAGGTCCCACGGCTCGGCGTGCAAATGCGTGCGGGCGAAGCGGGGATCGGCACTGACCCATGCGGCGGCATCTGTCGAACCGTCGGCCAAAATGCGGGCGAGGTCGAAGCGAAACCCGTCCATCCCGTAGGCGCTGTGCCAGAGGGCCAGGGAATCGAGGACCAAGTGCTTCGTGAAACGGTCGCCGCCCGAAAAATCAAGGTCGTTGCCGGTGCCGCTGGCGTTGGCGAAGAACCCATTTCCCGTACCGCGATAGATTTCGGGAACGTCGTCGCAAAGGTTGTAGCATTTGTCGGCAAGGCGCCCATCCTGCACCCAATTGCCTTCGGCGGTGTGGTTGTAAACCACGTCCATGAACACCGCGATGCCGCGGTCGTGGAAAGCTTGGACGAGCCGCTTCAGCTCGATGACCTCTTGGCCGGGACGCGACGCATAGCGCGTTTCCGGCGCGAAGAAGTTTGTCGTCATGTAGCCCCAGTGATTCATCCGGCCCGCGGCTGTCGTCGTATCCTTGTCGTATTGCATGACCGGCATCAGCTCGACCGCGGTGACGCCGATCTCGGCGAGGTGATCGATCCCGGCGGTGAGGCCGCCCGGCGTTTTCAGCCCGCCCTGCGTCAGACCGAGAAAGGTGCCGCGCAGCGCCGGCGGCAGGCCCTGGAGTTGCGCCGTGTAATCCTGCACATGCAACTCGTAGACGATTAGATCTTCGGGCCGCACGTCGACATGAGTGGGGGCAGGATCAGCCCCATGATCGTAGACGATGCTCTTGCCGCCTCCGGCATAGATGGAGCGGTCGCTGTCGACGAAGGGAGGAGAGAGGTAAAATTCCGCATAGTCGACCTCCTGCGTCCGGTAGGCGTATGGGTCGTTGAGCACGAAATTGCCGTTCAGCACGGTGCCGAAGGGCGCGTTCGCCGTGGCTGTGCCGTGGCCGTTCAGGCGGTACATGTAGAACGTGCCGGCGCCCACGCCGGGGCCGCGGATTCTGACACCCCAATCGCCGGCACCGTCGCGCTTCATCGGCACGACCTTGGCCGGTGTCGTGGCGTCTCCTTTGTCGTAGATCAGCAGCTCGGCGGTGTCGGCGGCGGGCGCGCGCAATCCGAAATCGACCCAGCCATCCGTCTTTGTGTGGGCGCCGGATTCTAAGGTCGGCGGCGCTGCCGTTTCGATATCGGCTGCCGATGCCATGCCTGATGGGACCAGTGCCGCCGCACCAAAGGCCAGGCATGCGCAGCGTGAGCGAATTGTCTGCATGGCGATCTCCGTTGCAATCCACCCTCCGCTGGGCGAACCACTCGCCATTATTATAGTTAACCGGGAAAAGCACCGGGGGCCGGTCCAAACGGGTGGTACTTTCCGATCACCACTGCGCTCAAACCGTGATAGCTTCGGCTCTTCCCAATGGCCGAGGAGGGAGCCGATGCTCGACGCGCTGACCGTCATTCGCCATGCCGATCGCCCGACGGTAACCCTGCCCGGCGGCGCCGCCTACCAGCCGATCATCGGCGACGACACCGGTGAGGGGCTGCCGATCCGCACCGGCATCCAGACCTCGCAGCCGGGATACGCGACGCCGGCGCACTCGCACCCTTACGCCGAGATCTTGACCGTCGTCGAGGGGCGCGGTGAGGCTTGGCTCGATGGCGAAGAAGGTGTGGTAATGATGGAACCCGGGGTCACGATCGCCGTACCTGCAAACCGGGTGCACGGCTTCCGGGTAGTGGGCGACCGGCCGCTCGTCACCTTCGGCGTCCATACCAATGGCAAGCGGATCGTCAACTATGTTTCGCCGCCGGAGATTCCGGGCTGACCGCTTTTTCTTCCGCATCCACGTTACTGGAGAACTCGCCGATGGCCATCACCCGTTTCGACCGGACCCAGCCGCCAGGGCCGCGCATGAGCCGCTGCGTCGTCCGCGGCGACACGGTCTATCTCGCCGGTCTGACCGCTGGCGACACGAGCCAGGACATCAAGGGCCAGACCAAGCAGATCCTTGACAAGATCGACGGCTACCTTGCCCAGGCTGGGACCAGCAAGTCGAACCTGCTCTCGGCTAATCTGTGGATCAAGGACATGGCGCTGTTCGCCGAGATGAACTCGGTGTGGAACGCCTGGGTCGATCACGAGAACCCGCCGGCGCGTGCCTGCGTAAAGGCTGATCTGGCGCGCCCGGAATTGCTGGTGGAAATCATGGTGACCGCCGCGAAATAGCGGACGGGCGGCCGGGCGAGCCGGACTGGGTTAAGACAGCCCGATCTCGCCGTCGACAACGTGTTCGAGCCCGAGTTCCGGGATGGACAGGGTCACGCGCGGCTTTAGTTGTGCACTTTGGCTGAGCTTGCCCTTGGCGAGCGCGTCCCGGACCGCGGTCTCGATTTCGCGCTGCGAGGTCACGCCGACGACTTTTAAGAATTTGCGGATATCCATGTTGAAACGATCTTCGTTCATCTTCTTCTCCTTCGCCCTAGTTCTGATGGAAATTAACCTCGGAACACCTGCCCGTCGATCGCAGCGAATCTAGTCAGCTCATTGTGATGGCACCCGATGCGGGCACAGCCGCGGCGACGAGCCCGGAACCGATGGCGGTCTACCGCGCGCTTTGCCAGCGAGGGCTGCTGCATCCCGACCCGGCGCAGCAGCTCGCCATCGAGCGGCTCCAGAGCCTCTATCGCGCCTTGCTGCACTACCGGCCGGAAACAGGTTTGCGCGGCTGGCTCGCCCGCTTCGGCCTTGCCGAGAACGGGGGCAGTCACCCGCCGGTTGGGCTTTATCTGTGCGGTCCGGTCGGCCGCGGCAAATCGATGCTAATGGACCTATTCTTCCATTCGGTGCCGAATTCACGCAAGCGGCGGGTACACTTCCACGCCTTTATGCTCGAGGTGCACGATCGCATCGAGAGGGAGCGGCGCGCCCAAACCGACCGGCCGATGGCCAAGGTCGCGAGCGATCTGGTCGCCGAGGCGACCCTGCTGTGCTTTGACGAGTTCCAGGTCGAGGACATCGCCGATGCGATGATCCTCGAACGCCTGTTCAGGGCATTGTTCGAGGCCGGGGTCGTGGTCGTCGCGACGTCGAACCGCGCGCCGGACGAGCTCTACGAGCACGGCCTGCAACGCGAGCGGTTTCTGCCATTCGTCGCGCTGCTCAAGCAAAAGCTCTATGTGCTTGAGCTCGACAGCGGCCGCGACTACCGGCTCGCCCGTCTGCACGGCAATCCGGTTTACCACCACCCGCTCGACGAGGCGGCGCACGACGCGCTCGAACACGCCTTTGCCGAGCTGACCGATGGCGCAGCCGGTGTCAGGGCAACTCTTACCGTGAAAGGCCGCCCGCTCGTCATCCCGCGGATGGCGCGCGGGGTCGCCTGGTTCTGCTTCGAGGATCTCTGCGCCAACCCGCTCGGCGCTGCCGATTACCTCGCGATCGCCGAGCGCTTCCCTGCGGTCATCGTCGAAGGCATCCCGCGCCTTTCCCCGCAGCAGCGCAACGAGGCCCGGCGCTTCAACATCCTGATCGACACGCTCTACGAGTTGCGCATCCTGTTGATCGCCTCGGCCGAAGTGCCGCCGGACGGAATTTATACCGCTGGCGATGGCACCTTCGAGTTCCGCCGCACGATCTCGCGGCTGGTCGAAATGCAAAGCGCGGAGTACATCGCCAACCGTCCGCGCGATTAGGCGCACGTTTTCGTCATCGGGTGGGAAACCCCTGGTATTGATCCGCATGGTCGCCAGTGTGGTTCGGCATGCCCGGCCGGGTCAGGTACCCGCGAGGCCGGATGAAGCTGGATTTCGCGTTTTGGGTACTCTTGCCAGCCGATGTTAAACGCGCCGAGCTTCGGGAAAAACTGCAATTGGCTGTAAGGGAGGTGGTCGTGGATCCACCGCGCCATCGCTTGCCACGGGGTGCCCTCCAGCAGGCGATCAGCGAACCACGGGACGACGATGCAAGCCGTGGCGCCCATGCTCCCACGTGCATCGCGGCGGTCCCAGATGTGACGCCCATAATTGCGCTCGTTCGAAGCGCAATTATGATGGTGCGCGTTGCCGAACGCGTTTACCGCGGCCGACCGGTAAGCCGAACGGATCGCCAGCCGTCCGAATGTCGCTTGCAACGGTTCGAGGAGTTCCTCGCAGAGGCGCCGGCCGGCTGAAATCGCCAAATCCGGATCTGCAGGAAGGTTCGGAATGCCGTGCAAGTTCGAGATATCGCTGTAAAGAAAGTCGCGCATGAAAAACGAGCGCGACAGCCTTACGCGACTGAACTCCTCCAAACCGCGTACCGTCTTCGGTGTCCGCATTACGATCGTGCCTCCCACTTGCCCGTTCCGCGTGCGAAGCGCGGAATTGCGGAAGAGAATGCCATTGACCGACACGATCCGGAATGTCAGGCTGGTTAACACGTAAGTAGGGTCTCCCGTCGCCCTACGAGCGGAGTAGTACATTGCTCTACTCCTTTGAAGATTTCTCGCTCGATACGGCCCGACGCGAACTGCGGCGCAGCGGGGCGCTGATCGCTCTGCAGCCTCAGGTCTTCGACCTCCTCGAATATTCGATCCGCAATCGCGAACGCGTCGTCACCAAGGACGATCTGCTAGCTGCCGTGTGGCACGGGCGGATCGTCTCGGAATCGACACTGAGCACGCGGATCAATGCCGCGCGCAGCGCGATCGGCGACAGCGGCGAAGAGCAGCGCCTCCTGCGCACCGCGCACGGCAAAGGGATCCGCTTTGTCGGTGTGGTGCGCGAGCAAGGAGAGACGGTCCGCAAGCTGGCGGCGATTTTCGCTGCCGACGTGGCAGGCTATAGCCGGCTGATGGGCCAGGACGAGGTCGGAACCTTGCGCCGGCTGACCGCCTGCCGCGCCATCCTGGACGAGCGCATCGCAGCTTGTCGCGGGCGCATCTTTGGCAGCGCCGGCGACAGTGTCGTCGCGGATTTCGCGAGCGCGGTCGACGCCGTCCAATGCGCGATCGCAGTGCAGGAGGCGCTCGCTGAAGAAGAGCAGATGCGTTTTCGCATTGGCGTGCATGTCGGCGATGTGATTGTGCAAGGCGACAATTTGTTTGGCGACGGCGTCAACATCGCGGCGCGGCTCGAAGCGCTTGCCGAGCCCGGCGGGATCTGCATCTCGCGGGTCGTGCGCGACCAGATCCGTGACAAGCTGTCCTATGCTTTCGAGGATTTAGGAGAGCAGAGCGTCAAGAATATCGCACGGCCCGTGCGCGTCTATGCAATGAGCGCCGGTGGGGTGTTGTCGTTGCCTCCGGTCGTGGCCACGGCAGTAGCCAGAAAACCCGTCGCCCGATCGACCGCACCTCGGTTGTCAATCGTCGTCCTGCCCTTTGCCAACCTGTCGAGTGATCCAGACCAGGAATACTTCGCAGATGGCATCACCGACGATCTGACTACGGATCTTGCACGGATATCGGGGAGCTTTGTGATCGCGCGTAACACGGCCTTCACCTACAAGGGCAAGCCCGTCGACGTCAAGCAGGTCGGCCGCGAACTCGGCGTTCGGTATGTTCTCGAAGGCAGCGTGCGGCGGGCTAGCGACCAAGTTCGGGTAAATGTCCAGCTGATCGATGCCGAAACCGGTGCGCATGTTTGGGCCGACCGGTTCGAGACCGACCGCCGGAACCTCGCCGAAGCGCAAAGCGAGATCACCGGCCGTCTCGCTCAGTCTCTCAACCTCGAGCTTGTTAGGGATGTCGGCCGCCGCATCGAGCAAGAAAAGGCGGCCCATCCCGATGCACAAGACCTCGTTATGCGTGGATGGGCTTTGTACCACCGGCCGCGATCCGCAGCCGGTACGCAGGAGGCCCAGCGCGCTTTCGAACAGGCGTTGCAGATCGATCCGCGCTCTGTCGATGCGAGGGTCGGCATCGCCGCGGTCTTGCTCGTGAATTTGGTGGGAAATTTTGCCCCGCGGTCGAACAGCTCGTTGCCACGAGATAGCGCGCGTACTGAGCAGTTGCTTCTCGAAGCGATCGACAGCGATCCGAACAACTCGGCCGCGCATTCCAATATGGGTCTGCTTCGTCGGGTTCAGAACCGCTTGACCGAAGCGCGCATCGAATTTGAGGCGGCAATATCACTCAGCGCCAATGACGCGTACACCCATGGGCAGCTGGCTTGGACATTACTGTTTCTCGGCCAACCAGGCGCCGGGTTGCTCCAGGCAGAAAAGATTCTGCGTTTGAGCCCGAAAGACCCGAGTATTTGGGGTGCTTATCTGATCTTGGGATGGTGCCGATTGCTCCTGAGCCAGATCGATCCCGCGATAGACCTCCTAATCAAGTCGCGTGCTGCAAACCCGCGGCCGTGGGTGGCGCATTTTGGGCTTGCTGGAGCTCTGGGGCTCAACGGCGAACTCGATGGGGCGAAGGCGGCGCTCGCCGCGTCGCTCAATCTCAATCCGGAAGTCGACTCGCTCGCACGATTCCGTGCCTACCGGCCGTGGGGCAATCCTCAACACTGGGCGCTGTTCGAGAAGACGGCGGCGGCTGGAGTGCGCCAGGCCGGTTTCCCCGACCAGTAAACCGCGCGCAACGTCTCGCTGCGAGGGCGGCAGGGGGGCGGATCCTGCTTGAGCTACTGCGCGCCACTACCCCTCCTGTTTCCCTTGCCGGGGACCGCGCATCCGCCTGACTCACGAATCAAGCCGATATCAAGAAAATATCAAGCTCCGCTCAAAGATTTCGGCATCGGGGCGGTTGCATCCTCTTTTCATCGGTTGCGATCCCCGCGGCCGACAAAACTCCATCAGTCCGTTGGCGGATAGAGATGAGCACAAACGAACATGATGGGAGTTGAAAGGAGGACTAAAATGAATCGCCTCAGAACACTGCTGGCCGGAGTGGCATTGATTGTTGTGGGTGGAGTATTCGTCTCCGCCCGAGCGGATGACGGCAGAGAAAGCCTGACCCTGTTCACGGCCGCAATACACGGAACAGGCTTCCACTGTAACGCTGTCAACGTCAGCCGCAAACCGCTGTTGATTGCCATCGCGATAATCGACGGGGACGGAAATGTTCTCTCGCCCATTCCTGTGCCCAACCCAAAAACGCCCCCGGGTGTGAACGCGTCAAACGATATCGAACCTGCACCGATGACCGAAGCGTACTGCAAGGTTCAGGTATCGGGGACAGACGATCCCAATGACGTCCGAGTGGTCATGAAGGTCAATCTCATCCGCACCTTTGACCAAGGCGGCCGCACCAACATCCCTGTATTCCTGTCCTGGACTCTTGAAGGACGGTAGAGGCCAGTGACGAGATCGCCGCGCGGTCCCAATACGTTACAGGCACCAATCAGTTGTTGCATTTCGTCAGAACGCAAGTGTGCCTGACAACCCGGCGTCCGCGCCGCAGCATCAGCGGCGCGGATTGGGCAAGTCTGCTCGTAGCCTCAACTCGAGCATCTCGATGTCATAGGAACCGGGAGGTGTGATCTACTGCTGCGTGAGACCAACCGTCGGCTTGACACGCACGCACCGCAGGCGAGCGAACCTATCCTCCGTGGCTTTCACGATGTAACGTGCCCGGCTGCAATCGACGCCGGAGGCATCATGGCTCGCAAGGAACTCGCGGTCGACACTGTGGCGGAAGCCTATCTCGCTCTGCTGGCCGAGCGGGGGGTCGATTATCTCTTCGCCAATGCCGGCACCGATTTCGCGCCGCTTGTCGAGGCGTTTGCGAAAGCGGCGCGGACCGGCCTGCCGGTGCCCCAGCCGGTGCTCGCGACGCACGAGAACCTCGCCTTTTCGATGGCGCATGGCTATGCGATGGTCACCCGGCGAGTGCCGGCGGTCATGGTGCATGTCAGCGTTGGCACCGCTAATGGCGTGTGCGGCGTGCTCAACGCGGCGCGCGACAATGTGCCGATCTTGTTCACCGCCGGCCGCTCGCCATTGACCGAGACCGGGCTTCCGGGAGCCCGCGACGTCTATATCCACTGGGCGCAGGAAATGTTCGATCAGGCCGGCATGCTGCGCGAGATCGTCAAATGGGACTACGAGCTGCGCAACGGCGAGCAGCTCGAAACGGTGATCGACCGCGCCCTTTCCATCGCGACTACCCCGCCCGGCGGGCCGGTCTATTTGTCGTTGCCGCGCGAAGTCCTGGCAGCGCCGCTGCCGGGCTTCTCCTACGATAGCCCGACGCGCCGCGTCGCCGCCGCCCCGCCGAGCCCCGACAAGGGCGCCATCGAGGAGGCTGCCCGCATTCTCGGCGCTGCTGAGAGCCCGCTGATCATCACGGCCAGCGCCGGGCGCGACCCGGCGGCGGTCGAAGCTCTCGCCAATTTCGCGCGGCGCTTCGCGATCCCGGTCGTGCAGCACCGGCCACGTCATCTGTGCTTGCCCGCCGACCATCCCTGCCATCTCGGGTATGACGCGGGACCCTACCTGGACCACGCCGACGCGATCCTCGTCCTCGAATGCGATGTGCCGTGGATCCCAAGCCTAGAGGCTCCGCGGTCCGAGAGCCGGGTCATTCACCTCGGCATCGATCCGCTGTTTTCGCGCTATCCAATCCGCGGTTTTCCGTGTGACCTCGCGGTGACCGGAGCCGCCGCTGCGGCGCTGCCGGAACTCGGCGTCGCCCTCGACCGGCACGCCGCCGCCTCCGCCGTGTCGGAACGGCGGCGCCGCCTCGCCGAGCAGTGCGAGGCGCTCGTCGCCGGGTGGGAGAAGACGCGCGAAAGCGTCGCACACATGCGCCCGATCCATATGGCCTGGGCCAGCACATGCATCGGCCGGGTCAAGCCCGAGGATGCGATCCTCGTCAACGAATACACCTTGATGCTCGAGCATTGCGGGTCGAACCTTCCGGGGAGTTATTTCGGTTCGAGCACCGCGTCGGGTCTTGGCTGGGGCGGCGGTGCGGCGCTCGGCGCCAAGCTCGCCGCGCCCGACCGCCTGGTGATTGCCGTCCTCGGCGACGGCTCGCATTTGTTCGGCAACCCGGTCGCCGTCCATCACGCCTCGGCGATGCACAGATTACCGATACTGTTCGTCGTCATGAACAATTCGATGTGGGGTGCGGTGCGCCGCGCCACCTTGGGCATGTATCCGCAGGGCGAAGCGGCGCGCAGCAACAAGCCGCCCTTGATCGACCTCGACGAATTGCCAGCCTTCGAAGAGGTTTGCGCCGCCGCCGGCGGGTATGGCGAGCGGGTCGAGGACCCGGCCGCCCTGCCGGCAGCGCTCGACCGCGCCGTGCGCGCCGTCACCGTCGAAAAGCGCCAGGCGCTCCTCAACGTCATCTGCCGCGGCGTATAGAGGGGCCTCGACCAGCCTCGCCAACCTCTGCTGGGAGCGCGCCGGGGGCTCGCTTTGAGTAGGTTGATCTGGCGCCAACAATTGACGTAAGCGCGGCGCAACAGAGCGCAATGAATGTCAGGATAGCGTTTGCCGCATGCGACAGCTCCCATTGTGTCCGCAAGCAATGATCACAGCGCCGAAGAGCCGCCCAACCGCGATAGATCGATTGGACGAGAAAATAGTGCTGCTCTGAAAGACCGATCTTGTTAGGTAATTCGAACAGGTGCGCCGCCGGGCATGAGCGCCAGCGCCGTCAAGACCACTGCAATAAACTGCAGCACACGCAGGGTTGTCAGAGCGGAGGGGGCTTGGTCACCTGGAAGCTCTGCCGCGTCTCCATCTGCTTAACCCAGTTCTGCAATTTCGGGTGCTGCGCCATTGGCGCGCGGCCGTCCGGCACATTGCCGAAGTAATAGAGCAGCGGGATCACCATCAAATCGGCAAGGCTGACATGGGCGCCGGTAAGGAACTGGTGGTCCTCCATGAGGCGGTCGATTTCTGACAGGCATAGCCGGGCGCGCGGCAGGGCCGCTGCGATCGCCGCCTCGTCCGGGGTGCCGCCGAGAAGACGCGGCACCAGCACGCGGTTAAACAAGATCGCGCCCGCTATGCTGGGCCAGACATAGGCGTCGACAATGCCGATGATCTGGTTCATCCGCGACCATTCGTTCACGTCTTCGGGCTGCAGCGGCGTTCCTGCAAAGCGCTCGTCGACATAGCGCATCATTGCCTGCGTTTCGTAGAGCGCAAAACCGTCATGCTCGAAGGCGGGGACTTTGGCGAAAGGCTGGCGCGAGAGGTGCGGCTCTTGCCGGTGGGTGCCGAACGGCACGTCGACCAGCTCGTGCGTCACGCCTTTTTCCGCCAGAGCCAAACGCGCGCTCCATACGTAGGTGCTGCCAGCCGGGCCGTAGACTATCGGGTGCGCCATGACGATACACGCTCACTTCTTCGAGGATTGCCCGGTCAATGCCGGAGTCGCGCCCCCGCCGTTGTTGAGCAGCGCGCCGAAGATCGCCGCAGCGCTGTCGAGGCTCGCGCCCTGGCCCCCGGTGGACACCACTGTCTGCGGCACCAGCCGCCCGATCAGCGAAACGACCTCGGGTTTTTCCTGAATGGTTTTTAGCAGTTGTTGGACGAGCGTGATCGTCAACACTCGGTCTTGCCCAAGCACATCGGCCTGCGCCCGCTGACCTTGGGCGATCTCCTCGAGCTCGAGCTTCTGGCCCTCGCCGCGCAGCTTGGCCGCGTTCTTGTTCTGCTCGGAGACCTGAACGCCGATCACCGCTTCGACGAGCTGATGCTGCTGCTCGGCCGTCGCTCGCGCCTTTTCGGTCTCGATACGCTGTGTTTGCGCCTTTTGCTCTTGCTGATAAGTGACCTGCAGCTGGTCGGCCAATTGCTGGCGCTTTCGCGAAACCAGCAGCTCCGGCGGCAATGCCGGATCACCGAACTTGACCTCCTTGATGACGATCCCTGCCCGCAATCCCTCGGGTCGGATCGCATCTTCGACCGCGTGCTCGAGTTCGGCGCGATTGTCGGCGAGGTCCAGGACGTGACGGCCTTGGGCGCCGACGACGTTGCGCACGATGGAGCGGATGGTCGGGACCATGATGTTGTTTTCGATCTCGGGCAGCCCGCCGACCGACGCCACGACAAACGGCGCATTGTCGGGGGTCACCTGGGCGAGAACCCGCAGCTCGAGCGGCACCAGCCAGCCCTCGACGACCAGCGTGATTGCCGGGTCGGCCGAGCCCGGCGGGACCGGGACATCCTGCTCGTGTTGCGACTGAGTGAGGCTGCCCGCCTGATCGAGGCTCAGATCGATGGAACGTCTCTTGTAGCCGCCCTTGAACTCCCAGGTCTGCACTCGGGTGCTCATCATCGTTA
>Ga0210396_10004127_pt1 | contig 14237 bp, 18 predicted proteins | sample IncBWH17OmetaG_FD_155466 | JGI IMG/M metagenome (GOLD analysis project Ga0210396, IMG submission 155466) | Forest soil microbial communities from Barre Woods Harvard Forest LTER site, Petersham, Massachusetts, United States - Inc-BW-H-17-O ...
AAATTGCATTATCAGCCACAAATCCGGACCATCGATGGCGCCATCCACGGCATCGAGGCGCTGGCGCGTTGGCATGACCCGGAGTTCGGCGAGGTTTCGCCAGCGAAGTTCATCCCACTGGCCGAAGAGTGCGGACTGATCGAGCAGATCGGGCTGTGGTCTATACGTGAGGCCTGCCGGCAGGTGGCGGCGTGGCGTCAGGCCGGACTGGATATCCCCTGCGTGTCGGTCAATCTGTCTCCGATCAATTTCCAGAACGAGAAGCTGGCAACGGCAGTCAACGATATCCTCGCAGACTACGGTTTGGCGCCGGAAGCGCTCATGCTTGAGATTACCGAAGGCGTGATCCTGAACGAACGGTCGATCGCGATCGAGACGATGAACGACATTCGCAAGCTGGGAGTCGGGCTCTCGCTGGACGATTTCGGAACCGGTTATTCGAGCCTCAACCGCCTGGCGCATCTGCCGATTCGCGAATTGAAAATCGACCGCAGCTTCATGCGTGATGTCGAGAGCGACCCCAGCGCGCGGGCGATCGTGACGACCGTGGTTCGCGTCGGCCAGAGTTTGCAACTCACCGTGGTTGCCGAAGGCGTGGAAACCGATGGGCAAAGAAAGTTGCTGACGGATCTTGGATGCGACGTTATTCAAGGATTTCTCTGCGCCCCCGCGCTGTCGCCTCCCGCATTCGGGCGTTGGCTGCTCGACTACAGCGCCAGCCGGGCGAGTGAGATGCTCAAGCGTATTGGCCGGTCCTTGTCCGGGCCGCCGGGCGAGCCCTTGTCTCACATCTCTTCCGGAAAATGACCGGGTTAACCTTCGTCACCTTACTGACGCGTTTTCTTGACTGGTAACCCCTTCGAAAACGCCTTGCCGTCAGGCACACGCTGTATACGGCGCGGCGGCACCATGGCGCGGAGTCCTGAAGTCACAGAACCAGCGAAGCCATAGGACCGATCCAGCACCTCAAATAACAGCAAAATAACTGTTCTTGCTGAACCACAGCGGACATCGGCATCATTTTCCGCGATCAACGAAAAAGCCCCGGCCGAACCGGGGCTTTTGATCTCATGCTAATCAAGTGATCAGTACTTCGCGATCAAGGGTAGCTCGGCCGCGCTCGCATTCCGATTTAGAAAGCACCAAAGCCGTTCAAGGCGCCGCCGATCAGGCCGCCAACGACCGCGGCCCCGGGATTGTAGCTGCATCCATTGTTGTAGCCGTCGTAATAGCGATTGCAATCGCCACCGTAATCGTAGCCGTAGCCGCCACCGTAAGCGTAGCCGCCTCTGTAGCCGCGCCGGCCGGCAAAATGGCGTCCGCCGTAACCGCCGCGGCCGTGACCTCCCATTGCATGCCCACCCATCGTGTGGCCTCCCATGGCATGACCACCCATGGCGTGCCCGCCGCCGTGACCTCCACCACCGTGAACTCCGCCTCCATGTCCGGCCGCCAGGGCACCAGTAACCGGCACGCAACCAAGCGCGATTGCGGCAGTGAAAGCGATCAGTGTACGACGAAGCATTCAACTCTCCTGTTATGATGAACTTGAGTAGCAAATTTTGCGATCGTAAGGAGAAGCGCCGTTGCGGCGAAGAGTTGCAAGCCGTGCGAACACGTTAGCGTGTGTACGAATCCCTCGCCATTGCCTTTCCAGACGCGGTTTTCGTTCCGCAGCCCTGAGAGTGATTTGCCTTGTCTGTCGAGCCCTGCTGTTAAAAATATTTCCGTTCGGACGCGACCCAAATCACTTCATATTTTTTACCGTCCTGCTCCACACAGGGGCGTATCGCGATCGTCACGGACGCGGAGCGGGATGCGATGGACGCGGGCGGCGCTTTGACGAGGGCGTTGGCCCGCGGACGGCGAAGTCGTGTGGTCCTGACGCCCCGACGCTGGCGTCAAGTTGGCGGAGGCAACTCCACTGGCGACGGTGACAATAAAGCCCGGTCACCGAGGAGAGCGCGAAGGAAACCGTTAAAACCATTGCGTGCGGGAATGCCGGGTGAACCGGCGTATCCGTGGTGACTACTCGTGTGCTTTCTACCCTTTGCACACGAGGCTGCGGGTGCGGTGGGCACCCGGCATTCCCCACGCCCTCACTTCGGGGCGAATAGTTCTTGCATGACTCGGGCGCATCGCGCTGCGAGAGGGCGAACGCATATCTGGAATTGGAGCGACGTCATGGCGAGCGTAGCGACATTGAACCCCCTCGTCCCTGCGCACGACCAACCAGGAATGATTTTCCGCCTCGCTTACTTGGGTCCGCCAAACTTGAAAAACAGGCATTTGCGATGTCGCCTATCTTGCGAACGCTCTTCTTTACTGCCCCGGGTTTCTTTTCGCTCTGGTCGCTCATGAAAGAGCTCGGCGGCGGCGTAGCGGCGAGCAAAAAACGCCATGGTGAGCGTCAAGGACGCCCCCGGCAGTTTATCTCATTGTTTTTTGCAAGACGGCTTTTGTCAGTTTCGCCATCGCTGTCATCTTGAATGCGTTCGGGGCGATAGGTGATCCAACTAATCGATTGGAATGCAGCTGTGAAGAAGGCCCCTCGCGTAAGCTGGTCACCGCCAGGAAACCTCGGCGAAACCTCCGCGCAACCATCGAGCCACCATCGACGAAAGTCACGAGGAGAGCGACCATGAAGACCGCCTGCCCAAGGCCCAATGCCTATGCGGCGACCTGCCCGACCCGCCTGGTGCTGGACCGCGTCGCCGATAAATGGGCCGTGCTGATCCTGGGCTCGCTGAGCGAAGAACCGGTGCGGTTCGACGAGCTTCGCCGGCTGATCGAGGGCGTATCGCAGAAAATGCTGTCACAGACCCTCAAGAGCCTGGAACGCGATGGCCTCGTCAGCCGCGAGGCGATCCCGACCGTGCCGGTCACCGTCGAATATTCGATTACGCCCCTCGGCCGGACATTGTCCGCAACGGTGGATGGTTTGCTGATATGGGCAGAAACCCATATCGACCAGGTGCTAAAAGCGCAGAAACAATATGATGCCGGCTTGCAACGGAAGGCCGCGTGACGTCCAATCGTCAGGGTCAAAGGCGCCAGGAGAAAACATGACGTCAGCGAAGGTTAATCTCGTCAGCCACCCGCTCGTGCAGCACAAGCTCACACTGATGCGCGAACGCGACCGCTCCACCAAGGGCTTTCGCGAGTTGCTGAACGAGATCGGCACCCTCCTGTGCTACGAGGTCACCAGCGACTTGCCGCTCGAGATGGTCGACATCGAGACGCCGCTCACGCCGATGAAGGCACCGATGATTGCCGGCAAGAAGTTGACCTTCGCGCCGATCCTGCGCGCCGGCGTCGGCTTTCTCGACGGCATGCTGGCCCTCGTTCCGTCCGCCCGCGTCGCGCATATCGGCCTCTACCGCGATCCAGTGACGCTGCAAGCGGTCGAATATTTCTTCAAGGCGCCGAATGATTTGTCGGACCGCACCGTCATCCTGATGGACCCGATGCTGGCCACGGGCAATTCCGCCACCGCCGCAACCTCGCTTTTGAAGACGCGAGGCGCCCGCGACATCCGCTTTGTCTGCCTGCTCGCTGCTCCTGAAGGCATCGCGCACTTTCAGCGCGAACACCCCGATGTGCCGATCTGGACCGCAGCGATCGATGAGCGGCTGAACGATCACGGCTACATCCTGCCGGGTCTCGGCGACGCCGGCGACAGGATGTATGGCACGAAATAGCCGGCTCGCGTTCCGCCGATACTAATGCCGCTTGAAATATTGCACCGCGCGTTCGTGTTTTTCAGCGGCCGCGCGGGATTTGAAGGTGCCGAGATTACGGCGCTTGCCGGTTTTCGGATTCACCTTGCGAGAATAGAGCCGGTATTCGCCCGATTGCAATTTACGGATCATGGACATTGCCCTCGCGTGACAGAAGTCCCGATATCAACCGCGATCGGCGGACTCTTGTTCCTTCCGGGCATGCTGTCGCCATCGGCGAAACAGGGCGCGCCACGAGCCGTGGATGTCGTCAGGTGTCCTCGATCAAGGCTCCAGCCCGGACTCGCGCAGCGCCGGCGCGGCTTCCGGCGAAGCCAGAAACTTCAGCAGCCGATCGGCTTGAGCTGCGTTTTTCGACGTCACGAGGCGCCCGGCAGAAAACACCGCGGGGCTTTGCAAATGAAGCGGGATCGGTCCGACGATTTCGATGCCCGCGACCAGCTTCAACTCGCTGATCTGCTGCACCGCGAGGTCGGCCTCGCCGGACACCAACCGCTCCGCGGTAAAGCCCTGGGGAATGATCCGGGCGCGGGCATTGATCTCGGATGCAATCCCCATCCGCTCGATCAGTTGCGCGAAGTAAATGCCGCTGGCGCCGAGGCCCGAATACGCCACCGAACGGGCGCCGAGCAGCGTGGCGCGCAGCGCGGCCTCGGTCGAAATATCGGGACGATCGGCGCCTGCCTTGACCGCGAGACCGACAAAGGACCGCGCGAGGTCGACGCAATTCGCCGCCACGACGCTTCCATTCGCCTTGAGACCGTCGAGCCCCTCCCTGGTCAAAATCACGACGTCGGCGGCTTCGCCGCCGCGCAGGCGATCCAGCAGTCCCACCGTCGGCGCAAAGTCGGCATCGATGCGCGCGCCCGCTTCCGCTTCATATCGCCCCGCAAGGCTGTGGAGCGCCCCTTTCAAGGCGAGTGTCGAGAGCAGTCGAACAGTATTCTGCATTCACCAGTCCTTTGGCGCGGCATGGCCGGCACCTTCCACGCGACCGTCAGACCAAGGCCACGCTCGGTCACAACCGGGCTGGCTTCTAGCACGGGAATAGAGCGCCTTAAACGCAATGATCCGCCAAAGCTCGCGCTTTGGCGGATCAGGTCGCGACCGGACGCCCCTGGGGGTCCGGGCTGTTTGTACGCGTTAGGCGGCAGCCGCCTTGGCGGCGCCCGGAACCGACGCGATCGTCTTGAGGATCTGGGAAGCGATCTGGTAGGGGTCGCCTTGAGAGTTCGGGCGGCGATCTTCCAGATAGCCCTTGTAGCCGTTATTGATGAAGCTGTGAGGTACGCGGATCGAAGCGCCGCGGTCCGCGATGCCATAGCTGAACTGATGGATCGAAGCAGTTTCGTGCTTGCCGGTCAGCCGCAGATGGTTGTCCGGACCGTAGACCGCGATGTGCTCTTCGCGGTTGGTTTCGAACGCCTTCATCAGCTTTTCGAAATATTCCTTGCCGCCGACTTCGCGCATATAGGTGGTCGAGAAGTTGGCGTGCATGCCCGAACCGTTCCAGTCGGTGTCGCCGAGCGGCTTGCAGTGATATTCGATGTCGATGCCGTATTTCTCGGTCAGCCGCTGCATCAAGTAGCGCGCCATCCACATTTCGTCAGCGGCCTTCTTGGAGCCTTTGCCGAAGATCTGGAATTCCCACTGGCCCTTCGCGACTTCGGCGTTGATGCCTTCGTGGTTGATGCCGGCGGCGAGGCACAGATCAAGATGCTTCTCGACGATCTCGCGGGCGACCGAACCGACGTTCGAGTAGCCGACGCCGGTGTAATACGGGCCCTGCGGCGCCGGATAACCGGCGGTGGGGAAGCCAAGCGGGCGGCCGTCCTTGTAGAAGAAATATTCCTGCTCGAAGCCGAACCATGCACCTTCGTCGTCGAGGATGGTGGCGCGCTTGTTCGTGGAATGCGGCGTCTTGCCATCGGGCATCATGACTTCGCACATCACCAGCGCACCATTGGTGCGCGCGGCATCCGGGTAAACCGCGACCGGCTTCAACACGCAATCAGAACTGTGACCTTCGGCCTGCAACGTCGAACTTCCGTCGAAGCCCCACAGCGGAAGCTGCTCCAGCGTCGGAAACGCATCAAATTCCTTGATCTGCGTTTTGCCGCGCAGATTCGGCGTCGGAGTGTATCCGTCGAGCCAGATATACTCGAGCTTATACTTTGTCATTGAGCCTCTCATAAGTTGATGATGCGAAAGGTGGGAAAACCGAAGCCTGAAACTGGAGCCTAAAACCGAAGCCTATTCGTCAAGCCAATTGGTCACCACACGCGTACCCGGCCACCATCGGCCACATAATACCAAGCAATTAAAGTGCCAATCGCTGCATTGCGGGGTAACGGTCAGCAGGAGTTGATCCTGTCGGCGCACAGGCGCTTTACCACATTCAAGCTGCGGCAAAGCAGCGCGGTTAGCGTTCTCGGCGAAGGTGGAGAGCCCTTTGCAAAGGCCCAAATCACGCCTGTTTCCGTAGCAGTCGGCGGTCGGGCCTGGCGATGCGATTAAAGCAGCGTCAATCGCCGGCAACATTCCCAAAGAAAGCGGGACTGCTCCGCAACCTTGCCGAAGGCCTAAGCGTTAGCCAGCCGCCGGTTGCTTCCCAGCGAGCAAAACCAGGAATGCCTATATTTTGCCCAGAAAATGATTGGTCTTTGATCAGGTTGCACCAACCCGGTGCAGGGACGATATCGATTTCAGTAACCAGTCGAGTCGGGCGCAGCATGAGTGCAAGGCATAGGGCAGTCAGGAGATACAGATGAATACGAGTTTGAATCACGGGTCCGCAAAGATCTACCAATTCCCTGCCGGGGGCCGCGCGGCCCTCGGCGGACGACGCCTTGAGGAGGCCAAGGCAGCGATCGATCCCGGCTCATTGCGCGTCAGCGAAGTGGCGTGCGGTGACGCGTGGTATCACGAGGCAGCCATCCTGGAAGCCAACAAGCCAGTGCGCGAGGATTGATGCCAGCCGTGGGCACGATGCCGGTCGCACACCCAATCGTTGGTGCAATGTCGCTGCAAAAGAAGGGCCGAAACGAAAAGTTTTGGCCCATTTTACGTCAGATCACACACCGTTTCGGGTCGCCTGGCGTGCCTGATCGTTACGCGGCCCTTCCTGAAAACCAAGGTCACGCCACCGCCCGAATAACGCGAGCCGGACAAGGCCAGCCGCTTTGCCAGCGTCACCGCCCTGCCATCGATCTGCAGATGCGCGCGTGAATCGTATTTGAAAAATCCGACGATAAAACGGGTGCCGTCGGCGCAGTAATAGTTCTCAAAGGTCTGCGCCAATGCCGACGATGAGCCGGGCGCCAGGCCTGCAACAACAAATGCCGCACCAAAAATGGCGGTCTTGTACCTGTTCATGTTCGCCCCCGCGGCACTTACCCCTGCGGATCAAGTCCGAGGGCGCGGCGTTACGCAATACCCGCGCGAGGGCCAAGTGTATAGACCTGATCGGAACAAACGATAGGCCATATGAGGCGAGCCGAAAGCGCCTACGCCGCCGCTTCCATCTCCATCTCCATCTCCATCTCCGCATCAAGGTCGGCAATGACGTCCTCGAAGGCGGAGATCGCCTGCTGAATAGTGGCGATCTGCATCAATTCCCAGCCACTGACAGGGCCGTTACGGTTTTGCAGCGCGACAACCAAATCGCGCCGCTGCTCCTTGAGCTGCACAAGCGGCAAACCGTGGTCAGGCAGAGATCTCATCATGACGCTTTCCAACCCCTGGATGTTGAACGACATCCAGATATAGCCGGACGATTCTGCATTCCGCTTACGAAACTCGCGAAAATTTTAGCGATCGGCACCGGATCGTATTTATACGGCCCTGGCCGGAGGCGCCTTGGTAATCGCATCGCACAGCGCTTTCGAGACCCGAAAGGTGCTCCAGTCGCTCTGATGCAGCTTGTCCTGGCTGTCGGTCGGATCAAACAATTGATCGAAACCGACATTGTTTTGCACGTGCCAGTGCCGCATCAGCGCCCAGCGCCGGAACAAGTTGACTTCCGCTCTAGCGGCGGCGACCGCTATCAGCGACACCATGCGTTCGGAGGCATCCGCCTTGTCGTCGACGAGCATCGCCGGGGTATACTGCGGGTCGATCAGCACGACATCCATGGGCTTGCCGCTAAGCCGGTCCAAACCCTCATTGATCTTTGCCGCGACGTCGTCCGGATCATACCTGTCGTTGTGAAAGACCGCGTTGGTGCCGACTTGCCAAATCACAAGCGAGGGCTTCTCGGCGAATATATCGGCATCGAACCGCAGAAGCTCCTCAACGGCCTCCTGGTCGCCTATACCCCTGTTGAGCACGTCGATTTTCAGATTGGGGTATCGTTCGATCCCGTACTGGACCCTCAGATACATTTCCAGACGATGCGGATAAGGCACAACGTCCCCTCTGCCCGCTGTCGACGACGATCCCATCGCGACGATCCTGACCGGCGCCTGGCCGACCAATGCCTTCGCGAGGTGCGGAAGCGGATACTTGAAACTGACAAACTCGTCGGGAACATCGACCTCGGGAGGAGCGTCAGGCATTTGAACCGTCCGTGTGCGAGAACTTGTTAAAGTCGGACTGGCATTTGGGCGCAAGATTTCGGCGCATTGCAAATGAATTTCGCCTGAGAGTACTGTAGCGCCTCCCCTTGCCCGGAGATCAATCATGGACGGAAAAGTCGTTGTCGTCACCGGCGCCTCGGGCGCACTCGGCCAGGTCGTTGCAGAAGTGGCGCTGGCACGCGGTGCACGCGTCGCCGGCGTCGATTATTCACCGGCACAGATCGCAGCCACGGGCAATCGGATCGATATCGGCGGCGTCGACCTCACAGATGCCACTCAAGCCGGCAAGGCCATCGACGCCATCGCATCACAGTTCGGCAGGATCGATGCGCTGATCAATATCGCCGGCGGCTTTGCGTTCGAGGCGATCGCCGAGGGTGACCCCAAAACCTGGCAGCGCATGTATGCGCTCAACGTGCTTACCACGCTGAATGCCTCACGATCGGCGATCCCGTATCTGTCCGCTTCCGGCACCGGCCGGATTGTCAATGTCGGCGCGATGGGCGCATTGCAGGCAGGCGCCGGCATGGGCGCTTATGCCGCGTCGAAAGCAGGTGTGCATCGCCTCACCGAGGCACTCGCCGCCGAATGGAAGGGCAAGATCACCGTCAATGCCGTGCTGCCATTGACCATCGACACCCCGGCCAACCGCGCCAGTATGCCGAAAGCGGATTTCGCGAAATGGGTGACCCCGGAAGAGCTCGCCAACGTAGTCCTGTTTCTCGCCAGCGATGCGGCCAGTGCGGTCACCGGCGCGTTGATTCCGGTAAGCGGCCGGGTTTAGGCCTCGCGCACCCGGCATTCGCCCATCGATTGCGGCTCGCGCATCGTCCATCAATCCGGAACGAGCAGCTGCAGCCTGGATTTAAATCGGATGCTCTGTTTGCCGGCGAGCGCCATCCCGTCGGTTTCAGCGGAATCGTCGGTATAGGTTCCAGAAAAGCCGATGGTGACCACCTTGCGTTCCCAGACCGGCCGCTCCCCAAATGTCGGGGAATGCTCCTGGTTGGTCACCTCGCCCTTCCACTTGCCGTTCGCTGCGGTGTAGGTCCCGAACGCGTAAAAGAACGAATCACCGCCGCGCAGGGTACCGTCGCGAACCACCATGACGCCCTGATTGCCGCCCTGGATGCCGTCAAGCATCTCGACGGTGATATGATACAGGCCGTTTCTGATCATCGAATTCGTCACGCCCGCAATCTGGTCCCGGCTTCAGGATAGCCGCTCCGGCATAGCTTGATCAAATCCTGAGGGCATGCGCGGAGGCGATCCGGGCTAAACTCAGACATTGAGTCGCAGGCACGACACTGGGAGCCCTCTTGGAAACCGCGCTTTATCTGCCCGTTAAACATTTCCTCGAAAAGCTCGGCTTCACGGTCAAGGGCGAGATCGGCGGCTGCGACCTCGTCGCGCTGAGCGGCGACGATCCGCCCATCGTGGTCATTGGCGAATTGAAGCTTTCATTCAATCTCGAACTGATTTTGCAGGCGGTCGATCGCGCCGCCGCCTGTGACGAAGTCTGGCTCGCCGCCAAATTGTCCACGCGCGGCAAGGGACGCGAGAGCGATGCGCGCTATCGCAACCTCTGCCGCCGGCTCGGTTTTGGCATGCTCGCGGTCACCAATACCGGCGATGTGGAGGTGATCGTTCAGCCGCCCACGACCAGTCCACGCCGCAACCTGAAGAAACGCTCACGCCTTGTCGCCGAGCACCGGCGGCGCAAGGGCGACCCGGCGCTGGGCGGCAGCACGCGCTCGCCGATCATGACGGCCTATCGCCAGCAGGCATTGGCCTGCGCATCGGCGCTGTCGCAGGGGCCGCGGAGGGTACGAGACCTCAAACCCGAAATTCCCGATGCAGCGAAAATTCTGCTGCATAACGTGTATGGCTGGTTCGATCGCGCCGAGCGCGGCATCTATATGCTGACGGATACCGGACATGCCGCGCTGAAGCGCTGGCCGCAGCAGGCAATGGACTTTGCAGGCGCCGGCGATTCAATTTCATGAAGGGCCGGCGATCACAACGATAGGGAGGACAATATGATCGTGGTGACCGGAAGCGTGACGGCGCGCGAAGATTCCCTCAGTGAGATCAGCAGATTGAGCCTGGAGCATGTGCATCGTTCGCGCACTGAAAATGGCTGCATCTCTCACGCGGTGCATATCGATTGCGAGAATCCGCTCCGGCTGGTGTTTATCGAGCAGTGGGAAGATCGGGCCGCGCTGATCGCTCATTTCGCAGTGCCGGCCTCGCGTGATTTCGTCCGCGCGCTGCAACCATTCGCGGCCGCCAGCCCGACGCTCGAGATTTACGACGCCACTAGGTTGGAACGCCTTTAAATCGACGAATGCATGGCTGGATTGCCACATCAATTTCATATTGCAATGCAACATCTGGAGTCCTAGGTATTCCCACATCATTCGAGGGGCCCCCATGAGCGAAGACTGGAATACCAAGTATGGACCGCGGCGCGTCCGGCGCGATCCGCCGACGCTGGAAGAAGCTATTTTCGCGCGATCGGCATCACCGACGATCAGAATGAGCAGGCTGAAATCGCCGCATCACTGATGGGACTGCCGATCGAAACCGTCACCGCCGAAGTCAAGAAGGCCAACCGCACGGCCGCGGGGTCTTCGACGCGGGTCATCACCGGCGAACAAGGCGCGCAACGATCGGTCGTAGTCGAACGCCGGGTTGTCAGGAAATTTGGCAACGACAAGCGCACCGGCACTTAGATCTCTTTGTTAGAGCTCCGGGCAAACGCTTTGCGTTTGCTTGGAGATCATCTAGGTGCGCGGCGTTCAAGGCACAATTCGCTTGATCAGAGATTGGCGAATTGCCGCAACCGGGCGACGTCGGTCAGACCGCCCCTCTCCAGCCATACATCCGCAAAAGCCATTTCCAATATGCGTGGTTGAAGTTGCTCATCGTGCGTGCGACGTCGAACGGCGTAGCTATCGCAGGCTCGGTAAGTTCGGGCCGCGGCGGCTGCTTCAGATCGATAGTGCCGGTGGATTCGCCGTAACGGAACGTCAGATGTGCGCCGAACTTGTTGGCGAGCGCGCGCATCGCCTGGTTTTGCGCGCCCGTGGTGATGCGCAGGGAGTCGTAGCCCCTCGACCGTGCTTCCGCGATCAGCTTTCGAAACAGGATGCTGCCAACGCCCTGACGCCGTACGCGCGCCTCGACGCTGAAAGCAATCTCCGGCACGGCATCGGGGGACTGATCGGGCGGATGCAATTCCGCAGCCCCTCGGACCACGCCGTCTTCGACATAGGCGATGATGACCGTGCCATCATCGGCACATTTCGCGGCATAGCGTTCAATGAAACTGTCGTCGAGGAAACCGTGAAAGCGGTCTCGACGGCTGTCGGCGTCGAGCCGCAACAGATGATCGCGCAGCAACGCCAATTCTTCCTGCTGGTGCAGGATCCGAACCGTGCCCGTCGCGAGCGCCGGCCGGATATCATCTTCGTAGCTCACGTCAAAGCTCCCCGTGGATGGCCCTCGAGGAGGCGTCGAATCCCTAGGTCCCAGATATTGTGCATCGCAGCATGAAATTCAAGGCAACAATTCTTTAAAAATTAACGCGGCACGCGGCTCGCCATTGTTTAAGATTTCGTTGACGTTTGCCGCGCTTGGCGGGCGACTTGCAGTGATCGGATTTGAGCCAGACTTTGGCCCACGGATTGTTGGAGATTCTTGGAGGTCCATCGTGGCTGTCGTGCTCGATACGCGTTCTTCAGCGCCGGATCGACGACTCGCGGTCTGGCAGGACATCGTCTGCGATACCTTTGTCGGGCTCGATTGCCGATCGGACATGCGTGACGGGTTTTGGGGTTCAATCTCACAAACGAAGATCGGGCAGGCGTCATCTACGCGCGTCGATTCCTGCGCGCAGCGGGTGTTGCGCACGCCTTCCCGGATCGCGCGTGCCAGCGACGATTATGTGCTGGTGGCTTTGGGAACCAGTGGCGTGAACGGCGTATTTCAGGACGGCCGCGAAGCTGTCGTGTCCGCGGGCCAGTTCGTCATCTACGACACCACCCGCCCCTACGAGCTACGCTTCGACGACAGCTTTACGCAGACGATTTTCCAGATACCGCGGAAGCTCCTGCACCAGCGCGTCGGCTCGTTCGACACGTTGACCGCGACGACTTTCCTGGGCGATCGTCCGCTCGAACGGCTGGCCTATCAATTCCTGCTCAGCGTAAGCAAGACAATCGACGAGGTCGATGCTGCGACCGCAACGCGGCTGCTGGACCAGGCGCTGGATCTCGTCGCGATGGTCTTCGCTGACCGGATGCATCAGCATTCGTCGGAGCTGTCGTTTCACAGGTCAGCACTGCTTTATCGTCTCAAGAACTATATCCTGACACATCTGCGCGACCCCGAACTATCGATGCCGCACGTAGCGGCTGCCATTGGAATCTCGCCGCGCTATGCCAGCGATTTGATGGCCGCCGAACAAACTTCGTTCCGGAGTTATGTCCAGATGCAACGTCTGGAGCGATGCAAGCGCGATCTGTCAGACCCCGCCCTGGCGGCTCGGCACATTAGCGATATCGCGTTCGCATGGGGCTTCAACGACCTCGCCCACTTCAGCCGTATCTTCAAGCAAAAGTTCGGCGCCTCGCCGCGCGAATGGCGCGAGCACCCGACGCACTAGCGCGTGAACCCATAAATCTGGAGCGGCTAGCGGACGTCCGCTTTTAGCGCATAACGGACTCAGGTCGGACATCGCGCCATGTCGGAAAAGTGCGAAAGGCGGACATGGCCGAAAGCGCCATTTGTTGCGCTAAATTTGGGGCATCCGCCATGACTGAACCAATCGAAATAACGACCTCGTCCGCCAAGCGAGTCTCAACCGGCTCAGCTTTCAGCATGAATTATGTTCCGCCGGAATTTTCTGCCAATGAATGCTGGTACGAGCATCCTCAATCAAATCTCAAAGTCGGTTTTCACGGGAAATGGATCTATCAAAGGAAGGTCGTTAGCAGCGGGGACAAAATTGTCGAGCGCTCAGTCGGTTTGGGCATGATTTTGATCAAGGATGAGATGGGTACGCTCGTAGCTCGATCTTTAGAAAAGATGGGAACGAAAGCGGATACGCAAGCTCTTCTGCTCGACTGCTACGAGCTGATTGTTGCGTTCCTGCGCGATCAGAATGAACGAGGCTCGTTTCTCGATCAACCGCATATCTATGTCACCTCCGCTCAAGAGTACGGAAAATTCGGTGACTCCGCGCAAGTCGCGCCGGAAGCTCTAAAGGAGGTTCGTGCAATCGAGGTTTACTAGGCGCACGCGCGCCGCAGTTAGCGTCCGACGGCAGGTTCGCTTTGGGATCAAAAACGGAAGTGGCGGCGAGTCCACGTACTTCTGCTTTGCCGCCCGATGAGCGGACATCGCGAGACGCAGTAACTGGGTGTGTCCCAAATAACGGAAGTCGCAATTCGAAACGAGCATGAACTGTGAAGGCTGTATAAGAGCCACCTGTGATGAGAATAGTTGTGAAGCGGTTCGTTACTCCGGAAGCCCCGCTTTGCGGAGGCCTTCGGCGAACCGTTCATTGTAGGCCAGCCATCTCGGATTATCAGCCATCGCCAGCTGCTGTTTTTGAAACTGGCTGATGGTTCTGCTCTTGGCCCGGCTGTCCGCAAGATATGCCTTGATCGTCTCACCTGCTTCGGCCTGCCGTCCGCTTAGCGCTAATGCCGAGGCCAACATCAGCCTTGCATAAGGATCGACGGATTGGAGGGTCGCGGCGGACCGTCGGATCAATTCGATCGCGCTGTCGTCCTGGCGCATGACGAAGTAGGCCTCACCTTTTACCTCATAGAAGCCCCCGAGGGCCGGATCCCGCGGGCTGAGGCGAATAGCCTTGTCAATGGCCTCGAAAACCCGTTCCGGCCGACACAAC
>Ga0210396_10004128_pt1 | contig 14236 bp, 12 predicted proteins | sample IncBWH17OmetaG_FD_155466 | JGI IMG/M metagenome (GOLD analysis project Ga0210396, IMG submission 155466) | Forest soil microbial communities from Barre Woods Harvard Forest LTER site, Petersham, Massachusetts, United States - Inc-BW-H-17-O ...
AGGGACGCCGGAAAAGTAGGGATCGTTGTCACCCTGGTTTCCCGGCCGAAATAGCGACGGATATCACCGGCTTCCGTATCATCCGCAGCCAGGAATTCGATCCGGCGATGGAATCCGAGCCAGCGGAAGCTTTTCAAAAATGCCTTTTTTTTCCCTGATTTGAAGCGGACCGCGCTCGACCTCAACATGCCCCTGGGCGAGAGGATGATCCGGCTTTTCAACCGGTATATTCTGTGAATCAGCAGGGGGACGATCGTGAACTTGCCGGAGAACATGCTGTTGAGATAGATAAAATCCGGTTGCAGGGTGGTCATTTGCCGGTAGATCGTGCTCCAGCGGAGATTGCCGGGTGAACAATAAAAGACCCGGTCCCCGCCTTTACCCACCATCCATTCGTTCTTCGGTATATTTTCATATTCCGCCGGTGAGCCGAGGTCCCTGTCGGCCGTGAACACATATACTTCATATTCTCCCTGCATATACCGGGCGAAGTTTACGCAGGAGCGGATAGGACCGCCGGCTTTATAGCCTGGCTCGTACCAGTCGGCGAACAGCAGGATTTTCTTCTTGTCAGCCATCAGCATTCGATCCCGTTTTTCTCGAGCCAATAATCGAGGACGATGAACAGCCATAGCTCCGGCCAGCGTACCTGCTTATCACCGGCGAGAAACCGCTTCCAGTAGTGGAGCAGTTGTTCTCCCCGTACAAAGGGCCTTTGGGCCATATTTTTCAGATGCCCCTCGCTGAATGACCGAAGTTCTTTTCTCAGCCAGACATTCCAGGGAAACAGAAAGCCCTGTTTCTTTCGATGCACTATTTCATCCGGTAATAAAGGTTTCAGCGATTCCACCAGGAGGCTTTTGGGATAGACCGGTTTTTTCCATTTATCAGGGATCGCCAGAACGAATTCCACCAGGTCCTGATCGAAAAATGGTTCCCGCGCTTCGAGCGATACCGCCATACTCATCTGGTCGGTATCCTTCAATAGCGTGTGTTGTGTATACCCCAGGTATTCTGCGACGGATACCTGGCTTAATAAGGGAAGGGCCCCGATGGATGTCTTTCTTTCGGTGAGCTCTTCCGCCACCGAGGTCATGAATCGCTCCTTGCCGGTCAGAGTGGTAAGCCGGTGCAACAAGGAAGGTGAAAGTATCTGACGAAAGACCGGATATACCCGGTCGATATCTACAGAAGGCAATTGCAATAGCTGGCTGATCTTACTTTTACTCCCTCCCTGCCATCCGGCGGCGAGGGCAAGGGCCAATAGCTTTCTCCCGGCGGCGGGCGTTTTCCACAGCCTGCGCCTGGCGTGCAATTGCAAATACTGATTGAAAAATGGGTAGCCGGCAAAAAGTTCGTCACCGCCGATGCCGGACAGGGCAACGGTCATACCATTCTGCCGGATCGCTTTTGAGACCACATAGGTATTGATCCCATCACCGCTGACCGTATCCATCGCATCCAGGGCATTATGCAGTTCATCCAGGAAATCGGAAGGTTTGAGTAATATCCTGGTATGATTGGTGTTGAATTTCTTCGCCACAAGCCCGGCATAATAGGACTCGTCGAATTCCCGGTCTTCAAAAGAGACATTAAAGGTATTGGGTTTGCTGTCACCCGCCTCAGCCATTAGTCCCACAACGGCGCTGGAATCGATCCCTCCGGAGAGAAAGGCCCCTACCGGTACATCGCTTACCAATCTCCGCTGCACCGACTGTAACAACAGCTCACGGATCTTTTTCTGAATTCCGGCCCCATCCCCGAAATCAAAGCCGGCTGTGGTTCTGCTGACATCCCAATATCTTTTTTTCTCCGGCTTTCCTTTCCTGATCGTCATCCAGGTACCTGCTTCCAATTGGCGGATGTCCCCGATCAGGGAATCGGGATAGCTGAAAGACTGGTAGTTGAAATAATCAATCAGCGCCGACCGGTTGACTTCCTTTCTCACCAGGTTAGCAGCCAGAATAGCCCTTATCTCCGATGCAAACAGCAATAAGTCGTTATTCTTAAAAAAATATAAAGGTTTCACTCCCATCCTGTCCCTGGCCATAAAGACCGTTTGTTCCTCCCGGTCCCAGATGACAAAAGCAAACATGCCGCGGAAATGTTTTAGGCATTCCGGGCCCCATTTTATATAGGCGGCGATCAGGACTTCCGTATCGCTCTGCGTACTGAACGGGTATCCCGCAACAAGCGGTCTCACTTCCCGGTAATTATACATTTCCCCGTTAAAAACCATGACAAACCGGCCGGACGAATCTGTGAACGGCTGATTGGCGGCGGAAGAAAGATCGATGATCGACAGCCGCCGATGTCCCAGGGCTACATTCTTTTCGAGCCAAAATCCGTCCGCATCGGGCCCGCGATGGGCCATGGCATCGGTCATGCTTTGGATCATTGACCGGCCGGCAAGCCGCGTTTCATCAAAATGAATTATTCCAGCTATTCCACACACAAAGGGCTATTTGTTTTGTTGTTGATTCCCGATAACGGTTCGAAGATGATCGATGCGTTCGGCCGGGAGATAATAATCGAGCTTATCCTGTAGAAACTTACCGCTCACTCCTATCGACTTTCGCAGTAAGGCAACCTGTTTGGCAATTTCTTTTACCCCGGCCGACAGCACTTCCCGGTTCAGGAAGCCGGACCGGGCGAGTTGGAAAAGATCGGTTGCACCGAGACCGCCGGGTGGTGTATGATGTATCCTCCTCCGGTATGCCCAGGACTTCATACATTTTTCACGGGAGACCCAGTAATCGGCGGTGCGTAATTCGCATCCTCCGGGTATGCCTTCGTCATGGTAAATCTCCACGAAAGGGACAAAATATAAATCCATGCCTCTCTTTCGCATCCGAAGAAAAAATTCCTGGTCTTCCGCCGTTTTTGCAAATTCGAAAAGTAAGGGATCGAATCCTCCTGTCTTTTCAAAGTAGGCTCTTCTGAAAAAAATAGCCGCACTGATCGTATCGGTGATTTGAAACGGGCCGGAATTATCTTTTTCGGGTGGTGCAATCCGTTTGGAAGCCGCCTGCTGCAAAGCCAGTTCCCTGCCTTCTGCGTTGTAGACCAGCGGCGAAAAAGCATTTATCCCGGGATATAGCCCGAAAACGTCCAGGGCGTTCCTGCAAAAATCCGCTGCGGGCACCAGGTCATCATCGATAAAAAGGATATGTTGACCGGTGGAAGCCATAAATCCGCGGTTCCTCGCGTTGGAAGCATTGGGTTCCGGAAGTATCAAATGCCGGATGGACGAGGATGCTGACAATATATCTCCGAGATACCCGGGGGGATTCTGGTCAACTACAATGATTTCCGAAGATACTCCCTCCTGGTCAAGTAATCTCCGTAAAAGCCTTTGCAGGCTTTCTTTACGCCTGAAAGTCGGAATAACTATGGATAAAACAGCATTCATCGGCGACTGGAAACGATTATCCGATTATAATATTCTTCCTGTTCCTTTTCAAGTTGAAAAATTTTTTCCGGATCCGTCGTCAAACCGGGAATCACCTTCAACGGGGGTTTGCCAAGCAAATTGAAATCGATGTAGTCCCTCTCCCCGCCGCGGGAGGGTTCCGGGCGCAACAGCTCGGCCTGCCGAAAACGGCCTTTCAGCCGAACCGCCAATCCGGGATTGCGCATCAATATATAGGTCTCGAGGAGAGATCGAAAGGGACGGACCAGATCGATACCCCTTTGAAAGAAAGTTTTGCCCTTTTTCTTTACTCCCGCAGGCGAAAATTCCAGGTGAGCCGGCAACTCGTAGTAACGGAGGTAATAATCATACAGCTCCTTCAAGGTCCATTGCGGAGAGGATACCAACGTGTATAGGCCCGCCGGATGAAACCCCCTGATACAACGGATGATCGCCTCGCAGAGAGGGTAGATAAAAATGATATTTACCGGGTCGTCCGGGTTCCCGTCAACCAGGGCGATAGCCGAATCCGACAACTTCTTCCGGAAAGAGCCATTAACGGATTGTAAGAATCCATGTACCTGGCCCAACCTGAAATTAAATATTTGAACCCCCAGCTGTTTTCCCCGTTTACGGGTAAATTTCTCAAGGCGTCGCTTGATATAAGCATAAGATGTCCTGGGGAAATAATAATGCCCGATCCATTTTTCCCCATCCGGCATTCCATAGGCCATAATGCTGCTCATATAGAAATACATGCTTCCTTTCTTCAGGTTCGCCAGTACATGGCCGATAGTCACTTTAGAGCGTTGCAGGATTTCCTGCAACTGTCCGGAAGGGTACCTAAAGTCCAGAACGACGTCCATCGCTCCGATTTTGTCCCGTAGTCCGGGATCGTCATCCTGTATGATCTGGCAATCAATTTCAAGTAAGTCGAAGAACGGCTTGCTATACGTAGACCGTATAAAGCAGGTTACCCGTACGTCGGGAAATCCTTTCAGACAGGAGGCCACGGATGCGCCTACCTGGCTGCTGGCGCCGAGGATGCCTATGCTGGTCATGACCGATTTATTTTTTTATAAATTTCCCCGATCCAGGAAGAGGTCAGCAGGCTGGTGCAAGCACTGGTGGAATTCGGCTTTTTTTCAAGGACGGCGTCCAGCAGTTGCTGCCAGAAAAGAAAGAATGCCATATTGACTTTTGTCGCCTGAAAGGAAGACACCTCCTCCCGGGATTCATCGAGCAGGGAAAATTCCAGGTGCTGATCTTTTTTATCCCGGAGAAAGATCTTTCCTTCCGGAGAAAGATCGCAGCTGACGAAAGCATGGTCAAATTCAAGGTAAAGTCCGTTGCGGAGATTGCGGAGGGTACTGATCTCGCAATGGACACGGATTTCATCCGAAGCCGTTTCAATGACACTTTCAAAGGCCGTATCATAGTCCAACCCGGACAGGTGCAAGGATTGGAGCTGCGAAAGCTTAACCCGCTCTGCCCGCGTCACCAGCAGGAGAATATCCAGTATATGGCTGGCGCTCTCCGCAATGACGCCGCCTCCGGCCAGCCCCACATCGGACAAATACCCCGAACCGCCTTTCAACGAAAAGTTGCCTTGCACAAGGTCGACCGACCTTAGCCGGCCGAATCTATTCTTACCGATTATTTGGCTGATCATACCCACCGAGTGGTAATACCGCCGCTGAAAATTCACGGCGATCTCCCAGGGCTGGAACCCGCTGCAATAATCCAGGTGTTCCTCTTTTGAAAAAGCAAATGGCTTCTCGACCACCAGGCATTTACCCATTTTCCTGCAAAGATCTATATAGGGCTTACGGGCTCCATACGGGATAGCCAGAAGGCAAATATCCACCTGCTCAAGCGCTGCGGCGGGGAATTCCCCCGAAAGGACGGGAATGCCATACATCTTTGCAACCAGTTCGGTCCTTTGAGGGTTCTTATCAAATACCCATGCCATCGTTGCACGTTCCAATGAACGGATGGCCGGAATATGATTGACCTCTACAATCGAACCGGCTCCGATGATGCCTATTCTTGCCTTATTCATGGGTTAACAGCCTTTGATAGCAGGAGATATATTGACGGACGATCGACGCCGTATCAAATCGTTTCACATTTTGAAATCCTTCCTGTATTAATTTTTCCCGGTATGCTTTGTCATGGATCACTTTGAGGATGCCTTCCCGGATAGAAGCCACCGCATAGGGATCTACCAGGCAGGCGGCCCCGCCGGCCACCTCTCTCATGGGGTCCAGATCACTGGTGACAACGGGCCGACCCGCTTTCTGAGCTTCGACGATCGGCAACCCGAACCCTTCGAAGGTGGAAGGAAAGAGTACCAGGTCCGCGCCGCAATATTTTTCCGCGACTTCTTCATCCGTCAGGTTCGATGCCTTCCGATACTTGATCCTAAACTTTTCCAGCAGCCTTACTGCCTCTTCGGAAAGATCGCCTACCACATCCAGCAGGCAGGGAATTCCCTCAAGTGCCGGGATAGTCCGCAGCAGGTTCTTATTGGGGGTGCTCCCCAGAAAAAGTAACACCGGCTCTTCCGAGTGAAATGGGCGGGATGCAAAATAAATTTTACTATCTACCGGGTTGGGGATGACGACTATCTTGTCGGGGGCGCAGCCGGTATGCCGGATGATATCCTCGCGCGTAGACCGGGAAATCGTGGTGATGAGCGCGCAGCGCCGGACGGGCCCGCTCAAAAACAGCCACTTCAGGAGGAGGCGTTTGAGCCCCGCCGCCTGGTGAAGGAAAACGCAATCATGGATCGTCAGGATCGTCTGTTTCCGCGGCAGGCCAAACGCCAGGTAGTGCACGTCTCCGGTGATGTGGTAGATCTCCGCCCTGACAGACCTGGCTGCCCGGATATTCCGTATAACTGCCTGCAGGGAAAAGCCACCCGATGGCGCCACCAGGCGCCGGACAGTCACGATCTTACTCATCTCTGGCTCCAGTCGCCCGAAAACCCGTTCGATGCTGAAAAACTCGCTTTTCTTCCGGAACAACTGAATGACTTCCATCTACGAAATTGCCTGAGATGAAGAGGATTCGGGATGGTGCGGCTGCGGCAGGCGCTTGGTCTTTCTCTGGATGCCGAACCAATCCGGTACAAACCTTACGAGCAGCCAGACAAAAAATGCGGACTTCATCAATGAATTAAAGATCTGAAGCGAATCCGTTTCGGATGAATACGTGATCTGGTAAAACATCACGGGTATCCAAAAGATCAGCAATGGCGTTTTGGCTGAAAGTTTGAAGATGAGCCTATATACCCATCGGATAAAAAGAGCAAGGCAAAACATATAAAACATTCCTCCGGCAGGACCGAAACTTCCATAGGCTTCCCCCAGGGGCCCCACATTGGTCGACCAACCATTTATTGTCAATCCTGTATAATATTTCATATTGAATTTGCCGCCCGCTTCCGGCTTATCCGGCCAGAACAGACGCGGAACAAAAGAAGACGCAAAAGAGAGACTGAGGTTGGCCCCATAGTCATAGGGTATTGTGTTCGGGAACCGTCTTATAACCATGGCAACGTTGAATCCCTGGTTAGTGCGGTAGTAGATCGGGAAAAAGGCATCTGCTGAAAAAAGATCTGAAAAATCGCTGAGTTTGTCGGCCAGCAGCGTACCAAACAAAACGGTGGTATTACCGGTATATCCCTGCCGCCATAAATAGTTCCTGTAGCTGGATTTAACGCTTTGCAGCAGCAACAGGAAGAAGCAGCCCAGTAAAAAGAAAGTAAGCTTTTTCCAGAAGCGCGTCTTTTGTCCAAGAAAAAAGAACGAAAACATGGTGATGCCCATATAGGCCACCAGGGTGAACATGCCGTTTCGCAAAGCGGTGGTAAGAATAAAAAAAGCAAATATGATCAGGATCAGTTTTTTGTACTTAAAATGCGGAGTATAGAAAAGGTATAAAACTCCCGCAAAGGAGCCCCAGAAAAACAACATTCCGACAAACGTCAATGCATCGGGGAGAAAAGACGCGATAAAACTAGCCGCAATTCCAATGGATATGATATAGATGCTTATTTTGGGCATCCCGGACAATTTCCTTTGTATCTCGTTCATCTTCAATCGCAACATAGAACCCTGGTCGCTTGCCTTCCGGGAATACAAGGGCCAGCAGATGGCCAGGCAAAACAGGGTCATCGCAGGCAAGGCAAAGCTGAAATATTTCTCTTTCGGAATAAACATATACCGAAGCCATAATCTCGCCAGATAATTTTCCTTGGTGTAGGTCGTATAGCCCACCATAGGCATCAATATACAGACAAACAGTCCGTACAAGGCTATGAGCTCCCGCAAAACAATCCCCTTTCCCAATCTATCCAGTATCATCAGCACCGTCAGCGCGATCAAGGCGATCGCTAAGGGAAAATACCAATCGGTGACCATTTCCAGTATCAGCAGGAGGACTACCGATACTGAATAATAATAGATTAATATGGGATTCTCTTCTTTTTTCATCCCTGTAATTTCCTCATTTCCGCCAGGGCTTGCAAGGCCCTGTCATGATAAGTGTACCCGGATCCGACGCTTCTGCTTCGTGCAGCCTCTCGTATTTCCGTAGCTTCCCCCGGCGTCATCTTCAATAAGACAGCCACCTTTTCCTTGCATTCCGGCATATCCCCGTACAAAAAAACCTCTTTACCCTCTTCGAAAAAAGCTTCGTGGTCCGGGGTCCGCGGTAAGAGACCGATGCCGCCTACACCCGGTATTTCAAAGGTACGCATATTATGCGAATGAAGGTTATGGACACGCATCAGGTTGAGCTGCACTCTGTACCGGCACAATGTCTTCCAGAAGTCTTCTCCATAGACGGGCGGGTAAATGGTAATCTTTTCGTGCCTTACGAAGTTGCCCCAGCCGGTCCCAAATACATCGATGGGGAAGTCATCGGCCAGCCGGCTGATAAAGGCAGCTCTGTCCTCATCGGGGTTGCCAAGAAAACATAACTTCACCGTCTCCTTTTGTTCGCGGCAATGCCTATATAGTTCTTCAGGAAGCTCGAATCCGAAAGGTAGTATCCGGCAGGGGATGTCGTAATCCTGGCTGATCTTATTGCAAATCGATCGGTCATACGAAAAATGAAGATGATATAAACCGATGGAATCCGTTACATTTTTATTGCCGCTGCCCTTTCCGCTGAATAGAAAAGGGTTATCCGGATTGTAGTTGACCAGCCTGATCCCCCTTCCTCTTATCCAAATCAATAATTCCGGGGACAATTCCATGCCCTTAAAGACCCATAAAATATCCGGCCTGGTCTCCTCCACCATTGCCCTCATTCTGCTTTCAATCACCCTCCCGATCCGTGAGAAGCCCAATTTAAACAAGACTTTGTTGATGAGGCGCTTATTGTAATAGCTATAAAAGATACTTTGCACAGGAATGGTGTATATCTGTACACCGGCATCTTTCAGGTATCTGGCATAATATCTTTCCAATGACCAGACTTCATCAGAGCCTGCTATTAATACTCTCATATGGCCTGGCTGACATTTTGAACGATGGTTTGTATGGAAAATTCCTTTATTATTTCCCCGGACTCCCTGCCGGCGTTCTCCGTGAAAGATCCATCGGCCAGCGTTTGTTGCAAATACGCCGCCAATTGCCCGATATTACCTTCTTCAAATATAAATCCGTTTCCGCCGTGCCGCACCAGGTCCGCGCTGCAGCCGCAGGTATCCGAAACGATTACCGGTTTGGCGAAGTTCATTGCTTCATTTACGGAGAGACCCCAGGTCTCTCCCATTCCCGAACACATGACAAAAACATCCGCTACCGAGTAATAGAGGGATATTTGAGACTGATTGACAAAACCGGTGAAAACGACCTTCTCGTTCAGCCCTTCCATCCCGGCGAATTTTTCCATATCCGGCCGCAGCTCCCCCTCTCCAACCATAAGCAAGATATGATCCGACGGCTGTAGCTGCCGAAATGCCCGTAAAAGGTCCAGCGGTCTCTTTTTAGGAGTGTATTTGCCGACGAAGAGTATTATTTTCTTATTTTGCGGTAAGCCCAATTTTTGCTTCAGTTCTCCTGTGCGGTCTTTCCATTCCTGCCAGGCCGCAGAAAAGAAAGCATTGTCTACCGCATACGGCGTATAGATGAGCCTGTCCTCCGTAACCCCGTAGTACCGGAAGAATTTTTCGCTCTCTGTTCCAATGTACAGACACTTATCGATAAAATGGCGGAATAAGATATGCTTGAGAAAAAGCCTCTTCAGGAAGAGAACCCGCGGGGATTTCCGCAATTCCTGGTTCATCGGGTTTTCGGCCCTGAGCCAGACCTTCCTTCCCAGAAGCCTGGACGAAAAGATCGCCAGTAACGTGGAACTGTAGGTCCAGCCGTTGACGATGACTACGGATCGCTTGCGTTTCCTGATCACTTCAACGAGACCGGGGTTGAAAACATCCCAAAAATGGTTATCAGGATTACCTCTTCTGCCAAAATTCGGGATAAAAAAAGACGCATAGCCATCGAGCAAGGGCGTGTCCCATGTAATCGCCTCACCGAAACCCGCATCTTTCCGCCCCTTTATACTGGCATCTGAAAAGTAATATACCTCCAGGTCCGTTACTTTTGCCAGCGCTCTCAAGAGGGGAGAAAAGTACTGAATGGGATGGCTGAGGAAATAGGTAATCTTCCGATTGTCAGGCATGGACATTGTTTTCCAATAAGCTGTCGATCCGGTCCAACTGCTTTTGATAGGTATTTTCCACGGCATAGAAATACCTTGTTTCCCTCAATGAGTCGGCATTGTATGTCTCAATATCGCCGATGACCGCAGTAAACAAACGCGGAAGGCTGTCATTATTATCTCTTTCCGGTATCATTTGCACGAGTTCAGGCCTGTCACGATAGGTAGTGATATTATTGGAAATAATGACCTTACCGGTGCTTAAATATTCCATGACCTTATGATAGTTCGTACCCTTACTTTGATCTTTCTGCACATTGTAGCAAATCAGGAAGGCGTCCACCCGCCGTAATTCCGACGCCAATTTCACCGGAGGGATGGGTCCGTGGAGTATGACATTGGGAGAATGCTGCAAATCGCGAACGAATTTTTCAATAGCGGGGTCGCTATTTCCGCCGATGTTTGAATCAGCCGATTGGTAGCTGCCCCAGAATTCAAATATAACTGCCGGCTGCCCGCGGATTATTTGCAGCAGGCAGGCGGTATCGATATCAGGGCGGGTCCAATTACCGGAAAGCCCGACATGGACAGGCGACGATTTTTTCCAGGGGTCGGGGCCTTTTGTCGTAAATTCTTCGGCCACTCCATGATTGATAAAATATCCCGGCGCAGGGAAGCCGCTGTATTTGCCGACAATTTCTTTTGTGACTGCAAACAGGATATCGGCCCCCTTTGCCGAATCAATGGCAACCTGGTTGAGGGGCTCATCCACCGGGTGAAATATTTTAAGGGGCCGGCGCCCGAAAAGCCGGAACGGGTATAAGTTTCCCAGGTCAAAAGACCAGACGATATCCACCGGTCTTCCGATTTGCTTCCTGATCCGGCCCACATGGAATTTCATCAGCGCATGGAACAAGGGCAGGGCATGGAATTTCAGCCAATAGGGAAACCGTAAGCTATGTTCGATCAACCAAAGGTCCGCGGTGGTCTTCGAGGGAATGACCTCAACCGCTCCTCTTTTCCGGCCTTGCTTTCCTTCCGGGGGGTTCAGGAAATAGACCCTATTCCCTCTTTTAGCCAATTCGATCGCATAGTGATGTTTGGAAAGCGACATATTTCCCCAACTTTGCGGGGAAATAACCAGGATCGTCTTACCGCTAAGGAGCTGTGTCGTCATTAGTTCGAATAAAATGCCCGGATCGATCCTGCTATATAGCCGACCATCTCTTCCGTCATTTCAGGGTAAATCGGTAAAGAAAGGGAATCATGCTGAAGAGCGGTAGCAACCGGAAAATCGGCGGACCGATAGCCCAGGTAATGATAAGCGGGGAGATTGGGCAGTGCGGTAGGATAGTGGATGGCTGTTTCAATGCCTCTTTCCTTCAGCCAGGCGGCCAATTGATCGCGCCGTTCGCACCGGACCAGGTATAAATGAAAGGTATGCCTGGTGTCGGGCCGGCGGGCCGGCGTCGTGAGCTGCTTTATATCTGATAACAAGTTGTCGTAAGCGGCCGCTACAGCGATCCTCTTTTCCGTCCACCCGAGGATATGGGGAAGTTTTGCCGCCAATATAGCCGCCTGCAGGCCATCCATCCGGCTGTTGATACCTTCCATCTGGTGCTGGTGCTTGATGAGGGCGCCGTGTCTTGCGTACATTTTACATTTCTCCGCCAGTGCATCGTCATTGGTAATGATACAGCCGGCATCGCCATATGCGCCAAGGTTCTTTCCGGGGTAAAAACTGAAGGACCCGGCGACCCCAAACAAACCTGCCCTTTTGTCTTTATAGGCTGAAAAATGGGATTGCGCACAATCTTCGATGAGGTAAATGGCATGTTTGTCGCAGATGGCTTTAAGCTCGTCCATCGCGCACATTTGTCCCTGTAGGTGCACCGCGATCAATGCGCGGGTCCGCGGCGTTATCAGGCTTTCCAGGCGGGTCTCGTCAAGGCTGAAAAAGCGGGGGTGCGCATCGATGAATACGGGCCTGGCTCCTGTCTGCGTGATCGTTTCCGAGCTGGAGATCCAGCTGTTGGCGGCAGTGATCACTTCATCATCCCTGCCTATTCCGAGCATTTTCATCAGGATGTACAGCGAGTCGGTGCCGTTGGCGCAGGAGATCACATTTTTGACGCCATACAGTTTTGAGAACTCGTCTTCAAATTTGCTTACAACAGGTCCGCCGATAAAGGACGTCTCTTCGATCACCCGCCTTATCGCCTGATCGATGTCTTCTTTTATACTCTGGTATTGCGCTTTAAGGTCGACAAAGGGTATATTCATAGTTGCCCTTAAGAAATTTTTATATTCATTTACGGATAAGCTTTGCCGGGTTACCCGCATAGATGCCCGGTTCGGTAATATCTTTTGTGACCACGGCCCCCGCGCCAATAACGGTGCCGGCGCACACCGAGACCGGGAGGATCGTGGCGTTGGAGCCAATGGATACGTCATTGCCGATGTGCGTCGATCGCCACCTGGACTGGTCGCCGCGGGCAGGGCCGCCGCCGGAGAAGAGGTCGTTGATGAACATGACCCCATGGCCGATAAAACAGCGATCGCCGATCTCCACCAGTTCGCAGATAAAGGTATGGGACTGGATCCTGCACGAGACGCCGATCTTTACATTCCGTTGTATCTCCACGAAGGGACCTACAAAGGTATTGTCGCCGATGGTGCAGCCGTAGAGATTGACCGGCTGGACGACGGTAACGTTCTCCCCGAACACGGTATCCGGTGCAATGCCGGCTTGTTTGAGCTTTGGATTCATATCGTTCTTGCCTGGGAATAGATCTTATCGATGATCTCTACCGTCTTGAGACCTTCAAAGCCGTTGGTTGCGATGATGCCGCCGCCGTTCAGGACTTCCACGAGGTTGGCGTATACCTTATCGTGGTTGGACATGGACCCCTGGTACTGGCCGTATTGGTTGGCCGGGTTGCCGGGGGGCAGGTTTTCGATGCGGTAGTTCTCGATATCCTGGTATTCAAGCTCATTCAGGTATTGTCCTCCGATCTTGACCGTTCCTTTTTCCCCAAAGATCGTGAGCGAGCCTTCCATATTCTTCCGATGGCTGTTGACGGTGTAATTGATCGTCCCGATGGCGCCGTTATAGAACCGCAGGCTGATCCCGCCGCAGTCCTCGAACTCGATGATACCTTCATGACCCTGGTTGCCGGTGAACCCATGCACTTCCCTGACATCGCCGATCATCCAGTACAGCAGATCGATAAAATGGCTGAATTGGGTAAAGAGGGTGCCGCCGTCCATGGCCTTTGTGCCCTTCCAGGAATTGCGATAGTATTCTTCGTTCCGGTTCCAGAAACAGTTGAGTTGTACGCTGTAGATCCTCCCGAGGCGGCCTTCCTCGATCAGTTTCTTTACGGCGGCCACGGGGGGATTGAACCTGTTCTGTTTAACGATAAAGAGACGCCGGTTGGCCCGCTCGGCCGCATTGATCATATCTCCGCAATCCTGTACGGTCAGGGCCATCGGTTTTTCGCATAATACGTGAAAACCGGCCCGCAGGGCTTTGATGGTATGTTCGGCATGAAGGCCGTTGGGGCTGCATACGGAGACTACGTCTATGGCTTTTGTCTCCTTAAGAAGGGTATCGACATCCGAATAGGCGTTTGCGCCGTATTTTTCGGCCAGGGCTTTGGCTTTTTCCGGGACGACGTCGCAAACCGCGACGAGCCGGCCCGTGTTGTGAATATGTTCCGCGTGTCGTTGTGCGATCCGGCCGCAGCCGATGATCGCGAATTGCAGGGGTTTGTTCATTTCGATGCGATTTTTTTCACCGCCTTCCGGATGCGTGCCGTTTTTTGCAGGAAATCCATATAGGAGCTTTTGAGGTGCTGGTCCGTTTTGAACTCTTCGTGTCTTCTGGGCGGGAGGGCCATGATACCCGCGAACTCCGCTTCGGTGAGCCCCAGTTTCTTGATCACGTATTCCTTATCCGACCGCAGCTCGCCCGGATCATAGAGCGGACGTTCAAGTTCCGCGAGCGCGTCTTCCCTGCCGATCTGGCCGGAGCAGATGAGCGTGGAGAGATGGGCCTTCCGTTTGTCGATCTTGAATTTCTCCGGCAGGATATAAGCCTGGTAGAATTTGGTAAAAATCGACTCATAGTGTTTTCCGCCATAGTCG
>Ga0210396_10004130_pt1 | contig 14232 bp, 11 predicted proteins | sample IncBWH17OmetaG_FD_155466 | JGI IMG/M metagenome (GOLD analysis project Ga0210396, IMG submission 155466) | Forest soil microbial communities from Barre Woods Harvard Forest LTER site, Petersham, Massachusetts, United States - Inc-BW-H-17-O ...
TCTGGACAGCACCGGCGGCACCTTCAAAAACCCCGCCACCAACTATTACGAGGTCGAGCGCGACCCGCTCAAGCTGGCCGAGGACACGGCCCAGGTGTTCATGGGCATGCAGATCAAGTGTTCCCAGTGTCACAATCACCCATTCGACCGCTGGACGATGAACGATTACTACGGATTTGCCGCGTTCTTCGCCCAGGTCGGCCGCAAGCAGGCTGAGGACCAGCGCGAGCGGATCATCTTCAACGCCGGGGGCGGCGAAGTCGCCAATCCCGTCAAGAAGCAGGTCGCCAAGCCCAAATTCCTCGGCGGCGAGGAGCCTGACACCGCCGGGAAAGATCGAAGACAGGTGTTGGCAGAGTGGCTGGCATCTCCGAAGAACCCGTACTTCGCCAAGAACCTGGCGAACATCGTCTGGCAGCATTTCCTGGGAAAGGGAATCGTCGATCCGGTGGACGACATTCGCATCAGCAACCCCGCGAGCAACCCCGAGCTCCTCGAAACGCTCGGCCAGAAATTCCAGGACTACCACTACGACTTCAAGCACCTGGTGCGCGACATCTGCAACTCGCGGGCGTACCAGACGGCCGCCGAGACCAACGAGAGTAACGTCAGCGACGACCGCAATTTCGCCCATGCCACGATCCGGCGGATGCGGGCGGAGGTGATGCTGGATTGCCTGGCCGAGGTGACCGAAGTGCCGGAGAAATTCCGCGGCCTCCCCCTGGGCGCCCGCGCCGTCGACATCGCCGACGGCAACACCACGACTTACTTCCTCCGCACCTTCGGCCGCGCCAGCCGCGAAACCGTCTGCTCGTGCGAAGTAAAAATGGACCCCAATTTGTCACAGGCCTTACACCTTCTCAACGGCCAGACCATCCAGCGCGAGCTGGGCCAGAGCAAATTGATCGCGGATATGCTGAAAGAGAAGAAGACGCCGGACGAGATTGTCGAAGACCTTTACATTCGCTGCTTCGGCCGCAAACCGACATCGGATGAAACGACGGCCATCGATGCCCTTTTCCCGAAGGATTCGGAGAAAAACAAAGCTCAGGAAACGCGAAAGGTTCTCGATGACCTGTTCTGGGCGTTATTGAACTCCGAAGAGTTCATGTTCAATCATTGAGGGGAAAGCATTGGGCATGCGATTGACGAGCATCATGCGACAAGTTCGGGAGGGCGAGGCTCGGGCCGAGCCAAAACCTTCCTTACCGGGTGCGCCCGGCTCGGCGGGAGCCTCGCCCTCCCGTTCACGGACCCTCCTTTTCGTCGCGTGCCTTCTCTTCTTGCAAACTCCTGTCTGCTTCGCCGCGGAGAAGATCACCTACGAAGACCACCTGCTGCCCATCCTCCGCAATGAATGCACCTCCTGTCACAACCCCGACAAGAAGAAAGGCGGGCTGGATCTGAGCAGCTACCAGGCGATCCTGACCGGCAGCGACAGCGGCGCCGTCGTCGCCGCCGGTGATCCCGACAACAGCAAGCTCTTCAAAGTCGTTGCCCACACCGACGACCCAAACATGCCCAAGGGGAAAGGGAAACTTCCGGACAAGGATGTCAACGTTTTCAAGCAGTGGATCGCGGGGGGAATGCTGGAGAACGCCGGCGGAAAAGCGGTCGTCGCGAAGGGTAAACCCAAGCTCAATCTGTCCGTGGTCGCGGATGCTGGCAAACCCCAGGGTCCGGTTGCGATGCCCAAAGACCTGCCCGTCGAACCGGTCGTTCACACCACCCGGCCCGGCGCGCTGATGTGCCTCGCCGCCAGCCCCTGGGCGCCGCTGGCCGCAATCGGCGGCCAACACCAGGTCCTCCTCTACAACACCGACACGCTCGAGCTTCTTGGCGTCCTTCCCTTCACCGAAGGAGACCCATACGTTCTGCGGTTCAGCCGCAATGGGAGCATGCTGCTGGTCGGCGGCGGAGTATCCGCCAAGAGCGGTCGCGCAGCCCTCTTCGACGTCGCTTCAGGGAACCGCGTCACGCAGATCGGTGACGAGTTCGACGCCGTCATCGCAGCCGACATTTCCGCCGATCAGTCGACGGTCGCCTTGGGCGGCCCGGGCAAGACGCTCAAGATATACTCCACCGCCGACGGCCAGCTCCTGCACGCGATCAAGAAACACACCGACTGGGTGACCGCCATCGCCTATAGCCCCGATGGCGTCCTGCTGGCCAGCGGCGACCGGGCCGGTGGGCTGTGGGTCTGGGAAGCGCGCAGCGGAAACGAGTTCTATGGCCTCACCGGCCACAAGGCGGCCATCACCGCGGTCAGCTTTCGCGGCGATTCCAACATCCTGGCCTCTGCCAGCGAAGACGGCACCGTCAAGCTCTGGGACATGCAGAGCGGAAACCTGGTCAAGAGCATCAACGCCCACGGTCCTGGTGTGCTCGATGTCTCGTTCACACACGACGGCCGGCTGGTCACCTGCGGCCGCGACCGGCTCGTGCGAATCTGGAAGCCCGACGGCAGCGCGCTGCTCGCAACCCAACCCTTTGCGGACATCGCGCTGCATGCGGCCTTCGACGGCGACGGCAAGCGCGTCGTCGCCGGCGACTGGACGGGCTCCATTCGCGTGTTCGACGCCAAGACCGCCAAGCCGGTCGGCGAGCTGACCGCCAACCCGGCGGGCGTTGGCGAGCGTCTGGCCGACGCAAACAAACAGCTCACGCAGGCGCAGGCGAATTACGCCACACTCGCCGCCGCCCTCGATCAGGCCACGCAACAGCTCAACCATGCCCGCGCCCAGGTCAGCCAGCTCAAGACGGCGCAAGTCAACCTGACTGTGTGGCACGCGCGCGATGAATTGTCGCGGGAGCAGGCGGAATTGGAGAAAACGCGCGGAGCCGCAGAACAAGCGAAGCTCGCAGCAGACAAAGCGGCGGCCGATCTGGCCGCGCGGCAGAAGCTGGTCAGCGACGCACCCGAGCTGATCAAGGCCCGCGAGCGGGCGATCGCCGAGGCGAACCAGTCCGTTGCCCAGGCTTCGTCGGCCAGAGATGCGGCGCAGGCGCAACGCACCAGGCGCATCGCGCTGGCGCAGCAGGCGGGGCAAATCGCCCAGGCGCTTGCCGATGCCGCGGCCAATGCGTCCACCGACAGTGAAACCGTCGCGGCTGCCGCGAAGGCCAAGGTCCTGTTTGACTCACTTAACCAGAGCGTCGAGTCTGTGGATCGCTTGCTTCTGGCAAAGTCGGTTGACGTGGAAAAACGCCGTGCGGCCGTCGCCCGGGCGGAGGCCGCACTGGCAAAACAGAAGTCGGAGATCGATCAGGCGCCAACGCGCATCGCTTCACTGCGGTATGCGGCCCAGGCCGCTCAAGAGGAACATCAGAAAACGCGACAAGCCGCCGAGCAAGTCGCCCAGCGCGTCGACGCCGCCAAAGGCCGCCTGCAAAAGCTGACCAGGGAATACCACCAGCTCTCGCAGTCCGCCTCCAACCCGCCTGCCCCGCAGGTCGCCGGGCAAAACTAAACTGCCTGGCCCGAGATCGCCGCTCGGTTTGCAACCTTTCGTGCCGCCGGTGCCCTCACCGGCGGTTTTGGTTGCGCCGGCGAATTTCCGCCGGTGAGGGCACCGGCGGCACTTTATCGATACGTCGCCATCGGACGCGGATGCATCAGGCTGTCAAGAAGCTTGCGGTCAACCTCGAGGTTCAGTCCATTGAGCTTCGCGGTCGCGGCAACGGGACTTCCCCGTTGCATGGCGAAAGGAAGCCGGTCGAACAGAGCGCCCTTCGGCTCATATCGAACGACATTCGGATTGCCCAGATGGGCGTTGGTGGCGACATAGTTGACCGCCTTGTCGAGGTAGCCGATGTCGTCGATCAGGCCGTTTTGCTTCGCCTCGGGGGCGGTGTAGGCCTTGCCGTTGGCGATTTCGTCGAGGCTCGGCTTGAGCTTCGGTCCCCGGCTCTTGAACACGACCGCCTTGAAACGGGCGAACTCGGAATCGACCAGCCCACGGAGATAGGCCTCGTGCTCGGCGTTGGGCGCCTGTGTGGGTGAGCCGGCGTCTTTGTATGGTGCACCATCCGATACGATCGTCGCGTCCTTGACACCGTACTTCTGCATCAGCTCGGCGAAATTGTAGTTGGGCCAGAGCACGCCAATGCTGCCCGTGATGGTGGTTTCCTCGGCGACGATTGTGTCGCACCCGCAGGCGGCGTAGTAAGCGCCGCTGGCGCCCATTCCGCGCATCGACGCCGCGATCACAAGGCCCGAATGGTCGCCCTTGAGCTTAAGGATCCGCTGGTAGATCTCATCCGACGGCGTGACCTCTCCGCCAGGCGAGTCGATGTCGATCACCACGCCTTTGAGACCCTTGTTCTCTTCGATGTGCCGGAGGATCTGCTCGAAATCCTTGCGCGAGGAATCGGTGAGAATGCCTTCCAGCGGGATGACGGCGATCTGCTGATCGCCGGCGCCGCTGACAATGGTGGTTTCCTCGATGCTGCGGCCGTCAAACCCGCCGACCGCAAAGGCGCCCAGAACCAGGTTCATTACGATCGAAAGAAGGAGCAGCAGAAGAAGAATGGCGACGAGCACACCCCACCCCGCCCCGCCGCGTCGAGGAGGGGGCGGCGGAGCGAACTGCGGAAACGGCATCGGCGGCTGCATCATTGGCATCGGCTGCATCATCGGCATGGGCGGCCCCAGAGCCGGCGGCCCGCCGGGCGGGGGCGGAGGCCCGAAAGCCCCGCGCGGATCGATCGGACCCTGGCCGGGAGGAAGTTGGCTCGACATCGTGTTCTGTCCTTTCATGTTCCTGGAATTTCACCGTTGTACTCGACGGTGACCGTCGCGGCAGTCCCTCCGCGGACGTTAAAAGCGCCGACGACGGTCATTCGCCGTGGCTTGAGCACGGCAACCAGATCATCACAGATCGTGTTCACGACGCCTTCGTAGAAAATCCCCTTGTCGCGAAACGCAAAAAAGTAGAGCTTCAAGCTCTTCATCTCCACGCACCATCCGTCCGGAACATATCGAACTGTGATCGTCGCAAAATCGGGTTGGCCGGTAACGGGGCAGAGACTGGTGAATTCGGGAAAGACAAATTCGATCTGGTAATCACGGCCGGGGCGCGGGTTGTCAAAGACTTCGAGAATTGAGCGGGGCTGTTCGATCTGACGGGCGGTCAAATGGGAGGAACTCTTCCCAAGCTGCGCGATCGTCGGCGCCGGGCGGCGCGGTTGTCGTTGGGGCATGGGTGGATTCTATCCGCACAGGTTCGGATGATTCGAGGCGTGTGAGCTGGACAATGCGGTCGAGCCTGAAGGTGCGCCGGTCTCCGCGAAGCTGGCAGTGGGCGATCATGATCAGCTCGCCCCGGCGCCGGCGGATGTGCAACGGCTGAATCACCCGCTGCGTGCGGCTCTCCTGTCCGTCGAGGTACTCCATCATGACCGGCTTGCGCTGCTCCAACGCCTCTTCCAGTTCCAGTGGCAGCAGGCTTTCTCTGGGGTTGGGCGGCAGCAAACCCATCGGCCCGCCCTGCTCGCGGATGGCATCGCAAAGGCAAGTTCGCCAGCCCCCGACCGGCTCCATCAGCCGCTCGAACACCAGCGCCGTCGTCTGGGCGTCGGCCAGCGCGCGATGCGCTGCAACCGGAAATACACCGAGCCGTGGGGCCAGTGATTGAAGTCCATTGCCGCCCCGGCCAAAGCGCCGCCGGGCGATTCGGACCGTGTCGAGCACCGGAACCTGGCCGAGGGCCTCCACCAGATCGCTCCGGCAACGGCGGAATTCCTTGCGCAGAAACGAAAGATCGAAGCGAACGTTGTGACCGAGCACGACTGCGCCCTGGAGCAGTTGCAGCATGCCGGAAAATTGCTCGCCGAATGTGGGTCGCCCCTCGACCATGGCCTGAGTGATGCCGGTCAGGGCACAGACGCCGGCGCTGATTTTCCGGCGGGGATCGATCAACTGCTCGTACTCAGCGACCTTGACACCCCGCTCATAACGCACGATTCCCAGCTCGATCACCTTATGGCCGAAATCGGCCGACGCACCGGTAGTTTCGACATCGACAACCGCCAAAGGGATATCGCAAAGGGGTTGGAGGAGGGAAAAAGCCATTCCTTGGTCGCTCGAGGTCCTTCCGTGACGTCAGGATTATACGCGATTTTCGCCCGCAAACCACGGAAAGGCCCGTTTGCGTGATCTTTTCGCAGACCGTGACCGGACCCGGCGTTGCCGAGAGCCAAAAAGGGCACCGGTTCCGGCCACTCTATCGTTGCCCGATGCCTGCCGGGCCGGTACGATTTGCCCTTTTAACTCCAGAGACCTACCGCGGCGCCAGAGCGCCGGAGCTTTTACGTATGCGTCTGACGGAAATCCTCAAACCCGCGAACATCAAGCTGCCGCTGAACGCCAAGACCAAGACGGAAGCAATCGGCGAGTTGGTCGACGTGCTCGGGGCCAGCGGCGAAGTGACCGACTCGAAGAAAGTGCTCGACTCGGTCCTCGAACGCGAATCGACCCGCACGACCGGCATTGGAAATGGCCTGGCCATTCCCCACGGTAAATGCAACGGCGTGAATCACCTGGTGATGGCGATCGGCCGGCCCGCTACGCCGATCGACTTTCAGGCGATCGACGGCCGCCCCGTGACCCTCATCTGGCTACTGGCCTCCCCGCCCGATCAGACCGGACCGCACATTCATGCCCTGGCCCGAATCAGCCGGCTGATGACCATCGAGCGCTTCCGCCAGGCCCTGGTCGCGGCCCAGACGCCGCAGCAGCTTTACGATGCCATCGTGCAGCAGGAAAATGCGCTGTAAGCTCAGATGCGCAGGAAGATTTTCCGTCGATACATCCAGTAGCAGATCAACCACAGGATAAACAGGACCGTCGCCGATTCGAGGATCGGCGCGAAAACTCCCGCCCACTCAAAGAAGCCGCTGCCGAGATGCGTGCGCACAGCGCGCAGGACAAAGCCTTTGAACCCGGCGTTGGACATGCAATAGATGGCAATCGAATTCATTCCGACAACGACCAGCGGAAATGCCCAGCCGCGCCATCCAGCCCAGTCGACAATGCCGTAGAACGCCGCCAGCAGAAGACACGTCCATCCGCCCGCATAAATCGTCCAGGCGGGCGTCCAGATCCGCTTGACGATCGGGCACATGCCGGTGCGGTCGAAGAGGGTGCCCAGGATCAGGCCGAGAAATCCACAGGCGACGAGAATCCAGAATTTTCTGTCCGCCGGCCGGTCGCTGCGGAGCAGCTCACCCGCCAGCAGGCCAAACGTCATCGTCGCCAGCGAGGGGATGAAGCTGAGAGTCAGATACCCGCCGGCGTTAAACGCAAACCGTTGCGAGCGCGGAAACAAGTTGAGGAACCATACATCGAAGTTGGCGGCAAAGTTCGTGTTCTTGTCCCAGTGGGCGGCAAATCCGCTCAGGCCGAACGGGTTGTGCCAGTCGATCGAGACGCCGACGCTCGAGTAATCGAACCCGTGCCGCGGCAGCGGAAAAATCGCGAACGCCAGCCAGTAGGAAACCAGAATCAGCGCCGCGGCCAGCAACTGCGCCGATGGCCTGGTCCAGGCCAGCAGAAACAGGAACGTGTACCCCAGCCCGATCTGCGTCAGCACGTTCTCAAAAGTGAAATTGGTCTGCGGCTTTCCGATCGAGCTCAAGAAAATCCCCAGCCAGATCAGCAGCAGCGACCGCCACACGGCGTGGAGCAGCAGCCGACTGAACGACTCCCCTTTTGCGACGCGCTTGGCCAACGAAAAAGGAAGCGCAACCCCGACGATGAACATGAACGACGGCTGAATCAGGTCCCAGAGCGAACACCCGCTCCATTGCACGTGATCCACCTGCCCGGCCAGGAAATGCCAGAAAGGCCTGGCGTGCTGGGCCCTTTGCTCCGCGGTGGCGATCCCCAGGCCAGCCGAGACCATCAGCAGCATCACAAATCCGCGATACGCGTCCAGTGAGACCAGCCGCGTGGTCGGCAGCAACGCGGGCGCGAACGCCTCCCGCACCACCCTCAGGGAATCAATCCGGGGTTCCTGCTCGATCGTGGTCATCGCACGCCTCCAACCAAGCGAGGTGAGCGGTAACCAATATATCAAGCCGCCATGCCAAGTGGCTGATATGCAAGGCCTAAAGCAAGAATTTTTTGCAGGAGGGATTCGTAATCCAGACCACCTGCGGCGGCGGAATCGGCAAAATCCTCGCCCCGGGCAATCTGCGGATTGGGATTCGCTTCCAGCAGGTAAATCTCATCGTCGGGCGTAAGGCGCAGGTCGATCCGGGCATAGCCGGACATGTCCAACGTGCGGTAGATCTCCTTCCCCAGCTCCCCAATGCGGTCTTCCAGCGCCCTGGAAAGGCCGGTCGCGGCGCGGCTGACGATTCCGTGACGATCGCGGTAAGCCTCATCCCATTTGACCTTTGCCGTCGCGATTCGGGCCGCCTCCGCGGGAAGATTCTCCAGGAACAGTTCCCACACCGGAAAAGTCTGGAGCTTCCGGTTGCCCAATACCGACACGTACAACTCGCGTCCTTCGATGTACTGCTCGGCGATGGCGTCGGTGTTGTGCTTCTGGTGGAGAAACTCGACGCGCTCGACCAACTGCGCAGGATCATAAACGACCGACGCCTGCGAGATGCCCACCGACCCTTCCTCGCTGAGCGACTTGACCAGAAGCGGAAAAGGCAAAGATTGCGGCGGCCGCACCGGCCGGCCTTGGGGAAACTCCGCAAACAGCGGCACCTTGATCCCGTGATAGGACAAAACTTTTTTCGACAGCGCCTTGTCGCGCGCCAGCGTAAGGCCGCGCGGGTTCGAACCGGTGTAGGGCTGGTCGATCAATTCGAGATAACTGACGACGTGCTGATCGCGGCTGGGGATGCCGTCGAAATCTTCGACGAGGTTGAAGCAGATATGGGGGCGGAAGTCGCGAATGGCCGCCGCCAGCACGTCCAACTCGGTCTTCACGCCCACGGGACACACCTCGTGCCCCATCGCCGCCAGCGTCGTGAGCACGTCGTATTCGGTTTTAAAGGGCGCAATTTCCGCCGCACCCAACCCCTCAACCGAAGCCGGTGGAACCAGCGACGGGTCCATCATTACCAGGACGCGAAATCGTTTCATGCAAAGTCGTCGAGCAAATCGTAGGCCCGGCGCGGCTCACAGTACAACCCGGTGCTTGCCGTCGTTGACGAAGTTCATCGTCTGCACCGCGAGCATCATCACCAGGTCGACCCTGGTCTGGCGGGCCGGTTTGGACAAACGCAGCCCAAGCTGCCGGACCCTCAAGATCATATCGGCAATCGTGCGATCGATCGTGAGCTGACTTGCCCCCGTCCAGCGTGAAATCATCATCCGCGCCTCGCCGCGAAAGGCCTCGATGAAGGGCGCCGCGGCGGGCTTTGCGCTATGTTCAGGGCGATCGGAGAATATACGACGAAGGTCGCGGTCGTAAATTCCCGGACTGTCGCGGCAGTAGTATTTGCGCTTCCGCTCGTAGTGCTCGCCCAGCGTGTGCCGCAGGCTGCTCATCGGATGCGGCCGGCGCCTGGAGGTGACGGCGGCGGGCCGCCCGCCCACCTCGCCCATCACCTGCTCGACGTAGCGCAGCTTTCTCATCGCCGGCCAGGTTGCGTACTGCTCCTGCCAGCGCGAATCGGGATTGAGCCAGACGGCGAACGTTTCGGCGAAATCCTCCGCCGGATGCGCCTGCGCGTACCACATGTCCAGGTGGATCACGAAATGTTTCGTGTAGGGTTTGGGTTTGTAGGAATCGGGGTATGGCTCGTGATACGAGCCGAACAGCTCCCGGTAGGGTTTGCGGCGGTGCAGGCGGTAGGCGTTGTCCAGCGCGTGGCCGGCCTCGTGCCGCAGAATCCTCATGCACCAGTCCGGCGTGCCGCCCTCGATTTCCAGCATCTGCGTCCGTTCCATTTCCCGCAGCCGCGGATGGGCCAGGTAGAACGGGATGGCAATGCCGGGAACGTTATCGGGCGTGAACCATTCGTCGGAGAGCCAGACGTGCGGACGGAACTGGATTCCCTGCCCGCCCAACTCACCATAGAGAGTCTGGACCTGCGGCGCGACCGACGACCCCTCTACCGTCACGCCCAAATCGCAAAGCGGCATCTCCAGCAGGCGTGGGTCGCTCAGCGAAGCCCAGGGTGGGTCCGATTGGCGGCGCGAACGAGGCATGGCAATAACATACGCTCCAACTGCCCGCCGCGGCTACCGGGTCCGAGAAATCGACACCCCAGAGTCCGATAACCGCCCCGCGGCGCAAAAACACCGCGGGCCGCCGCTTTCGGTTTCGCGATCATCGGACCCCCCGACGGATCGCGAAACCCAGAAGCAACGGCCCGCGGCTGAATGCTTGAAGCCCGTTCAGCCCGGTACTCAGGGGCCAACCAGGGTCAGCGTGTCGGTGCCGGTGCCGAAGAGGCGGCCGGTGCCGGCGCCGCTGTTGTAGTCATAGGCCCAGCCGCAGGCGCTGGCCGCCGAGCCGGGGCTCTGCGCCGTGCCGTACTGCACGCCCGGGGTATCAACTACGGTCGTGAGCTGGTTCAGCGCGTTGAGCGGAATCGACTGCATGTAGGGGCCGTAAGGACCGGCCGATGCCGCGGTCGTATAGGCAGCGCCGTTGGCGTCGGTCGCAGTCGTCATCAGCGTCCAGAACGTGGCCGGAGCCGGCAACACGTCGTTGTGCTGGAGCTTGAACAGCGCGATCTGGCTCCGCAGCGACTGAGCAGTCGTGGTCACGCTGCTGGTCTTGGCCGCGGTGCTGGCGTTGCTGAACTGCGGAATAACGATCGCAGCCAGAATGCCCAGGATAATTACGACGATCAGGATTTCGATTAACGTGAAACCCCGATTTCTACGACTTACCTGACTCATGCGTCACACTCCTTATTTGCCGTTCGACCCACTCGCCACCGGCGAGCAGCCGCCGAATCGGTGCATGCAGGTCATATCGAATGTTTTGCGGCGCCGATCAAGAGCGAACGCAAGGATTTCCATGCGACCCGGGGAAGCTTGCAAAAGCGTCAGATAAGTGCCGATTTATCGGCCGGACGGGAATGATTATCTGTCAGTCCAGGAGCCCGAGCCGGTCGAAAAATGCCGCCCCGGCAAGGCTCATCAGGCCATGGATCAGAGGGTCGTTGAGCGCTTGTTCGTTGGTGAAAAAGGCCGCGGCCAGCGGTATCGAGTCCTCGCGGGCCGAATCCCAGTCGGCCTGGTCGATCATCGCCAGGTGTGAATTGCCGCGAAGCTGGCTGATCACGCGCTCATCCTCGTCCTCGTCCAGACGGCTGAGGAAAGCCACGACGGCCTCGAGGCGTTCCGCCCGTTCGCCGGCGCCCCGTGCAAATGCCGCATATCCCCCCGTCTGACCGACCCGCACAAACCGCAGGAGGACGGGCTCACCCTCCCCGCCGGCATCCACTTTCGCATCAAACTCGTCGGCTTCCATCTCCTTCTTGAACTGGCCATAGAGCTTGTAGGCGGTATGGCCCTGAATGGGAGAGAGGTTTCCCAGATCGAGAGTCAGCGTCGCGTCCGGCGGGTAGAAGAGTTTGCCCGTGTATCGCATGAGCCGCTCATTCTAGGCGCTGGCGGTCCCGCTCTGGCACCAGCGCTCCCACATTTGATCAAAAGCCCCTTCCACATCGCGGGCAAACCGGGGCGCATCCATGAGCGGCGACCTCTTCATTCTGTCGCGAAGGCCCGACCGCAATTCCGCCAGCCGCGGCAGGGCGCTGGCAAGCCCCGCCGCGATCGCCACGTATTGCTCGATACTCGTCGCGACAAGCTCCGGCAATCCGACATTGCTCAGAATGCTCAAGCCCGCCCGCGAGACGGCGGTCTCCCCCGCGAGACTCACCACCGGCACGCCCATCCACAGCGCGTCGAACGTCGTCGTCCCGCCCGGATACGGGAACGGATCGAGCGCAATGTCGATGTGCCGGTACTGCTCGACATATTCGCGGGCGGGTAGAAAGCCGGTGAACCAGAGCCGTTCCGGGTCCAGTTCCGCCTCGCGGAAGAGCTGCCACGCCCGCGTCCGATGCTCACCCGGCTCGGCGAATAAGACCAGACGCGAGTTGGGAACTTTTTTCAGCAGATCGATCCACGCCGCGAACGTGACGGAGTTTACCTTGCAATAGTTGTTGAAGCATCCGAAGGTGACCCGTCGGGTAGCGAGCGCCGGCAAGTTGCTCACCTCCGGCCCTTGGGCCTCCGCCTGAAAACACCAGAAGCAGTTCGGAAGGCGAATCGACGTCTCCGAGTACACCGAATCGTCCCCGCTGGGAGCCTGCCCTGAGCCTGCCTGCGGTGAGCCCGTCAAACCCGTCGAAGGCGGATCGAGGTATGGGTCCGTGAGTCGATAGTCCATCGCCTCCAGACCCGTCGTCCCGCAATAAGCAAGGTATGCCACCTGAACCGGCGCCGGCTTCCGGGCGAAAACCAACAGCCGGCCGTCGCGGGTGTGCATCGCCAGGTCGACGAGAATGTCGATCTGATCTGAAAGGATTGTCTGCTCGAGTTGTGCGTCCGAAGCAGCGCTGGTATCGCGCCAAGTGTCGGCGAAGGCCCGCAAGCGCTCGGTAAACTGATCGGGCCGTCGGACGTCGGAGTAGCAAAAGACTTCGTAGCGCCGGTGGTCATGGTTGGCCAGGAGCGGCAGCATGAACCGGCCGACCGGGTGTTGCGAGAAATCGGGCGAAACATAGCCGACCCGCAACCGGCGCCCCAGTCCCGCCGGGCCGGGACTGCGATGCGCGGTTTGTGGAAGCCGGGCCGGGCGGACGAGTCGCTCGTTGACCCACTGGTGCTCGCGCCAAATCCGCAGCCGATCGTATGCGGGTACGAAATTCAGCGTAAACAGAAGATTCCCGGCGATCGGAAATTGCGATTTGAGCGGCGCGCGTTGCGCTTCGCCGAGCTCCAGTGCCCGGCGATACGCCGCGATTGCTTCCTCGGCTCGCCCGGAGTCCCGCAGCGCGTTGCCCAGGCCAACCTCCACTTCGGATGACTGCGGGAGCAGCGCCTGCGCCCGTCGGTGTGCTGCAATCGCTTCGTCCACTCGACCGACGTCGCGCAACGCATTGCCCAGGTTTTGATGCGCCTCGGCCATGTCCGGCGCAATGCTCAGCGCGTGGCGGTAAGCATCGATGGCCTCCTTCATCTGGCCGATTCGATAAAGGATGGCGGCCAGATTGAAATAGGCCTGGGCATAATCGGGGCGGTTGGCGATCGCGCTGCGGTAAGCTTCAATCGATTCATCGCTGCGGCCTTTGTCCGCCAGCGCATTGCCAAGAACGAGCCACGCATCGGCAAAAGCCGGCCGCAGCGCCAGCGCCGCGCGACACGCCGCGATCGCCTCATCCACGCGGCCCAGCCGCTTGAGCGCCAGTCCCAGGTTGTAATGCGCCTCGACATGATCCGGCGCGATGGCCGTGATCTGCTGGTACAGCGCCACCGCTTCCGAGATGCGTTCTTCCTGCTGGCACCGCAGCGCCAGGGCAAACGCGTCGGCAATCGTCAACTGCGGCATCGAAAGAATTATCTTTCCGGTTTGGGCTCGCGGGTCATCAGTTCACTGAGGGCGTGCAGCACGTCTTTCTGCTCGAACAGCACCGCGTGAACCGCCTCGGTGATCGGCATCTCGACATCATACCGGCGGGCCAGCTCGCGAACGGACTGCGTCGTGGGCACCCCCTCGGCGATGCTGTCCATGCCTTCGAGAATGTCGTCGAGCTTCTGTCCCTTGCCGATTCGCTCGCCGACCGTCCGATTGCGCCCCTCAGGACTGACACAGGTGGTGATCAAATCGCCAAGCCCGGCCAGGCCGTTGAAGGTCTCCGGCAGCGCGCCCATGGCCACGCCAAGCCGCGTGATCTCGACCAGCCCGCGCGTCACCAGCGCCGCCTTCGCGTTGTTGCCAGCGCCCAGGCCGTCAATGATACCCGCGGCAATAGCAATGACATTCTTCATCGCCCCCGCCAGCTCAACCCCGACCACGTCCTGATTGGTGTAGACGCGAAACCATTCGGTCGAGAAGACGCGTTGCGTCCGCTCGGCTACGTCGGGAACGACGGCCGCCGCAACTGCCGTCGCGGGGAGATATCGCGCCAGTTCCGCCGCGATGTTCGGACCGGACATCGCGCACAACATCCAGTCACAGACGGGAACCGTTCCGCCCGGCGGAATCCCGCCTAAAACGTCCCCGATGATTTGCGTTGGCCGCAGAA